>Ga0209172_10001739_pt1 | contig 43535 bp, 27 predicted proteins | sample LarsenN4metaG_FD_184113 | JGI IMG/M metagenome (GOLD analysis project Ga0209172, IMG submission 184113) | Hot spring sediment bacterial and archeal communities from British Columbia, Canada, to study Microbial Dark Matter (Phase II) - Larsen... ... | reverse complement strand
GTCGGAAATGCCGCCGCTGCCAATGCCCTGCGCTGCCCCGAACACCTGCGCGTGGTATTGCGGCAACTGTGCCTGCGCCGAGAAAAACGGCACAAAGGCAAGAGCGATGACAAACAGTCGAGTCACACTTTAAATTTGTTTTCCAATTCCATTACTTAACCCAAGTTGCTATTTCCTTTTAAAACAAACAATCTTTTGTCATTTTGTAGAAATCCGTCCACTCTGCGGGCGCTTTCATTACAGTAATCCTTCCTCGTAGAGTGGACGGATTCCGACAGAATGACAAAAAGGAACTAGTTGGAAGATAACTATCAACTTGAGTTATTTCTCCGGCAAAGGAAGGTATTGAAATCCCAAATAGGCAATTTTCCACTGGCCGTTGTGTTTTTCCAAAATCCTGATTTCTATCGATTTACCGAGAAATTGATGCGTGGCGCCGTCGAAAGAATCCTGCTCTGAGGTGTACCACGCTACTTCCGGGTAAATGCGGAAATTCTCGTTGTACCGCTTTTCGTAAGAGCCCTTCCACGCGGTTCGGTTTTCTTTGAACTGCAAGGCTTTCACTTGCTGCAAAGTGTCGAAACCGTTGTAATATTTCACTTTTTCGGGGTAGCCTTCCCAATACCCATGCTGGCGAAAGTAATCGGCTTGCACAAAATTACTTTTCCACGCCTCAAAATCCTGCCGGTAATAGTCTTCGGTTTCTTTGGCGACTACCCGGCGGATGGCCTCTTTTTCGATTTCCAAAAGGCTGTCGGGGATTTGGGCATTCAGGGTGCTGACAGCCAGAAATATGAATGCTGACATCAGCCAAGGGAAATGAGTGTTTTTCATAGCAAAATGGTTGAAAGTTGTTTTTGTTAGCGTCGCAGCGATTTCAAAATGAGGTTAAAAAATGCCGCGTATCGCTCGCGGAGTGTCACTTTTCGATCGCTGAGGCAGTGTTTTGGGAAATACCAAAGGTAGAGCCAAAGGTGAAAAATCGCTACGCCAACGGCAGTCAGGACAATCCAAATCATGGCATTTTTATTTATCAAACCAGTCAAAATGAAGCAGCAACATCGCCAGCGCGAAGGGGAGCAGCCCCAGAAAACACCACCACAGCGCGACTGAATATTCGTTGTGCGCAATGCTCACCCACACCTTGATGACTGCTCCAAGCAAAACAATAGGCGCCAACATCATCGAAAAAACGAACACCCACTTGCCGGGCGATTTGTCGCTCCCCGGAGCATCCATCGCCATACCCGCGAACAACGACATGAACCCCGTAACCGGAATCAGCAGCGTACAGATGACGGCCAGCATAATTGCGACGATTTTCATGTCGGCGTTCAGATGTTGTCCCCGAATTTGCAAGCCAGCACGTGTCCGGTTTGCTCATCGAGATACTCCGATTTCCAATAATGCGGGTCGTTTACGTCTCTGAATGTCAGTTCCAAATGTCGGTAATCGCCCAAAAAAGGTTTTTCCAAAAAGACCATGACGGTGCGGGTTTCGGGCCAGCCTTTGGCCGTTTCTATGACGCGGTTGCCCCGTTTCTCTTCTTCCTGAACGATGCGGGAAAGTTTCTCGGAAAACTGTTCAAGATGTTCGGGATGAATCATTTGCCTTGACCCGATGCGGACTCCAGCGCGTGCAACCGGGCTTCGAGCCGGTTGCTTTGCGCCTCCAATTTTTCAATCTTTTTAGCCTGCGCTTCGATAATGCGCTGTTGTTCCTGAATAGCCGCCACTGCGACGGGAATGATTTCCGAATAAGCCACGCCCAACCGCTCGGTGGGTTTCCATTCGCCCGTCCCTTTTTCTGCATCGGTGAAGACCCACTCGCGGTCGCGCACGACTTCGGGCAATATTTTTTGCAAATCCTGCGCGATAAAACCCATTCGGCGGGTGTCACCTTCGGGGCCGTCGTTCCAAAAATAGGAGACGGGGCGAAGTTGCATCAAGTCGTTCAGGCCGTAAGAAAGCGGCTGAATGTCGCGCTTGAGCCGCGCATCGGAAGTGTTGATGGAGCCGTCAGCCGCCCAGACATCTTTCCAACGCAAACTGGAGGAACCCAAAGAATGTTGGTTATCCAAAGATGGAACAATCCCTCCAAAAAACTGCAAGCCCGACGACAACGCCCGGACGGTCATCCCGTTGCTGGTGAAACTGAGCGCATCGCCGATGGCGACATCATCCGATATTTCCATGTCGCCGCCGACATTCAAATTTCCTGTAAAAATGGCGCCTTCATTTACGGCCAAACCGTATTGCGAATGAGGGGTCGCGCCGTTGATGCCGACGTGCCCGTCGGCAGATTCCCGGATGTTTGAATTGCCCAACATCGTTGATTGGGTGAAAATCGGAAGCCGCCCTGCGTTGCCGCTCCCGCCGATGCCGCCCGGCAAAGTCACCGAATTGCCTTGAGAAATAGCCAGCTGATTGCCGTTGAGCGTCAGCGATTGCAGTTCGTTCAGGGGCGACAAATCGCCTGTGTTCGTGATAGTTGTGTTGTTGATGCTGATGCCTTGTCCAGCCAGATAAGTCGGGCCGGGAGGGCCTTGCGGACCTTCGGGGCCTTGTTCGCCTGCGTTTCCTTTGTCACCCTTGTCGCCTTTCGGGCCTTGCGGCCCCGGTACACCTTGCGGACCTTCGGGGCCTTGTTCGCCAGTGTCGCCTTTGTCACCTTTCGGGCCGGGAGGTCCCGGGAGGCTGCTGCCAGATTCAGCGGCGTAAAGGGCATAAGGCACCGACATCAACTGCGAGGTTCCAAAATCTTCGTTGGCCTCGAACTGGGAATTGCCGTTCATATCCACCGACACGGCGAGAAAGTGGGCAGAAAATCCCCAGTCAATTTCCTCAAGGTCGTGCGGTTGGCCGACAATGGCATCGCCTCCGCCCACTACTACGCTGACGGCGCCTTGTTGGTTGACGACGAGGGTTTGCGTTTCAGCGAAACGCACCGCGCCGTCGGAGGTGTTTTCCCTGATTTGAAAACGGATTTTCAAAGTTGCGCCTGACGGGAAAACGGAGCCGTCGGTTTTTCGCGGAACGGCCTGATAATTAAAACCTTGCGGCACGTTTGTCTGCGAAAACAGGAATGTCGCCCAGAGCAATGCCGTTGCGGTGAGAATATTTTTCATGGACAAAATTTCAAAAAGGAAGAGAAACAAAAAGGTTTTGGGGTTGTGGAAATGAAGCGATTTTATTGTTTCATCAACTCGATTTCGCCGCCGTTCGCTTTGCTCGGATGGTAGCCCCAGGTGCCGATGATGGTATTGTCGAAGTCGGTGTAGAGGCCGGCGATGCGATGCACCTGGCCGTCAGTGTGGGTATAAGTGCACTCGAATTCGATGCCGTTGAGCGTCCAGGTTCCGGTGGCGATGACCTGATTTTGTTCGTCGAGGCGCTGCAACTGGCCGTTGCTTTCCATTTTGAACTGGAAAAAATTTGTGGGTGTCTGGCTGCCGCTGCCCCATTTGCCTTGCCAAATGCCTTGCATGGCGGGGTTGGAGTCGTTGTCTTTGCTGCAAGCGGCGAACAGAACGGCGGCGAGGCAGAAGATCAGGAAAAATTGAATCGTTTTCATAGATGAAAAGTTGAGAAAAGTTGAGGATGTTGAGATGGTTGAGAGAGGCCGCCGCGCGAGCGTTCTCACGCGGCGGCGGTTTTCATTTGACAGTGACAATTATTTTTCAGAAATGGCTTTTTCGTCGGTTTTTGATGCAGACAGAAATTGTTGCAAACTGGATTCGAGCGCAGTCAGGCGAGCGTTGACATTGGCTTTTTCGGCTTTGAGCGCTTCGTTTTCGGCCTTTAATGCCTCGATTTGAGCCTGTTGTTCCTGAATGGCCGCCACCGCGACGGGGATAATTTCCGAATAGGCCACGCCTAATCGCGCAGTGGGTTTCCATTCGCCTGTGCCTTTTTCTTCGTCGGTCACTACCCACTCGCGGTCGCGCACGACTTCGGGCAACACGGTCTGCAGTTCTTGAGCGATGAAGCCGATGCGGCGGGATTCGCCTTCGTGGCTTTCGTTCCAGAGGTAAGAAACGGGGCGGAGTTTCATCAGGGAATTCAGGCCATAGGAGAGCGGCTGGATGTCGCGCTTGAGGCGGGCATCGGAGGTCTGGATGGTGCCGTTGGATGCCCACACCTGGCTCCAGCGATAAGTCGAATTGCCGAGATAACGCTGATTGTCAATGGCGGGATTCAGACTGGCGTTGATGGAAAGCCCTTGTCCGGAAGTTCCGGTGATGGTTTTGCTTTGTCCGAAATTGATGTTGCCGCTAACGAGAATGTTGCCGCTCGCGTCAATATCTGAGGCAAAAAGATCCCAACGATGGGCACTTCCGCCTAAAGCAGTGTTGCTGGAAGCGGGACGAAAAGTTTGACTCGCAACCAAATCGGAACCAGTTTTGTAAATCATGCCAAAGCCGCCACTTCCCGAAACGTCGGCTAACCGCAAGTATCCATCTACCCGCAAATCGCCCATGACTCTTAATTTGTTGATGCCCAGATCACTCGTCCCGATACCGATATTGCCGTTTTGCTCTGCTATCACCGAGTTGCCGAGCGTGGTGCCGTTGGTGCTGAATTTCGGAATGTAGTTCACCGTACCGCCCCCGGCGATGCCGCCTGCTCCGGCTGGGCCTTGCGGCCCTTGTGGCCCTTGTGGTCCGGCAGGACCCTGTGGGCCTGCTGGGCCGGTCAAACCCTGCGGCCCCTGCGGTCCGGCTGGGCCTTGCGGGCCGGGAATGCTGCTGGCCGATTTTTGGGCGTAGAGGGCGTAGGGTACCGACATGAGTTGTGTCGCGCCGAAGTTTTCATTGGCTTCGAAGGAGTTGTTTTCGTTCACGTCCACCGAGACGGCCAGGAAGTAAATGTTGGCGCCCCATTCCACGAGTTGCAAAGCGTTCGGATGGCCGGGCACGGGATTGCCCGCGCCGACGACCGCGCTCACAGCGCCTTGTTGATTGACCGTCAAAGTTTGTTCTTCGGCGTAGCGCACCGTGCCGTTGGCGGTGTTTTCACGGATAAAAAACCGGACTTTGAGATTTTGGCCGGGGTTGAAAGTAGAGCCGTCGAATTTGCGGGGAACGGCCTGATAGTTGAAACCCTGGGGTGCGCCCGTTTGGGCAAAGAGCGTGATGGCGCTCAGCAGCATCAGCGCGAGCGAAAGAATGTGTTTCATAGCTTTTGTTGACTTGGAAAAAGGATTGTTTTTGTTGGTAAAAGATTGTCAGCGAATGTGTTGCACTTTGGCGACGCCGGCGGTGCGGCCATTTTCGTCGAAAGCGCGGAGCAGGTAAAATCTGGCGGGCAGATTGGCGAGGTCGAGTTCGGTCGTGCCGTTCACGGCTACCAAATCACTCACGGGACGTCCGCTCAGGTCGAACAGTTGGACTTGCAAAAGCGCGTCGGATGCCACGCGCAGGTAGTCGGCGGCGGGGTTGGGATAGACGGTGAGCGAAATGGCAGGCGCATCGTTCGGGCCGCCGGTAGAGACGGTGGGCGCGACCCAGACCTGATGGAAGCCTTCGCCCCAATAAGTCCCGGCTGCCGAGCGTGCCGACACGGCCATTTCGCCAGCCGTCCAGTGCAGCGAACCTGCCGGCGTTTGCACGAAGCCGCCACCTGCGCCGACGACTTGCCGCTCCATCGTTTGCGCCAAAAGCGCCATCGGAGCGAGCAGGACAAGCAGCAAAATCAGATTGTGTTTCATGTGTTTTTAAAAAAAAGTTGAAGAGTTGAAAAGTGATTAAATGTTTGTAAGCGTGGGAATTAAAAAAGGAAACAAGGTCAAGAGGAGAGCGAGCAATGCGAGCAGAATTGTTTTCATACCGAATTTTAAAATTGCTTTGGCGATGCCGTTTGATGCTGCAAATGTGTGGACGAGATGCGTCGCGACTGCCGGAAAACCTTGTAAGCGGCGGCCTGAAATTGACGAACGGTCGCCGGCAGTTTGCCGCGACCGTTCGTCAAATGGGAGTGACCGTTAAAAAAGAAGAAAAATTACCGCCGTGCCCGCCAGTAAAAAAGCGGCCTTAAAAATCTGAAATTACCCTGTGAATCGAGCACTTCAATAACCGGCGCCACAGCATCGAGGCAAATAGAAAGCCGGTGGCGGCGTTCGTCCCAGTACCAGGTTTGCACGAGACGGAGATGTCGGATGTTGTCGGGGTTGAGTTCGTTGCGCACTACTTGCACCTTCTCTTCATAAGTTTCCGGGTCGAAGGTGACGACCGTGTCTGTTTTTGCGAGCATGGATTTACGCTCAGAAACGGAAAGAGGCTTGTTGCTCCATGTATCGTAAAATGTTTTTTTCATATCGTTTTCCAGCATACCGAGTAAATGCGGGACCGGATTTTGGAAGCCGGGAGTGATTTTCACAGGGTGGGTTGGGTTAGCGGGCACTTGGGTTTTGGGCTGTTTGTTGATGCATTGTTTCGCCCACACGATGTTGTTGGAAGTCAGTTTTTGGCGTTTGTTGTCGGGGCGGAACCAGCACAGCGGACGGACGCCAAGCGAATCACCTTCTTTGTTTTTTATCAAAAAAAGCGGCGCGATAGCCTCCACACTTGTGCTCCAGGTCGCGTCTTTGTGATAGGCCAAAATTTGTCGAAGCCGCCAAGCCTTAAAGTCGTACAAAGGGTTAGGCTCGTAATAATAGACCTGCGTTTTCTCCTCGTAAGTTTCCGGGTCGAAGGTTGAGACAGTGTCTTTGAACGCAGAAATCATTTCCAAAAAATCAACCGGAATCGTGCAAGCCGGATCTTTAAAAACGGGCAATTTTCCTGAAGTCATCGCCTCGAAAACCAATTCTGCCAAATAAGGACTCGACCAATAACCCGCATTATTTTCCGTGCGAAGCAGTTTTAAAGTCGTGATGCCTTCTTCCCATTCGGTTTCCAATGAGGGAATATCCACCACCCAATCCTGCTCGATTTCTGCTGCCCACAAGATGTCGGGGTTTTTCAAAAAATCGGATTGAGCCGGCAAAAGAGCGGGCACGAGAAAGAAAAATAGCAGGAGTCGCATGGAGGAGAAGATTTGAAGTTGGTTGTGTGATTGATAAACGCCGTTGCGCAAAAATATTGTGAGTCAATGCATTAGCCATATCTTTCTCTAAATCCTGCCCAACCTTGCAGCCCGCCCGTATGCACTGCCACCACCGTGCTGCCCGGCGGGAAATCGCCTTTAGCGAGCATATCGAAAATGCCTAACATCATCTTCGCCGTGTAAACCGGGTCGAGCAAAATCCCTGTTTGCGCTTCAAATGTCCTCACGAAATCCAGCACAGGCGGGTGTTTTTTAGCGAAGCCGCCACATTCGTAGTCGCGGATGATGCTGAAACGGCGTTCCAATTCAGCCATTTTAGCCTGACTTCGCAGTCGCGTTTCGTCGAACAAACGCAAGACAGTTTGCGTGTCAAAACCCTTGTTCACGACCGGAAATATCAGGACCTGACCATTTTTTGCCTTAAAACCGTCCACAATGCCAGCGGCTGTACAGCCGGTTCCCGCTGGAACGCAAATGAAAATCGGTTTTGAATGTTGCGTTTTTGTTTGTTTCAATTGACTGAAAATTTCCTGCGCGATAGCCGTACAACTTTCCACCGCCAGGTTGGTAGCGCCACCTTCCGGCAAGATGTAGTATTGTGGGAATTCGGGGCTAATCAGTTCCTCGCCGCGGTGTTTGCAGTCGTCATACTCCTGTTTGGAAACCGGGAAGAGCATCATACCGTCGTGCCAGGCGGAGCGCAGCGTGGGGTTGCTCAAATCGGCGTGTTTGCCGCGCACGATGCCGAAAGTCGGGATATCGAATACGCGCCCTGCCGCCGCCACAGCTTGCAAGTGGTTGGAAAATGGCCCGCCAAAAGTGATGATGCCGCCGGGATGTGTTTTTTTGATTTTTGCCAAAACCGGGGCGAGTTTGCGCCACTTATTTCCCTGAATATCAGGGTGCAACAGGTCGTCGCGTTTGACGAACAGCGAAATGCCGGCTTCCTTTCCCGGATGTCCGGCGATGGCTTCCAATGGCGATATGGGTACGTCGAAATGCACGCGGAAAGGTACGTTGCCCCACCTCATCGTCGGTCAAATTGGCTTTGTAAAATAAGCCCTTACCTTCGCCCCAAAGCCGACGCGCAGTGAGTTTCTCTCTTGGTTTCTACTCGCTCATTCCCTTTCTCACACTGCTGCAAGCAGTCATTTTTTCTGTGCTGCTGCTTTGGCGCGGCTGGCGGGAGGAACGCCATTCGGATTTTCGACTGGCACTTTTGCTCGTGCTTTTCGGCCTGATAGCCACGCCCTATATGCTCGGCATGATGGGCATCAATTATCTGTGGGAGGAGTGGCCGTTTTATCCCTGGCAGTATTTCGGGCTGGCGATTCCGCCTTCGATTTACCTGTTTTTGCGCAGCCTCGTCAATTCAGATTTTCGTTTTGAAGCACGCCAACTTTGGCACTACGCGCCGTACTTGCTGAATTTTGCCTACCACCTTGCCGTCGGGATGCAGGGCGCGGATTTTGCCAATTGGTGGCAACAAAATGTGGATAGCCGCTACCTTTTCTACATCCTCTTGGAAGGGGTCGAGTTGGTGCAACACATTGTCTATCTGGCGCTCAGCATTCGGCTCTACCGGCAGTACCGGGCTTGGATTGAAAAAGAATTTTCCGATCTCGATAAGGTGGAATTTGCGTGGTTTCGCGGCTTTTTGTTCGTTTTTACGCTAAAAACGGTCGAGGTCTGGGCTTTCGCGATTTATTATTTGTTTGTCGGAGAGCAATACGACAAACTCTGGTGGGGCTATTTCGCCGATACGGTGATGACCTATTTTCTGAGTATTTTCGGCTATGCGCAGCCGCCTGTTCGCAGGATTTATTTCAAAGAAAATTCTTCGGCAAAAATAGACTTGCCCAAAAATGCGCCTGGCCGCGATCTTGACTTAGAGGCTTGGAAAACCCGTGTCCTTGACTTTTTTGAAAAAGAAAAACCGTGGATCGAACCCGAACTGACCCTCTCTGAACTTGCCGCAAAAATGGGCTCCAATTCTTCCGTGCTGTCCCAAGTCATCAATGCTGGTTTCGACAAAAACTTCAACGATTTCGTGAACGGCTACCGGGTGGGGGCTTTCAAACAGAAAATCCGGCAGCCGGAAACCGCGCACCTTACTTTACTGGCCGTCGCGCTGGATTGTGGCTTCAACTCCAAAGCCACCTTCAATCGCGCTTTCCGAAAACTAACCGGCCTATCACCAAAAGAATTTGCAGCGCAAAAAGATTGAGTGGTCTCAAATCATCATTTGCAGCGCGGGGGCTTTTGCACCGCGGCACTTTTGCCCATCATTTCACAAAACAAAAATGCTGCACTATGCAAACTGCGATTCGCGCTCTCGCGCTTTCTTTCCTCCTGTTTTCGACCTTAAATAACTGTACTGCCCAACGCAAGCCACTCATTCCCAACGGAAAACCGCAAAATTTGAGCATGGCTTTACAACCTTTTGAAAATCTCGAACTGCTTTGGCTCGACGGAAAAATCGAGGTCGAATTCGGGGTTGACACCTCCACGCTCGAAATCATTTCCGACGAAAACATCCTGCAACTTATTCGGGTGGAAAATGCGAACGGCACGTTGAAAATTAGTGTGGCAGACAACGAACAAAACCGCCTCTGGCTCGAAGATGACAAGACGACTGTGAAAATCCGAACGACCAGCCAACCCCGTGCAATCATTTATAAGTGCAATGCCGACGCGAGCCTTCGCGGCATCGCGGCGGAAAAACTGAACTTGGAAAAAGACATGAACGGCGACCTGAAAATGTCGGGCAAAGTAGATGTACTCACACTTCGCAAAGACGACAACGGCAGTATCTATGCGTCCGAACTCGCTGTGGGACAAGCCGATGTGTCTATCAAAGGCAACGGCGACGTTCGATTGAACGCCCAACAATTTCTCCGCCGTGAAGCATCGGGCAATGGTGGCATCGGCAATGCCAACGATACCCCGACCCCCGTTCCGCCGCCCGTCCGCCGGGTACGCGTGACTTTTTACAACAACCGGGCGGGCAGAGGTGATTTTTATGTGACGGGGACAAACGAGGCAGGAAAAACTTTCTCCTACGGTCTCGAATTGGGCGCGTTCGCCAAAGAATCGGAGTCGTTGCCGGTCGGGACGCAGGTGTATCAGGGTAGCGACAAAACGGGCAAACTTTTGGTGACTTTGGAGGAGGGTGACGACAAGCAGACGGTGAAGCTGTTTGAGTAAAGCACCGAATAAAACAGGGTCTTACTCGAACTTCGAGTAAGACCCTGTTTTATATTTGATTGAAAATCAGTTATTTTTTCAATTCTTTGATTTTTTCTTCCAGTTCCAGTTCGTCGCCGGGAGCGTAACCTACGTGTTCGTACACGATGTTGCCCGCAGCATCGAGCAGAAGCGTGTGTGGCACGGAGGCAACATTGGCAGTCTGCTGGAATTCCTTGTTGCTGTCGTGCAGAATGCGGTACTCCCAGCCTTTTTCCTTGACCATCGCGGGGATTTTAGCGGCGGTACGGGTGTCATCTACGCTCACGGCCACAAGTTCCATGTCGTAGTCTTTTTTCCAGTCGGGGTAATAATCCTTGATGGCGTCGAGTTCTTTTTTGCAAGGCGAACACCAGGTAGCCCAGAAACTGATGACCGTGATTTTACCGGTTTTACCGAGTTCCTGTACGTTGAAGGATTGGCCTTCGAGGGTTTTCACGTTAGCGGAAGGAAGGGTTTTGTTTTGAGCGAAAGCCGTAAAAGTGAAGCATCCGGCAACCAGCACAAGCAGTGTTTTTTTCATTGTCAAAATTTGATTTTGAAAAAATGAGAAGGATTGAACGCTCAAAGGTAAAACACGCCTGTCAGCCAATTTTTTGATTAACCAAGGTTTAACGTGAAAGATGCGAAGTTGCTGTTGCCGCTTCAATTTTCCACATAATACATGTCAATTTCGCCTTTGTTTTTGGCAGAAATTTTCCCCCGGTACTGGCAGGGCGCGAAGGTTTTGACGATTTCGTAGGCTTCGCCGGAAATGTTGATTTTCCCGCCTTCACCGGCCTGTTCCACACGCGCGGCGATGTTCACGGTGTCGCCCCAGATATCGAAGGCGAATTTTTTGGAACCCACCACACCCGCTACCACAGGGCCCCGGTGGATGCCGATACGGGCGTCGAAACGAGGCTGGCCCTTGGCTTCGCGTTCGGCATTCCAGACGGCGAGCCAGCTTTGCATCTCGCGGGCAGCGTTCACCATGTCGCGGATTTGGCTCGATTTCCCGCTGTCGAGTCCTCCTGCGCACATATAAGCATCGCCGATGGTTTTGATTTTTTCAAGGTTGTATCGGGCGATGATTTCGTCGAAAGCCTTGAAAGCCGTGTCGAGTTCGGTGACGAGTTGTTGGGGTTTGAGTTGTTCGGCGATTTTGCTAAAGCCCACAAAATCAGCGAATAAAACGCTGGCATCTTCAAAATACTGCGCCTGGGTGCGGCCATTTTTCTTGAGTTCGTCGGCTACTAGCGCAGGCAGGATATTGAGCAAAAGATTTTCCGAACGTTCCTGTTCCTGCCGAATCGTTTTGTTTTTTTCCTCCAAAACCTTGCTGTGCTGGCGGGCGCGCATGAAACTGAATAACGAGCCTCCAGCCAGTAACAAAAGGCCGGCAATAGCCGCCATGTAAAACTTCCGATTGCTCTCGGCTTCGCGCAAGGCGAGGTTGAAGTTTTCGACGGCAAGCGAGTCGAGGCTGTTGCGGAAGACGACCGAGTCGAGCATAAATCGCTGCTGCATCAGCAACATGGACGTTTTCATTTGCTCTTCGGTCATCTGGTCAATTTGCGCTTCGCGGGCTGCCAACTGAGCCTGTAATTCCTCTGTTTGTTTCTGAAAATCAACGGCGTTCGTGGGTTTGCCGGTAGCGCGGACCTGTTGTTTGGCGATTTCCTGTTGCAGATTCTGAATTTCTTCCCGCAATTCTTCGCGGGTGAGAGCGGGTGGGGGAGGGAGCGGCGGCGGCGTAGCGACTGGTGTAGCGCCATTGAGCCGGGCGATTTGGGCTTCGATGTCGGCCACTTCTTTTTCCCTGCCGGCTCGCAGCGCGATTTGTCGCAGATTTTCGAGGTTGTCGAGCATGAGTTGTTTGTCGGCAGTACGATTGGAGCGCAGGATATCGAGGCTCAATTCGAATCGCCCTGCGGCTTTTCGTTTGCCGCCGAGTATCATTGCCTTTCCCTCCCGATTGAGCGCTTTGGCGCGGAGTTCGGGTTGTTTTATCTTTTTTGCAAAATCGGCGGCTTCGTCCGCCCACTCGGCGGCTTTATCGTAATCGCCCGCCGCGATGTATGCCTCGGTCAGCGCAATGATTTTTTCCACGCGATCGATGCCCGAAGCGGCACGCGCTTCTGCTTCCATTTGCTGGATGTTCTGGGAGAATGCCGTTTGAACGAAAAGGAAAATGACCGATAAGATTACCGGACGAAGAAAAGTTTTCAACATAGTGAAGATACGTAAATGGCAACGTTCGAGAAAAGTGGTGCGAAAGTAGGGCAAGGCTTGTTTTGCAAAGGCAAGTATTTTGCCAAAATGATACCGGTAACAAATTGTGCGACAAACTGGCCTGTCGTACTTGTCGGCACAATGTTGCCGGGCTGCCGAACAATATGGCATCCGGCAAGTAGTGAACGGGGATTACCGGGAAGTGAATCGGGAAAAACAGGTAGTGAGGTTTTGTCGCTGCATTGTCACCTGCGATAATCGCGGTACAAGCGCCACAGATGCTTCAAAAACACCATCGCCCGGATTTTTTTCAAATCCGGGCGATGGTGTCTAATTCGCAATAACCCATTTGCCGATCTTCCTTCCGTCGGCATTTTCCAAATGCCAGACGTAGAGGCCGCTCGCCCAATCGCTTTGAACGTCGAGCGACCACTCGCCATCCCCGGAGGGCAGCGTTTGGCGAGTCAGTGGCCGGCCTTGCAAGTCGTACACCACCAGGTCGGCTTCTTGTTTCAGGCCTTGATAATTGACTCTCAAGCGGTCAGGCGTGGCGACGACTTTCACCGGAAGTTGGTCGCCGGGGTTGGCGGTTGGCACGTTTTCTAGTTTGACACGCACCATGCCGGGATAATCCTGGTTGAACATTGTGGTGAAATCTCCCGCAACGTAGATTTCATCTTTAAAACGCAACATTACCCGCACGGCGTTGTCGGCCATCAAATAGCCGTCGGAGTAAATGTTATCTTCGTAAAAATTCACCGCCCCGCTGCCAAATATGAAACCGTCCGACATAAATCCGCCATAAGCCGTCAGCGTCTCGTCGTTCAATTCCATAAATCCGTGAATCATGTTGTCGCCCATCGGGTAGCAATATTTCTCAAACCAAAGCCCGCCTTTCAGGATGCTGATGCCCGTCTCTGTTCCCGGCATGCCTCCGAATTGATGTCCTGCAAAAATATTTCCATGAAAATACGCCAGCGAGCGCACGGGTGGAATTGAATGCGAAAGTGTCAGCCATTCGCCCCAGTAAGTGTAATAAACAAGGTGCGGCGCGTCAATCCAGGCTGACTCGGATTTTTGAAACGTTTTTTGAAATGCACCGCCGACCAAAAGGTAACTGCCGACGACTTCAAAATCGTACACCGGACCGTCCACTTTCAAGCCTTCGTCTTGGGGAAAATAATTCCAGGATTGGTAATAATCGCTGTAAACAGCCACGTTTTCAGCAGTTTGACCGTTCACCGATTTGAAATCGCCACCGATGTAAAGCCCTGCGCTGAAATTTTCAATTGTGTAAACGCTGCCCTGCATCTCGCCCGTTTGCAAGGCTTTCCAGGTGCCGGTGAGCAAATCGTACTCAGCGATATTTTGCTTGAGCGGCTGACCCGGCAAATGGAAATTGCCCGCCACATAGAGTTTTTCGGCGTTCCAACCTTTGAAATATTGCAAATCAAAAATTTCGCCTTCCACGCCGCCGCCCAATGTGCTCCAGGCCGAGCCGTCCCACACAGCAATACTTTTGGCGTTCAGGCCGTCAATGCTGGAGAATTGCCCGGCCACAAAGAGCCGCGTCTCGTCGTCGTCTTTTTCCATTACATGGATGCGACCGCCGGCGTTCAGGCCGCTGCCCCAATTTTCCATTTGCGGCAGCACCGGGTCGTAAGCCGGTTGGATCCAGGCCAGTTCGTTCAAATCAAATCCATTTTCAGTCGCCCAGGCACTCAAGATTGGGTATTTTCCGGCCAGTTCGGCGATGTAGGCGTAGTTGTTTTCTAAGTTAATCTTGTTTACCGCGTCGTGCTCACCGTCTTCCCAGAGCAAAAAGCCAACGGCGCACAGCACATTGAAATTGTCGCGGAAATAGGGCTGCCGCGTCGCATGGTAGTGGTTGGTCGGGAAAATGCCCGCCCGCCAGTAACCGTGCAAAACGTCCAGATGGCGCAGGCGATTGGCTTTTTGGGAAGTCGAAAGCGAAGTCATTTCTCTCGCCCTCAGTTCATTTTCAACCAGTTCCAAATGTTTTTGAATCCGCTCGCGGTCGGACGAAAATTTGACCACAACGAGTAAACTGGCGTCGGGAGCGATTTTTTTCCACTCCGCATTCACCTCGCAGAGATGTTCGTAGAGCGGAGCCGTTTTTTGAAAATCAAGGGCAAAAAGTTTTGGGGAAAACGCCGCAAGGCAAAGCAGGAGGAGAAGATTGATTTTCATGACAGTGCTATTTGAAAAGGTGAAAAATCGAAGAGTAAGATAAAGAGCCAACATGTTAGCGATTCGCTTTTAACATGTCACTTTTTACCTGTTTTTGGCAAAAATGCTTTTCCAAATAACAAGACAGCGAGTGCGGGTTCAATCGCTGGGTCGGGGAAACAAAAAAACGTGAGTTAGCAGACTGCCGCGAAACGAAAATCAACCGAGCTTGGACAAAGAAAAAAATCAGGCGGATTCCAGACTCATCGTCTCGAAAGCCAACTCGATTTCTTCAATCATGGGCTGCGCCTTGACAGCCGTCAGCGACGAATAAGAGACGCGCACAGGAAAAGCGTTGAGAAGCCGCCAGACGAAAATGGGTTCGTGGTGTTTGTTCAACAACTTGACTGTCACATCTCTAAAACGTACCTCCAGCGATTGCTCTCTCCACCAATCGTACATTTCGAGGTCTTTTTTGTACAAATAGCGCCGGAGAATGATGTTGCGGACTTCTTCCAGCCCGGGCAACTTTTGGGCAGATTCGGATTTTTGAGAGCCTTCGCGGAACAGCACCACCTCTCTTTGGAAAGAAAGGCCATGCACTTCTGTAAAATCCACGCGGGTACCGCCCCATTCTACTGAAAAATGATTGTCGAAAACAAAATTGCTCATGCCAAAAAGCGATTTTAAAAATTGAAGAAACGAGTTGAACCAATTGGAAAACAAGTAAATCATGTGCCAAAGTTATCATTTTCGAACTTCCGACGAGAACTGACTTTGCTGTGCAGTCTAAACCACGCTACCCCTCTTTCATCGAAAAATACCCGGCTTTGTCTGCCTTTTCGCAGTTTTGCCCTTGCTAAATCAAATTTTTGAATAATGAAGAAAATTTACTCCCTGTTTCTTTTACCCGTCATAATCTTGACGGCGGTGGGCGCTCTTTTCGCGCAAAATCTGGATCCTGAAATTTTAAAAACCCTTCGCCCGCGCAACATTGGCCCTGGCGCCATGTCGGGCCGCGTCACGGCCATCGCCGTTGACCCCACACACCCCGAAGTCATCTACGCGGGCGCGGCTTCAGGCGGCGTGTGGCGTTCGAAGAGTGGCGGTACCCGTTGGGAACCCATTTTCGACAAAGCGCCTACGCAGGGCATCGGTTCTATTGCCGTCAACCCCCGCAATCCTGACGAAATCTGGGTCGGCACGGGCGAGGGCAACCCCCGCAACTCGCAGAATTTCGGCGCAGGCATTTTCAAAACCGTCAACGGTGGCCAGGACTGGGTGTGTATGGGTTTGCAAAACACGCGCACGATTCACCGCGTCATTCTGCACCGCGACAACCCCGATGTGATTTTCGCCGCCTCGCTCGGTTCGGCCTACGGCCCCAATGCCGACCGGGGCGTTTTCAAAAGCAGCGACGGCGGCAAAACCTGGCGCAAAGTCTTATTTGTCAATGACTTGACTGGCTGCGCCGAACTCGTGGCCGACCCGCAAAACCCGAACAAACTTTTCGCCGCCATGTGGGAATACCAGCGTTGGCCCTGGTATTTTAAATCGGGCGGCAAAGGCTCAGGTCTTTACGTTTCATACGACGCGGGCGAGACTTGGGAACGCCGCAGCGACAAAGACGGTCTCCCCGAAGGCGAACTCGGCAGGCTCGGCCTCGCTGTTGCCAAAAGCAACCCCGACGTGGTGTACGCCCTTGTGGAGGCCAAGGAAAACGCCCTTTACAAAAGCACTGACGGCGGCAGGAAATGGAGAAAAATGGCCGACAAAGGCATGGGCGACCGGCCTTTTTATTACTCGGAAATTTATGTGGACCCGCAGAATGAAAACCGCGTATACTCGATTTACACCTTTATTTCAAAAAGTGAAGACGGCGGCAAAACCTTCGAGACCTGGGCCGGCTGGACGATTCACCCCGACCACCACGCCTTCTGGATTTCACCTGATGATCCGAATTACATCATCAACGGCAACGACGGCGGTCTCAACATCACACTCGATGGCGGCAAAACCTGGCGCTATGCCGAAAACATCCCCGTCGGCCAATTCTACCACGTCGAGACCGATAATGAAATACCTTACAACGTCTATGGCGGCTTGCAGGACAACGGCTCTTGGGTTGGCCCCTCGGCGGTGTGGAAATCTGGCGGCATCCGCAATTCCGACTGGCAGGAAGTGTATTTCGGCGACGGCTTCGAGACCATGCCGCGCAAAGACGACCCGCGCTATGTGTTCGCCATGTCGCAAGGCGGTGAACTCGGTCTCGTGGACAGAAAAACCGGCGACACCCGCTACCTCAAACCCCTTCATCCCGACGGCAAAACCAAACTCCGCTTCAACTGGAACGCCGCGCTCGCGCAAGACCCGCACCGCCCACACGGGATTTATTTTGGCAGCCAATTCGTCCACTATTCGAGCGATTTAGGGCAAAACTGGCAAATTATCAGTCCTGATTTGACCACGAACGACACCTCGAAAATGCACCAGGACGTGTCGGGCGGCCTTACGTTCGATGCCACCAACGCCGAAAATCACTGTACCGTCATCGCCATAGCGCCGTCGCCCGTGCAGCAAGGCGTGGTGTGGGTCGGCACCGACGACGGCCAAGTGCAACTCACCCGAGACGGCGGCAAAACGTGGGAAAATTTTGGAAGCAAACTTCCCGATGCTCCGAAAAACGGCTGGATTCCAGCCATCGAACCGGGGCAAAAAAATGCCGGCGAAGCCTTCGTGGTTTTGAATAATTACCGCCAAAACGACTGGCAGCCTTATCTCTATCACACGACGGATTTTGGAAAAAATTGGAAGCGATTGGCTTCGCCGAGAAATTTGCGGAGCAGTCATTCAAGTAATTCAAAAAATGACCGCAATGACCCTAATGACTCTAATAACCCCAATGACGGCAATTTCTGCCTCAGCGTTGTTCAAGACTCAGAGGTTCCCAACCTTATTTTTCTCGGCACCGACATGGGGCTTTATCTTTCAATCAATTACGGCGAAAACTGGACTTTGTGGCCGGGCGAATCTTTCCCCAGTGTCCCCGTTTTTGACATGAAAATCCAACAGCGCGACGGCGATTTGGTGCTCGGTACTTTCGGGCGCGGCATCTGGATTTTGGACAATCTTTCGCCTTTGCGCGAACTCGCCCGCAGCAACGGCAAATTGGCAGAACAACCCTTCAAACTCCTCGCCGCACAGCCCGGTATTTTGGCCGAATACCGCTCCTTCGACGGGCCGCGTTTTGCTGTGGACGCCACTTATTCGGCTGAAAGTAAAAGCACGGCTGTGCGCATTCCCGTGTGGGTGAAACCCGGTTTGAAAAAGGCAGAACCCGCCTCCGCCAAGGCTACGGCGGGTAAAGCGGATAAGAAAGAAAAAGCAACCGTCACGGTGCTGTCTATGAGCGGCGACACGTTGCGGCGTTTTAAAACCGAGTTGGACACCTTTTTCAACAGCGCCATTCGCTGGAACATGGACACAAAGGGTGTGCGTTTTCCCTCCAAAACCGAACCTGACAAGGAGCAACTCGAACCCGGCGGCGGCCCGCAAGTCGGCCCCGGCGAGTATTGGGTGAAAGTGAAATACCTGGATTTCAACGATTCGGTGAAAGTACGTGTGCTCGACGACCCGCGCCTCAGCATTTCGGCCCGTGACCGCGAGGCGAAAACTGCCGCCATTCGAGACATGCATAAAACGGTGGAGCGGGCGAACAAAGCTTACGAGCGATTGAAAGAAGCCGAAAAAACCATCGGCTTGGTGGAAAGCCAGTTTGTCAACGTGCCTGACAGTTTGAAAAAAGATATAGAAAAACTGGGCAAGGCACTGAAGGATTCAATCGGGTTGCTCAAGGAAAAATTCTTTACCCACAAGGAAGTGAAAGGTATTCAGCGAAATCCTGACGTGCTGATTGCACGCTTTTTCCGGGCGCTCGAATACATCGGCGGCAATCATGGCGCGCCCAATGCGAATGCTCAGATTGCTATGGTTGCGGCAAAAAACGAGACGGAGGAAATCGTGAAGAAAGTAAACGAATTGTTTGATGTGCAATGGAAGGACTATCGCACAAAAGTAGAGGCGATTCGATATTCGTTGTTTAAGGATTTTGACAGGCTTTAGTTGAATAGAGCGAGCATAGATTTTCTATGCTCGCTCTATTTTTTTCTTTAAATTTTGATGATTTTCCCCTGAAAAACTTTCTCGCCACACCGCATCTCGACAAAGTAAATCCCGGCAAACCAACCGGAAGTGTTCACGCGGGCCAGGCCATTTTGAGTGGCTAAAATGCCGGAAACTATTCGCTTTCCGGCCAAATCCAGGACCGACAGGTTCCAGGAATCCCCCTTCGTGTCAGGCAATTCAAGCCAAACCTCGTTATCGGCGGGTTGTGGATAGGCCCTGATGGTAAAATTAGAATTGGGCGTTTCGCCTGTCGGGACGGCTCCGCTTGAAAGTTCGGCGCAATAATCTTCCACTTGTCCGAACTCAAATGACTCGCAAGCATAAGGCGCTGTTTCGCCCGGTCCTTTATACTTCATCATCACACGCATCCGGGTCTGCCCTGTCACGGTAAAATCAGGCGGAACGATGACGCCCGAAATTGGATTTTCAGTAGCCCAACCCGGATCGAAGGCCAGTTCTCCCGCGTCGTCGAAATCGCCGTCCATGTTGAAGTCAACGTAAATTCGGAAAAACTCTTTGTAAGATAATCCTTGAAACCCGGGCGTAATGGTCACGTTGACAGGTTCTTGTGGAAAAAATACGGGTGTTTCGCTGACGCTGCTCGTGAAATTTTGATACCCGTTGCCGCCATTTCCGGAGTTGTGCTCCCAACCTCCTACCACAACGGAAGCAATCCATTCGTCGTCGGCGCTCTCCGACACAGCCGCACAATAATTCGCATCCGTGCAGGAACCGCACCCTGTTGTTTTGAAAAACAAACTGCCTGAAAATAGCGTCTCATTCCCGGCACAAAGTGTTTGCACCTGCACTTCATAGTCTGTACAAGGCCATAATCCCTGCAAAACAAAATTTTCGCCATTGACATCAAAAGTGTTCCAATTGCCACCCTGCGAGCGAATCCGCAGCCGGTAGTCTGTGGCAGCAGTGATTTTTGACCAACTGATTTCAGCCGAAGAAGGCGACAGGGCAAGGGTCCAGATGGAAGACGGGGGTTCGCAACAACCGTCTGTCTTGAAAGTCACCGGGGCCGACCAATCGCTTGTCAGCCCGCCTTCGCAAGTAGCGGCGAGCGAAAATTCATAACTCGTACAGGGGGTCAGATTTTCAAGCAGATAATTGCTTTGCACATCCGCCAACAAGTTCCAGTCAGGTGTGTTCACAACCCGCCATCTTAAGTTAACTATCTGGTAATCTGCGATTTCAGACCATTTTAACAAGATAGAACCGGTAGAAATATCGAGCGCTGCAAGTCCGAAGGGCGGCGGACAAGGGCTACATTGTTCTTCGTAATCTTGCAGGAGCGTATGCAAGTTGAGTCGTCCGCCAGTGAGTGTTATACTTTGCAAACTGGCATTCGGAACCGTGCTGTTTAATAACAGGTTTTTTGCCCAAATTGCGGCAGCGGCAGGATCGGTTTTGGCAAGTGCGATGAGGTTGGGACAAGGGGACGAATACAACAAAGCAATAGCCCCGCTGACATGTGGGGTGGCGAAAGAGGTACCTGTCTGGGTGCCGTAGCTGTTATTGGCGCCGGCTGTAAATATATGTTGACCATAAGTACCGAGATCAACATGCGTGGCGCCCCAGGCGGCATTGGGCGATTTCACGTCGGCATTGGTAAGGCTTGTGACCGAGACGAGGAAGTCGCTGGGGCAAGTGGTCGGTAAATCGCCGAAGTCGTCCACATTGACCGGATTATTGGCTGTGGCTGCAATGCTCAGAATGCCTGCCTGCCCCAGCGAATCGAAAGCTGCGCACCACAACGGCGCGTCGCCGGGTTGGCCATAATCCGTTCCCCAGGAACAATTTACCGCCACGATAAAAGCGCCTGCTTGCCCGTTGCTGTTGTTGTAACGCTGGCGGGCCTTCAACACATAATCGTATGAAGCGAGGATATGCGCCTGCGAGCCGCTTCCGGCGATAAACATGATTTTTACATTCCAGTTGACGCCGGTTACACCGACCTGGTTATTGCCTTTCGCGCCGACAATCGCACTAACCGGAGTGCCATGTCCCGTGCTGACGCCTGCGATGTTATCGTTGTTTGAAAAAACGTTCCAGCCGCGAAAATCATCCACATAACCGTTGTTATCGTTGTCAATATTATCGCCGGGAATTTCATCCCAATTTTTCCAGAGATTTTGTTTCAAATCGTTGTGATTCAGGTCAATGCCGCCATCAATCACTGCCACGACGATGGTGTCGCCGGCAGGCGTCACACCGCCTGTCGCAATGTCCCAGGCCAAATCGGCATCGAGGTCTGCATTTATCGTACCGCCATTCGCGCCGTTGTTCACGTATTGCCATTGCTGCGAAAAAAGCGGGTCGTCGGGCAAGAGATTATTCGGAGGATTGCTGCGTTCGTTGAATAAAAAATTAAATTGCGCCACCTGTACTTCGGGTTGTGCGCGCAGCCATTTCAAACTTTCCATATCGTCGCCATCCGAAATTTTGAGGAGCCAGATATTCATCAGGTCGGCTATTCTTTCCGCCTTTACTTGCCTTGCTTCGAAGTTTTCGGTGAACCGCCGGATGAGCGAATTGGGGTTTTTGCCTGTTTCCAGGCTTACTAAAATCTGTCCGGGTTCACGTCCGGGCGTTTGTGCGGACATAAAAGCGGCATTGAAAAATATCAGTAGAAAAAGCAGCGAAAAACGGTTGAGAGTCATCTTGCAGGCGACAATTTGAGGCGGGAAACGCTCGAACAAGTCGGTGGTTGTGCCGGTTTTAGCGAAGATTGCTGAAAAGTCGTACACTTGTTAATATTTCAAGGTTTATGTAAAAACTGGTCATCGCCTTCGTTGGGAAAATGTGGCAGGGCGTTGGGTTTCCTGTGCTGTATATTCAGGCCACGGCTTCTTTTCAAGCAAAGATTGTGCATTTACTTTTATCTTACGGAAATTTTTCAAAAACCCGCCGGCCAAATGATAATTGGAAATCGGCCAGATTTTTCCCCTCTAAAAAATCTATTAAGATGGTTTGTATCTTGTTTGCCAAATTTTTATCTTGATGTTTAATCTCTGCCAAATTGTCTCAGCCCTTCTCCAGCGTGCCATCCCCACGTTGTTCGCCGTTTTGTTTACGGCTTTTTTCTTTCAAAGCGTTCAGGCGCAAGACTGCGTTTGTACCAACTGCCCACAGTTTATGCCCGATGGGTTCACGGGCAATTTTTACATTCAAATTGACAATGCCGACAATCCGACACTCGGTCAAAACGGACAGGGTGTGTGTGGTGTCCGGCTTACGTTCGACCACGAATATTTGGGCGATTTGCAAATCACATTGACTTCGCCCGGCGGACAATCCGTCACTTTGATTGGGCCGGTCGGTTTCTTTGGCCCGACGGATTTCACAACTTGGGATGTGCTTTTTCTACCCTGTGGCGATCCTGTCAATCCTGACCCGGGTTTTGCAAATCAGTGGAATAACAACCAACCCTGGGGTTTATTTGGCAATTATTCCGGCTCCTATTACCCGGCTGCCGGCTGTCTTCAAAATTTCAATTCCGGCCCTGTAAATGGACAGTGGACATTAACCGTGTCGGATCTGCAGGCGGTTGATGTGGGCAATTTTTACAATTACGAGATTATTTTTTGTGACCCTTCTGGCATCGAGTGTGTATCGTGCGCGGCAAATGCCGGCAACCTGACGCAACCCGACGTGACTGCCTGCGAGGGCGCTCCGGCGCTCAGCCTCGATTTGCCGCCAACCTACGTCTCGCCCAATCAGCCACCGCCTGCTTCCGATTATTCATACACCTATGTAATAGGAGGAGCAGGAGGTGTAATCCAGGGCTATGAAGCTGTTCCCGATTTGACGGCATATCCTCCCGGCAATTACACTGTGTGCGGCATGTCCTACCTCACCGCTGATGAAGGCGACATTCCCCAGCCCAATGGCTCCCTTACGATCACGCAGTTGTCTACTCAACTGAACTCTACTCAGCCGCCTTTTTGCGGAAAAATAACTTCCAATTGCGTTAACGTAACCATCAATCCCAGCCCGGAGGATATTGAGGAATTTCAGACCATTTGTGCGCCGCAGTGCTATGTCTTTTTTAACCAAAACTATTGCCAGACAGGTACTTACGTGCGCAATTTGACGCAGAACGGGTGTCCTTACACAGCTACGTTGCATCTGACGGTGCTTCCCAAAAGTACGGCCAGCATCTCTGAAACGATTTGTCCCGGAGGCTGCGCCCAAACGCCCGGTTTCGAGTATGCTTGCGATCCGGGGGTTTATCAGGAAACATTTATGAATGAGGCCGGCTGCGACAGCACGGTGACGCTTACGGTCAGTGTTATGTCTGTTTTGGCAAATATCGCACAACCACTTCCACAAATAACCTGCAATCAGCCGACTGTGACGATTCAGGGTACAGGTTCTACACTCGGCGCAGGTACAACTTACCAGTGGACAGCCAGCAATGGTGGAAATATCGTGGGTCCTGCCACGAGTATCAACGTAAACGTGAATGCACCCGGTGATTATCAATTACTTGTCTGCCGAACCATTGGCGGCGTTACCTGCTGCGACAGCACGAGCGCTACTGTCACAAACGACCAAAGTATCCTCGACGCGCCGGATGCAATCAATGGCCCTGCCCAAATTTGTTCGGGTCAAACGGCTACTTTTTCCATAGATCCTGTACCCGGCGCGACTACTTACAACTGGACCGTTCCTCCCGGAGTAGTCATAACAAGTGGGCAAAATACCGTTTCGATAAATGTAAACTGGAACAATACGGCAGGCGGCGATGTGTGCGTCACGGCCAACAACTCTTGCGGCCCCAGTGCGCCTACTTGCCTTTCTATAAGTGTGCTGATTCCTCCTGTCCCGACAATTCCGCAAGGCGTAGCAGCTGTTTGCGCTGGCGACGTAGAGAATTACAGCATTGCTCCGGTCAATGGCGCGACTTCTTACAACTGGTCGGTTTCGCCGCCAGCTACTATCGTTTCCGGCCAGGGTACTCCGAATATTGTCGTAAATTGGGGAAATGCCGCCACAGGCAATGTCTGTCTCAACATTACCAGCGCCTGCGGTACAAGCCAGGATGTTTGCCTTCCCGTTCAAATCAGTACTGTGCCGGCTATCCCGGCTGTGGCTGGCGATACAATTTTTTGCGCTGGCGCCACAGGCGCGTTTTCAACTCCCGCCGTCGCCGGAGCGACCGGTTATGACTGGACAACACCCCTTAATAGTTCAATTATTTCAGGGCAAAATACTTCCTCGATTTTGGTGAATTTTACCGGCCTCCCCGGCGGAAATGTCTGTGTAGCAGCGACTAATGGTTGCGGTACGGGGCCACAGGATTGCTTTCCCGTGATCGTCGAAGAAATGCCGGAGGCGGATGCGGGAGCCGACGATGCAGAATGTGGCACAACAGCCAGTCTGCAAGCTATCACGAGTATCCTGGGTGGTACAGGTACTTGGGTTGTCGTCTCAGGGCCTGGTACGGCATCTTTTGACAATCCGAATTCGTATGCCACTTCCGTGACAGTAACCGAACACGGGTCATACATTTTCCAATGGACTGAAACGAATGGCGATTGTTCGGATAGCGACTCGGTGACTGTAGATTTCAACGAACCGCCTTCAGCAGGACTGATTGATACTGATTGCGACGCTACGAACCAGAACTACATCGTTTCTTTCCCTGTTGTCGGCGGCACACCACCTTTTACAATTTCCGGGGGAACCATCACAAACGGTGTTTTTACGTCTAATCCTATCCCGAATGGGCAATCCTACGCTTTTTTAATTACCGATGCCAGTAACTGTGTCTCGCCGAATATCACAGGTACTTTTAATTGCAATTGTGCGACCAATGCCGGCCAAATGAGTCTTCAGCCATTATCTGCCTGCGAAGGCGATACCATCGTGACGCAGCATCTGGGTGGTGAAAACCTCGACCCGAATGATGTGGCGGCCTTCGTTTTGCACAACAATTCAGGGCCTTCGTTGGGACAAATTTTTGATCAAAACGCGAGCGGAATTTTCTCTTTTCAAAATGGAATGTCCTATGGTACAACGTATTACGTGTCGCTGGTAGTGGGTAACAATTTGAACGGCGTACCCGATCCTGATGACCCTTGCCTTTCCGTTGCACAAGGTCAGCCGGTCACATTTTTCCAAAATCCGGTTTCTTTTGCGGGGGTTGACGCGGATACCTGCGGGCTTACCTTGAAATTACTTGCCGGAGCCGGAAATGGTACCGGCGAGTGGGCCACAGGCACTGCGCCGCCGGGCGGAACCCTTACGTTTTCAAACCCGATAGACTCAGCCAGTATTGTTACGGCTTCTATTTCAGGTATTTATGTGCTGACCTGGACGGTTGACGAAGATGGTTGCACGGACACGGATGAGGTGCAAATTCAATTCAACGACTCGCCGACGCTGGCCGATTTGGAGCGAACCTGCGACGCCACCAACCAAAATTTCACAGTAACGCTTACGTTTTCCGGCGGCACTGCACCTTACTCGGTAAATGGAAATCCGGTGGTTGGCAACACCTTCGTCTCCCAGCCATTTCCTAACGGGCAGTCATACAGTTTTTCAATTTCAGATGCGAACGGCTGCTCCACACAGCCTGTAAACGGGGCGTTCAGTTGTAACTGTGTGACCGACGCTGGCGCTATGCAGTCCGACACGCTTAAAGCCTGTGAGGGAACTACTGTCACCGTCCCGGCCAACGCAGTTGCACCTGTTTTGGATGGCAACGATGTGACGGGTTACGCACTTCACGACGGGACGGGCCCCGCTTTGGGGCAGGTATTTTCTCAAAATACGACGGGCGAATTTGGCTTCCAAACAGGTATGAATTATGGCCAGACCTATTTCATCTCGCTGATTGCCGGAGATAATTTGAATGGTTTGCCTGATCCTGCCGACCCCTGTTTTTCAGTGGCTGCGGGTCAGCCGGTAGTTTTTTTGAAAAACCCTCAGCCAGATGCCGGGCCCGACGCGGACGTTTGTGCTCAAACGGTTAGTTTACAGGCAGTTGGGAGTAATTTCACTGGTCTTTGGTCGCAAATTTCGGGGCCCGCAACAGCCGTTTTTTCTGACCCAAATGATCCCGGAAGTGGCGTAAATGCCGCGAATTTTGGCACTTATATTTTCCAATGGACGGAAACAAACGAGGCTTGTGTCGGCACTGATTCCGTCACTGTCACCTTTAACGAATCGCCTTCCGTGAATGCGCTGAACGAAGTCTGCAATGGCGCCAACACGCAGTTCACTGTTTCTTTTTCGGTGAGCGGAGGTGTTTCGCCTTACACGGTGTCCGGGATGGGCGGAAGTTTTGCAGGCAGCAACTTCAGTTCCGTGCCGCTGGCAAATAATTCGACTTACACGTTCACTGTGACAGATGCCAACGGCTGCTCCAGCCCGGCTGTTTCGGGGTCAAAAAATTGTAATTGCGCGACAGATGCAGGTTCCATGCAGACCTCCCCGCTGTTTTTTTGCGCAGGGACTCCGGCTACTGTTACCTGGAACAATGACGCTTCGCTGGACGCCGATGATATCGTACAGTTTGTCTTGCACGACCAGTCGGGCGCGTCATTGGGGAATATTCTGGCGACCAATGCTCAACCCTCGTTTGATCTTACGGGCAATTTGCAAACCAGCGTAACCTACTACGTCTCAGCTATTGCAGGAAATAGCCTCAACGGAACGGTGGATCTGAACGATCCTTGTCTGTCTGTTGCTCCCGGCGCTCCAATTCAGTGGAAACCTTTGCCAACAGCGACACTGACCGGCGACGCGACTATTTGCGAGGGCGACGAGACAGTCCTGACCTTCGTGGGTAGTGGCGTTTATCCGTTGCAAGTGCTCTATTCAGATGGCAGCGCCAATCAAAACACCCTGACAATCAACAATTCACAACCCGTAATCCTCAACATTTCGCCAACTGCCACCGCCGTATTCACCCTGATTTCCGTCAGCGACGCAACTGCCCCAACATGTAGCACATCGCTCAATCAAATGGCGACAGTCACTGTAAATCAACCTGTAACGGCGGGTTTTGCCAACGAACCGCTTGAGCTTTGCGCGGGCACGACGCTTACCCTGCAACTTATCAATTTTCTTACGGACGCCGACCCCGGCGGACAATGGACTGAAACTTCTTCCGTCCCCTCGCTGCCAGGCGGCTTCATTTCCCAAACTGGTACTTTTGAGGCAGTGGGACAACCGGCAGGCATTTACACCTTTAAATATATGCTTACCGCACAGCCTCCCTGCCCGAACGACGAAGAGGTTGTAACAATAAAATTGCTCGCGCCTCCCGTCGCTGATGCAGGTGAAAACCAGGCCATCAATTGCGATCAAGCGGCGGTATTGTTGGGTGGAGCGAACACTTCGGCAGGGCAGGCCATTTCCTATCATTGGCTCCTGAACAGCGATACGGTCGGAATGACCGAACAGATTTTTGTAAGTGTGGCAGGCGACTACACGCTGCTTGTCACCAATTCTGCCGGTTGTTCGGCCTCTGACGATGTCACGGTAATTTTGGATAATGACCCGCCGTCGGCGGAAATTATTTCGGTAAAAAATGTAAGCTGCTATGGCGAAGCGAACGGCGTTATTTCTATTGATTCAGTTTCCACAAATCATCCGCCGTTACTTTACGCACTGAATAACAACGCGTTCGATGCAAATTCTGTGTTTTCAGGACTCGACCCGGGCGTTTACACGGTGACAATTTTGGACGCGAATGGCTGCGAATCTACCACCTCACCACTTGTGGTAGAAGAACCTGCCGAATTAAAAATTGAACTTGGTACAGATGTCGAGGCAGCGTTGGGCGATTCAGTGTATCTAAGTGCTCTGACCACAGTGCCGTTGACGGCGCTCGATACGATTTTGTGGCAGCCACTGTTCGATTCGACTGCGGCAGGGAAAAATTTTCAACAGTTTTTGCCGCTGCAATCCTGGAAGGTAAATGTTGCGGTGACCGATACGAATGGATGTGTGGCACGCGACGAAATTCTGGTGCGAGTGGATCGGACACGGCATGTGTACATCCCGAATATTTTTAATCCGAAAAGTGCCCAATATCCTGTACTCATGGTGTATGGTGGTCAGGACGTAGCCGAGGTAGAAGTATTCAGGATTTATGACCGTTGGGGAGAGCAACTGTTTGAAGCGCTTGATTTTCAGCCGGACGACCCGGCTAACGGCTGGACGGGAACACAGCGAGGAAAAGATGTGGCGCCGGGTGTTTACGTGTACTACGCGGTGGTGCGATTTCTCGACGGGCAAGAGGAAATTTTTACAGGCGATGTGACTGTTTTTCGCTGAAAAAGTGGCAATTAAGTCTTGCGATTTTTTATTTTGCAAAATTCGATTGTGCGTTTTCGGCAAACATTTTTGCGTTCTTTTTGTAAAAGTAAGAAACGGTTTTGATTTAGGATAAATAGTTAAAACGGTGCTTAAAGGGGGTTTCAAAATAAAATTTTTATTTCCTTTGTGCGTCAGTTTTAATTGCATTTCCAAAACACACCGTCTTCTTCTGCTACAATCCCGAGGCCTTTTGGCAACAACCCGACCGATTGTTAATGACACTCCTTCTTTTCGAGCGGAAGAGTAATCGTGCATCGTCTTTCTCTGTAGTCAGCATGACATAAGTTGCTGGCAGCGAAAATCACTTCGCTGTCATGCTTGATTTTATATTCAAACGTTTTAAACTACCAGTTTCATGGTAAAAAAACTACTCTTACTGTGTATTTTGCTTCAGACGACCCTTTCATTAAGCGCGCAGGTACCTGACCCTTGCCCGTCCAATGACACGCCGGCGTCCGATTTTTGTGAAACCACTTGCATTTATTGCAATTTTAACGGCTACACGGGCACCACTTCCGGCTATACAGGTCAGACGCCCAATGGCTTCTGTGGTACCATCGAAAATGAGCAATGGCTCGGATTTATCGCCGGTGCAGCTGGTGCAACCTTCACAGCCACAGCCAGCAACTGCCAAATTGGCAATGGCGTACAGATTGCTCTTTACGAAGGTTGTGGCGGAAACCCCGTGCAAAATGGTTGTAACGGTGGTGCAGCGGGTGGCGCGAATAATCCGGTGTCTATCACCGTTGGCCTGACACCCGGCGTCAACTACTTCCTGCTTATTGACGGCTACGCGGGCGACCAGTGCGATTTTACAGTGACTGTGACGCCGCCGAATGCTGCCCAGGCGCCCTCTCTCGGTAATGCTGGCGCTATCTCAGCGCCTCAGAAGATCTGCCCGGGTGGTGTCATGAACGTCTCTATTCCGCCAGTGAACGGTGCAGGCGGCTATAACTGGACAGCCACCGGCGGCGCATTGATCAATGGCCAGGCTTCCCCTGTGCAAACGACAGCGCCGGGCGGTAATATTGTCCAGGTGACAGCTCCTCCGGGAGCCCCCCCTCCATCCTCGATTACTGTTTGTGTGCAACCGATTAACTCCTGCGATCAGGACAATCCTTTTGTCTGCAGAACAATCCAAATACAAAAAATTCCTGAAACGATATTGCCGCCAGCGATCGTTTGTGCAGAAGATGCACCTTACGAGCTTCCCTGGGGCGCCTTCGCTGCTACACCCGGCACTGTCACATACTCGAATACTTTCGATTCGTATCAAGGCTGTGATAGTGTGGTGAAAAAAACCGTGACCATCAAGCAGCCGCTTATCAGGACGTTAGCGCCTACCACCATTTGCAATGGCGATTGTCTTACTATCTGCGGCGAAGAATATTGCACCGGTGGGAATTTTGTAAAAATGTGTGAGTCTTATCAAGGCTGCGACAGTGTTATCAGTTTTTCCATTTTGCTCCTCAGCCCTGAAGCGCAAATCAATGGCGGTGGTGTTTTGTCTTGTGCCACCAACTCAATTGTGCTCAATTCAGCTCCTTCTCCCGGTACCAAACTTTGGAAAAGCCTGCCTTCGGGACAAGTCGTGGGATCAGGGAATTCATATACTGTAACTGCACCGGGTACATACGTTTTGCAGGTAACTGCAGCAGCAGGTGGCAACTTATGTACTACCTCGGACACTATTGTTATCACAGGCAATACTACTCCACCTACGGTTTCGGCGTCAGGCGGTATATTGGGTTGTGGTGTGGCGAACTCCGTTCAGTTGTCCGTTACAACGAATGCCATAAATCCGAGCTATGCATGGTCTGGTCCCGGAGGTTTTACTTCCAACTCAGCTAACCCGACTGTTACCCAACCAGGCGCCTACGTTGTCACTGTCACCAATCAGGGAGGAAACGGCTGTACTAATACAGCTACGGCAACAGTCACCGGAAATACGACACCTCCTGCGCCGACCGCAACTGGCGGCACCATTACCTGTGCCGCACCTTCTGTAACACTTAATGCAACTCCCGCTGCGGGTGTTACGTACAGCTGGTCTGGTCCCGGCGGTTTCAACTCAACTTTGCAGAATCCTGTAACTACGACATCTGGCACGTACACCGTTACGGTTACCAATAACTCTAACAACTGTACTGCCACTGCTACTGCGACGGTCAATTTGAACAATACTCCCCCGGCAGCCGGCGCTACTGTGAGTAGCGCTATTTCATGTCCGAATCCGACGGTCAGTCTAAACGCTACACCGGCTTCGGGCATGACTTATGTATGGGCTGGTCCCGGTGGATTTAACTCTACCGCTCAGAATCCGACAGCTAATACTGCTGGCGCTTATTCAGTCACTGTAACCAGTACTGCTAACGGTTGCACTTCTGTTGCGAACGTGAATGTGACCGGAAACACAACTCCTCCGGGGGCGAATGCTACTGGTGGTACTGTTACATGCGGGACGCAGTCAATTACATTGTCCGGTGGTTCACCAACCTCCGGTGTGACTTATTCCTGGACAGGTCCGGGCGGTTTCAATTCCAATCAGCAAAATCCGACAGCGGGTACCGTAGGTACGTATAATCTCGTCGTGACAAATCCGGCAAACAGTTGCACTTCTACTGCGACGGCTGTTGTGGCGGGAAATTTTGTCGCCCCGGATGCAGCTGCTACGGGCGGCATTATTACATGCGCCTCTAATAGTATCACTATTTCAGGGTCTTCTGCTACTCCAGGCGCTACTTTCTCGTGGTCAGGTCCTGGCGGCTTTACTTCCAACCAGCAAAATCCGACGGTGGCGTCCACAGGGCAATATATTTTGACAGTGACGAACCCGACGAATGGTTGCACGTCAACGGCTACGGCTACCGTCGCGCCAGATGCGAACGTACCCAATGCTACTGCCAATGGAGGGACGATTACTTGCACCAATCCTTCGATTGTGCTGAACGGTGGCTCCATTACCCCTGGTGTAAACTTCTCCTGGACAGGTCCGGGTGGCTTCAACTCAACCTCGGAAGATCCGACCGTTACGCTCGACGGCACCTATACATTAACAGTTAACAACCCTGCGAATGGCTGTTCAGCACAGGCTATTGCCGTCGTTGATTTGGACAACGATGCACCGGGTGCATCCGCCACAGGTGGAACCTTAACCTGTACGGCCCCGTCTTTCACCTTACAGGGTAATTCTCCCACTAATGGTGTTACTTGGGCTTGGTCAGGTCCAAATGGTTTTGTTTCCACATTGCAAAACCCTGATGTGACCAATGACGGAACATATACTCTGGTTGTTACCAATCCTGCCAACGGCTGCACTTCTACTGCCACAACTGATGTTGCTGCTGATCAAAATGCCCCGGTAGCAGCTTCTACTACTGGCGTCTTAACCTGTGCTGTGCCTTCTCTGGTACTCAACGGTTCTGCCAACCAGACTGTTACGTACGCCTGGAGTGGTCCTGGTAACTTTTCCTCCACCTCGCAGAATCCAAGCGTGAATGCTCCAGGCGATTACATCCTGACGGTGACGAGCACAACGAATGGCTGTACGGACGCTATTACTGTGACAGTTGATCAGGACATTGTCGCGCCCGGCGCTTCTACTACGGGTAATACGATCACCTGTACAGACCCCCAAGTGCCGATTTCCGCATCCTCGCCAACCACAGGCGTAACATATTCCTGGAGCGGCCCCGGCAACTTTTCTTCTACTTCGCAAAACCCAACTGCCAATTTGAGTGGCAACTACGTGGTTACTGTTACCAGTACTTCGAATGGCTGTACGAGCACAAGCACGGCTTTGGTGCAAATTGATACCGTGACTGCTATTTTACAGGCGTCGGCTCCGGATATTTTGACTTGTTCTGCTACGACTGTAAATATTCAGGCTACTGTGAATACTGCCGGCTCTACTTTGCAAAGCCTTTCATGGACTGGCCCTGGTGGTTTTTCGTCAAATCAGGAAGATCCTGCCGTCACTGTTCCCGGCCCTTACACACTTGTTGCGACTCTGGCAAATGGCTGTACTTCACAGGTGCAGACAACTGTCAATCAGGATATTGCGGCCCCGGATGCAGGAGCGCAAGGCGGTACGCTTACCTGCACGGTCACTACGCTTAATCTGGATGGAAACTCGGCAACTACAGGCGCAACGTATGCCTGGACAGGACCGGGTAACTTCAGCTCAAATGCTCAAGACCCGGCTATCACAGTGGATGGTGTGTACACTCTTACAGTAACAGGCCCTAACGGTTGTACTTCTACTGCCACTGCTACTGTAGATCTCGATGTGGACGAACCCGGCGCTACTGCTGTCTCTTCTAATAACCTTGACTGTGATGAATTAACAACCAATCTGACAGGGTCGTCTGTTACTGCAGGTGTTACTTACGCGTGGACTGGCCCTGGTGGTTTTACCGCCAATACAGCCAATACTTCCGCATCTCAGCCAGGTACTTATACTGTGACGGCTACCGGTATTAACGGCTGCACATCTGTCGCGGATGTGGTTGTGACTCAGGATATTACCGCCCCCGGCGCTTCAGCAGCAGGTGACACGACCGATTGTATTTCAGGTCAGGCAACACTGACAGGCAATTCACCGACTCCGGGCGTTTCTTGGCTCTGGTCTGGACCAAACAATTTTGGTTCTACCGACCAAAACCCAATAACGACAGTGCCGGGTAGTTACACACTGACCGTTACTGGTCTGAATGGTTGTACTTCTACTGCAACTGCCAATGTTGCAGAAAACACGGATTCTCCAGTGGTTGCGCTTGGTGGCGGCGGCATACTTACTTGTGCTGTCACAGATATTACCATCACGAGCACCATTTCTACGCCCGGTGCGACCGGAGTGTGGTCGGGCCCCAATGGATTCTCTTCTATCCAAAACGACATTACAGTTTCGGTTCCCGGCGTTTATATTTACACCGTGACGGCATTGAACGGTTGTATTTCTGCACCCTCCTCGACAGTTCCGCAAAACATTGTGGCGCCACAAGGCGTCACTGCGACAGGCGGCCAAATTGACTGTAATTTCCCGACTATTACTATGCAGGGAGCCTCTACCACACCAGGGGTGACTTACGGCTGGACAGGCCCGGGAATGTTTACTTCGAATCAGCAAAATCCTCCTGTGACCAACCCGGGTGCCTATACTCTGATTGTAACCGACCCAACCAATGGCTGTACGACGGAAGCAACCACGAATGTGACGCAAGACCCGACGGTTCCTGATATTGTTGTTCAGGCAGATTCTCTGACTTGCGCGGTTCAAGCTGTGACCCTGCAAGCAACGACGAACACACCTGATGTTGATTTTCAGTGGTCGGGTCCGAATGGATTTAACTCGACAGAAGAAGATCCTTCGGTCAGTGTGCCGGGAAGTTACACTGTGATTGCAACGGCAACGAGTGGCTGCACCTCTTCATTTACGTACAATGTTCTTCAAAATATTATTGCTCCGGGCGCTACCGCCCAGGGTGATACGCTGACTTGTACTATTCCAACTGGTGTTATTTCGGGAGGCTCTTCAACACCGGGTGTGACTTACGCATGGAGTGGCCCCGGCGGGTTCTCGTCAACTATTCCGAATCCTGCCGTAACGCAAACTGGCACTTACACGCTTGTAACGACAGGCTCCAACGGCTGCACTTCCAGCGTGTCTGTGGAAGTTGTTCCGGATCAAAGCATTCCGCAAATCAATATTACGACAGGCACGATCACTTGTGCAGTCCCAAGTATCCAGCTTACGGCGGTTTCGCCAAATGTTCCGAATGCGACCTGGCAATGGTCGGGTCCCGGCAACTTCTCTTCGACGCAACAAAATCCGACCATAACGCAGCCAGGTAATTACACCGTAATTGCTACTGCCCCGAACGGATGTTCCGCTACTACCGGTGGCACAGTCGAAGATGATACGCAAGGCCCGGCTGTCAACGTCGGTACTCCAGACGAATTGAACTGCACGACCACACAGGTCGCGCTACTGGCTACCGTGCAAGTGCCCGGCAGCTATCTTTTCCAATGGAACACGCAAAACGGCAGTATTCTTTCTGGCGCTAACACGCAGAACCCGCAAGTGAATCAGGCAGGGGTGTACACAGTGGTTGTGACAAATAATGCGAACGGATGTACTTCTGCCGAAAACGTAGAAGTGGAAGTGAATCCGGCGACTCCTTCAGGGGTGGCCATCCAGAAAAAAGATGTTTCCTGCTTCGGCTCTACGGATGGTCTCGCCATTATTGACTCGGTGCAGGGAGGCACGCCGCCTTACCTTTATTCGCTCGACAATCTTCCGTTTACTACCGGAACTTTGTTCAATGCCTTGAATCCGGGAGTACACTCGCTTGTTATTCAGGATATAAACGGCTGCGAATACGAAACTACTTTTGAAGTATTGGAGCCGGAAGAACTTACGGTGACACTCGGCGCCGATACGACTGTCCAGTTCGGCCAAAGCATCCAACTTTCGCTCGACCAGGTGGTGAACTACCCCGACCGTGTAGTACAAACCATCGTGTCTCCCCAGGGTGTGCTGGATTCTATCCTGTGCGACACTTGCGAAGAGTTCAAACCTTTGTACTCTTTCCGTTACCGCGTGACGGTAGTTGACTCGAACGGCTGTAAGGCTTCGGATGACCGCCTGGTGATTGTGGATAAAACCCGCCGGGTATACATCCCCAACATTTTCAAGCCGGATTCGCCCAGTGAAAATGCCATCTTTACCATTTTTGGGGACGATGCTCAAATCGTAAACATCAAGTCTCTCCAGGTTTTCGACCGCTGGGGCGCTCTGGTATTTGAAAATTACGATTTTGAACCCAACAACCTGAACGAAGGTTGGGATGGCTCGGTGCGAGGAGATAAAGCCACACCGGCGGTGTTCGTCTACTACACAGAAATTGAGTTCATTGACGGCGAAACGATTCTCTATAAGGGTGACGTGACGCTGTTCAGATAGCGTTTAGTAACAAAATGACATCACAAGAGGGCCACCCCGTTTTTGGGATGGCCCTCTGTTTTTTTTATCAAAAGCCTTTTTAGAAAGAAAAACTATTGCTTCACAAGCAATTTGACTTTATACTCTTCCTTCGGGATCGGCGTGTTTGAAGCGGTAGGGTAGGGCTCAATGGCGAGCAATCTGATGGTGTAGCCCGAAAACTCGGTAGAGTCGAAAACTGCTGCGTTGCTCAATCCCGCTGCCGAAAGTGTATCGAGCCGGCTGAAATCCTGTATGTTCAAGTGGATACCCGCATCGGCGCGACCTTCCCAGGCGCAAAGTGCCAGAGGGTCTATCGGGCAACGGCTGTCGCCAAAAAGAGAGTCGAATCGGATGGTGAAGTTTTCGTCGCCATTCAGATGTACTTCTGTACCGAAGCATAAATAAAATGGTTCGTTGAATGAAAATGTTGTAGCGCCGTCGCAAGTTGTTTCACCGGAGTCCGACTTCGAACAACTTAAGACAAGTCCGGTCAAAAGCGTGGATAGAACGAAAAGCGTTTTTTTCATAATGAAAGATTTGAACGTGAACTTTTCGACAAAGACTCCCGGCGTTCGGCCGGCGGTTGGGAAGCAAGGGTTAAACGCGCGTTAAAATTGTCAGAAGCCTTTAATGTATTTCGGCTCGTTTTCCATGAATGGGAGCAAATCGGACAAGATTTGAAAAGGGATGTTTCCCGGTGAGAGAAGATTTTCTACATATTGGAACCGCCTGGCTGGAGTCACGACGGCAGCACGCAATGTGCGCGGCTGAATCGAAAAAGCACCGGAAACTGGCGAATTGATAGAAAAACTACCGCTTTTTATCGAATGGTTGTTTTCCTGGCATCTCTTTTTTCAATATTTGCCTGACTCAAAATTGCAATTCTGCAAGCCCAATCATTATGAGGCAAATTTTTCGCATCCTCTCCGAAGGCGCTGCTCAGGCCTGGCAACAGCTGATAGCCAACAAGTTGCGCTCTTTTTTATCCCTGCTCGGCATTACGATCGGCATTTTTTGCATTATCGGAGTGAAAAGCGCCGTTGATTCACTGGAGGACAACATCCGGGGGAGCCTCGCCAAATTGGGCAGTGACGTCATTTATCTCAGCAAATTTTCCTGGTCGGAAGATCCCGGTGATAATTTTTGGAAATGGATGCGCCGGCCCAATTTTACCTTTCAGGAATATGAATCATTAAAAGAAAGGCTGAAAGGTGCTTCGCAAGTCGGATTGTGGCAATATCTGGGCGATAAAACCGTGAAATGGAAATCATCGAGCGTGGAAGGCGCTGCTTTTATGGGGGTGACGGAAGATTGCGCCGAGATTTTCCGGCTCGAATTTGAGGATGAAGGCCGCTATTACTCACAATCAGAATATTACAACGGCAGCGATGTGTGTGTCATGGGCGCGGTGATTGCCGAGAGTTTGTTCGGAGAAAACATTGACCCTTTGGGCAAAGAAGTCAGCGTAGGCGGCAGAAAACTGAAGGTAATAGGCGTGATTAAGAAATCAGGGAAAGATATTCTGCGAGTCATGGATTTCGACAATGTGGTGATGGTCAGTTACACGCTTGCGCGCCGGGGATTCAATGTGCGCGCCAAAAGCCAATGGGCAGGGACGACAAGTCTGGGAGCCAGGGCGGCGCCGGGAGTTGATCTGGACGAACTGAAAGATGAAATCACAGGCGTATTGCGTTCGGAACGTCGGCTGAAGCCGCGTGAAGAGACCAATTTTGCGCTGAATACGCTGACAATTTTGAGCGGACTGTTCGATAGCCTGTTCAGTGTCATCAATACGGCGGGTTTTATCATCGGGATTTTCGCGCTCATCGTAGGCATGTTTTCGGTAGCAAACATCATGTTTGTCTCCGTCAAAGAGCGCACCAACATTATCGGCATCAAAATGGCGTTGGGCGCCAAACGCTGGTTTATTTTGCTCGAAATCCTGTTTGAAGCAGTAGTGCTCTGCGTCGTGGGAGGTGCGTTGGGGCTTTTGTTCATCTGGATTGTCACGGAAATCATCACTGCCGTGATTGATTTCGACATTCACCTTTCTCTTTCAAACGTACTCATCGGCGTCATTACTTCCATCGTGGTTGGCGTGTTTTCAGGGCTTATCCCGGCAGGTCAGGCTAGCCGGCTGGATCCTGTGGAAGCGATTAGAAAATAAGGTGCAATAGGCAAAAAGCGAAGGGCAAGTTGCACATGCAACTTGCCCTTCGCCTTTTGCCTCTTTTTACATCCTCAGGTCTTCTACCTTGACGCCCGGATATTTTTTGGCGTCAAAACTGAAATGATCGCTCGCAAACTGTTTGTTCGGCGTTAATTTATTGATAGTGAAAGTGTAACGCGCGCCATCTTTCCCAAACGCCTTGATACTCTGAATCGAGCCGGCTTTTTCGTCAATGCTGATGCGAATTTTGGAATACTCCGAATTTTTGCCTTTTGGCTTGAATTCGATGTGCGTGATGAGTTTGCCATTTTCAGTCGTTTTGTCCGTCACGGCGTAGAGGTAGTCGCCTTTTTGATAACGCTTTAGCAAGTCTTTAGGCGTGAGAAAACCGTTTTCGAGGTCTTTCGGGTCGGCGTCGTTGATTTGAACTTCGTTGTTGCTTTTCAGATATACCCAGGTCGTCTTGCCATCGCTGATGATGACCTGCTGGTCCATATCGAGGCGAAACTTCGAGTCGCCTTCCTGTGCTACTGTGCCTTTTTGAACTTCCTGTTTTTGGCCGGGCAATTCGATCATGAGCGCAAAAGAAGCTTCAAGCGACTTGAACGACTCGTATTTTTTCCGAATTTTGTCGAGGATTTTCTTTGCCTCCGGGTCACTTTTTTCAGCAGGGGCAGTCGGCGCAGGCGCTTTTCCGGTTTGAGCGAAAAGGATATTCAGGGAGAAAAAGGCCAGTGAGGTCAACAGTAAGTTTTTCATTTTTTCTTAAATTTTGCATTTAAACGGCACAAAATATGCGAAGTTGCGGCCAGCATGGTTAAAGTTTAGCAAAATGCACACGGCAACTTTTTCCCGGAAAATGTAGTTTTACTTCCTGAATTCAAAACACAACTCAAGTTCTTTAACCCAAATTTTTTCATTCCTGCCTGTCATTTCAGGCAATTTCAATCAATCACCCTGTGAAACTTCGCGCACACTTTGTTGTAAAACAAGTTTCACACCTGTACTAACATGACCAAAAAGAAAAAAGCCGGCGGCAAAAAGTTGTCCGCCCAAGCACTGCAAATCGAAATTCTCAAATTCCTGCTCTCCAACTCAAAAAAGCGTTTCTCGCCTCGCCAAATCATAGAGCAACTCCGCGTAGAAAATAACAAAGATTCCGCCGAACATGCCTTGCGCCAGTTGGTGCAGATAGGCTCGGTCGCGGAATTTGCAGAAAATAAATTCGGCATCGCGCTCGAACGACTCACAGTTGATGACACACGAAACACGGTTGATGATGAAGGCCAACGACAAAACCAAAGCATCGAAAAACAGCAAAATATAAAACGTGAAACCCGTCAACCGTCAATCGTCAACCGTCAGTCGTCAAGAAAATTCATCGAAGGGCGCGTGGACATGACACGCACAGGCGCGGCCTACATTGTGAGCGAATTGCTCGATACCGACGTGTATGTGCCTCCTAAATATATCAACGGAGCATTGCACGGCGACACGGTGCGCGTTTTGTTATTCCCGACGCCGCCGCGCCGGAAGGGTGGGGCGCCCATCCGAAAACCGGAAGGAGAAATCGTCGCCGTTTTGAAACGCGCCAACGAGTTTTTCATCGGAACCCTGCGAAAAAGTCGCAAATACGCCCTGTTTTTGCCTGATAACCCCAATATGCCGGTGGATATTTACGTCCCGCTCGAAGCCTGCGGCGACGCCCGCGACGGTGATAAAGTGGTGGTGCGCGTCACCGACTGGCAGGAAGGCAAAGGCCGTGTTCCCATCGGTAAGGTGACGCAGACACTCGGCGAATTAGGCGGCAATGATTTCGAGATGAAAAAAATCCTCATCAATCAGGGTTTTGAACTCTCGCATTCAGAGGAAGCGCAGGCCGAAGCAGAGCGTATTCCCGAAACTATTTCCCCGCAGGAAATCGCCCGTCGTCGTGATTTCAGGGAAATTTTGACCTTCACGATTGACCCGGAAGACGCCAAGGACTTTGACGACGCCTTGAGTTTCAGGGAGTTGGAAAATGGCAGCGTGGAAATCGGCGTACACATCGCCGACGTTACGCACTACCTGAAACCCGATTCTCAACTCGACAAAGAAGCGTTCCAACGCAGCACATCGGTCTATCTCGTTGACCGCGTAAACCCGATGTTGCCGGAAAAACTCTCGAACAATCTTTGTTCGCTCGTACCGCACCACGACCGCCTGACATTTTCTGCCGTTTTTGTTTTTGAACCAAAAGGAAAAATCACTTCGCGTTGGTTTGGTAAAACGGTAATTCACTCGGCGCACCGATTTGCCTACGAAGAGGCACAAACCGTTTTGGAAGGAAAACCGGCGGAAGGTTTGTTGCAACTCAAAATTTACCCTGAACTCGAAAAAGCCCTGAAACACCTCGACCGCCTCGCCAAACAAATGCGCAAAGAGCGCGAAAAAAACGGCGCTATTGGCTTCGAGACGGAAGAGGTACGTTTTCGGCTGGCGGCAGATGGTTCGCCCATCGAGGCATACGTGAAAGAGCGCAAAGACGCGCACTTGCTTATCGAGGATTTTATGTTACTGGCAAATAAGGAAGTTGCGTATTTCATTGATAAAAAAGGAGATGTGCAGCAGGAAGTGCCTTTCATTTATCGTATACACGACCTCCCCGATATGTCGAAAGTGACCGAGTTTGCCCGCTTCGCCTCGGAACTTGGCTACAAAATGCAGGTGGATACGCCGAAGCAAATCGCCCAATCCTTCAATGGTTTGATGAGAGCGTCGCGTACGAACGACAAGTTGAAACTACTCGAACCGCTTGCCATCCGCACGATGGCGAAGGCCGTTTATTCAACGAACAACATCGGCCACTACGGGTTGGGATTCACGCATTACAGCCACTTCACCTCGCCAATCCGCCGCTATTCCGACGTGTTGGCGCATCGGATTTTGGAAAGAAACCTGGATGGAAAAACTTACCGTGTGGACAAAACGAAGTTGGAAGAACAGTGCAAACACGTGAGCAATCAGGAAAAAAAAGCCGCCGACGCCGAGCGCGAAAGTGTGAAATATAAACAGGCTGAACTGTTGCGCCGCCACATTGGAGAGGAATTCGAGGGTATCATCAGCGGCATGATTGACCGGGGCTTTTTTGTCGAACTGCCTGGTTCCAAGGCTGAAGGCCTGGTTGAGTTCAAATATTTGGACGACGCCTACGTGGTGGAAGAGGGAAATCTGCGCGCCACAGGCCGTCGCTACAAACGGCAGTTCCGAATGGGCGACCGGGTGAAAGTCCGGGTCGTTTCGGTCGATTTGCAGAAACGGCAAATCGAGATGGAACTGGCAGATATGTAAAAAACAAGCGCCACTCCGAATTTCGGGGTGGCGCTTGAATTAAGTTTCAAAAGAACTCAGTTTTTCTCCAGCGCATCAATCAGCCGGTTCAATTCCGCATCGTTTTTGAATTTCAACGTGATTTGCCCTTTGCCTTTTTCGTCGCGTTTGAGTTGGACTTTTGCGCCGAAAAAAGCATTGAAACGATCTTCGATGTCGCGCAAAAATTGTGGGGCGTTTTTTACCTCTTTCGGTGCTTTCGGTTTTCGGCTTTCATGATAATCAGCGATAGCTTCCTCCACCGCCCGCACCGACAAATCTTCGGTTAAAATCCTGTTGAACAATACTTTGCGAAAAGCGGGATTGTCCTCTATGCCGGCCAATGCACGGGCGTGACCCATGCTGATTTTTCCTTCGATAATGCCGCGTTTGATGTCGTCGTCGCCTTCAAATTTCAGCAGACGGATGTAATTTGTGACCGTGCTGCGTTTTTTTCCCACCCGTTCGGAAATGGATTCGTGCGAAAGTTTGAATTCGTCGGCCAGGCGCGCGTATGAAATTGCAACCTCCCAGGCGTTCAAATCTTCACGCTGAATGTTCTCGATGAGCGCCATTTCCAGCAATTCCTGGTCGTTGGCGAGGCGGATGTAAGCCGGAATTTCTTTGAGGCCGGCAATTTGTGCCGCACGGTGGCGGCGTTCGCCGGAAATAATTTGGTACTCTTTGTCGTGTACGCGCCGCACCGTGATAGGCTGAATGATGCCGTGCGCACGGATGCTGGCAGCCAGTTCGGCCAGTGCGTCGTCGTCGAAACGTTTGCGTGGCTGACCGCTGTTGGCTTTGATTTGACTGACAGGCAGGGTGGCGACGGTGGTGGCGAGTTCGCGCACGACTTCCTGCGGGTTTTCCTGCACAGCCTTTTCAAATTGCCCTGCATTGCGCAGCAGCGCCGCGACGCCGCTGGTACTGAATTGAGTCTTCTTTGCCATTTTTCGGAAAATTAGTTGACAGAATTTCTTCTCAAAAACTCTTCTGCCAGGTTAAAAAAGTTGACAGCGCCCTTGCTGTTCACATCATACAAAGCGACCGGAACGTGCGACATCGGCGCTTCCGCTACGCGGCTGTTTCGGTGGATAATCGTTTCGAAGACGTAGTCGTTCGAGCTGTTGCGCACTTCTTCCACGATGGCGTTTGCCAAACGCAAACGACTGTCGTACATGGAGATAAGCAAGCCTTCGACCTGTAAATGAGGGTTGTAACCCTGTTTTACGAGCGAGATAGTATTTTTCAATTTTGACAAGCCTTCGAAGGAAAACATCTCGCATTGCACGGGAATCAACACGGTGTCGGCAGCCACGAGAGCGTTCACCGTAATAAGGCCCAGCGAGGGCAGGCAATCAATAAAGATGTAGTCGTATTCGTTGCGAAGTTCGCCTACTACGCCGCGAAGGATATACTCGCGATTGGGCCTGTCGGCCAGTTCGAGGTCGGCGCCCACGAGGTCAATGTTTGAGGGCAGCAGGTCGAGATTGGGGGTTTCGGTTTTGATAATTGCTTCTCGCGGGTCGGCGCCATGTACGAGACAATCGTACAAACTCATAACTTCGGCAGTATCGGACTGACCCACGCCGGAAGAGGCATTGGCCTGCGGATCGGCATCAATCAGCAGCACTTTTTTTTCCAAAATGGCCAGCGAAGCGGCGAGGTTGATAGCGGTAGTGGTTTTGCCCACGCCACCTTTCTGGTTGGCGATCGTGATGACTTTGCCCATGTTTTTCAGCATCGTATGTCGTTGTTTTAGTGGTTGTTAAAGGTGTTTTTTAAATTTCGATTTGTTCGCCCACATTCATTAAAATTAACTCGCGGCCTTTTTCCATAAAGGCATTTATGGCACTTTCGTGGTCAATTTTAATAAATCCGAAAGTGTCGTAGTGGCAGCCTATGATGCGATTGCACCGGATAAATTCGGCGGCTAAAAGTGCATCGTGGTAGTCCATTGTGAAGTTGGAGCCAATGGGTAAAATCGCCGCGTCGAGCGCCGGACAAGTCATGGGGATGAGTTGCATATCGAGTGTCAGTGCTGTATCGCCCGCCACATAAAGCACGCCGTCGGAAGTTTCAAGCACGAAACCCGCAGGTTCACCAGCGGGCATGCCGTCTGGAAAAACGCTGCTGTGAACGGCTTGCACCATTTTCACCCGTCCAAAATCGAAGGCCCACCAGCCACCTTTATTCATGGGGTGGGTGCGCAAACCTTTCGAACTGTAGTAGGCGCTGACTTCCCAAATGCCGATGACAAGTATGTTGGGGTTATTGGCCGCCACTGTTTCCAAGTCTCCGATATGATCTTGATGCGCGTGGGTTACGAAGATATAGTCGCACCGTATTGAATTGACATCCAGACTGGTCGCCAGAGGGTTGCCTGTCAGAAAAGGGTCGAATAGCAAACGTTTGCCGCCGGTTTCGACGAGAAAACAGGAGTGTCCGTAGTAGGTGATTTTCATGGTAAAATGCTTTGGTAACTTCCGGCAATGCCCGACTGCGGCAACATTGAGAAAAACGACTTGACAAAGATAGGTTGGCGTGAAACATCGCGTGGAACGTTAAGGCCGGAAGTTATCCCCGTTTTTTCCACAGGTTCCTAACAAACAGTGCCGCCTTCGCATTAAGCGAGGGCGGCACTTGTTTCAAAGTTCCTCTAAATAATTCTCAATCAACGGCTTACTTCGTTTGGATCATTTTCTTGGTAGCGGCATCGGTGGTGGTTTCGAGTTTGTAGTACATCAGTCCGGTGGTGTTCAGCAGTGCGCGGTCGACGGAGATGGCGTTGTAGCCTTTAGCGAATGCG
>Ga0209172_10001738_pt1 | contig 43539 bp, 31 predicted proteins | sample LarsenN4metaG_FD_184113 | JGI IMG/M metagenome (GOLD analysis project Ga0209172, IMG submission 184113) | Hot spring sediment bacterial and archeal communities from British Columbia, Canada, to study Microbial Dark Matter (Phase II) - Larsen... ... | reverse complement strand
TTGGGCGGGGGAAGAAGCGGCCTTGTCACAGCCCATAGCTCATCTGAGACAATCTCCTTGGCCATGTTTGTCATCACCTCCTCGATGACTATTATATCTCGCCAAAAAAGGTTTTGTTAGGCGCTCTTATAGCCATTTTGCATCCGGGGGGATTATAATGGGCAGTATGAATCCGCTGATTATCACTATAATTGCTGCGACGGCGACGTTCATCCTCAGCATCTTTGCCGCAAGCTGGCTCAACCAGCAGGCGCTGAACCGCAACATGGATGCTGTCAACAGGCGCATTGATGATTTGCGCAACTACCTGGATGCGCGATTTGCGTCATTTGAACAGACAATAAATGCGCGGTTTGACGCAGCCGATGCGCGGTTCGACAAAGTTGATAACCAGATCGCCAATCTGCAACAGCGAGTCGAGCGGATCGAACGCCAACTGGATCAGATTTTCAAGCCCTCTTTGCCCAGGTCTTGAAAGGGCGCGCTCAGGCTAATTCATCGCGTTAGTTTACGCGCTGCATTTCAGAATCTTTTCTTGACTACACCGGGAACACCTACGACGAGCGAGTTGTCAGGCACATCTTTAATTACCACCGTGCCCGCGCCGGTAACCGACCTACGCCCGACTCGCACAGGCGCAACCAGCATAGTATCGCTGCCTATACGGACCTCATCTTCAATAAATGTCTGGTGCTTCTGCTTGCCATCGTAATTGCATGTGATTGTGCCGGCGCCGATGTTGACTCGCTCGCCTATAGTGGCATCTCCGAGATAGGTCAGATGCATCGACTTCGAGTCTCGGCCAAGTCGGGATTTCTTGACTTCCACGAAATTCCCCACCCTGGCCCCCTCACACAGCTCCGCGCCCATCCTCAGATGAGCAAAGGGCCCGACGGTCGAATGCTGGTGAAGTATGCTGTCGCTGATGACACAGCTATTGTGCACGGTTACGCCATTGCCCAGCCTGACATTCGTCAGGCGCGACCACGAATGGATAGTGCAATCGTTGCCGATCTGCGAGCGCCCTTCAATAATTACCTGCGGGTAGATTACTGTGTCTGCACCGATCTCAACTTCAGGAGAGATATAGGTAGAATCGGGATCGATGATCGTTACACCGTTAAGCATCAGCTCATTTAATTTACGCTGGCGCAGCAATCTCTCGGCGGTTGCAAGTTCCATTCGAGTGTTTATGCCCAGCACCTCCTCTGCTCTCTCGTGGCATAACAGGCCGACACTATGGCCCCCCTTCTTCATTATTTCAAGCACATCGGTGAGGTAGTATTCGCCCTGAGCATTGGCCGTTGTCAGCTTATCAAGCGCGGGAAGCAGATGTTCTATCTCGAAGCAATAGATGCCGGCGTTGATCTCTTTTATGCGGTTCTGCTCCTCAGTTGCATCTCTTTGTTCAACTATGCGCAAGAATTGCCCTTGACTGTCGCGCAGGATGCGGCCATAGCCCCTGGGATCATCAAGCATAGTGGTCATGGCAGTCGCAGAGAAGCCGTTCTTTTTATGGAAAGAGATGAGCGACAGCAAGTCTTCGACTCGAACCAGGGGCACGTCACCAGAAAGAACCATCAAGGTGCCTTCTTTTCCTCTCAGCTCAGGCGCCGCTTGCATAACGGCATGTCCTGTGCCTCGCTGCTCGGCTTGCAGGATAAACTTCACCGACGGAGCAGAGCGGCCAGAAGCGGCAATAATTTCAAGGTCTCTATTTACAATAGCTTCAACCTCTTCCGCTTGATGCCCGACTATGATGAGGATAGACGATGGCTCAAGCGCCATAGCAGTCCGGTAGACATAGCTGATGAGCGGTCGGCCTGCCAGAAGATGCAGAACCTTAGCGCGTCGTGATTTCATTCGCGTGCCAAGGCCGGCAGCCATAATTAAAATGTTTTCGATTACCACAATCAATTTCCCCTTAAAATAGATATTATCAACCCGCAGTCGGCTGGAAGCTCGGAGCTGCGCTGCGGCGGCTATTTTCTCTGCGCTGCCTCGGTCGAAAGGAGAGCTTTAGCCCGATCGAGTTGATAGATATCGAAAATCAACCGGCTCAACTTATGCGCTTCATGGCGAACCAGTTCCTTTTCTTCGAGCAGGTCGGCAAAAATAACCTGCGCCGCAGAGCCATTGTACTCATTATTCATTAGTAGCGAAAGTTGTTCCGGCTTCTCTATTGCCGCCACATTGTTTCCGAACAGCTCAAGCCCAACCTGCACTGCGCCGTCCGCCAGATATTTCTGTTTCATCTGTTGTGAGATGGGTCGTGAATTAACCAGCACATAATCGAGCTTCAGTTCCGGAGCATAGCGAAAAATTGTTCGGACGTGATCCTCTGCCGTAAAGCCGTCAGTTTCTCCCGGCTGGGTCATTATATTGCAAATATAGATACGGACTGCGCTGGAGCTGCTTATCGCTCGAGGGATACCTTCGACAAGCAGGTTTGGCAAGATGCTGGTAAAGAGCGACCCCGGACCGAGGGTAATTATGTCCGCCTCTTTGATAGCGTCAAGGGTTTCAGGCAACGGATGGCAGACGGACGGCTCAAGAGAGAGCTTGGCAATGGGGATGCGCGATTGTGATATATTGGATTCGCCTTGAACGATGGTCCCATCGCTAAGCCGGGCTGACAGGACTACATCCGACATAGTAGAAGGAAAAATTCTTCCTTTAATTGCCAGGACTTCACTGGAAAGCTTTATGGCTTCGAGAAAGTCTCCGGTGACATCGGTCAATGCTGTTAAGAACAGGTTGCCGAAACTGTGATCTCGCAATTCTCCCTTGCCGCCGAAACGATACTGGAAAAGCCTTGCCAGCAGGCGCTCATCTTCCGACAGAGCTACCATGCAATTGCGAATATCGCCCGGAGGCAGTATCTGAAACTCTTCACGCAATCTGCCTGAACTCCCTCCATCATCGGTAACAGTCACCACAGCAGTCAGCATTTCAAGCAGGCAGGGAGAGTCTTTCATCTCGGCGCTCTGATAATCGCGGGCGACATATCTCTTAAGGCCTGAAAGCAAAGTAGATAGCCCTGTGCCGCCGCCAATAGCAACTAGCTTTAGCCTCGCTGATGCTTGTCCTTGCATGGTTTAAATCCCGGCAATATCTTCGTATCCTAAGTTTATCGACCGGAGTAATACCTGATTTTAGCAGAATAGAGAAGAGCGAGGGGGAATTTAATTCCTGGTCATGCTCACGCTTTGTCATCCATCGCAGCTAGTGGATGGGACGGGACAAAGCTCATTTTCGTGATCTGCCGATTATTCACGAGCTTCGGATTCAAAGCTCATTCCTACAAGGTGTTGAAACTCTTGACTGTCATAGAGAGCAGAGAAGTCCGGATCGCGCCTGGCTTGTATTCTATGGGTAGGTTGAAGCTCTATAGAACGGCGCAGATTCATCAGAGCCGATTTTTTATCGCCAAGCCTGGCTTGAGCCGATGCCAGAGAATAGATGACGTAATCAGCTTCGGGATTTAACCGCATTGCCTTCTCAAATAACGAGACCGCCTTCTCCACATTCCCGCTATTGAGTTCAAAGACTCCCTGGCTGTAGAGCGCATCCAGACTGCGCGGAAGCGGTTTGGGGCGCTCCATACGCTGCTCGCAGATGGTTATATAGGTGCGCGCCCGGGCAATAATATCCACTTCGCTGCTGTACTTATCAAGGAGGCTGGCAAAACTTGCCCTGGCAGTTGGATAATCCTGGCGATAGAAAGCTTTAACAGCTAATTCAAAAGCCTTCAAAGCAGCCGCAGTCACCTTTTGTGTTGCTGGTGAAGTCTTTTTCTGTTCCGGTTGAGTAACTTTAGCCGGGGCTTCCTGAGCGGTTTTAACCGCTGCTTTTTTAGAACTAGCCTCAACAATCTTAGCCGCCGATCTCCGAATCTCCTTTTTAGGTTCGGCCTTTTTCAGAGAAGATGCTTTGGTTGGCTTCACCGGTCGCTTTGCTGTGGCCTTAAGTTCCTCTTTCTTAGAGGATTTAGCTTTTGAAATTGTCGTTGTTTTGGGAAGTTTGGCAGCAGCAACAGCTTTCTTGTGAGGATCTTTTTTCGTGGATGAGTGCTTTATGCGCGCCATCGACGATACATGCGTCTGAGGAGTCTGACGCTTAGAGCCCTTAACAGTTGAATTGTTCGTCATTCCTCGTACTGTTCCCATACATAACCCATTGAGACCCTCAACTACCTATGCTTTTGTATCAAATTACAAGCCGCTTAGTCAAGGAAATTTTGTAATTTCAGGGGCTTAGTAGAGCTTGCCTGGGTCATTCCCTGCTACTACAGGAGGCTGCTGAGGTAAGTGGATACAACAAGCAGTAAATAACGGATAAATTATTCTCTCCGCTTTCCGATAACAATAGTCAGGAGAGCATTGCGTCTGCTTGAAACTCATTAGGTGGATCACTAATGATAAGTACCTCGACAATAATTTACGAAGAGGAATATCAGAATCTGAAGAACATCGCCGCCAAACTTTGCGTAGAGGCGAATGCCAGAGCAGTATTCCTCATAGACAAGAATGGTCAACCTATCGTCTCTTATGGAGAGATGAATAACTTAGATACGACGAGCCTTGCTTCTTTGACTGCTGGAAATGTGGCTGCTACCGATGGACTGGCCAATCTGGTCGGCGAGAAAGAGTTTCCTGTGCTCTCGCATGAAGGCGTAAACAGGAATATTCATATTGCCGTCGTCGCTCAGCGAATTATTGTCGTAGTCATCTTTGACGAGAGGACGAACCTGGGGTTAGTTAGATTGCGGGTCAGGCGCGCTGCTACTGAGTTGACCGGTATCATACAGACTATTCATGGTAGAACCCAGGTTGAAGAGAACTCGAATGGCTCCGATCCGTTGTTTTTAGAGATTACGGACGAAGACATAGACAGTCTGTTTGAGAATTTGTAAATGCCACTTTAAGAAGAGGCTGTAATGGATCCAGATTTAAACAAAATCTATATTGGGGTGTTTCGGCTTTGACATTTATCAATTACGCTTCAAAAGAGATTAACTGCAAGATTGTTTACTACGGTCCCGGACTGGGCGGTAAGACTACTAACTTGCAATATATCTACGACTCAACCGCATCGCATGCTAAAGGCAAACTAATCAGTCTGGCGACGGAGACTGAGCGAACGCTCTTTTTTGACTTCTTGCCGCTGGACCTGGGAACTGTGCGCGGCTTCAAGACCAGATTCCATCTCTACACTGTGCCCGGTCAGGTCTTTTATGACGCCAGCCGTAAACTGATCCTCAAAGGGGTGGATGGAGTTATCTTTGTGGCCGACAGCCAGAAAGAAAGAATGGATGCCAATATCGAATCGCTTTACAATCTTGAAGTGAATCTACGCGCCAATGGATTTGACCTGATGAAGATTCCTTATGTGCTGCAACTGAACAAACGCGACTTGCCCAACATAGTTAGCGTTGAAGACCTGAAGAAAGAGCTGGTGCGCAAAGACGAGCCGGTATTTGAAGCTGTTGCTCCCAATGGAATCGGCGTTTACGATACGCTCAAAGCCGTAGCCAAGCAAGTGCTCAATGAATTGCGCAAGAATGGAAACGGAGCCGGGAGACGATAAAAAGCGATCTCTGTCGGCAAAGAGGCAGCCGCTAAACCCGGTAATCGGTCAATTCGATCTTTACCTACCCCGCTTAGCGCCTAAGTTATTAATTGCCTTGACCATTAAGAAGCCATCATCGCCATTAGCATAATAAGCGCGTAGACGCTCGACCTGGCTATAGTTAAGCTTTTTATAGAGATTCTGCGCAATCCGATTGTCCACTCGCACCTCCAGACGCACAACCGTTACGCCATGCTCAGCAAATCCATTCTCTATCGTTCTCATCAACCACTTTCCATATCCACGCCTGCGGCACTCAGGAGCGACTCCCAGAGTTATAACATGGCCGGTGCCATCGGGTTCAATCATACCTATAACAAACCCACCCATGTTGCCGTCAGGAGTGATGAGCTTATAGGCAAGCGTCTGAGAATTATTGAGCAGATAGCGAAAAGTTTCATGGTCATAAGCTTCGCCATCAGCAAAACAACGCTGGTCAAGCGCCCAACATAGATTAATATCAGCAGGTGTAAGCGGCTCAATCGAAGTTCGCAAAAGGGTGGGCATCAGGCACTCCCATTTAAGTGCAGATTAAGTTTTCTTCTAGTGTATCTTCTCAGATCCAAATGCGCAAGAGATCAGAAGCGGATGTTATAAGCTTTGATCTTACTATTCAGAGTAGTGGTGTTCATCCCCAGCAACTTCGCCGCTCGGCTCTGATGTCCGCCGGTATAATCAAGCGCCTTTCTGATAAGCTCGATCTCGAATCTGGAGACCTCATCATAAAACGATATGCCGCGCGAGAAGTCTACTTGTGACAGGTTGGATTGTCCGCCATTTCTATAAGACTCGAATTTGGGAGGATTGATTATCTCTTCGCGCAGGCACTCTTTTTCAATGCGATCTCCGCGAGCAATAATAACTGCGCGCTCTATAGCATTTTCAAGCTCTCTGACATTGCCGGGCCAGTAGTATGATTCGAGCAGAGAAAGGACCGCGGGACTAATCTCGTCAGATAATTTCTTGTTATTCTCAGCCGCATACTTGCGAATGAAGTGTTGCGCCAGCGGGAGAATATCCTCGCGCCTCTCTCTAAGTGGGGGGACATAGATTGTAATTACATTAAGCCGGTAGAAGAGGTCCTCTCTGAATCTGCCTTCAGCGACGGCCTGCCGCAGATCGATATTGGTAGCAGCGATAATGCGCACATCTACTTTCCTGGGGGAAGTCTCCCCCAGAGGAATAAACTCACGCTCCTGTATTACGCGCAGCAACTTGGCCTGAGTCTCAAGCCCTATATTGCCTATCTCATCGAGAAATACACTGCCGCCATCGGCAACTTCAAACAGTCCTTTCTTTGCTGCGACTGCGCCGGTGAAAGCTCCACGCATGTGGCCAAACAGCTCGTTCTCTAAAAGCTCTGTTGGAATGTTGCCGCTATTGACTGTGACGAACTGCCCTGTCTCAGCACGAGGGCTGTTGAAATGAATTGCGCGAGCGATCAGCTCTTTGCCTGTTCCAGATTCACCTTGAATGAGAACGGTAGAACGCGCCGGGGCCACCTGCTCGATCAGATCCATAACCTCGCGCATTTGCCGGCTGCGAGCTATAATCTCGCTCTTCTGGGCACTCTTTTTCAAAGTGCGTTTCAACACCCGACGCTCTTCGTCCTTGCGGCGGCGCTTTACTCCATCAGCAATGGTTTTGAGTACTTCCGCGTTAGAAAAAGGTTTGGAAATACAATTGAACGCGCCCAGTCGCCAGGCAGCAACAGCAGTATCAAACGTAGCATAGGCAGTGATCATTATTACCACTGCTTCTGAATCTAGCTTCAGTATCTGCTCAAGGGCGCGCAGGCCGCCTATACCCGGCATTGAGACATCCAGAAGGACAACATCATAAGGCTTCTGCTGGAATTTTTCTACGCCTTCTTCGCCCGTCCTTGCTAGATCAACGCGATAACCATCTTGAGAGAGCAAGCTCTCCAGCACATCGCGCATTATCTCTTCGTCATCGACTACTAAAATCGTCCCCTTCTTCACTCTAACCTTACCACTTGATTATTAGTCGCTCGCTGCCATATGCACGCGGCACATAGCGGTTGGAAGTTTTATGCGAAATTGAGTGCCCTCTCCCGGCTTGCTTGTTACATTTATTCGCCCGCCATGCTCTTGAATAATACCATAACTGACTGCCAAACCTAATCCAGTGCCTGATCCTACACCCTTGGTGGTAAAGAATGGGTCGTAGATTTTGGCGATGTTCTCCGGCGCAATGCCAATGCCGGTATCATTCACATCAATGATCAGCATCGTCTCATTCAATCGGGTGCTCAAGGTAAGCTTACCCCCGGCAGGCATAGCATCCTTAGCATTGAGGATCAAGTTCATGAAGACCTGTTGTAGCTTGCTGGCATTGCCGATTGTATTCGGCAGCCCTTCGCCATAATCTCGCTCAACAACAATATCGGTGTTATGCAGTTGCGGCTCCAACAACTGTAACGTATCATCAAGAACTTTGTTTATATCCAGCTCGGTGAATTGAGTGCTGCCTGTGCGGGAGAAGTTCAGCAGATTATTGACTATCCCTGAAGCGCGCTGAGTTTGACGAAAAATCTTTTCCAGGAGCAATCGTTTAGGATCGGTCTCAGGAACTTGTGACAGCAACATCTGAGTGTAACTTGAAATCCCGGTCAGTGGAGTATTGACTTCATGAGCGACTCCGGCGGCCAGCAGGCCAATTGAGCTGAGCTTGTCGCGTTGTTGTATCTGTTCTTCCAGTCGTACACGATCGGTAACATCTTCAATAGCAATCAGAGCGCCGGTGACCGTGTAGTCCTTAGCTTCCAGTGGAGCAATTGAAAAGTTAACTACGAGCTGGCGGCCAGCGCGTGACCATATACTGAACTTGTAGATATGTCTCACCTCACCTAATTTCCAGCCCTGTTTGCCGATCACATTGTACAATACTTCGATCAGGTCCTCATCGAAGACCTCGGTGATCGACTTGCCCATAGCTTCATTGCGAGGGATTTCCAGCAACTGCTCCAGCTCACTATTCCAGTTAGTAATGCGTCCGTCGAGATCCACTGTCAGGATACCGACGTTGATGCTCTCAATAATACTTTCATTGAACTCTTTGAGCCGCTCAAGCTCGCGGGAGCGCTCCTGCTCGGACTGGTAGAGAAGACTATTCTCGATTGCCACGGCAACGTAGCCTGAAAGGCCGCGCAATATCTCGGTATCTTCCGATGACAGTAGGTCCCCATCTTCGGTGCGCCCAAGGGCAACGACCGCTATCATCCGGTCGCGGACGGTGCAGGGCACAAAATAGTGAAGCTCCCGCCTGCCAGGATTCGACTCCAGGGGAACTTCAAAATTATCTGCCAGCGCAAATCCTTCCCTGGCGCTCTCGTTGCGCAGCACCTCTTCAAAACTTTCGGGCAGCTTCAACTCTTCCGTCAGCCCAACGGAATAAGCTATACGAAACCCTGATGCCGCATTCGCGTCTTTGATCAAGATGGCGATATGCTTGACTGAAAGCATATCCGACAGGCGTCGAGCCAGAGATGAAAGCAACTGGTCAAGCGCAGTGGTTGAAGAGAGTGTGCGCCCGAAATCGCCAAGACCGGCGCGATAGTTATATCGCTCTCCGTAGAAGAGGCGGTCAATGCGCACTTGCAACCAGTTCTTGAACGGCGCGAAGATCAGCGCCAGAAGCATCATTACAGCGACAAGGAAAAGTTTGTATGATGTAGATACCGGACCGGAAGCCGTCTGGCTGAGCCACCAGACAGCGCTCATCATCAGCGCCACCGCAAAGAGAGTCACCGATGCAAAAACAAAGCTGCGCCGCACTATGACGTCAACATCCATCAACCGATAGCGGCGAATCGCATGGCCCAGAGAGATAGGTATCAGAATCAGCGGACCTATGGCAGCGGCTTGCCACATTGGAGCAAGATCAATATTGAACAGGAATGCGGGAGTCGCAATCAGAGCGAAGGGAGTGGCGCCGATTCCCATGCCCCAGACAATGACTTTCAGTTGCTGGCGAAGCTCAGCATCGCGTTCAGCAGTGGCTTTGAAGTAGGTACGCACGAGCAGCGCGCAGCTAGTCACCAGGAAGACTGCAAGCTGCAAAATGGATGCTTTATCAAGACTATTGCGCAGATTGGGAAGAGAATTCAGCGCCCGAATAGTAAGATCGCTCGGTATGACCAACACAACTTCGGACAGCGAAAGCAGAGCAGCAGGCAAATAGATCAGCCACCTGGCCCAGCGTTTCTTCTGCAGCAAGCCCTTTCTATAAGGGAAGATCGCGCAGAAATGCAATACCAGCGGCGCCAAGAAGAGCCAGGAGATAATGTCGGCTGCGCTTACCAGATTGTCAAACCCGCCCTGAAACGTCGGCACATAAGAGTAGCCTATGAAAGCCATCAAACAGATTAGATAGAAGTGCAGCGTGAATGCGGTGTATCTCTGCTTTAGAAGGATATAGAGGCCAACTATCAGATAGACAAGTCCGACAATGCCGAGGTATATATCTCGGGCAGTGTTGCTTGGCCTTGCTTCAATGCCGATTAGATCGCCGTCGAAAAGTCCTTTGCTGATGCCGAAGCGGTTCCTTCTCTCAATCGTATAAGTCAGTCTGCCTCCTACTCCAGCCTCATCCAGGTAGATCTGCACATCCCTGGCCCGTCTGATCTCGTCATAGTTGAAGCCGTCGTAGTTGATAGCCCGCAGAATATCGCCTTTGAGTATTCCTGCTCTTGACGCTGGGCTCCCCGGCCTTACCGACTCGGCAATAATGTCATTGCCCGATTGGACCCAAACAACCCCATCATCGGGCACAGGAGGGGCCTTCAGTCGATCTCTCAGATTGATTGCGCCGGCAACGACAAAGAAGATCGTCGCAGCCAGCACAATAACCATTTGAGTTTTAACCGTCAGCCTCTTCATAGCCGTTCAGATAGAATAAGACGTTCAAATTCACGTAGCAACTGTTATACCAGCATCCCTTTAAGTTAAAGTCGCCATATAAAAGACTTACTATGTTAAATCGGCAACTTCAGCCGGCTCGCTTCCGAAAATTTGGAAACAATCCATTTTTTTGAAGGACTAAATTATTGCCACAGAGCCGCAGAGAACCCGGAGAACAGCTACTAATAGTTATTCTTTGCGCAGCAACTCGGCGCTTTGAAGCCATGACGTTCTTGCCGCGCCGAATGCGCCTGTAGCATCTTTTGGGCGCTCTGCGCTTCTGCGGCATTATTCACAATGAAACCCCAGAACCACAGAGAACCCAGAAAAGATCATTCATCAGTCCGACGTCGAACGCAATTGCTCGGCACTCTATGGCTACTTTTGACCCGCTCTATAAGAAGAAAGCCTTCACGGCTCCTAAACCGCGAAGGCTCTTCTAGAAGCCACTGCTTTCCAACAACGGTTAAAATCTAAATGAGATACCTCCGCGGATAGTGCGTTGCGACTGGCTGATAATCAATCGCGACATATCGCCATCGGTCCCGGTCTGCTTATCCAGCAGATTGCGCACATCCACCATTGCTTCCAGCCGTCCGGGCAAAAAGCCGAATGTAGGAATGGCCTGCGTTACGATAATGCTGATATTGGGATCATAAGTAGCAAGCTGGCCCTGAAATGGATCTATGGCAAAAACGACTGAATCAGGCGCCAGTCTAAATACCGTCGAGACGTGTGTGCCAGTTCGCAAGAAGTCTGCATTGATCTTTGCCACTGCGACCTGGTAATTCCCATTCTTGAAGAGAGCAGCGGGATTGACTATTCCCTCCGGCGAAAGGTATTGCCCTTGCCCGAAAGCATAACCGAATGCGCCGCTCAAGATATGATTGAAATGGCGCGAGTAGACAATACGCCCTCCACGCGCCTGGCCATTCTGAGCAGCAGCAAACTGGAGTTCATCGGCTACTGCGCTATTGATCGGCACGGCCAGTATCCCGACGCCCCGGTTCGATGCGGTGTCAAAGAAGAATGCCGCTTGAATGTTCGAGTCTTCACTCAAGATACGGTCGAGGCCGAATTCTATGCGGCGGCTACGGTTCGGGAGAACCTGCTCTCCGGCAGCAATATAAGTCTCAGGCTGGGTAAAGACGATTTCATTCTCTTCCAGCGAAACACTCTCTTGAATCGAGCGCGACGATCCGGGTAGCAATGCAGCATACAGGCGCGTGCGATTATCTATGCTGTACTGAACGCCAAGACGCGGTTGGAGACTATCGGCTGAGGAAGGACCGCCAAAGCGCGAATAGTCAAAGCCAAATACCAGAATAATGGGCCCGGCCAGTTGCCATGAATCGGTAGCGCGAATGCTATACTGCTTAAGTTGCTGGAGGAGGCTGCTGGCAGCGGCGCTGCCAACCATCACCCGCCCGTAGCCAGCGCCGACCCTGATTGTGTGATGCTGACCGGCTTGAATCGTGGCAATCCCTTCAAACCGTTGAGGACTGCTCTGGCCTATTCCCGATTGCCCGAAAAAGACAGCATTCACATTCCTGCTGAACGAGTGAGTAATCGCAAAGTTAGCGCCCAGATAATTAGAAGACAGTGATTTTCCTGATGAATTTTGAGCAGCAAACTGAACCAGGCCATGTACTGGAGTTTGCTCTTTAGTCAGAGCAACTGTCATATCGGCTTCCACCGTCTCGCTCGAATCATTGTTGCGAAGAATGGGACGGCGCGAACTTCTCAGAACATATTTGTAATCATCCTTATCAGCCCGCTGGTCAACCAGAGTCCCGGTGCGACGCAGAGTAAAGTGATAGATCAGCTCATCATTAGGTCGGACATCAATCTGTTTGAACAGAGATTTTGGGAAACCTTTAGCTGCAATCTCGATATTGTAATGCCCAGGCTCAATACCGGAGGCTACGAATTTCCCTTTATCGTCGGTTACTGCCTCTTTCATCAATTTGGCTACCGGTTCTCCTGCTACAATGCTCATCACCGAGATAACTGCGCCGATAAGAGGTTTGCCTTTTCCATCTCTAACCGTACCTGAAATGGTACCCAAGGGAGGGGAACCAGAAGATGCATGTACATGTATTGGCAAAACCTGAGCAAAAACAGCCAGAGCTACCAGGACCAGGGGCAAAGACCTGAAAGCTAGCGTCATGTTAAATCCCTCCTAACCCTCGCGCAAAAAAACGAGACTCATCCAACAAAAAGCGCATCTGCGCAACAAATCTTTTGGTTGAAAGCCGAACAAATTTGCCTCTCGTGAAAAGGGCATCGCGAAATAGTTCCTTTTTGAATAAAAGCGAGGAGCGGCTTCTCATAACAACACGACTTTTAGATTCTACCACCCAAAGAAGTTATGTCAAGCTTGATTCTATCCTGTTTCGGCGCGGCAAACAAAAGGTCGGTAGATGGTCAGGCCGGTAGTAAGCATCTGCGGACTAACAGTCCGCAGCATCAGTTCTGCTATTGGCCCCCTGATTTGAAATTGCGACTCCGGTGGGAAGCTATAAACTTCAAGAAAAAATTACAGCGGGTTCGGGCGCCAAGCGCCCTCAAAGCAAGTTAAAAATAAAATTCAAGTTAAAAATAAAATTGTTTTGAGGCTGTGCCGCTTGTAGTAAGCCTCCCCAGCGCAAAGGCGCCCTCAAAGCAAGTCAAAAATAAAATTGTTTTGAGGCTGTGCCGCTTGTGGTAAGCCTCCCCAGCGCAAAGGCGCCCTCAAAGCAAGTTAAAAATAAAATTGTTTTGAGGGCGCTTGGCGCCCGAGATGAAAAGTATTTTTTTGAAAACTATATATTGAGCGACGGGGCCAGAGCGCAAGAGATCTGAGGTGCTTGAGCGCGGGGAAGTCAGGGCGCTGAGAACCTATTTCACTCCCTCTCCCTAACTCCTTATCACCTCCGCCCCTCTGCTTTCCCGTATCTGCTTCAGCTTTTCGGCCACATCGCGGTATTTGACATCAACGGCATAGACTTCGGATAGGAGAGCAAATGCTTTATCTAAGTCCCCACTCTGCTCGTAAGCGAGGCCCAGATCATAGCGCAATGCTTGATATTCATCTTCACTGCGACCCGGGCAGTTGAGGCCCTTCTGAAGCCATAAGATTGCCTGTGGCGCCATGCCTTTTCTCATGAAACAAAAGCCAAGCAGACTGCAACATTGCAGGTAGCGTCCTTCAGGGTCGTCAGGTGTAACCGCCTTGATGGCGGTCTGGAATTCAGCTATCGCCTCATCAAACATCTCCATATCCTTATAGGCAATGCCCAACTGATAACGAGTGGTGAAATCCGTGACCGTCTCTTCCTCAAGGCTGCTCTTGAACTCTTCAAATATGTCCAGAAGCCCCTTATCAATCCCCATTCCTTCTGCATCAGGAGTCTTCTCATCAGAGGATTGCACCCGCAGGTATCCGGCATGAGATGAGATGGGATCTATCATCTGGACCACCTTGACCGGGCCTTCATCGGGAAGCGATAGCAGATCAAAGGGCTCCATCTGCCCCGATTCTGAGCTTATCTCGTCCTCAAGCCCCAGCAGATTCGGTTCAATCTCACTCTCCGCAATTGCTGACCACTCAGCCTCTAGCAATTTTTCTTGATAATCAATCTGATTATCAACGAAACCAGAATCAATTACAGATTCCTCATCTTCAGAGATTTCACTAGGTCCCTGAAGTTGAACATCCGGAGCCCCAGCGAAAGTGAACTCCATCTCCGGCTTCCAGGTGGCTCCGGATTCATTCATCAAAGGCGCTTCCTCAGATGATGAGTACTCTTCGTCTTCCTGGGAGATTTGCGCATCAAGGTCCTTCAATCGCGCCAGAACTTCTTTGTGATTGGGGTATCGCTTGCCGAGTTGCGCCAGAGCTTCACGAGCCACGCCGATAAAGCCCTGCGCAATAAAGAAGTCCACACTCTCAATCTCCTGCTCAAGAGCAACATCTGGCGATAGATCTCCTTCCCCTCCTTCTGAATCTGGCCCAAAGACGCTCGCGGAAGAGGTTCCTATGACATCGAACCCAGTGACCGAAACAGTAGCAGGCTGGGCGCCTATTGATGATTGCATTGATTCGCCAATGGGGATCGCCTCTTCGTCTTCAACTGTAACTCCAAGGTCGCGCAGGCGGCGGCGATACTCTGGATTGTGTTTATCCAGATTAATCAGTCGCTGAAGCGCATCGACTGCTATCTCTTTCTGTCCTTTGCGCGCGGCTGCTTCTGCCAGCCAGTCAAGCGTAGCGATCAAGCTATGGATTTCGCGAATTCGAGTGTATATCTGGATCAGGCGAGTGAGAGAAGGAACATGATTCATATCCTTCTTTAGAATCTCGTGTAAAAACTCAACTGCGCGATCCTCTTCACGCTGGCTGATAAGAATATCTATGCATCCATCCATTTGCTCAGCAGCGCGATCCAGATTGCCCTGCTTAAGGAACTGGTCGCCCAACTGAAACAGATTCTCATAAGTGTTCTTATCAAGCTGCACCAGGCTGAGCAGTGTCGCCTCGGCCTCATCCATCATCTCGGCGGCAATATAAGTGCGGCCAAGAAGGGTCAAGAGTTGAGTATCTCCGGGGTTCTCTTCAAGAGCAGAGTTGAGCAAGTCGATTGCCCTCTGCGGTTGTCCGATCCTGGAGTAAATCTCAGCCATAGCCATCAGTGATGGCCGGCTGCCGGGGAATATCTGAATTGCCCGCTCATAGACTTGAAGACTGGCTTCCAGCTTGCCTTGCCGCATTAGCTCCGCGCCCGCCATGAGCATTGATGAGTGGGCCTGCTCGGTATTCTTTTCCTGAAGATAGAGTTCGGCCAGTTTCAACCGGATGTTGGTATTCTCCGGCTCAAGATCAGCGATGCGTTGATAAATGTCAAATGCTTTATGTACCTGGCCTTCGCGCAAGTATCGCTCGGCAACATTGAGGTATTGGTGGCGGGCATCGACAACAAGCCCCTGTTGAGTGTAAAGAGTCGCCAGTTTGAGGCAAATATCTACATCCTGGGGACTGAGCTTGCTGATCTTTTTGTACATCGCTATGGCTTTAAGAGTAAAGCCACTTTCGCGGTAGTTCTCGGCGATGAAGAGGAAGTTTTGTATCGCCTCTTCGATGCGGCCCACACGCACGTAGAGATCGCCCAGCGTGTTGACTGTCATCAAGTCAGAAGGATCTGATTCGACTATCTTCCGATATTCTTCAATAGCAAGCGAGAGCTTCCCCTGCGCAACATATTTCTCGGCCGATCTCAAAGCTCTGGCTTTCTTATTGAAGAACATATTCACTCACTCCATGAAAAGTTTTGCGGTGAATTGATGATGGCCCCAGGGAACGCAACGCTTCAATATGCTGGCGCGTGCCATAGCCAACATGAGAAGAGAACCCATAGCCGGGATATATCGAATCATAACCGGTCATTAAATGGTCCCGCTCCACCTTGGCGATAATCGAAGCAGCAGCAATCGATATCGAAACCTCATCGCCGCGAATGATGCTCTTCTGCAAAAGAGGAATGTCCAGAGCCAAAGCATCAATTAACAAGAATTCAGGACGCGGGCAGAGGTTTCCAATTGCCAGTTTCATTGCTTTGCGCGTCGCCTGCAAAATATTGATTCGATCTATCTCCTCTGCCTCAACGCTTGCTAGGGAAATAGCGATGGCGCTCTTTCTTATCTCTTCTGCGAGCCGCTCTCGTTCCCGGCGAGAGAGTTTTTTAGAATCATTGATCCCATCGGGAACAGCTTCGAGGTTCAGCATCACTGCCGCCGCTACTACTGGGCCTGCTAATGCCCCGCGACCAACTTCGTCCACGCCAGCAATGAGTCGCAATCCATCTGCAAACAACTCGTCTTCAAAATCCCTTCCGCACCTGATCTCCATCTCTTATTGTCCTCCCATCGCTCTGGCACAATAACGCAAAAGCGATTGGGATGACAAGACAATCGAGTGAAACCATCAAGCGAAAGGAGCGCTGGTTGATTGCTCAATCAACTTCTCTGCGATCCATTCGCTATTTACAAAATAGTCATCGGCATCGATCTTCGCCCTGACTTTCTCTACCAGATCGCTGCGCACATCCGGCAGCAGGGTAGCCATTTCGGTGAACTCTTCAGCCTTTGATTTTTTCGGAAATGGAAGAACTCGGTGAGGATAAGAGGCGCTCGAGCCCTGCCGTTCAATCCGGCTATCCCAGCCCCCCGTTGGTAGCCGACGCAAAGCTTCATCGAGCGCCTTTCTTGATCTCTCTCCTGAGTGAGCACCGGTAAAAGTTTTTCGCACTTCGCCACTCCGCCGTAATAACCTATGCATCACTCAGTTTATCGACATGTGCCGATTGCTGTATTAGAGATTATTTCAGACGGTGACAGTGGTCTTCTTCTGTTTCATACCCATCCAGCGCAACCTTCCGCGCAATCTCATGATCGCTTTTGTATGTAGCTGAGAGATCCTTGACTCATTGACTCCCAGGACCTCGCCTATCTCTTTCATTGTCAATTCTTCATAGTAATAGAGAGACATCACAAGGCGCTCTTTCTCTGGCAGCCCATCGATAGCAGCAGCCAGTTGCTGGCAAAGTTCGGTCTTCTCGAAAATGTAATATGGATTGTGTTCAGGGGCGTCAGGGATATACTCAAGGAGATCCGTTGCATCGCTCTCTTCTGTCTCCTGGTTACTGAGGTTATTGAAACTACCCAGAGACACTGAGTTGAGGTCATTCAACCAGCGATGAAACTCTTCAATATCGATATCCAACTCGGCAGCGACCTCTTCATCAGTGACGGCGCGACCCAGTTTTTGCTCAAGCTTGTAATATGCCTTCTCGACCTCGCGTTCTTTCTTGCGCAAGCTGCGAGGGGCCCAATCCATCGAACGAAGGCTGTCGATGATTGCGCCACGAATTCTTGCCTCAGCATAAGTTTTGAAGCGCACACCACGCTCAGGTTGAAACTTCTCGACCGCGTCGAGCAGCCCTAAAACCCCGGCGCTGATTAGTTCATTGACCTCAATACTGGGAGGCAATTTCGCCGCTATTCTCTGAGCTAAAAACTTCACCAACGGAAGGTGCTCCACCACCAACTGGTCGCGTGAATTCATCCCTCTACGGGTTTTTTTATATGCGGAAGGGATTGCGTTTGCTCTTAGAGCCATAAGTTGCTTTTGCTCCTTTTATAATCTCGACCTGCTTTTCTCTTGATTTTTAATGAGGCTACCTGCGCCCGGCTTTAAAGCAACTGCGATGCCAGTTTCGGCAAACTGCGCAAGCTTAGCTATTCTATAGATTTAACCTCAGTAAGGTGATAAGGGGCAAAAAGGTTAAGAGGCATTTCTCCTCACAGGCGTGGGGAGCAATGCCGCATGCCAGCTCCTTCCCGTGGGGAGATTTGCCCCATACATCCTACGTCCGCTATACGTTCTACGTTTTACGTTGAACGTCCTATGTTCTAGGGTTCACGTTCTCCGTCCAACGTTCTTACTTACGTTCTACGTTCTACGTTGAAAATAAAACGTCGAACGTAGAACGTAGAAAACGTAGAACGTTTTGGCGAACGTCGAACGCGGCACATCATTTGCTCAAAGCATGACTACAGTTGTGTTCTTCTAAAGCTATGTTATCAGCAGAGACCCGGATTCAGGACCAGAGGGATAAAAGAATAGCGGAGCTGGAGGAAGAGAATCAGCTACTGAGGAAAGCTATGCGTATAGCTCAGACTCTCAGTCACACCGGCCTGGAATATCAGCGGATTGGCAAACTGCTCACCAGAAAGCTCTCAGAGATGTTCCCTTCCTCCGATGCGCTGATCCACACCATAAGCGACGATAAACTGGAGCTGAGCGCCTCAGCACAGGGCAAATATTCCGGTTCTAATCCCTTCTGCTCTGCCCGCTGTGTGAGCGACTGCCCGGCCTTGAGCAATGAACTGGTAGTCCTCTCAGACAGCTTATCGGGAAAAGGCGGATGTCCGCGAAAGCCACAAAACGGCAATAATGAATCCAATCCTTCTTATATCTGCATTGGCCTTGTAGCAGGCAAAGAGAGATTGGGAGTGCTCTCGCTGGAATCAAAGTCTGACACACTCTTCGACTGCAATCGGCTGGAAGTGCTTCTATCCATCGCCAATCAGGCGGCGCTGGCCATTCAACGAAACAAGCTGCAAGAGACATTGCTCAAAGAGCAAGACCTGCGAAAGCAAGACCTGGCAATGCTTGAGCAGAATGTGCAGGAGCAGACCGAAGAGCTGAGCATCCGCAACCTTGAGCTGGAGCTTGCCAACCGAGAGCTGGAGACATTTGTCTACAGCGTCTCGCATGACTTGAAAGCGCCGCTGGTCTCGCTTCAGGGCATCTCGCAAATGCTCATGGAAGATTACTATGATCTGCTTGACGCAACCGGCAAGAGATATCTGGCCAGGCTGCAAGCCAATGCTCACCACATGGAGCAGTTGATTCAGGGCCTGCTGGAGCTCTCCAGAATTGGGCGCATATCCGATCCGCTGACCGAAGTAGATCCGGTGGAAGTTATTCGAGAGGTGCTGGATCAGTTCTATTTTCAGATAGCCGAGCGCCGAATTACCGTCCATCTCCAGGAGCCCCTTCCCAGACTCTACTGCGAGCGCACCCGATTGTTTCAGGTCTTTTCCAATCTCATCAGCAATGCTATCAAGTTTCTGGGAGCGGATAATACCGAGCCGCGTATTGAGATCGGGGGCCGCCAACTGGAAGGGGAAGTCGAATTCTATGTGCGCGACAACGGCATAGGCATTGATGAGCAATATCACCAGAAGATATTCGGGGTATTTCAGCGCCTTCAAGAGGTGCAAGGTGTAGAGGGCACCGGAATAGGACTCACTATTGTTCAAAAGATCATCGAAAAACACGGCGGTCGCGTCTGGGTTCACTCCAGGAAGAATCAGGGGGCCACATTCTTTTTCACCATCGCAACTCCGAAACAGCGCCGATTGAAAGATAGAGCAGTTAACGTTGACCGTTGACCGCTCTAGCGTGAAACGCAAAAAGAGAGTTAATTCCAATCTATTAGAGTGTCGATAGAATTTGTTAGGAAATGGTTCTTCATCCAATTGCTGAAAGTGACTGGACGGATGAGGCAAGTGATGACAGGAGAGTTTATCCGTGTCCTGCTGGTCGAAGATAACTCCGATCACGCAGAGATAATAATCCGGTATCTCAAAAAAGATTGTGAAGCAGTCGAAATAGATTGGGTCCAAGATGGATGGGAAGCACTTGATTATTTGCGTCGCCTCCAACATGGCAATGATTTGAATCCGCTCCCGACATTGATTCTGCTCGATGTCAAACTACCCCGCTTAGATGGTATGGAGGTCCTCAAGCAGATCAAATCCGATCCTATTCTCAGGTTTGTGCCCGTTGTCATGCTGACGACGACAGAGAGAGAAGAGGAGATTCTTAAATGCTATGGACTCGGCGCCAATGGCTATGTGGCCAAACCAATAGCAGCAAGAGATTTCTTTGAGAAGATTAAAAATATTCAGCTCTACTGGATACGAACAAACAAGCCAGCCAGAATCTGTGGCCCCGCTTCACGGATAGAGGTTCTGGAGATAAGATGACTACTGACAAGCCGACAGTACTTATAGTTGATGATGACGTAGATCATCTGGAGATAATTTGCCGGATCTTCCGCGATTGCGCTGTGGAGACAGTCGGCGCCCGCTCCGGCGCCGAGTGCCTGGAGAAGCTTGCCCAGTCTAGCTTTTCAGCTATCATACTCGATTACAGCATGCCACAGATGACCGGCCTGGAAGTCCTGCGCGGTATCATCGAATCCGGCTATGATGTCCCGGTGGTGATGGTCACAGGCCAGGGTGACGAGCTTATTGCGGTCGAAGCCATGAAGCAAGGCGCTTATGATTATGTAGTTAAATCAATAGATCATTATCATAAGCTGCCGGCAGTAGTGGCTCGGGCGATTGAGAAGCACCAACTGCAAACGCGCTTGCGTGAAGTAGAGCGCGCAACACTACAACGCAATCGCGAGCTGGCGGCGCTTAATGCTATTTCAAACGCCATCAGCGGCTCGCTCGACCTGGATGAGATCGCTAATGACGCTCTGGGAAAGATCCTGGAAGTGATGGAACTCGATCTAGGGGCCATCTACCTGCTGGATAGATCGGTCAATGCTCTTGTGCTCAAATCACAGCGCGGTCTTGAGCCGGAGACGCGGGAGATAGCCGAGCGGGTCTCGTCAACAGATATACTCAACAGGGTCTTCAATAACGGTGAATCTATAAGCATCGGCAACGTCAAAACCGAGATTCAAATCGCCGCCGACGATTATTCTCCCCTGCTTGAAAATGTAACTTCGATTCTCTGCGTCCCGTTGCGCTCCAAAGGCAACTCGCTTGGGGCAATATGCCTGGGAAGCCGCCAGCAGCGCGCGTTTTCGCCCGAAGAGATTCAATTGCTCTCTTCTATCGCTAACCAGATAGGCGTGGCAATTGAAAACGCCTACCTGTTTGAGCAAGTCAAGCGGCAGGCAGAAGAGATCGCGCTCAAGAATAAACACTTGATCGAAACTCAAGAGAGATTGATCGAAGCGGAAAGATGCGCTGCCGTAGGACAGATAGGCATCACCGTCCGTCACGAGATCAATAACCCGCTCACGGCAATACTCGGCCAGACACAGCTTCTTCTCATGCGGCGCAAAGACTTGCCAGAAGATGTGCGCCAGCGATTACAGATCATAGAGCAGCTCTCTATGCGGATCAGGGATATAGTCAAAAAGCTCGAAGCAATAAAGAAGCTCGAAACAGTCGAATATACCAACGGTGAAATGATGATCAATCTGCATGGAGCGAATTAGTCTTGCGGAACCGTTCGACGTTCCACGCTCTACGTTGAAGATTGAACATATAGTAAATAGTTTCTCTGTTCGGGCGCCAAGCGCTCTCAAAACAGTTCTAAGAATAACCTCTGTTCGGGCGCCAAGCGCTCTCAAAACAGTTCTAAGAATAACCTCTGTTCGGGCGCCAAGCGCTCTCAAAACAGTTCTAAGAATAACCTCTGTTCGGGCGCCAAGCGCCCTCAAAACAGTTCTAAGAATAACCTGTTTTGAGGGCGCTTGGCGCCCGAACCAGCCGTAATCTTTTCCTTAAGGTCTATAGAACGTAGAACGCATTACGCATTATGAATGCGGCCATCCGGTAAATGGAAATTAATCCTAGTTCCTGCCACGACCGGGTTGAAACGGGGTTTGCGGCCCGGGTGGACCTGTGATTCCACCGGGATTAGACATCATCTGCATCGGCATAGGCTGTATGTAGATAAAGAGCCATTTGTCATAGCTCTCAAGTCCAAACCGTTTGCGAATAGACCGTTCTTTGCTCCGGCTGACCACCCCGACAAATGGGCCGATTCCATCCGGCCCGCTGCCTTCACCAAGCCGACCGCCCGGTTGATTGCCAGGGAGATTGATGCTTATTCCAGGCTGACCGGCATAAGCGGCAAGCTGCGGCGGAATGGGAAGACCTGTGCTGGCAGCCCAGGCCTGAGCAAATTCGGCTATCAACGGATCTCCCGGACGCACCAGACGCCACTTGCCATCTTTCACCATCGGATCGCTGGCAGCAGATTTTCGCAAGAAATGTTGCTGCTTAATTCCTATTGTCACGCCTTTGACCAGCTCATCCAGATCCATCGGCAAACGGTTGGTCTGGCGGCGAAAACGTTCTATCGCTTCCGCTACCTGCTCGCCGCGAGAGATCAATTCCTCTTCCCGCTGGCGTTTAGCTTCGAAGATCACATTAGGCGCTGCTGCCGTTAGCAAGATAGACGAAACCAGTATTGAAAGGATCAGCGCAAGCATCGTGTAGCCACGCTCTGCTTGACGAGCAGTCGGCTCGGTATTGCGGGTTGGGACTCTGGGATTGCGGATTGACATAATTACTGCCTACTGTTGACCACTAGACATTGACCGCCTTTATTTTCGTCTTTTGACTTTCTCTGCTTTCGAATAGAAAGCGGATTGGGTGGACGAGGCGGATTACCGCTGATCCGCAATGATCCGCGTCATCCGCGTCATCTGCGTTCTATTCCAGTCTTCCATATAGGACTGCTCGATTGCCGGATTGCATAGCTTATGATCAAACCACCGACTTCAGACCAAAACTGCTGATGTCTCATGTTCACTTGCCTTCAACAGAAAAGTTTATCCTGTGGCCGAGCTTGAGGACGGTATCCTCAAACAGCACATGCTGCGGCGTTATCTCAAGCACCTTCCAGCGCCCACCCAGCGTATCTCCTTTGCGCACGGTGACTCGACTGTCGCCGGCAAGCAGAATTGCTTCTATGTTATCGCCGCGCCCGATGCGACTTACATACTTGTTATACGGGGGCTTGGGCGGCGCAGTCGCAGTCAGATTCTGCTGATTGGAGAATTTGCTCGCGTCTGAAGTCGATCTTACCTGAATGGTAAATGTCCCCGCCGAGGTTATAGCACTGCCGGGGACCTCAGCTTTTAACTGAGACTCACTGATAACAGTAGTCTGTAACTGCGCTCCGTTGAAGAACACCTTAGCATCTTGAGGGAATTTCCCGCCTTCTACCATAAGACTGAAACTCCCGGTCTGAGCAATAACGCTGCCCGGATTCAAGGTAGTTATGGTAAAAGCCGGCGGCGGCGGTGGTGGTGGTGGTTTTGGCGCTGGCGGTGGCGGTGGCGGAGGATAGGCAAATATATTGCGTCCGACCTCGCTCGCCTCAATCTTCGCTTTATTGAGCAGAGCCAGATTCAACGGGGCCGCCTCCGTCGCGCTTGTGTTGACAGGCTCCACGCCTCCGCTACCGGGCTGGCGAGGCTGCGCCGCATTCGGTCGATTCTGCGCCTGCTCCAGCTCACGCGCAGGAATGCGATTGCCGGGAGCGGCCTGCTGCTGAGCTTGCGTGCCGGGAACCGGCCGCTTCTTGCTATCAGACAAAACAAACTGATAGAGAAGCACTATGCCCAGCAAGCTGAACAGCGCCACAGCGGCTATCGCTTCTTTCTTCTCTTTTGAAAGGCCCTTCTTGACTTCTTTCTTCATAGCTTACTTACTCATTCACCGTTTGAAATACGTCTCCATTTGCAACTTCAAAGCGACTCTGGCGATCTGGGCAGGGGCAGCGCGCCTACCGCCGGTGTGCGCGCCTGAGCCGCGCTGCTGTTCTTCAATACCCTGAAAACTCACAGCGTTGATAACGATGAAGTTTTTGCTTCGCTCAATCTCGTTGATAAAGCGGCGCAGATTAGGATACTGTCCTTCTACCGTCAATTCCAGAGCCATGCCGGGATAGACCACTACCTCTTTCTGATGCTTGCGTAGATCGGCTTCTGTTCCTATCTCATTCTCTTTAAACGGAGAGAAGCTGACACGATCAACAAGCGCCACTTGAGTCTGTCTAGTGAGAGTATTAATCTCATCTATGATTGTTATCTGTCCCGATCGCCGATCCTTGAGCAAGGCATTAAAACGCTCGATGCTATCGGTAATTTGCCCCAGCGCCTCCTGAGGCGAAATGCGCGGTTTGAGCATCTGCTGCGTCAGCGTCTGAATCTGCCCGCGATTCTTTTCAAAGGTCCCCTGCAAGCCGCTCAGCTTGACCTTCTGCGCAAGGGTTGAGATGTAGAGGAAGATCACTGCTCCAATGCAGATCAGTAACAGCAGTGTCGCTGCGACCTCTGCCGGCTTCAAGCGAGCCAGCGCAGCCAAGCCGCTCCAGCGAAATGGCAGAGCCTGCCCGATTCGCAACTTCTTGATGTTGGCGCTCACTGCTCTTTCTCCTCCCTGTCCTTGCTCTCTTTCTTCTTTACTAATCTGCTTGGCTTAGCGGGATCATACTCAACGTCCAGTTCAAATATTACTTCTCCGTTCTCCATCAGCGATTGCGTCCTGGGCTGGACTGAAAAGGGGCCCGATTCATTCATCCTGGCAATCAAATCGGTGATGCTCGAAGGCTTCTGCCCAACAACTTCCAGCGTCAGATTGACGTTGCCGCTCTGTCTGGCCTGCGCGTTTTGCTGCGATTTAGTATCGACAATAACGGCGCTGCGAGTCTTCCCTTCACTTCCCAGCCGTCCTATGCCGATGTTGAGCACTCGAACATCATCGGGCAAGATAGCTTCCAATCGAGAGAGCAGAATAGACCAGGAGAATGCTTTGCGATCGATCAGCCCGCTTGCTGCTTGCAGCGCCAGGGTCTGCTCCAGCGACAGCCTAGGGGGCCCCTCATCGCGGGGCAGCTTGCTTTGCAGCTCGGCAACCTGGCTCTCCTGCCGTTTGACCATCGGCTCAAGGACGGCTATTTCAGTTTCAACCGCCTGCGCTTCGGCCATCGCCCACGAACCGAAGAGCGCACATAGAGAAAAACCAACAAAGATAATAAGCCAGAAGAGAGTGCGGTTCTCAAACGGCTTGCTTGCTAGATTGATGCTTATTGCCATTACGTATCACTTAGCCTCCATCCAGTTCTTTCCCACGCCGACATCTACCACAAGCGGCACATCGAGAGGATAAACATTCTCCATTATATTTTTAACCAGAACTGCCACTCTCTCGGCCTCAGCAATGGGGGCCTCCAATACCAGCTCGTCGTGAACCTGCAAGATCATGCGGCTCTTCATCCGTTCCCGCTTGAGCGCCCGATCTACCTGAATCATCGCCATCTTGATAATATCTGCGCTCGCCCCCTGGATCGGACTATTTATCGCTTCGCGCTCGGCTCTGGCACGAAGATTGTGATTCTTACTTCCAATATCGGGAATTTGCCTGAGCCGTCCCAGAAGAGTTCGCACAAGGCCCGTCCGGCGAGCCTTTTCCGGCGTCTCCTCCATGTAACGCCTCACCCCTTTGTATGTTGCGTAATAATTTTCTATTGCCTGTTTGGCCTCTTTGCGGGTGATCCCGGCTCTTTGAGCCAGCCCGAAAGCTTCAATTCCATAGGCAATGCCAAAGTTAGTGATCTTGGCCAGCCTCCTGACCCGCTTCATCTCTTCATCGGTCCTGGCGCCAAAGACCTCTCTGGCCGTGCGCGCATGAATATCTTCGCCTTTGAGAAAGGCGTCGCGCATAACTTCATCTCCGGTTATGTGAGCCAGTAATCGCAGCTCTATCTGAGAGTAATCGGCTGAGATCAGTAGACACCCTTCGTCCGGCACGAATGCGCGGCGGATGCGACGCCCCATCTCGGTGCGAATAGGTATATTTTGAAGATTGGGCGAGCTGGCCGAGAGCCTGCCGGTCGCCGTCACTGCCTGATTGAATGTCGTATGAACGCGACCGGTCCTGGGATTGATCAGCTTCGGCAAGGCATCAACATACGTCCCCTTGAGCTTGGACAGCTCTCGGTAATCAATAATCAGGCGCGGCAGCTCGTAAGTCGCTGCCAGCTCTTCAAGCACATCTGCGCTGGTAGAGATTCGTCCCGTCTTCGTCCGCTTGGCGGTGACAAAGTTCAACTTCTCAAAGACCTCTCCCAGTTGCTGAGTCGAGTTGATGTTGAACTCTTCTCCGGCCAGCTCATATATCTTCTGCGTCAGGCTGGCAAGCTCACGATCAATCTCCACCGATATTTCAGCCAGCGCATTGGTATCAATGCGCACGCCTGCCCGCTCCATTTCAAAAAGCACCTTCACCAGCGGGATCTCAATCTCGTCGTAGACCTTCTCAAGCTCGGCCTCTTCTATTCGCTTGCGCAGCGCATCTGCCAGTTGAATGGCAAAGTCCGCCGCTTGCAGCGCAGCGGACGCCGCCGGGTCGAATCCATCAACAACCGGCTCAAACTCAAATCCCAGATACTCTCTTACCACATCAGATAATTTGTAGTTTCCACGATTCGGGTTGAGCAGATAAGCGGCAAGCATTATATCGTCTTCTATCCCCTCGATGTCGATCTCGATGTCAGACTCTGCACTTTGATCAAACAGGCCGCCAGAATCGGATTGCAGGCTGTTAGGCTTGCAATTGAGAGCGGTGAGTATCCCTTTGAAGTCATAAGCCGCTTTCCTGATGATCCCGTTCTCAAGAATATCTCGCACGAGCTGAAGAGGCGCTCCACCCGGCTCGAAATTGGAAAAGTCGATGTATGTGGCGTTGTTGTGGCTCAGCGATATGGCAATGCCTTTAACTACTCCGTCGGACTCGCCTACAGATAGAGCGATTCGCTCCGATGCCCAGACGGCGGCGGCGAATTTCTCAAGCTCTGATTGGGTTTTAATCACGCGGTAATTGCGCTGCTGTCTAACCGCTGCCGATGGGGCCGAGGCAGGAGCCGGTTCTGTCGTTGCGAATTCCCGCAACAGAGAGGCAAACTCAAGCTCGGTGAAAAGCTGGTAAGCGATCTCAGGATTGGGGCCCCGGTAGCGCAGCGACTCAATATCAATATTCAGAGGAATATCCGTCTTTATCGTCGCCAGCTCGCGTGATTGTTGAATTATGTCTACATTGTCGCGCAACGAATCGCGGTACGCTTTTCGTTGTACCTGCTCATAAGAAGCAAGCGCGGCATCCAGCGTCCCGAACTGCTGTATTATCTGCAATGCCCCTTTCTCTCCTATGCCGGGGGCCCCGGGAATGTTGTCTGACGAGTCTCCTCGCAACGCGAGCAGGTCGATCACCTGATCGGGGCGCACTCCCAGCCGCTCTTCCACTCCTTTGGCGTCAAGGTATACGCTGGCCGTCTTATCCGTCCTCAAAATCAATATGTCATCAGAGACAAGCTGGCACATGTCTTTGTCATTCGAGACGATGATCGAAGTCAGGCCCATCTTCTCCGCTTGCCGCGCCAGTGTGCCGATGATGTCGTCGGCTTCGTAGCCCCCAATGCGCAGGATAGGGACCCCCAGAGCATCGCAGAGGCGAAAGATGAAGGGTAGTTGAACGACCAGATCTTCAGGTATCGCCTGACGATTCGCCTTGTATTCCTCATAAGCTTCGTGTCTGAAAGTCGGCTCAGCCGAATCAAACGCGGCGCAGATATAGTCGGGCTTCTCTTCGTTAATGAGCTTGCGCAGCACCATTGCGAAGCCAAAGATAGCATTGGTCGGCAATCCTTTGCTTGTGGCGAGTCGGCGGTCGAAAGCAAAAAAGGCCCGGTAGACATGCGACATGCCATCAATCAGGAACAGCTTCTCTTTGGGCATAGGAGCATATTAGCTACCGCTCTGTCTGAGTGTCAAGCTTAGCCTGGATTGCTGTGAGAGAGCGTCTTGAAATTCGCATCCGGCAACTGTTTTGAGGATCGAGCAGGCGTAGCCGCGCAGGCGGTTTTGAGGGCAAGAACTTCGGGCGTGCAACGCCCTCAAAACCGCCTGAAGTATTTGCGCCTGAACGGGAGAATGGTTTTCTCAAAATCTATAGTTCCGGCAGCGCATACCCCTTTCCCATTGCTTCAAGCTCTGACTTGAGACGTTCGATCTCCTTCTGCAATATTGTGTATGCTCCTTCGGCGGCAGTCATCTCTCCTCGGCGACCTATCTCCTCTAATTCCATCGCTGCTTCGGTTGCTCCACCGGCATAGAAGTTCCCTACCATCCCTTTCAATGTGTGAGCCGCTCGCTCTAACCATCTGCTATCCCCTTTTGCTATCGCCTCTTCTATCTGCTTGATCACTCGCGGACAATCTTCTAGAAACAGCTCTACTATCTCTCCCAATAACTCCTCATCTCCTCCTACTTTCTCCATCAACGCTGCTCGGTTTATCACTTCCATCATCTTCTCCCCCCTACTCCCCGGCTCGTTATCACCTCGGCTCTCTTCTGCGGGCTCACTCTTCCGGCTACTATCGCCGCATCCAACCAGATCATCAATTATCTCAAGCAGCTCTTCTGATTTAATCGGCTTAGCGATATACCCGTCCATTCCTGCCTCTAGGCATCGCTCTCTATCGCCTTTCATCGCGTGAGCAGTCATCGCCACTATCGGGATGTGATCGGTGCTCGCTTGCTCTCTCTTGCGTATTGCCGCAGTCGCTTCCAGTCCATTCATCTCCGGCATCTGCACATCCATCAACACCAGATCGAACTGCTCTCGCTCCAGCGCCTCAACTGCCTCTTTGCCATTGCCTGCTACTACTACTCTATGGCCTCGCTTCTCCAGTATTCTCACTGCCAGCTTCTGATTGATTGCATTATCCTCGGCCAGAAGTATGCGAAGACTCCTTCGGCTCTTGTCTTCTGAGACCGGCAGCTCCACTGGAATTGCCGATTGTTCAACTGCTGCATGCTCGGTTTGCAAGCCGAACCGAGCGGTGAAATGGAAGGTACTTCCTTTGCCCAACTGGCTCTCGACCCAGATTCTCCCTCCCATCATCTCGACCAATCGTGATGAGATGGTCAGTCCCAATCCTGTCCCTCCGTACTTGCGTGTGGTCGAGCCATCCGCCTGTGTGAATGGTTCAAAGATGGATTGTTGTCTGTCTGCCGCTATCCCTATACCGGTGTCACGGACGGCAAAATGGAGGCAGACTTCGCTCTCTGATTGAGATTCTCTGCTGATGCTGATTGCCACTTCCCCTTGCTCGGTGAACTTGATGGCATTGCCTGCCAGGTTGATTATGATCTGGCGCAGACGATTTGCGTCGCCTACAAGAGCGCAGGGCACATCAGGAGAGACATCGTAGATCAACTTCAGCCCCTTCTGCTGTGCTCGCAAAGCAATCGCTTTGATCGGACTGTAGAATTCATCCTGGAGATTGAAATCGACATTGTTGAGTTCCAGTTTGCCTGCTTCGATCTTGGAGAAATCGAGAATGTCGTTGATTATTGCCAGCAGAGAATCAGCCGATGCCTTGACCAGGGTTAGATATTCTCTCTGTTCAGGAGAGAGGTTAGTATCCAGGGCTAGTTCGGTCATTCCGATGATGCCGTTCATCGGAGTGCGTATTTCGTGGCTCATATTGGCGAGGAATTCGCTTTTGGCCTGGTTAGCGACTTGAGCAGCGGCGGCCATTTGATTGGCGTGTTCTATGGCCTGTTCCAGTTGCTCGTTGGCAGCTTTCAGTTCCTCAATAGCAATTTCAGCGGCTTCTTTCGTCTGCCGCAATTCCATTTCCGCTCGCCTGCGTTCGGTGATGTCACGGGTGACGGATAACTGCACTAACGTTCCGTCTGACTGGAGGTAAAGCGGAACGGCGTGCGTCGCCATCCAGCGGCGTGTGCCTTTCAAGCCTATGATCTCGAATTCCAAATGGCCTCTGTTCCCCCGGCATACACTCTCGTTGAGCGCGCGGTATGCTTCTCGATACTCCGGCGCGATCAGGGAATAGACACACTGCCCTAAGACTGTCTTGGCGCTATCGGCTTCAATCATATCAAGGCCAGCCCGATTCATCTCTAGCAATGCCCCATCAGGTCTAATGAGCTTCACGCAATCCGGTGTGGTCTCGATAATCGTGCGTAAGTGCTGCTCGCGGTCGCGCAGCATCTTTTCCATTCGCTTGCGTTCGAGGATCTCCTCCTGCAATTTCTGCGTGCGCTCATCGACCAGGCGCGCCAATTCTTGCTCTTTCGCTCGCAGATTCCTGATGCGCAGACGGTGGAGACCGGCAGCAGTGAGTAATATAACCAGAGCGCAGAGAGCATAAAACCAGGTGGTTTGATAGAGATGCGGTTTTAATGCGAACTCGAACGAAGCGCCTGCTTCGTTCCATACCCCGTCGTTATTGCAGGCTATCACTCGGAAGCGGTAACGACCCGGGGGGATGTTGGTGTAGTAAGCGGCGCGCCGTGTCCCGGCGTCAATCCAATCCTGATCGAAGCCTTCCAATTGGTATTTGAAGCGCACCTTTCCCGGCGCCAGGAAGCTGAGCGCAGTATAGTGAAACTCCAATTGCCCCTTGCCCGGCGGCAGTTGAAGTTGCTGGCTCAACTCAACAGGCTGCCGGTCAACTATGACCTCTTCAATGAGGACCGGCGGGAGATGCTGATTGAGTCGGATGTTGCTCGGATCGATGACCGCCACGCCCCGGATGGTGGGAAACCACAATCGGCCATCCCGCGTCTTCCAGCCTGCTGGCTGAGAGCTGCCGTTGCATTCATTGCTCTTCATGCCATCGGCCACGCCGTAAGATATAGAAGTGATGGCCCCTATACGCCCATCGGCGAAATCGTTCAACTCTCGTTTGCTGACGCGGAAGACCCCCTTGTTGCAGCTCATCCACAGGTTCCCTTGCCCATCTTCCAGAATCTGAAAGACCACATCGTCAAACAGACCTTCTTGCGTCGTGAAACTGGTGAACTTTCCGTCTCGGAAGCGATTGAGTCCACCGCCGTAGGTGCCGATCCAGAGCACACCTTCGCGGTCTTCGTGAATGGCGTAGACCGAGTTGTGCGACAGTCCATCTTTGGTCGTGTAGGTAGTAAACTGGCCGTTGCGCAAGCGAGTCAATCCGCCATTGCTTCCGATCCAGAGACTGCCCTGCCTGTCCTCACAAATGACCCGCACAACATCAAAAGGGAAGCCTTTGTCCGAGTAGCTGGTGAAGCGCCCGTCACGAAAACTGTCGAGTCCGCCGCCGCGGGTTCCCACCCAGAGATTGCCCGCGCGGTCTTCGTAGATGGCGCGAACAAAGTCATGCGAGAGACCATCCTTCTTGCTGTAGTTGGTAAATCGCCCATTGCGCAGACGCGATAGCCCGCCATTGGTTCCGACCCAGAGATTGCCCTCGTGATCTTCCGTAAGCGACATCACCGTGTCGTGAGGCAAACCGTTTTGAGTCGTGTAGGTGGTGAAGCGGCCATCTTTCAAGCGCGACAATCCGCCGCCATAAGTAGCGATCCACACGCTCCCATCTCGGCTCTGGTAGATGGCCCGCGCTTGATCGTTTGCCAATCCCTCGCGGGTGGTGTAAGTGGTAAATTTGCCGTCTCGCAGCCGGCTCAATCCGCCACCATAGGTTCCCAGCCAGAGGCTGCCTTCACGATCTTCATAGATAGCAATCACGGAATCATTCATCAGACCGTCTTTGCCTGCAAAGCTGGTAAAGCGCCCGCCGACCAGGCGGTTCAACCCGCCGCCATCGGTGCCAATCCAGAGGCTGCCTGAGTGATCCTCGAAGATGGCCTTGACCACCTCGTGCGACAGGCCATCTTTTTTGGTGTAAGTGGTGAAGCGACCGTCGCGCAAGCGCACCAGTCCCCTACTGGTCCCAACCCACAAACTGCGGTCCCTGCTCTCATAGATTGACCAAACGAAGTCATGCGCCAGCCCGTCCTTCTGCGAATAGACGGTGAAGCGCCCATCTCGCAAGCGTGTCAGCCCGCCGTTGGTCCCCACCCAGATGTTGCCTTGGTGGTCTTCGCGGATCGCCCAGATGAAATCATCCGAGAGACCATCTTTAGTAGTGTAGATGGTGAAGCGCCCATCACGAAAGCGATTGAGCCCGCCGCCGAAAGTGCCAATCCAGAGATTGCCCTGACTATCTTCGCAAAGAGAGCTGATGAAATTGTGCGACAGCCCTTCCTGAGCGGTGTAAGCGGTAAAGCGCCCGCTATGGAAGCGCAAGAGCCCCCCGGAAGTCCCTATCCAGAGGCTGCCATCCCGGCCTTCGATCAGCGCCTGAATATTGTTATGTTGGATCTGCCTGGTGTTGCGTTTGTCAAAGACGGTGAAGCGCACGCCGTCAAAACGCACCAGGCCTTCTTGAGTGCCGAGCCAGAGATAGCCATCGCGCGTCTGGACTATCGCCTGGACGGAGTTTTGCGGCAAGCCCTGCTCGGTCTGCCACACGTCGTGTCCATACTGGGTAATAGCTTTTCTATGAGCCTGAGCCAGAGCTGCATTGCTCCATAACAGAGCTGACAAAAGAGAGGCAAAAGCCAATGAAATAATCAGGCAGGGTTTGAAACTGCTATTGTGCATAAACACCTTCACTGTTTCCGAGCATTCCGGCCTTTTTGCTCAATGGGGGATCAGTTCAGGGGGGCTTCTATGACTCTTAAGAAAAATAATTTTCAGTTCGGGCGCCAAGCGCCCTCAAAACAGTTTTAAATTTAATCTGTTTTGAGGGCCCAAGAACTTCGGGCAGTTTTGAGGGCGTTGCACGCCCGAAGTTCTTGCCCTCAAAACCGCCCGAACTTGCTGTAATCTTTTTCTTAAGGTCTATACTTATCCAGCCATTGGCGCCTGGAGCACAAAGCATTCTCTCAGGACAAGGATTTACTGAGGAGCTTTCATGTCTCGTTGCGACGCCCAGAAATGATGAAAATGGGCGCGATGTACAGCGAGGCGGTCAGGTTGCTGATAGTGCGCGACTATCAGCAACCTGACCGCCTCGCTGTACATTTTCTGAGGGGGCTTTCATATCTCGTTGCGACGCCCTGAAACAATGAAAAGCCTCGGAGTACCCTCTCTCATCGCGTTAGTCACCTTGCCTGTCCATCTTGCACACAGATGCAACTTAAGCAGGCGAGGACGAGAGGCGCTCCCAGGGCATTTTCTGAGGAGCTTTCAGACGGCTCGTGCGACGCCCTGAAACGATGAAAATGCGCGCGATCTACAGCGCCTGTTAGGTTGCTGTACATTTTCTGAGGAGGGCTCAACCATCAACCTCTTGCCCCCCACAGGATATACGAGCGGCGCTAACGCTGTGCGTATATCCTGTAAATCTTATCGAGCAACAGGAACAAACTCTTAATCAAGAATATCGAAGAGTTTATCGATCTACGCACGAAGCTGCGCCTGGGCACAGATCAGCAAGCGCAGCTCTGAGATATTCGATCTCCTCATCCAGGATCGGGCTCAGCTCCTTTGCCTGAGTTAAATCGCCTGCGCGCCCCATCGCTTCCAGTTTTTGAGCTGTCTCGCAGGCCGCTTTGGCCCCAAGGTTCCCTACCATGCCTTTAAGTGTGTGGGCCGCCCGCTCAAGCCCTGGAGCGTCGCCTTGTTCGATAGCGCGGCGAATCTCGGACAGGGGCCCCGCATTGTGTTCTTCAAACAGACCGATTAGCTCTTGCAACAGCTCTACATCGCCGCCCACACTGTCCAGCGCTGCAGTCAGGTCGAAGACATCGTGTCTGGATTGATAATCTCTGGCAACGACTCTCGCCTTGTTTTCAACCTCTATCACGCTCTTAATAGTTGCGCGAAGTTCATGAATCTGGATCGGCTTGGAGATATATCCATCCATTCCTGCCGATAGGCATCGCTCCCGATCCCCCGCCATCGCATGCGCCGTCATCGCAATGATTGGAATATGGGCGCCGGTTACTTGCTCACGCCGGCGAATCGCTGCCGTCGCCTCAAAACCGTCCATCTCCGGCATCTGCACATCCATCAATACCAGATCGAACTGCTCGCGCTCCAGCGCCGTTAACGCTTCGCGCCCGTTGTTGGCAATCACCACGCGATGGCCTTGCTTTTCCAGCAATCGCATGGCCAGCCGTTGATTGACCGCATTGTCCTCAGCCAGCAGGATGTTAAGGTAGCGCACTCTACGTTCTACGTTCGACGTTCGACGTTCGACGTCTTTCTCTCCGCGTCTCCGCATCAGCGCGTCTGATCTCTCCGCTGCCGCATGCTCCGTTCTTAGACCGAACCGGGCAGTGAAGTGGAATACGCTTCCAGGGCCCCCGATTGCTGATTGCGGCGACGGTGGACTGGTGGATTGGGAATTGCTCTCTTCAAATCCGCAATCCCCATCCCGCATTCCGCAATTAAGTCTCTTCAATTCGCCATTCGCATTCCGCAATTGAGTCTCTTCAAATCCGCTAGTCCGTCGCCGTAATCCGCAATTGGCCGGGCTCTCAACCCAGATCCTTCCCCCCATTATTTCGATCAGTCGCGCCGAAATTGTTAGTCCCAAACCTGTGCCGCCGTACTTGCGCGTGGTCGAACCATCGGCCTGAGCGAACGCCTCGAAGATCGTCCGCTGCTTCTCTTCGGGAATGCCGATGCCGTTATCGGTAACAGAGAAATGCAACCAGACCTCTTTCTGCGTCTGCGCTTCTGACTCGACCTGGACTGTCACTTGCCCTTGTTCGGTGAATTTGATTGCGTTGCCGACCAGATTGACCAGAACCTGGCGCAAGCGCGCCGGATCGCCTTCCAGCGCGTCCGGCACATCAGGCGCCACGCGCCAGATGAGCCGGATCCCCTTCCGTTGCGCCTGCACGGTGAAGACCTTTATCGCGTTGTCAAGGCAGTCGCGCAGATTGAAGATTGTCTGCTCAAACTCCAGCCGGCCCGCTTCGATTTTGGAGAAATCCAGAATGTCATTGATTACGGTCAACAAGGAATCGGCCAACGATTTCACTATTTCGAGATATTCGCGCTGTTCGGATGTGAGATCAGTGCCGAGCGCGAGTTCAGTCATACCAATGATGCCATTCATCGGGGTGCGAATCTCGTGGCTCATATTGGCGAGGAATTCGCTCTTGGCGCGGTTGGCGATTTCAGCCACTTCTTTGGCCCTTTGCAGCTCTCTCTCAGTCTGTTTGCTCTCGGTAATATCCTCGATCGTGCCCACATAGCCGGTCAATCCACCATCTTCGGAAAGCGTCGCAGTAAAACGGCCATGCACCCAGCGGCTTTCTCCCTGCGGGCGCTGCAAGCGGAATTCACAGGAAAATTCAGATTGGCTGGCTATGGCCGCCGCGCCTGCGGCAAGGACTTTCTTTCTATCGTCCGGATGAATTACCTTAGCCAGGCCATTGCCCAGACTCTCTTCAAATGTCAGCCCGGTGATAGCCTGCAACCGCGCATTGGTGTAGACGCATTGGCCTTCAATATTTAATTGAAAGATTCCAATCGGTGAAGAAGCGCTGAGCGAACGGAATCGCTCTTCGCTGGCTCTGAGTTCAAAGGTCCGTTCCAGGACTTTACGCTCAATACTCTCTTTGATCGCTTCCAGCTTGGCCTGTCGCTCGGCGATGCCCTGCATCTCCCTCTCGCTCTGAATGCAAGACTTAATCAAAAAAATATCTTCAAAGATTACCCAAGCTGCGTGCTCAAGCCAGCGCCACTGGCTTGCCATGAGCACGCCGTAGACCGACTGCGGCCAGTAGACCCCGCGCAAGAAATGGTCAACGGCCACAACCAGCGAAGCGGATATGAGCACGCGCCAGTCTCGATAAAATGACAGAAACGCCAGCGAGCCGAAGACATGAAAATGCGTCTCAATGCGCCCGCCAGTTAAATGGATCAGTAGAGCTGAACTCAGCGCCTGTCCCACAGCGATAACATGGCGGGTGAAGAGTTCGCCCGGCCGCGCCAGAGCCAGAGCTACTGGCAAGCTGATAATCGCTCCGCCTAAAAATAGCGCCGCCCAGACATGTATGTGAGTTTGACTGAACTGCCCTGCCCAGGTCTTAGGCGAGATCCAATAAGCGGCCGCTATCCCGGCCAGCCATTGAAATATCATTAAGCCGGCAAACAGACGGTCGGTGCGGATAAAGATTCGTTGTTGATGCTCTTCCGTAAGGGCCCTGGTCCGCTGCGCAGTCGCTTCATCAGCATCCGGGCTCTGCTCCATTTGCTGCATGCCTTAGTTCACTCCGAATGTCTATTAAAGAGCGAGCAGCCGAAGACAAAGGTCTCTGTTCTCTCTGCCATCCCTTTGGTTAAAAGCGAGCGAATCGCGCTGCGGCCAAAATTGTCTCCTGAGTGACCGCGCGAAGAGGTAATTCCGCCACTGAACAACAGGTATCCCTTTGCGTCGTAGAGGATCGTCTGGCCGGAAGTCTGAGCGCGAAATCTCCGCGCTTCCCTGCCAGCATCATCAACCATGACGTTCACGCCGGGGATGGTCGCGGCGCTATGCCACAGATCGGTCTTCTCCCAACCATCAATAGAGTCCGCCGGTTTGAGGAACAGAACCTGAGCAGTTAATTGACCCTGGCAGTGAGCCATCAGCAGAGCCAACTCGCCGATACTGGCTCGCGTGCAAGGACAATGCGGGTGGACCAGCATAACCAGCGTAGCGCGTCCGGCAGCGCGTGGGATCTTACTGTCGGCCGGCCATATCACAGGAGGGGCCTCACCATCAGACGGAGAGAGTTCATAGCCCCATAGCCTCGCCAGGCCTATTCCCACAACCGAAAACCATAGAGCCCCGGCAGCAATCAGGACTAATTGCTGCCTCTTCAATGACGCTCTAATTATCTTGGCGATCAAGAGACGCATAGTGCTCCCGTTCCACCAAACTCTTATCGACTTGTCAGGGAGATACATTAATTATATCTGGTGAGCGAATTCCCCGATTTCCCTTTCTTCACCGGAAGGCAACAGGTTCCACAACGATTGATTGCCGGTTATCAATCTTGAGTGGCTCGATTCAGTGAGCGAGCAGATACCCGCCTGAAGGCGGCGCTCTAAACATTATTCGTAGCGCAAGCACTCAATGGGATCGAGTCGAGAGGCCTTTCCTGCTGGCCAGACTCCAAATATAAGACCGACTGCTATAGAGACTAACAGTCCGGCGACAACTGCCCAGGGCGGGATGGAAGCCGGCAGATCGGGGATAAAGAACCTGATGATGTAGCTGGCGCCAATGGCCAGAATGACCCCTAGAACACCGCCCAAGAAGGTCAAAGTCATTGCCTCGAAGAGAAACAGAGTGATTATATCTTTTCGTCGGGCGCCAATCGCTTTGCGTATTCCAATCTCGCGCGTCCGCTCGGTTACGCTGACCAGCATAATGTTCATAACGCCAACGCCGCCTACCAGCAATCCCACGCCTGAGATAGCAATAGCAATCAGCCCGACAGCGGCTGTGATGCTATCGAACTGCTCGATGAACCTGTCTGCTGTGCCGAGATCAAAATTATTAGGCTCGTTGAATTTCACTCCCCGCTGACGGCGCAATATCTCTTCTACTTGCTCAATGGCCGTCCGCAATTGCCCTGATCGGGCGCGTATCATCAGCATCAAGAAATCGCTTCGAGGAGAGAGCTTTCTCGCCGTCCGATAAGGAATAAAGATGGCGTTATCTTCTTCATTCTCTCCAAAGAAGCCGCCCTTTCGCTTCTCCAGCACACCAATAATCTCGAATGTTTTGCCCCCCATCTCCACCTGGGTGCCTGCAATTTGACTCTTATTAGGGAACAATGCCTCGACAACATTGATCCCTATGACCATGACATTGCGCCGGTGCTGATCGTCGATCTCGCTGATGAAGCGGCCTTGTTGAAGAGATATGTTGGCTATGCTGGCATAATTGGCAGATACGCCCTGCAAGCGGCCCTGCTTATAAGTAGTCCCGTTATAAGTTATAGTTCTATCAAACCACCAGACAAACCCGACATTAGCAACATCCTCAACTGCGCTGGCCTGCTCAAGAATCGCCAGGCCATCTTCCGGAGTCAGCGGTTTCCTGAACCATTCTCTGCGATCCCGCGGCCCAACATTGGGCCCGGTCGATAGGTGAAAAGCATAGATATTGTTGGTGCCGTACTCCTCAATCATCTGAATGATATTGTTGCGCAGCCCGGTCAAGATCGAAGCAATGACAATAACAGTCAAAACGCCGATGACGATGCCGAGCACAGTTAAAAAGCTCCTGAACTTGTGCGCTTGAATATTGCCGAGCGCCATTGCAACAGTCTCTCTGGGATCAAATCTAAGCACTCTCATCTAGCGCCTTCCTTATGTCCTATGTCCGTAACGTTCGACGTTCGACGTTTAATCTTCCGTCTAGAACGTAGAACGTATAGAGCAAAACCGACGTCGGACATCGGACGTTGCGGACGTCGGAGGTTTTAACTCTTGGTCAATGCGACAATAGGATCCAGTCGCGCGGCTTTGTAGGCGGGATAGATCCCCGCCAACAATCCAATGCCGCCGGAAAAAGTTATCGACAACAAGATATAGACAACGGTAATAGTCATCGGGATCGGAGTGGTAACGCTGATCAATTTGGAAATGGCTGCGGCAAGGAGCAGCCCCACAACTCCGCCCAGCGAAGTGAGTATCGATGACTCAATCAAAAATTGCATGAGGATCTGCTTGCGCCTGGCGCCAAGAGCTTTGCGCAGTCCAATCTCGAACGTTCGTTCAGTCACGCTCACCAGCATGATATTCATCACTACAATGCCGCCTACCACAAGAGAGATGAATGTAATTGGCACTACCACCATAGCAATGGCGCCGGTGAATTGATCGACCTGGTTATTAACTTGATCAACATTGACCAGTCCGAAATCATCCTCTTCATTGCCTTTCAGCTTGTGGCGATTCCTCATAGCAGTTCGAGCTTCTTCAATGGAAGCTTGAAATTGCTCGCGGGTTGGCGCTTTGCCGTGCAGCTCCAGACTGCGGCGGCGGCCAAAGAGCTTCTCAAACGTCGTCAGTGGAATATAAACGTGATTGTCCATGGATTGGCCGAACATCGAACCGCGCTTTGCCTCCACTCCTACTATCTGCATCGGCGCATCCTGGATCTTAATTGTCTTGCCGATCGGGTCAACTCCGGCGAAGAACTTCTCTCTCAGCTCCATGCCTATCACGCAAACCATTGCTGTGCGATCAACCTCATGCGGCAGCAGAAATCGGCCCTCATCAATCGTCTTATTTTCAATCTCGACCATATTAGCCGTAACGCCCACAATCCGCGTCCCGAATAACTCTTCACCTTCGTGCTTAATATCTATACGCATGCCGGCAGATGCCCCCACTTCCTGGCAAGAGTTGCAATGGCGCTTGAGCCAATCATAATCATCCCAATCGAGCCGCTTGTTTCGCCGCTCCATCTTCTCCCACTCTTCCTGAGATAGATTGCCCACAACAGCGATACGGGCGATCATGAAATGATTGACCCCCAGCACCTTCGATACTCGATCTACAACATAAGAGTTGAGCCCGCTGATGGATGCTCCGACAAGCACTACCGAGGCGACGCCGATGATGATGCCGATCAGAGTCAGAAAAGCGCGGAGTTTGTGAGCCAAGATCGATTGCAATGCAATCTTTGCTGCGTCTAGATAAAAGGAGTAGACATTCTTCATAGGACATTTGCTGTATTATCTATCTTTCGGCCTTCTCCATCTCAAAGTTGCATGAATGTTTGCTCGTTGCATCTACAGGTTAATCCGAGAATGCAACAGGCGGATGAACCTTGCTGAAACTCAAAGGTGATAACGTAATGGGATGGGCGAAAGTTCAGGAGTTTTTTTGCGCATTGCGCACCACTTGCGCAGCCAGCGCAACTATCGGATCAAATTCAGTCGCTGAAGCGCGTGGCCCCCTCATTGACCCAGTACCATCACCGAAACAGTTCTCTCTCTAGCTCTATCAAGCTCTACCAAGAAGATCCGCTGCCACCGTCCAAGCTGAATCTCTCCGTTCAGGATGTTCAAAGTCTCAGAAGTCCGCAAAAAAATAGCCTTGCAATGCGAGTGGCCGTTGCCGTTCTCTTGCTGGGTCATATTGACTGTTCTGATGTCAAAATCATTGTGTCGATACTCCCTCTCCTGTGGGGCCACTGCTTCTAGAATCTTTTTCATGTCCTCCAACAGGAGCGGCTCGTTTTCATTCACTATGATTGCCGCAGTAGTATGCTTGGTCTGGACATTGACCAGACCATTCTGGATTCCAGACTCTTCAACTATCTCGGCGACGAGATCTGTCAGGTCGATAAACTGCAAACATTCGGCAGTCTTCAGATGAATCAACTTGTGGTGAGCTTTTGCTACCGAATAGCTTCTTTCTCTTAACCTCATCTTTTCAATCATGGTCTTCTCCCCCGAAAAATAGCAGACAGTAGGCAGTAAGCTCCGCCCCGCCAAACTGGTTTCATCTTTTCTGAGCATCGCATGGGCGACATAAGAAACTCCTCCCAGATACGCATTACCCGTTACGTGGCCTGGTTGAGGCAAGTCCAGCAATCAGGGACATATTACCCATCACTTACATTCTGCCTCTTTCAAAATCCTCTCATTCTCTCGCACTGCCTGCCACGCCCTGGCGCGCGACCAGTTCCAGGTGCGCCAGGGCGCGCGCTCAGGCGGCGACCAGCGTTCAAGGACGCGGCTGGCTACAAGGCAACGCTCCTGCTGGCTCAACTCAGGCAACGCTGCAATAAGCTCAGGCGCAGCATCGGCGCTGAGCGACGCAGCGTAGCGGGCGTCGAAATTGCGCCCCGCCTTTATATGGGCCACATTGGTGCGAACGATGAAGGCATCGGGATTGAGCAGATGAAGCGCAGCAATTGCCACAAAAGCACTGGCAAGGGCTCCCGAAGCAAACCGATCTCGACGGCCTCGCAGTACAGTCACGGCAAACCATATAAAGACAATAGCCAGCCAGCACATAAACGCTGTCGTGTAGAGGCGAAGCTGCGTCAACCCATACTCGCTCTGGTAGAGGCGCATTCGCTGAAAAGCTGAAGCCATGATGATAAAGAGCATCAGTATCTGCGCGCCCGCCAGCGCGCGGAATATGCGCTCGTGCGCAACGGCCCCCTTTCGCAACAGCCAGTGGGTGAAGAGGAGAAGAGGAAGCACCAGGGCAGCTACGGCGACAAGCTCGAAGAACCCTCGCCTGGCATACTCGGCATAAGTCAACCCGGCAGTGCTCTCGACCATAGCCGCGCCGCCAAAGAAATAGCGAAACTGCACAATTACGAAACCGAGAAAGAGCAGATCGAGCAGGCCCAGCACAATGCCAATTTCGACTATGCCCAGCGAAAACAGTTGCTGGCGCTCAGCACTTGCAGTTGCTGGCGCAGATTCTCCAAACATCCCGCGCAATAACCCGCCGACAAGCCATGCGCACAAGCCAGAAAGAAAGATATGAGAGACTAAACGGTCGAAATCCATGCGGAGCACATTGCTTACAATATTCTCAAATACTGCATCCGCTGACATAAGCAGGCCATTGAAAATGAGCAGCAATGGAAGGGTGATGGCAAACCCGCGCCCGGCAGCTATTGCATGCCGCGCCCAGCCGTCGCGCGGGATCTCCTTCCATTGAATGTCGCCCAATATCAACATCAACGGCCCAAACAGCATGTGAAATAACGAAGCTGCCACTCCCAGAGCGTATTGCATTACTCCAATAAGGCGAGCCCTACCGGCTCGCATGCACATCACGGCCAGAGACAGGGTGACAAATAACACCAATCCATCCAAAACCTTCAGCGTTGGCGAATCGCACCAGACAAAGCCGGCGGCAAAGTTGATGGCAGGCAATATCAGCCAGGGGGCCCCCGCCGACAGCGCGATCTTTCGCCAGCGCACAATAGCAATGACCGCGCAAAGCAGCGCCCCTACCCACAGAAGAACATTAACGCCCCACGGCGTCGCCCGCAGCAGCCCGTCGCCCAGCACCCCCAGAACGAGCGCTGCGCCTAGAATATTAAGCCCTAATTTCGTCTTGTCATTCACCCTTGAACATCCTCCTATATGTTGACGGCTGTAATTGCCGATCCCTTAAGAATGCGACTAAAAAGCAGCCGCCGCAGCCACAGAGAACGCAGCAGCAGCCGTCCGTCCGGATGCCCGACGTCGAACATAGAACGTCGGACGCCGACGCCTCTGCGGCTATAACTCGATCCATTCCCGCCATCCGAAATCCAGATAATGCAAAGGACTTTGTTGTACAAAGTTCCAGAGCAAAGAAAAAGCAGCCCGTTAACGCTCGCGCATGGACTGGATCAACACCTCCATGTGATTCAAATACCGCTCAAGCGCGCGGCGCCCTGCTGCGGTCAATCGGTATTCTGTTTTAGGCACGCGCCCGTCGAAATACTTCTTGCAGGCGATATACTGCGCTTCCTCAAGTTTGCGCGCGTGCACGCTTAGATTGCCATCGGTTGTATTGAGCAATCTCTTAAGGTCGCCGAAGCTGAGAGATTCATTGGCAGCGAGCGCGCTAACTATTCCCAGTCGCAATCGCTCGTGAATGAGCCGATCAAGCTCCGGCATCCCGCCCTCTCTGTCTGCCGCGCGACCGCGCACTGCGCGAAGCGGGCGCTCCTCAGAGCGGGCCTTCTTTTGGCGATCTTGCGAAACAGCACTCTGTTTAGCCACCGTACCTCCTTGCGATAATTATGCCGAAGATGATTTGCAGTCCGCCGAACCCGGCTGCCATAAATAGATTCCCCCAGGACGATGGGCAGAAGAGAGCGATTGCGCCCAGCGCCATAAAGCAGAAACCCATAAGGGGGACCACACGGACCGAGAATGCTCCGCCGGTCACCACTCCCGTCCCATACAGCAGCAACCACATCCCCGGCATAAGGTTGATCATCCCGGCGCGATAAAAAACAATTGTCAGCAGCGCGCCGACCGCGATCGGCGGGGAGAGGCTGAGCGCGAACTTCCTGCCCGGCCCCGATAGCAGCGGCGCCCTGACTGCGCGCGCTTTCCGGTTCATCGCCCATCCGCCAATCGCAAACGCCAGCAGCGCTTCTCCCAGCCAGGTCGCAAGCCACGCTTCGACCGTCGATTGTCGAGACGCAATGAAAGCGGCAAGCAGGGCTGTGGCCCCCATAGCGAATCCGCCCCAGCCGGGAACGGCGGTAAATGACGCTGCGCGCTCCATCGTCTCGCGGATGTACTGTAGATTGTCCATCGCCCGCGCGTGCAGCGCCGGCGGCTCCGGCTCAATCTTGTCGGAATGAAGCTGATGAACTGAACCCATACGCGGCGATAATACAACCTGTTTTAGCTGTTGTCAAGTACTTTGTATTATAAAGTATAAAATCAGGACAACTAGAGCAGTTTTCAATTGTGTTTACTACAAGAGCAGACTCACCGCAAAGGCGCCGCCGCCGCGCCGCAGATCGCTCAGTGAGCATCAAGAGCCTCTGTGCACTCTGCATCTGCGGCGGTGAGTAGCTAAATCCATTTACAAACGGATCTAAAGATATAGCTTTAAAAAAAATCCTTCTACAGATTAAACTTAAATTGTTTCGAGGGCGCTTGGCGCCCGAAGAGCGCCGGCCGTCGGCCGCCGCAAGGGGTGGGCCACACGGCGTTGGAGGTCTCTTTCGGTTTTCTCTGTGAGGAGCGATCATCGGCGACACCTTGCTCTT
>Ga0209172_10001734_pt1 | contig 43558 bp, 25 predicted proteins | sample LarsenN4metaG_FD_184113 | JGI IMG/M metagenome (GOLD analysis project Ga0209172, IMG submission 184113) | Hot spring sediment bacterial and archeal communities from British Columbia, Canada, to study Microbial Dark Matter (Phase II) - Larsen... ... | reverse complement strand
GGAGCGTGATAGTCTTCTATGCTTTGTAATGCCGCTATCAAACTACTACTCATTTCACACCACAGTACACTTGAGGTCGGGATGATTTCTAGTTTAATTTTTCTCTCATTACAATGAATTAGCCCTACCCCAACCCCCCTTACAAAAGGGGGGAATAGATTCAAAATCCCCCTTAAAAAGGGGGATTTAGGGGGATCAAACCACATTTTGCACTGAGCAACAAAGATGTGTGTACACCGTAGACACCTCTTGAGAGAGGAAAGAAGCTTCCTTCTGCCTTCTGTCCTCTAGGTTTATCGGTCAATTAGCTAGACCATGTTCTAGGGCAAAACGAACTAACTCTGTACGACTGTTAGTACCTGTCTTACTGAATAAGCGACTCACATATTTTTCGACGTTCCGTACACTTGTTTCTAAGCGACGGGCGATTTCTTTATTCATTAAGCCTTCGGCTACTAGATTTAAAACGCTTTGTTCTCTGGGGGTCAAGTCAATTTTGAAAGGGACTGGCGATTGAGAAATCGCACTTTTTTGGGTCAATAAAGCTTTGATTTGGGCAATTTGATTAGCTAATTCAGCAATATCAGGGGTTTCGTTGTCTTCTCCTAGCATTTGAGACTTGGAGGTGCGGCGGGCTAGTAAATTTTCTACAATGGCGATTAATTCATCGGGGTCGAAGGGCTTAGGGAGATAGGCATCAACACCAGCTTGATAACCTTGGATGCGATCGCTAGTCATGCCTTTTGCTGTTAAAAATACCACAGGCAGGGATTGAAAGCGGGGGTCTTCGCGCAATTGCTTGAGAAATTGATAGCCATCAACCTGGGGCATCATAATGTCAGAAATTACGAGGTCAGGTGTATTTTGCTGCATCAAATCCCAGCCTTCACGGGCATTACTGGCGACTTGAACGCCGAAACCGCTTTCTTGCAAATAGTCTTTCACGGCTTCCCGTAATCCGGGTTCATCATCTACCAGTAACAATTGTGCTGACATTGAACATTTCCTTATGGTTTACCTGTTTCCAATGTAGCGAATCCTTGATCTAAAATTCAAATTTCCTACAGCCACTCAATTGTTTTGGCTAGTTCTGGTAGCTTGGCGTTTCGTTGTCCTAGAGTACGCTCTCTAGCTGTGAATAAGCTCAGGGGAGTATCTAATAACTCTACCAATGCAGCTTTACCTGCGATCGCTCTCATACTTTTCTTTGGTACTTCTTTGACCAGCCAACGTAATAAACGGTAGCTAATATCTTTAACTTTAATATCTGGCATTAAATCTATACCGTGTAGTTCATGTAAATAACGATTAGAGCGTCCGTAGCGTCGCCACTGACTGGCTAATTCCTGGAGTGTGTCACGATGACGGTGCTGTACAATCGCTGCTGGTGCAAATTCTAGCCTGCCAATATTTGAGTGCAAAATTCGCCAACAAATATCAGCATCACCACCACTGGTGAGATGAGGACGAAATAAACCTGATGTAGCGAAAACACTGCGCCGAATTGCTAAGTTAGCAGTTTGACCGTAGGGACGAAAGGGGTGAGTAAGGGTATGTTTTTGGGAAAGAGTTTCTTGACGTTCTGCGTGTTGTTCTAACAGATTTTTGCCAGGTAATGCTGTAATTTCCCCAGCGACGATGACCACATTTGGATCGATGAATGGTGGAATTAACGCTTCTAGCCATTGGGCTTGAGGACGACAATCAGCATCGGTAAAGGCTATGACTTCGCCCACAGATGTCTTAATTCCACGATTGCGAGCCGCATAAGAGCTTTGAATTTGATTTTCGCTCAATGGGTGAATGGTAATTGGACAATTGTTAGCCGTTTTTTTGAGATAGTCTAGAGTGCGATCGCTACTGTTATTATCTACAAGCAAGTACTCTACCTTGTCTTTGGGATAGGTTTGAGACAGAAGACAGTCAATTAAATCTGGTAAATCTGCCTCACCGTTATAAATAGGAACAACCACCGAAACCATTGGCAAGAAGCTGCTGGCGGTGGTTGCATCTAGTTCTTGATAAGTCATAGAAGCCCATGATTGTGAATTAGGGGTGTAGGGGTTTAAGGGTGTGGGGGAGAAAATTAAAGACATTGTTTCCCTAATCCCCAGTATCCAGTATCCAGCCCCTTACTTAGTATTCCCGATTCACAATCATATAACAGTCCTTTTAGGAGGTTATTCAGGCTCTAGACATATAGGTTGGAAAATACTGATATATGAACACCTGATAAGAAAACGGCAAATGGACTGATATTTAATATTTCAAGTCTTGGGCGCGACTGCTCAAGGGTTTAGGGGTCTGATTGATGAGAGAGTTAGCAAAGCCATTAGTAGATAAAATAGCGATCGCTCGGCTATATTGAGGATCGTTCGGAGTACCAATCAGACTGGGGTTAGAAGCTAGTAGGCGTTCCTGTGCCTCTGTCAAATCTAATTTGATATCTGGTGTAATTCCTTTGTGGTTGATGTCTGTGCCGTTAGGGGTGTAGTAATGGGCAATGGTGACTGCTAACCCAGAACCATCTGATAATTCATGCACTGACTGCACAAGGGCTTTACCAAAAGTTTGACTACCAACAACGACTGCGCGTTTATTATCCTTGAGCGCACCTGTGAGAATTTCACTAGCACTAGCGGAATTACCATCTACCAATACTGCTAAAGGCAGTTTTGTTAATGCAGTGCGATTGGCTTTAGTATCTTCATTAACGCCTTTACGGTTGACTGTGCGAACAATGCCGCCATCGTCTAACCACATCCGTGCAATTTCGATGCTAGCTTGTAATAACCCACCAGGATTACCACGCAAGTCTAATACGTAGGCATCAACCTTTTTACCATTTAAATCTCGAATAGCTCGTTGCATTTGTTCGGCAGCGTGGGAGCTAAACTCACGTAACCGAATATAACCAATGCGACGGTTGCCTTCTTGTTTGACAGAGGAAAAGACTGTTGGGACTTCGATTGTGGCTCGTGTCAACTGTACATCAAAGGCACTACGGCCACTACGTCCTAAACGCAGGGTAATTTTACTCCCGGCTTTACCACGAATTAATTTGGAGGCATCATCTATTTTCATCAGCTGAGTAGATTTGCCATCAATAGCCAAAATTTCATCGCCTGGTTTAATTCCAGCTTTCAGAGCTGGGGAGTTTTCTATGGCTTCGACAATAGTCAGCCGCTTGGTTGCGTCACTAATTTCCATGCGAATGCCAATTCCAGAGACTTCCCCAGAGGTTTGGCTGGTTAAAGCCTCAAACTGTGGGGGTGTCATAAATCTGGTGTATGGATCGTTTAGCTGTTGTAAAGCTTCCCGAATGGCTACATAAGCTTCTTCTTTCGATGAGTAGTCTTTGCTTAATAGACTTTGCCTTATTGCTAGCCAGTCTTTTTGATTAAACTTGCCGTCAACATATTCGCTATTGACTATTTGCCATACTTGGTCAACTAATGCTTTGGGACTGTCTTGTAGAGCAGCACGAACACTCCGAGTCCAAGCAGGGCCAAAGACGGATACCGTGGCAGTTGTGGCGATCGCTCCTCCAATCAGAGCTACTTGGAGCAGCGAGTGACGTTTCGCAGATTGGTTCATGTATATCAGCAGGAATTTACGGTGGTGTTGACAGTTTAGCAATCAGGCTTTTAGAAGTTTCTTAAGTTTTTATACTCTACTTTCAGCTACGCTTCCTTCATAATTTTCCCCTCTCAATTATGCTAGGATCTTGCCTTGATTTGTGAAAACTTGTGCCTGGACTTTTTAACCTTGTTTGCTACTCTAATTTAGCACTGTGACAATAGTGTGACAGTTATATAACTGTCTTGTTTACACCCTAGTTTACACCCTATATTAATTTCCTAAGATAGCATTTCATCGTTAAAAATGCTGGGGTTTTTCAACTAAGTTAATCAGCTTTTTGTCCTAATAACATGAAACGCAACTTTACCAACAATTCATCAATTCCCAACGGCAGAAAATTCCGTAAACAGTTGCAGTTGCTACAAAAGCTCAGTTGGGGTTTGTGCTTATTGCTGGGGAGTTGGTTAATTATTGTTGCTATTAACCTGGTTGTTGCTTCTGCAAAACCCGTGGATGCCTTTTTTGTTATTGGTGGTAGTATTCGCCGCGAAATTTATATTGCCCAGATAGCGAAACAATATCCACAAATTCCTATTTTAATTTCTCAAGGTTCTAAAGACCCTTGTATATGGCTAATTTTCCAACGGGAAGCCGCAGATTCACAAAACGTTTGGTTAGAAAAATGTGCTAATTCTACCTTTGAAAATTTCTACTACGGAATGCCAATTTTACAGCGATGGGGAGTCCACAAGGTCAAACTAATTACTTCGCCTACTCACTTACCGCGCGCTCAATGGATGTCACAAATTCTTTTCGGAGCGCATGGTATCTGGGTAGAGGTCGATGTGGTGCAAGAAATTGGTGTTCCTGGTAATCATGAGTCTTGGTTAAAAACTGCACTAGATGTCATACGGAGTTTATTTTGGGCAGTTTTGAGTCAATTTATTCACCCCCAATGCTCCAACCTCAATCAACTCACTGATGTAGATATGCAGGCTTGGCAGAGCCGTGGTTTTAAGTGTGAACGGCAAGGGAATTTGGGGGTTTAGGGTTAGAGGTTGGGGATTGGGGGAGAAGGAAGATCAGGGAGACAAAAACTAATGACTAAAAGGCTTTAACCAAGAGAATTGGATAGCAGTATCGAGTGCGATCGCTGCGATCGCAAACCACAATATACTTTCACTAACTAAAGCTACGGAAGGTAAAAATGCACTGCTAGCATTTAACCCTTCTATTTGACTTAAGCCTCGGACTAAGCCAAAGGCTAGCACGCCGCCAGAACTTAAATGTGGATTTTGATCTGTGCGGATGATATAGCGGTAAGTGACACCGAATAGTAAACCAGAAAAAGTGGCGATCGCTCCACTCAGTAACCAATACCAATTAAAGTCTCTTTGCAGACTTGAAAGTATAGGAAAATACTTTGCTAGCACGAGGTTATTAAAAAGACTAGTGATTAAGAAAGCAAAACTCAAAGACAAACCAGCGATCATTCCGGCTTTGAGGGATTCTAGGCGTTCTGCTAGGTATTGCTGATCTAAAATTCGGGTCATATCTAAATTTGGGATTAAGGATAAGGGATTGGGGGCTAGGAATAGGGAAGAAGATATTTATCCTGAGTCCATATCAAGATAAAAAAATTGCCCAGTCCCCAGTCCCCAGTCCCCAGCACCCAGTATGATAAATATTAGAGACGTTTTGTAAATAATTTCAAAAGTAAAACTATGGCGATTTTGACATTGGGTTGGGTATCACTACTAGTTGTGTTTACTTGGTCAATTGCAATGGTAGTATGGGGCCGTAACGGACTGTAGAGGCATGGTAGAAAATCCATTCCTAGGTATTTTGGCATTAGTTGCCTTGGTGTTGCTGGTAGTAGTGACCGGCGGTGTTGGTTATTTGACATTGGCAGAATGGCGCGATCGCCGTCTTCGAGAGAACGAAAAACGCGAACTCCGACGCAGCACCCCCAAGCGGCGATGATTTACTGGTACAAGAAGGCGTAAAAAGGCAAAAGGCAAAAGGCAAGAGTAAGAATGTTTATTTTCTCAGCTTTGTGCCTGTTTCTCGTAGTGATTTTATCTCCGCCATGTTGTACTAGTGCTTAACACAGCGCATTTTTGCAAAGAATATTGTCCAGGGATGCGGTATTTATTTATCGTGTCCCTAAATTTTTGAGGGATAATTCAATATTTATTTAGTTGGTAGAGACACGATTCACCTTGGACAAGAAATCGCTATTATGAGCGTCTCTACAAGAGTCATGACTTTATTTGCTATTTTGTTTCTTCCCTGTCTCCTGTCACCCTTCTCTACAAGAGGTTGCGCCAACGGTTGACTCTAGGCTAGGAGTGTCGCTAACGTTGGTTGCGCCAAGCTATGGGAGAAAAGTCCAGAAGTGTCTAGTAGAGAAGAATGCGCCGACTCACCTATCTCCTATCCCTTGTTAAACGCACTTCCGATTGGGGAATCCTAAAATAGTAACTCCATCTAAAAATTACCGAGAGAGTATGAATCAAGCTTTGTCTAAAGTAATAGCCCAAATTCGTGAGTCTTTGGACATAGATACCATATTCAAAGTTACAGTTACAGAAGTGCGTCAATCTCTTAACACCGATAGGGTTGGGGTGTTTCGTTTCTATCCTGATTTGGAATGGCAAGGGGAATTTATTTATGAAGATGTGGTGGATAAGTGGAGTTACCCATTAATAGCAGATTTCGACAATCATGATTTGGATAAGGAATTTGCGGAACTTGATCAACAAGCTGCAATGGAAGCAATGGCTGATATTTTTAAATCTGGTGTCAGTCATTATCAAATTCAAATGCGAGAGAATTTGCTAGTCTGTGAAAATATTGCTGCACCTTTAATGAAAGGTAAGGATTTGTGGGGATTACTTTGTATTCGTCAGTGTAGTAGCACTCGACAATGGGAATCTTCAGAAATCGAGTTCGTGAAATTAATTGCTGAACAGTTAGGAGTAGCTTTACAGCAAGCAGACTATATAGAACAAGTTAAAAAGCAATCAACACAATTAGCTCAAGCCAAGGCTAAAGAAAAAGCCGTAGAGTGGCAAAAAACAATTGCGATCGCCATTGAAAAAATTCGCCAGTCTCTTGATTTAGAAACCATTTTCCGTGCTAGCACCACAGAAATCAGAAAGCTGATCAATGCTGACCGTGTAGCTATCTATCGCTTTAATCCTGATTGGAGTGGGGAATTTATCTATGAATCTGTAGGAGAAGGTTGGATTTCCCTTATAGATGAACAGTTACAAAGACCGGAACTTAAAGATAATGTCAGCAATTGTAGTGCTAAAGATTTAGCCCAAACTCCTATTGTAGATAGTTATTTACAAGATACGGAAGGTGGCAATTTTAGCAGGGGTGAAGTTTATCGGGTTTGTAATGATATTTACAATTCTGGGTTTAGTGACTGTTATATACAAGTATTAGAAATTTATCAGGCTAGAGCTTATGTAATCATTGCAATTTACCAAGGTCATAAGCTTTGGGGTTTGTTAGCAGCTTACCAAAATGCAGGAATTCGAGATTGGCAAGAAGATGAGGTTTATTTACTTACTCAAGTTGGCACTCAATTAGGTGTAGCGTTACAACAAGCAGAATTACTTGTACAAACTCAAAATCAAAAAGAAGAAATTGCTCAAACTCTCAAAGAATTACAGGCGACTCAAAGCCAGTTAATTCATAGTGAAAAAATGGCTAGTTTAGGACAATTGGTGGCAGGAGTAGCTCATGAAATTAATAACCCCATTAATTTCATTTACGGGAATATTACCCACCTTAAAGAACACACGATAAGTTTATTAAACTTGCTCAATATTTATCAAAAAAACTATCCTCAACCGCACATAGAAGTTCAAGAACAAATCGCAGCATTAGATTTGGATTATATTGCTGATGATTTACCAAATATTCTTAAATCCATGAAAATAGGTGCGGAGCGAATTGCTCATTTAGTTTTGTCACTACGTACATTTGCTAGACTGGATGAAGCAGAAATGAAGCCTGTGGACTTGCATGAAGGCATAGAAAGTGCCTTATTAATTTTACAGCATCGCCTGCAATACAAAACTGGGTTTCCAACTATAGAAGTCATTAAAGATTATGGCAATTTGCCGAAAGTAGTGTGTTATGCAGCGCAGATAAATCAAGTCTTTATGAACATTATCAATAATGCTATTGATTCTCTAGAAGATGCTATGGAATTGGAAAAAGGTATGATTATTCCGCAAATTAAAATATCTACAAAAATGAGGAAAAATCAGAGCATTATTATTAATATTTCTGACAATGGTCGCGGTATGGCAGAGGATTTGCAATCTCGTATTTTTGAACCATTTTTTACCACTAAGCAGCCAGGAAAAGGTACAGGGTTAGGTCTATCTATTAGTTATAAAATTATAGTAGAAGAACATAGAGGGCAACTTAAGTGTGTTTGTGAACCAGGAAAGGGTTGTGAGTTTTGTATAGAAATTCCCATACAGCCGTTAACGGTGGTTAGTTGAAGTTTTTAGCAAGGGGTCGGGGAGAGGTTCATCGAACTCACTTGAAGATTACAGCTAAATTCTAATAAAAGCTGAAAAATCACATTAAAAAGCTGTAAAAAAATTATTCTGGTAATCAAGGTTGTTCAAAGTAGCAAAGTCAGCTAGATGACATATCTACTAGAATTTTTTAAAGCAAAAGCTCCTAGCCGGACTCTATCGATTAACAGTGGTATTGATTTGTTGTGGAATGATATCTTGCTCAGCGGCAAAACTATTACTGACTAATAACTACTCGAAACCCGCAAATTCTCAATCCGCCGTCTGACTCATTCCAACTGCGGCTAGCACTGCGACAGAGTTCCGCGCCAAAATTCCAAGAGCCACCGCGCAGAACTCGTCGATATATATCACCGCCTTCTTCCCATACGCTACTGTCTGTAGGCGCGCCATGATAATTATTATGCCAAGGGTCAGCGCACCATTCCCAAACTAGCCCGTGCATATCGTACAATCCAAAGGCGTTAGCTACTCGAAAACTTCCGACATCACTCGTTTCTTTTCGATAGCGGCTTTTGGCTTCTTTGTCGGTGTTGTCACCATTGCTATAGTTAACTAGGTCAGGGGTAATGGTTTCACCAAAGTGGAAGGATGTAGTTGTCCCGGCGCGACAGGCGTATTCCCATTCAGCTTCGCTGGGTAAACGATACTCGCGGCCAGTTTTTGCTGATAATCTGGCACAAAATTCTATAGCTTCATGCCAAGAGACATTTTCCACAGGCCGATTTTGACCTTTAAATTTAGAGGGATAAGGATTTAGGGGTTGGTTGATTTTAGGTAAAGCTGCGACAGCACGCCATTGGGCTTGGGTAATGGGAAACTTACCCATGAAAAAAGGTGCGATCGCTACTTGATGTTGTGGGCGTTCGTCTGCGTCACCTTCAAAGTTGGGTGAACCCATCATAAATTCACCCCCAGGAATTTCTAACATTTCTAAGGTGGTGTCTTTGCTGATTTCCTCTACAAAGAATTGAGCAACGCTGCGATCGCGAGCAACTATACGTCCCCCTGTATCTACTGTGACTACTTCAAATTCACAAGTTTGTAAAGGTGGGAATGGCAGTTTGGTTTTTTGTAAGCTTGGCTGTAATGGTACTAGTGTTGGTTGATTAACCAATAATATTTGGGTTGCAATGTCAGGGATAATTGTACTTTTTAAATCATCTAAAGCTTCTTTAGCTGATTGATACCTTTCACTAGGTAAATGTTGAATTAATTTATCTAAAACTTTGCTTAAATTATGACTAACAAGAATACCTTTTCGCCCTAAATAATCTTGCCATAACCACTTGGCATTCATCGGATCATAAAGACCATCATCGATATTACCGTAAAGATTCTGTATAGGTAAACATTGAGTTAAAAGACGCACACAAGTTACCCCCAAGGCATATAAATCACTAGCCGGACAAGCAAAACCTGCCATCTGTTCAGTTGGGGCATAACCCAGAGTATAAATTACTGTTGCTTGTCTAGCCACACTAGTTTGTGTAACTTGTTTAGCACCACCAAAATCTATTAATACTAATTTGCCGTCACCTTCACGACGAATAATATTTTCTGGTTTAATATCCCGATGTATAACATTACAAGAATGAATAAAATCGAGAACTGGTAATAAATCTAATAAAACTTGCCGAATTTGTGCCTCGTTAAATGAATTTTGCCGTAACTCTTGTAACAGAGTTAAACCTGGAATAAATTCCTGCACTAAATATAAGCTTGAACCTTGTTCAAAATAAGCTAATAATCTAGGAATTTGGTTATGATTTTCTCCCAGTTCATATAACCGAAACGCTTCGTCTTTGAAGAACTCGGCAGCTTTAGTACGTTGTCCTGTTCCCTGAATTTGGGGAAAAAATTGTTTGATGACGCAAGGAGCATTTAGCCTGTCTACGTCTTCAGCTGCATAGGTTTTACTAAATCCACCTTCACCTAATAGCCGCAATACACGATAGCGATTTCTCAGCAATTGGCCAAAGCTGCTTTGCCCGCAAGTCATGCAAAATTTATTGCCATCAGGGTTGAATGGATTTGAGCAATTGGGATTTTGGCAAATTTGCATAATGAAGGGAGGGTAGCATCTTGTCCAAAGTTAGCCCCAATATTATGGAATTGGAAACTGATATTAAAACAAATAAAATTTTATAGCTGCTGGATATGTATATACTGTTACAAAATAACATATCACGCAGATTAATTTACTTGTTGTTTTCTGCTGATTACTGTATATCTAAGTAACCATAATCTCATGAATAAAATAATAATATAGCTAATTTATTTAACTTGTCAATAGTGCTTCAATACAGTAAGTATTCATAATGTTATTGCTGGAAATATAGTTTTTTTACTAAGTATAAAAATAATTTTTTTTAGATTTTTTTAAACTTTAAAATCATGATTTTAAAGTTGGATGAATTTGATACAAATAAATTCTGGTAATGCCCAATACCGATAAATTTAATTACATAAAATCGGTGCAGTCATTAGCTATTACTGAACAACTGAACCTTAAATGAACATTGATCTGAGCCAAAAAAGAAAAACTGAATATCTTTGTGAGCTTTAAATGAACATTGATCTGATCCTATCCTTAATTTTTTCTATGTGTTCATAATTTTGTATTACAAATGCGAGTGCAACTTATTTGGGCTGGCTAAGGCACGAAGGAGTCGCACAGCAGAATATCAACTTCACACCAACAAGAAGATCAAGCTATGTCACCTACTCTCACAACCCTTGCCACAACAACACTGATAGCAGTAATTTTTGGAATTCAGAACCCCGCGACAGCCTTAGTTAAGCCACCCATATCTGCAAACGAGATAGTAAATTCTAATCAGAAGATATCCAAATATCTGGATGCAATTGCTCAAAACACATATCGGGGGCCAGACAGAGATTTTGCTATAGATATGCCTGGTAGAATCACAAACAATACAAATGAGCAATTAACATCTGTAAGTTCTAGTACCAATACTGCATACACAATTATGCACAGAGATTCGCCCGCCGCTACTCAGTTAACCCCTCTACAAATTCGGCAAGTTTTGCAGATCTCAATGCAGGAAGCTTTTGGTGGTACTGGCGTAGTGGTGAGAACTACTAGTTATGAAATTGAAGGATACCCTGGCTTAGAAATACTGATACGGCACTCTGATGGCATGTTGGGACAGTATCGTGCCTTTGCAGTGAATCAACGTCTGTATTTTATGGGAGCTGTAACGCCTAATAAGTTTACTAGAGAAGCCTTTAATTTCTTCAATTCTTTTCGCATCTATCCTGAACGCATTCGTTACTCAAACTCTGAGGTTTATTAATGATTGTGTATATTTGATTCCCATCCGGTTCACTTACGCCAGAAAAGCCAACATTTGCTCAAAGATCAGCTTGATCAAATATACAAATGTTAAGAAATAATTCATTGAGATTATCCGGCAAATAACACAATACTGCTCTGAAAGCCAGGATAATTCGAGATTATCGAGGCTTGAGGGGATTTTGCGATCGCTGTACTCACTCTGCTATTCAGCCTAATTGAACCGTATATTCATTACCCCTCCATTAATCACCATTTTAGTTGCAATGCAACGTTTCTCAAAACCCGTAATTCCAACAGATTTCCAATTCACATTTGAATTGTGAACCTTTCAGTCACAGTGAGTTAGTTTCAGGAGTTGCACAGTGCTTTTGCTTGACACACTATTCCAACATGATTCGCAGCCCAATGCCTGGCAGAAATTACAATTGATTGATTGGCTAAAAATATTTCTGAGACTGGTTAATTCTGAGCAAATTCAAAAATTTAATATATTCCAAGCTTTCTTCGCAATGAGAAAGTATGGATTATTCTTGTTACTCCTGCAAAAATACCCAAATATCAGAATCGTACCCAATCAAGAAATCGATGCGGTTTTACACGCACACATGGCTGATATTGATCAGTTTGCCAAAGATTGCCAAAAACTATACAACACATCTATTCACCATATTCCAGAATTTGGATTGAGGGACAATGATGAACGTTTAGAATGGCAATTGATTTTTGCTAAAACTCAGGTACTATTTGAGCTAAATTTTGGGCAAGGAGCAATGGGCGATTCTCCTCCCGCTTGTTGTGAAATTCTCCTAGCCTAATTTTATTTCCCTTTCAGGAAAGGCAAAAAGCAGTATCTTTCGGAAAGCCCTCAGGCAGAAATTTTCTGTGTTTTTTATGCTCAATCCTTCATGCTTTTTGCCTTGTCTTGTACCCTTGTATTTAAAATCAACACTAATTCTAGAATTTAGTGATTTTCAATTAAAAGGTGTCTGAATCCTCATGCAATTACCTTCTACCTCCTTCAAATTTCCATCTCTATTTTTTGTAGTAGGTTTTGTGTTTCTTCAATTTCTGTGGACATACCCAGTTTTTTAAAATTTTCTAAGGCTTTCATAGCCCACTTTTGAGTATCAACTAAGTTACCTTTGGCCATTGCCAAAGAGGATAGTGATCGCTGGCAAAATGCAGTGCGGGTTTTGTCTTTGTTTGCTTCAGCAACGCGTAGTCCTTCTTTGAGCAGTTGTTCGGCTTCATCTAATCTTTCTTGTTGAATGGCAATTTCTGCTAACCAATTTTGTGTGCAGAAAATGGCACGTATCCATTGTATTGCTTGTGCAAGTTCTAGGGTTTGTTGAAAAATGATTCTCGCTGGCTCGTATTGTTCATTTTTAAAGAAAATCTCGCCTTGATAATATTGAATCTGAACTAATTGCCGCGATCGCTCTTCTTGGTCTAGTTGTGTTTGTTCTAGTAATTCCTTGGCTTGATTGAGCCATATCTGCGCCTCATCAAACTTTTGCTGTTGAATACGTAACACAGCGATATTTCTAGCCAAGCCCAACATAAATGCAGGTTCTTGATAGTGACGCAATTCCCAAGCTTTGGTAAATAATTCATCAGCTTCTTCTAACTGCTTGAGTCTACCTAGGGAGGTGAGAGTCCAAGCGCGATCAACCATGACTTTGGCTGTCACCGGCCAGTCTCCCCGTTGTTCTGAGGCTTGAATTAACCATGCTGTCCAAGTTAGGCGATCGTAGTCCCAATATCGCAGGCGACTCTCTCTTCTACCCATTACATAGGTATAAGCCTCCAGATTTTGCCAAAACTTCCACATTTCAGCATATCGACCCTGAGCCATACACCACTCAATTACGGCTTGTAAATTTTGCCACTCCTCATCTAAACCATCAAACTGTCCTTGCCAACTTTGAGCATCTTGTCCAGCATAAATTTCTGAAAAGTTTAAGTACCAAGCAATCCACCTCTCTCTCACCTCCCATTCAAAATCAGGGTAAGCCTTGAGTTCAGCTAGGGCATACTCACGGGTTAGCGGTAACATACTGTAGCGATTATTTTCTTGTCTGACTAACGACAGGCTTCGCAATCGTGCTAAATCTGCATTGGTAGCATTGGTGTTAACTCCTGGAACTGCAACTTGTACCAACGCATCTTGTAAGGCTGGCATCGGAAATAGTGCCAATGCCATCAGTAACTTATGGACTGATTGTCCTATAAGCGGGTTAACAGAAGTGGCAAAACAAAAACGAGCAACATCTCCCCTCGGCTCGAATATTCCTCCTAATACTTCTTTGATCGAGTAGCCGTTAGCTAGTTGACCAATCGAGTAAGTAATCGCTACGGGAATACCTCCTGTAGCTTTGTAAAGTATTTGACTATCGTGTTCATTCAGATCAATGCCCTTTTCTTGAGCCTCGTGCTGAATTAAACACAGACCATCTGACTCTGGCATTGATGTTAACCGCACAGGAACAAACACAATTTGTTCGCGGGTAGTAATCACTGCTTTGACAGTTGGTGGTAATTCATATAGAAATGACAATACATCTTGTTGATTTTCCACTGTTTCTAAATTATCAACAATTAGCAATGTCTGTTGAGAGGAGAGAACATCTTTAATTAAATCCAATTGTTCTTCAAAACTCACCCCTGTAATATCTAACTCATCTAGGATGCGTGCGATTTGCCGAAAAATATCTTGTAACGTCCGTTTAGGGGCTAAACTGGGCAGTAAACCAAAAGGCATCAAGTAACACTGTTTAGCTGAAGTAAAAATGATGGTATCAAAAGTAGGTATACCTGAAAACTCTTGGTGATTTTCACTGGCTTGTAAACAGCGATAAGCTGCTTCTAGAACTAGAGTAGTTTTGCCTACACCACCAATACCATCGACACTAATTAAATGTGCAGAATGCGTGGGTGAAAGTAACTCCAAAAGTCGAGTGATTTCTTCTTCTCTACCGACAAATGTATTACAACTACGAGCTGGTAAGTTTTGACGTACCTGTTTAGGAGGAATAAATGCAGGTAATGGAGACGGTGCTACAGATGTTTCTAGCTCATAGTCATTACTTCTGCTATATTGAGATTCTTTTGATAATTTTTCTAAAGTTGATATTACCGTGTTGATGCGAATTTTCTGCCCTGTAGAAGCTGATAACAATTCCCAAAGTCTTGGGCAAAGTACTCGTTGTACAGTGCCGTTAGTGTATCCCGTAACCTGAATATCTTTTAGCCTATTGCCATGTAAAACTTGTTCGATGATAGACCTTTGTACATCAGTCAAAGGTCTGCCAGTTTTGAAGATAACTACGGTATTTGCCACTCTTATGAGTTCTGAGATTTTCTCATTATCCATCTGTCTGCTGAAGATAATTCCTTGTAGTGAGCTTAACTTAAATTGTGCCAAGAAATGAATTGTTGAAGAAATTGAATAACAAATTGAAAATATTGAATATTTAGTGGCTAAGGGTTGAATATATAGCTGAAGTTTTAGCTAGAAAAGATATTGAAATTCTGCTATTAAATATTGTTATCTGGTCAGTTACAAATTTTCTAACGGCAAGTGAGAGGTGTTTGATTTACATCAACTCCAAAATCTAATCTAGAAGGGGTATGAACCTCCATCATCAAATACCTTATAAGTTTAATATTTTGATAATTTGCAGGTGAATAAAAAGGCAAAAATCTGCAAAAATTCATAAAACATGAATTTGAGACCTCTGTCAATATAACTACTGCTAGGATAAATGAATGTTGTACTTCTTTATATTTCCTCTGAAGTTTATTGCTACTGGATTTATTTTGCTGTTAACTCCCTTAGCAAGGGTTAATGCCCAAGAATCAGGAAAAGTTGACACACCTAATCAAAACACAAATTCTTTTTTTGGAATCGGTCAATATGCTCAACAAGACCCTGCACCAATCACTTCTGTGAATCAACTTGCTGATGTGCAACCAACGGATTGGGCCTTTCAAGCGTTGCAGTCTCTAGTTGAACGTTATGGTTGTCTTGCAGGATATCCAAATGGGAGTTTCCAAGGGAATCGTGCGATGACTCGCTTTGAGTTTGCCGCTGCGTTAAACTCCTGCATAGACAAAGTTAATCAACGCCTGAGTGCTGAGATCTCAGACGCGGTTACTCAAGCAGATTTGGCGACTTTACAAAAGCTACAAGAGCAATTTTCCACAGAACTTGCTACTTTACGGGGTAGAGTAGATGTTTTGGAAGCACAAACCGAACAGCTGGAACAACGACAGTTTTCTACAACCACCAAACTTGATGGTCAGATAATATTTGCCGCTGCAGATGCTTTTGGCGATGCTAGCCGTAGTGGAAATGGAGATGAAAGTAACTTCACATTTTCTAGTCGGGTGCGCCTAAATTTTGATACCAGCTTTACCGGAAAAGATCGGTTGCGTGTACGACTACAAGCAAGTAATGTCATCAATCCCATTGCACCAGGAAATGAGGCTCGTTTCAGCTTTCAATCTGGTAGTGATACAAATAATAATGTTTTTCTGAGTAAACTGGAATATCGTTTTCCCGTAGGTGAGAAAGTCAGTGTTCTGGTTGGTACTGGTTTTAATACTTACTTTGACGACGCAGATGTGATTAATCCTTTACAAAGCGATGGGTATGCTGCTGTTTCTCGCTTCGGTCGATATAATACAATCTACCGTTTGGGTGGAGATACGGGGGTAGGTATAACTTTTAAACCGAGTGATAATTTCAAAGCAGAGATGTTTTATTTAGCAGGTAATGCTAACAACCCTGATAGTGGCTTGTTTAATGGTAAATATGGCGCATTGGGACAGATTATCTTTTATCCCAACGCCAAAGACCCGGATACTAAACTAGCCTTTACCTACGTTAATGCTTACAACGAAAACGGTTTAGGACATAATACTGGCAGTTTAGCTTCTAACTTGGGTGGGAGAAAAGTTTCTTCTAATTCCTATGGAATTGAGACAAATGTCAAAGTTAGCGATCGCTTTCAAGTTGGTGGATGGGTAGGATATACCAATGCACGGGCTGTAACGGGTGAAGTCAAAGGTGATGCTGATATTTGGAACTGGGCGGTGACTCTAGCCTTTCCTGATTTGGGTAAAGAGGGAAATTTGGGCGGGATCATTGTTGGGATGCAGCCTAAGTTGACTGGTTCTTCAGCCGAATTATCCGGTTTACCGCGTCGTGATCCTGATACTGGATTTCACATTGAGGGATTTTATCGGTATAAAATCAACGACAACATCAGTATTACTCCTGCTGTGATTTGGCTAACAGCACCAAACCACAACGAGCAGAATGGCGATATTTTTGTAGGAGTAGTTAGGACGACTTTTAAAATATAAGCAACATTTTCTAAGAAACCAGACTTCATTAATGAAGTCTGGGTTATAAAATCATCAATTTTTCTCTCGGAAAATATTATTATCTTTTGCAAAAACATTACTTGCAAGATGTTACCAGAATCATTACTATACTAGAATACTTACGTAAGTAATAATTCTGAAGAGGTGGGCGTAACTTTAATTTCATTTTGAATAGCCTACAGCAAAACTTCACTTACATAATTTTGGGTTTTCATATTCCCCCTGCTATCAAAATTATTTAGATAAATGACTGCTTTGATAGGTTGGGTATCTCAACCTATCGGTTTTTATAAATTAAATAATTTCTCATTATTCAATGTGTAATTAAACTAAATTTAGAGGTTAATTAATGGAAGTTTACTGCACCCGTCCAGGTTGTAAGAAACCTATAAATTCTATTTCAGATGAAGATATCACTAGACGCTCTGTGGCTGAAATACGTTGTTCTAGTTGTGGGATGCCACTGATTTCACAGGGGCATTTTGTCGCTACAGAATTATTAGGAAGTGGCGGATTTGGTAGAACTTTTAAAGCCAAGGATCTCGATTTTCGGTTCACAACCAGAGTAATTAAACAGTTGCTTCCCAAAGTTCCTGCTGGACAGGTAATTAATCCATCAAACATCAGAAAGATAGAAAAAATGTTTGAGGAAGAAGCAATCACTTTAGACAGACTGCAACATCCAAGAATTCCCAAATTTTTGGCTTTCTTCACTCTGGCATTAGAGGAAGAAACAGGATATATGCATAATTTTTTTTATTTAGTTCAAGATTATATCGAAGGACAAAATTTAGCCCAGGAACTACAGCAGAAAGGAAAATTTTCAGAGGATGAAGTAATAAATGTCCTCAAAGAACTTTTAAACATACTTAAATATATTCATAATCACGATGGTAACAACAAATTTATATATATTCATAGAGATATTAAACCTGCTAACATCATACGCTGTAGTCAAGACGGTAAGTTATATCTCATAGATTTTGGTGCAGTTAAACAGATATTGGAAGGATTAGAAGTTGAGACTACATCGATAGTATTAGATAGGTGTTTTGCACCGCCTGAACAATTTCGTGGTCAGAAATTATCTCCCGCCTCCGATTTATATGCTACAGCCGCAACTTGTCTATCTTTATTAACAGGAAATATCAATCCTAATGAACTTCTAGAAGAGTCAGATATCAAACAAATTGTCAAATTAAGTGATCAGCGTTTTGCCAAAGCTTTAGATTGGATGCTTAAATCTAGACCCAGAGACCGTCCTCAGTCTGCTCAAGAGATTTTAGATATTTTGGACGGAAAAAAACAACCTGGAGTTAAAAAACTTATTAATTTGTCTCAGAATTCTTTTGATAGGCTGAAAAGAATTCTGAGACGCTGGCGATGGATACGTTTAGGAATTTTGGCTTTTTTAGGTGTGGCGATCGCAGTTGCTGCAATTCCAAAAATTATTGGACATATACAGATCAGAACATCAACACAAAACATCTCTGCCCCACAGATAGCAACTTCACCAACATCATCAACTGATTCTCAATACTTTAGCAGAGGTGAAGATGAACTAATTTCTGTTGCTCCCGAATGCACATCAGCTTACAGTTACAAGCGACAAGGTATAGAATCTTTCGCTAATAAGGAATTTACACAAGCCGAAAACTATTTCAATCAGGCTAAACTGCGATTTAAGCAAGCGGCTCAGACAACAAAGTGTGAAGTTGATCCAGAGACAGTAATTTATGAATATAATGCCAAACTTGCTCAAAATCCATCAAACCTGAGTTTGCCAACAATTGCAGTTGTTATTCCAGGTTACTCTATAAATCGTGATATTGCACTAGAAATATTGCGCGGTGTGGCCCAATCTCTTGATGCTAATACACCATTATTTCAAATTCTTATAGCCAAAGAAAATATTGATAATAATCAAATTAATACTGAGAAAGTAGCTAGGTATCTTGCCCAAAATAATATTCCTGGAGATAGTAATTTTCAGCAAAGTCAGATACTAGGAGTTATTGGCCACTACACAAGTATCAACACTTGGAAAGCCGGAGATATTTATGGGGCGACACAACTTAGTATTCCAGAAAAACTTGTGTTAATTTCACCCACTAGTACGGCGATTAGGATACCTAATATTCTTGATCCCAGTAAAAATTTAAATCCATATGTTTTTCGTACAGCTTCCAATGATGCCATTGCTGCTAGTGATTTAGCTAAATATATGTGGGAGACATTAGCACTGCGGAAAACAATGATTGTTTATGACCCAAGTGATCGTTATAGCGATTCTCTCAGACGAGAATTCAATAATTACTTGATACGTAATGGAGTCAATCATAATAACCATATTCAGTATTGTAATTTAATCACAGAACTACCAGAAATTTGCATACAAAAAGCAAAAATTACTCAAGCAAAAGCATTACTACTATTTGCGAGCCGTGATGCGTTAGATCGAGAAATGGAGATTATTAAATTAGCAAATCAAGAATTTACAATGCTAGGAGGAGATATTTTATATGATCAAAAGACATTAAGCCTCAAAGAATCTGCTAATGATATGATTGTGGCTGTATTTTCTCATATCAATAATGCTAATCCTCAGTTCATTCAAAAAGCTGAAGAAATTGGTTGGAGAAAGGACATTACATGGAGAAGTATTAGCTCTTATGATGCAGCGCAGGTATTTACTCAAGCCTTAACTGAACTTAGTAGTAATAGCACTAAAACTCGTCAAGATATATATAACAAGTTGAAGGATACTAACTTTTCAGCTTCAGGTGCTACTAGTGCGAAGGTTAGTTTTCAGGCTGACGGCGATCGCCAGCTAGTTACAGGTGTGGGTGTTTTAGTGCAAGTTACAAAAATTAGTGGCGATGAATATGGCTTTACTCTTTTGAATACACCAGAGAGACAATAATCCTTAACACTAGAAATTTATGCCTAAAAGACAACGCTTATCTCTCAAAGCTTCTCTACCAGGAAAACAACTGATCAGAGAAGCCAGAATTAGAAAAATTGCACAATTCAAAGCAGAAAAAATTGAGTTAAAAGGGCATATTGAAAAGGGTTGGGATGTCGATGAAATATTTCTGAGAGAAGTCAGTAAGATTTTAGAACCTCATCGAAACTGGGATGCGGTCGAAAAATATGCTGTAGCGTTAGCAACTTGGAGACGCTTTCGGGAAGGGAAGCGCATAACTGCTGATTATTTCCAGGCTTTCTGTCAAGTCTTGGATTTAAACTGGGAAAATGTCATAGAAAGTGAAATAGATGCTGATATAGATTTAAGCGATGAACCTCTAATTACTAAGTTTTACGGTCGTATTCAAGAGTTAGCTGAACTTCAGCAATGGATCATTCAAAAGCGTTCTCGCTTAGTTTTAGTACACGGGATGGGAGGAATCGGCAAAAGTGTCTTAGTTCGTCACTTAGTAGATAAAATTGCTAGCAAATATCATCGCTTGATTTGGCTATCTCTAAAATCAGCACCTCCATTTCAAGAAATATTAATAAAGCTTGTACAGTTTTTCTCTAAAGGCGAACAAGAAACAGGTGGTATTAATGAAATTATGCAGTATCTGCATCGCCAAAAATGTTTGATAGTGCTAGATGGTTGGGAAGAAATTATTGATAATCATAGTGATGATTACGCCAAATATAATCAACTTTTGGAAAGAGTCAATAAAGAATCACACAAAAGCTGTTTATTAGTAATCAGTAGAAGAAAACCTCAAAATATTGAAATATTAGAAGGACAATTTGTTTATTCAAAAAAATTAATGGCTTTAAATTATGAAGAGGTCAAAGAATTTTTAAAAGCAGAAAGATTATTCGGTTTACCCAATGAAATAGAGAGATTTAGCAAGCGTTATAACAACCCTTGGATACTTAAGAGAATTATCCAAAGAATTCAGAATGTCTTCAATGGTGACCTATCACCTTTTATGAATAATGGCGAGTTTACAACTTTTATAGATGACGTAACTACTGAGTTTTTAAATCAACAATTTCAAGCACTCTCACAAGCGGAAATAAATCTGATATATTGGGTAGCAATTAGACGCAATAGAGCTTTATGGGAGCAATTAGTACAAGATAGTAAGAAATTTTTAACTAATCAGCAGTTAATAGATCATCTCAATGGTTTAATTAGTAAACATTCTCTATTGGATAAAAATATAGAAGAAACTCCACTGATATATGTATTAGATCCAGTAATTTTGAGATACACCACTGAGCGATTTATTGGATCTGTATGCCAACAAATTAACCAAGTATTTCAAAGTGGTGTTATTAATGGTGATGAACTGTTTATCACTCACAGTTTTATTACAGAATACCCAGTAGATGAAGAACTAAACCAAGAACAAATGAGGAGAATTGTTCAACCTATGCAAAAAACGCTATTGGCTAATTTTCGTAGTCAGCAGCATCTAGAAACTCAACTTCAAAAAGTTAAATTACTATTGGAAGAGCAAGGATATACTTCCAGAAATATGTTACATTTGCTTGCCGCTGGTGAATATCAGAATTCTGTGGCACTGATTTAATAATTAGCTCCTCGATTTTCGGAAAATTGGGGAGCTAGAGAATCATTCTGAAACTTTATAATGATTAATTTTGATCTCCTAACGCACGAATGGATTCAGCTATTAAAGCGACGATCGCAGAAACTACAATCAATAACATACTCAAAGCATTAATATCAGGTTCAACACCTCTTTTAATGCGACTAAAAATTTCCATTGGTAGGGTGTTGTAACCGCTACCAGAGGTAAAACTGGAGATGAGAAAGTCGTCTAAACTCAGGACAAATGCTAGCAAGCAACCTGCAATAATTCCTGGCATTAATTGGGGTAGTAATACTTTGATAAAAGCTTGTACTGGTGTTGCACCTAAATCTAATGCGGCTTCTTCTAAGTGGGGGTCTAAATTAGTGAGTCGGGAAGAAACTACTAGGCCAATATAAGCTAGACAAAATACTACATGAGCTGCCACAATTGTCCATAGGCTGAGGGGAATAGCGAAAGCGGCAAGAAATACAAGAGTCGCAACTGCGATCGCAATATCGGGAATAATTAACGGTAGGTAAGAAATACCGCGATATAGCTTCTTGCCGAAAAACTGATAACGTGCCAAACCTACAGCCATTAATGTTCCTAAGATAGCGGAGATACTGACTGCACACAAGGCAACGATTAAACTGTTCTTTAACGCTGAGAGAATGCGATCGTCACTGAGCAATTTAGCATACCACTTCAGGGTGAAACCTTGCCAATTAGCACTGTATGGCGATTGGTTGAAGCTATAAAACCCTAATACCATAATCGGTAGGTACATAAACACAAACATGATTATTGAGAAAACCGCCTGCCATGTGACAAGCGGTTTTTTGTGTGATTTAGAGATATTCACGTTTTTATTATTTCATTTATATGAGTGTCAGTATAAAATATATTCTACGTAATATTAAACGTCAATAAGTAATCTCCTTGGATATTCAAATAACTTGCGTAGCTCAATAATAAGGAATAAATATTTTTGATTGTTACTTAACTTTTTCAGCAATCCCGTAGAACTTTTATATAAAGAAGCTATAACTTCCCAAAAATTCTTTTCTGTTCCTTCACCACCAATTGCTATCACTGTTAGTTAGCTTTAGTTTTCCAGAGATTGGTGAAGTAAAAAAGGGTAAAATGGTCAATTAGTACCTCATGAATTGAAAAATTTCCAAAATTACTGAATTCCGAAGTATTGAATTAGAAGCTTTTCCCAAGTTTTGCTGAAATGTTCGGCAATAACTGATGCTGTTGTTAATTTTTAATTGCTATTTGGATAGATATAAACTACAAATTATCATCCAAAATCATTTCTGAGGAATAGGGAAAATTCCCTACTAGGATAGACAAGTAATCACGAATTAAACGCATAAAATTTGAGAGCAATTAACTTTAAAATTGGTGTTAAAAACTAGTTTCGAGTGCAACACAGTTCACTGGAAAGCACTCTGGAAACAACTAACAAACACACCTAATTCAAATCTTAGTTTTTAGGAGGTTTGTGATGCGAATTGCTCAAGTAGCCCCATTATGGGAGAGAGTACCCCCACCAGCTTATGGTGGTATAGAGTTAGTAGTGGGGTTATTAACCGATGAATTAGTGCGGCGTGGACATGAAGTAACGCTATTTGCATCGGGAGGTTCGATCAGTTTAGCAAAGCTGGTATCAGTTCATCCACGTGCGCTAAGACTTGACTCTAGTATTAAAGAATATGGCATTTACGAAATGCTACAACTAGGCTCAGTATATGAGCGTGCAGACGAGTTTGATCTCATTCACTCGCACATGGGTTGTGCATCATTACCTTATGCCAAACTAGTAACAACTCCCACAGTTCATACTCTACACGGCATTTTCACCTCTGATAACAAAAAAATGTTTCAGTATGCCAAAACCCAGCCTTTTGTGAGTATTTCTGATGCCCAAAGAGAAATTTCATTAGGGTTGAATTATGTGGAAACAGTTTATAACGGCATTGATGTTAATAGTTATAAGTTTTATCCCCAAGCAGATGAACCACCATATTTAGCATTTTTAGGTCGCATATCTCCAGAAAAAGGTACACATTTAGCCATAGAAATTGCCAAAAAATCTGGTTGGCGATTAAAAATGGCTGGGAAAGTAGACATTGTGGATGTGGAATATTTTGAAACAGAAATTAAACCTTTAATTGATGGTAAGCAGATTGAGTATTTAGGTGAAGCCAACCATACACAAAAAAACGCACTGATGGGAGGTGCAGTCGCAACGTTATTTCCCATCACTTGGCGAGAACCGTTCGGTTTAGTCATGGTTGAGTCAATGGCCTCCGGTACACCAGTAATTGCGATGAAACTTGGCTCGACTACAGAAGTAATTGCCCACGGTAAAACAGGTTTCCTTTGCAGTAACGTCGAAGAGTGCGTCAGTGCTATTGACAAAGTTGCGGGATTAGAGCGTTTTTACTGTCGGGAGTATGTCCAAAAACGTTTTAGTCTCCAAGCGATGACTGATGGATATGAAAAAGTATATCGGCAAATTTTGCAAGATAAATTTGCGAAAAATGGTCATATCCGCAGTGCAGTAGGGTTAACAAGTTAGGGTTTGGAAACTAGAGATTGGGGACTGGGGATTTGTATTCTTACTTTTTTCCATCTTGTCCCCATTTTCGGAATCAGCGATCGCCTGGAAGATGATAAACTTATAAAATCATGGGGGCAAAGTGTGCATAAAAATTAGATTTGGCGATCGCAACTTTTACACCTAGATTTATATAGCTATTATTAAGTTTTGTATTTTGTATCGTTCGTATGGTTACTCTGTCTCCCATTCTGCAAGCTAGACTCTCCGAACCCCTAAAAATTGGCTCATTTACAGTTAAAAGTAGAGTTTTGCAATCACCTTTATCTGGAGTGACAGATATGGTGTTTCGTCGCCTTGTGCGTCGTTATGCTCCAGATTCCATGATGTACACCGAAATGGTGAACGCTACGGGGTTACACTACGTCAAGCAGCTACCCAAAATTATGGAGGTAGACCCCAACGAACGCCCCATCAGTATTCAGTTATTTGACTGTCGCCCCGATTTTCTCGCAGAAGCAGCTGTCAAAGCAGTGGCAGAAGGTGCTGATACAGTTGATATTAATATGGGGTGTCCCGTAAATAAAATCACTAAAAATGGCGGCGGTTCTTCCCTGTTGCGACAGCCAGAAGTTGCAGAGGCTATTGTGCGGGAAGTTGTGAAAGCCGTTGATGTACCAGTCACAGTGAAAACCCGGATTGGCTGGAATGACAAAGAAATCATCATTCTCGACTTTGCCAAACGTATGGAAGACGCAGGGGCGCAAATGATTACTGTGCATGGACGCACCCGCGCTCAAGGGTACAATGGCAATGCGCGTTGGGAATGGATAGCCCGTGTGAAAGAAATACTTTCTATTCCAGTGATTGGGAATGGGGATATATTTTCAGTCGAAGCTGCGGTGAGATGCTTAGAGCAAACTGGCGCGGATGGTGTGATGTGTTCTCGTGGTACTTTGGGCTATCCCTTTTTGGTAGGAGAAATTGACCACTTCCTAAAAACGGGGGAGATACTACCAGCACCAACCCCAATTCAACGCTTAGAATGTGCCAGAGATCATTTACAAGCCTTATGGGAATATAAAGGCGATCGCGGTGTGCGTCAAGCCCGTAAGCACATGACTTGGTACGCTAAAGGTTTCGTCGGGGCGGCCGAATTGCGGGGACAATTAAGTGTTGTTGAAACTGTTCAGCAAGGTTTAGACTTAATTGATAGAGCCATTGAGCAGTTAACTCATGGTTATGAGCCGATAGAAGAAGCCGAGAATTTTCAAGTCGCTTAGTGAATTCTGATATTAAAAGGCGGGTGCGGGGATTGAACCCGCTCATCCCCAAAGATGGTGGAGATTTAACCGATAACCCTCTATTCAGCGTCCCCGAAGGGCAAGTGACGAATAAGGATGACCCGCCAGGAAAAAGGATAATAGATTATCACCCCTTATCCTGAAGCTATTCAACTATTTTTACAACTCACCCGTGGCTAGCATCTGAATAATGCGAGGTGTACCTGGGTCAAATCCTGCCAAATCCCAAGATAGGGGATCTTTGGGATCTACTAAGGTAATTTGGTAAGGTGTCAAGGTGACATAAACAGCTTTCACATCAGGATTCACCTTTTTACGGTACTCCACCAAGGCTTGAGAGGGATGCTTATAACCCGCCCAGCTTTCGGAATCAGTCCAGAAGCAGACTACATCAGCTTTGAACTTATTTTTAATCATCCAATCATAAGCCACAGACGCATCTGTACCGCCGAAGTTTTGGTTACTGGCTTTCCGCACCGCAGAACTAAAACTATCTTTAGCAGTGATATTTAATTCCCGGAATTCAGTAGCAAAGCCGCGAATCATGTAGTTTTTCTCAGCTTTGGCTGTAACTAATGCCATTGTAGTGGCGATTTCACAGCAACTTAGTCCCATATCTGCAACCAAGCTACCCATAGAACCAGAAACGTCTACGGCGTGCATGAACACTTTACCTGTAGGTTCTACCACATCAAAGGACAACTCAACGGCTTTTTCTAAGATGTCTACGATGCGGGGAACTGGAATCCAAGTTTTTTTACTGCGTCCTAGTCTTCCCCCCGACTCGTATGTTTTGAGTGCTTTCAAAACATCAATGGGATGGATGCGACCTTTACGCAAATGTTCTTTGTTGTTGAGAACAGCTTCTACACGCGATAAGTTGGTAGTTTCATCAGCTTGTAACACACCCAGTTCAGTTAATGAACCCAAGTTACGCAACATTGCACCAATGGGCATTTCCTGAAATAGTAATTGCCAAGCCTGTTTATCCATCTTGCCCACGGGTGCAGCCATTTCGTGGGTTAAGTGTCCTTGCAAAATGGCTTGGTGGGTTTCGCTGGGGTTGCGCTTTAGCCATTCATACCACCAAATCTGCGCTAACGCTTCTGAAGGTATTTCGGCGGGTAATTCTGCCCAACCTTTCACTACCCACTCATAAAGTTGACGGTGATTTTCTGTAGGTGGTTTGACATGAAACAACCGTAAAGCATCACGGTTAGTAAAGCCTTGGCGTTGTTGATATTTCAACATTTGATAAGCCAAAGCTTTGACATCTGCACGAGATAGCCAGCTTTTACCTGCTTCTCGCACTATTTTACCGAAACCACGCAAAGATTTGGTGTAGTTCAACCATTCATAGAAATGGCTACCTGTACGGACAACTTGAGGGAAAATTTCACCAAAAGCCTGTTTTGCTTCTGGAGTTTCACCCATTGAAAGTAAAACCAACGCAAAGATAGGTGCGCTGTTATTGATGGCGCGTCCATTGCTGGCGTATAAGATTTCTTCTGCGACACGGCTGGGATTTTCCGCAACAGCTTGTTTCACGACCGCCACAAAATCTTCTGTGAGTTCTTGTTTGTCGGCGTAGTAAGTGCTTTGGGCTGTACCAACCAAAAGACAACGGCGTAGCATCTGCCAAATGCCAGCATTGAACATCCAGCCACCAGAACGCCCTTGAATCATTTCGGCTTCTCGTCCGGGGATGGGTTGATTTTGCGGTGTAGTTGTCTTGTTTTTGGTGAAGAAATTATAATTCATTGCGGCATCTCCCAGCCCTTACGGGCAAAAATGAAAGGTGGCAGGGCAGGACTCGAACCTGCGACATCCCGCATGGAAGGCGATAACCCTCATTCGTCGGCCTTTGCAGGCAAGGGGTGAATAAGGATGTTTAGGCACTCTACCGACTGAGTTACCTGCCACATAACAATTCAAAATTCAAAATTCAAAATTTCAACTCACTACTCAGCACTCAACACTAAATAGTTGGTAGCAGGGCAGGACTTGAACCTGCAAGACTTATTCAGTCAATAGATCCCGATAATCCTCGAATCTTCAGCCTTTGCAGACAAGTTGCGACCAAGGTTTTTTGTCTAGCGCGTCTACCAATTCCGCCACCCGCTACATGAAAGTTAAAAATTAGATTTGGTGTAGTGGGGCGGGATTTGAACCCGCGACCTCCCGCGTTGCAAGCGATAACCCTCAATTCTTCGGCCTTTATAGGCAAGAGGTGAATAAGGATGTTTAGGTACTCTATCCACTGAGCTACCCACCACGTATCGATTCAAAATTAAAAATTCAAAATTTCAACTCAGCACTCATTTTGTTGTAGCGGAGGAGAATTTGCACTTGCACTTCCAGAAGTTTGATCAAGGGTGTTGGGAATCAAGTAGTTAATTGTTTCGATAACCCTCAATAGCTCGGCCTTGACAGGCAAGGTGGGTGTTCTGGTATTTTAACTATCCGCTACTTATTTAGCTAACTCCTTTGGGAAAATAAGCTTGTAGTATTAATGTAGTATTTGTAGTTGGAAGTGTCAAGAGTCTGAGTAAAATTTTTCGCAGTTTTTTAAGTATTAAGTCAATAAAAGCTAGAGCCGCATACTACAAATTGACTTATATATGTATTTTGGAAAAATTTTTTGCCAATTTTTACCAAAATTATGGTGTTTTTTCGTCCAATATCATCGGCGTTAATGATATTTTTGCCATTTTTGCCATGACTTTGCCAAAATATACAAAAACCTGTGCCGATTTTTGCCAATATAATATATTATTTCCCAAAAAATTCGCTTGGCAAAAATCGGCATGAGTGAAAAAACCATAGAAGGTAGCGGGAAGGGCTTTCTCGTTCTCCTTTTGCCAATATCGTTTGTAATTATTGTCCTGGTTACTACCTGGAAATTTTTGCTGGCTTTTCTGGTTTTGCTAATTGGGTTAAATGTTTGGCAACAATACCAATGGCAACAGTGGTGTCAGCGAGTTAACCCGATTTTTAGTCAGTTAGTTAGAGAAAATCAAGGCAAGATTACGCCCGTAGATTTGGCAATTCGGGGCAACTTTCCCGGAACACAAGCAAAACGCTATCTAGATAGTAAAGCTTCTGAATTCGGTGCAAGTATACTACCCGCTGGAGACGGTGAAGTATATTACTTCATCACTGGTAGTATTTTAGGTAACATTCTTGACAGTAGCGAGCCTGTTAAGCAACTAGCTACACCAACTGTCACAAAAGAGGCGCGATCGCTCCTAGCACCGCCCCCATCAACAGAACCAGTTGCAGTAGAAACAGAAGCCGAATTACCACCACCAGTAGTTACTGAAGAAGTTAAACAAAATCTAGCAAAACAGCTAATTTTTGGCTCTTTAATTCAGTCAGAACTGGCTAAACGGCTGAATGTTTATTCCAGCACTGTCTATAAACGCCGCAACGATCCCGACTTTCCTGAATGGACTCGCAGCCGCGATCCTGACGGAATAGCTTGGACTTTTTCAGAAAAAACTAAGGAGTTCTTTCCACTAGAGGAAAACAGTTAGAAGGGTATTGGTCAGAAGGCAGGCAGAAAGAAAACTCGTGAGAACGCATTTTTGCCTTGCTCACGAGTATTGAATATTACCACCAAAAAAATATCTTGGTGAAATAAACTCATAAAAAGCTAATAGTTTTCCCTTCTGCCTTCTTCTGCCTCTCAGAAGTTCTGCTCGGAGAAAGCCTCCACTCCGACTTCTCTTTGCCTTCCGCCTTGATTAAACTCTAAACCTACAGCTTCCGAGATGGAATTGAGGCTATTTTGTTCTAATTTGGTCAGCAACCCTTCCAGAATACGGCGCACCATCATTGGGCCTTCGTAAATCCAGCCTGTGTAAACTTGAATCAGGCTAGCACCAGCAGTGATTTTTGCCCAAGCATCATCCGGGGAGAAGATGCCACCTACCCCGATAATTGGAATCTGCCCTTGGGTTTGCTGCCAAATAAACCTAATGATTTCTGTAGAGCGATCGCGTAATGGCGCACCACTAATTCCACCAGCTTCTTGCTCAGGTGATTTGCCAGTTTTTTCAATCACCTGAGTTTTTAGTCCCTCACGACTAATTGTTGTGTTAGTGGCGATTATTCCTGCTAACTGGTACGTTTGAGCCAACTTAATAATATCGGCGATCGCTTCCCATTCTAAATCAGGTGCTATTTTGACAAATATGGGCTTTTGTGAATTGTTTTCTGTTTGTAGTACATCCAAGATAGAACTGAGCATACTTGCATCTTGAAGCGATCGCAAGCCTGGAGTATTGGGCGAAGAAACATTAACTACAAAGTAATCTCCTAAATCTTTCAATAAGCGAAAACTACTCAAATAATCTTCGGCGGCGGCTTCTAGAGGTGTTACCTTCGATTTACCCAAATTAATGCCTATGGGTATGGAAGAGGTAAACATTTGTTTCTCTTGAGCTAACCTTGCTGCCATTGCGGCCGCACCACTATTATTAAATCCCATACGGTTGAGAACTGCTTGATCTGACAGCAAGCGGAATAGACGGGGACGAGGATTTCCTGGCTGTGCTACAAATGTCACAGTTCCCAATTCTGCAAAACCAAAACCCAGGCTTGACAAGATACCCGAAGTTACACCATCTTTATCAAAACCAGCTGCCAAGCCTACAGGGTTAGGAAAATGTAAACCAAATAAATTTTGCTCTAGGCGGTGATTTTGCAAACATAAAGAATTTTCTAGCAGTCTGTGCAGCCGACTATTTCCAGTCTGATGAGATAGCCAACTGAGAATATTGATTGCTTGGTGATGTGACCACTCTGGATCGGCTTTTAATAAATCGAATAAAACCGGACGAATAGCAATTTGATAAATATCCATTCTCAATAGTCAATAGTCATTAATCAAAAACTCCAGTTCCCCCTTCGGGGTGACGCTCCTGCGTCGCTACCGCTTGCGCTAACGCCAGTCGCACCCCGAAGGGGAAGCAAGCTACATGGGGGAAACCCCCAAGATCGCGCTGACTCACCAGTCTCTAATCCCTCATCTCCAAGTCCTTTTTATCCTGAACTCTCCGTAAACAATCGTAACAATATTAGTCAGGGCTATTTTATGGGCATCTTATATATTACAAGTTATGTTGACTAATAATCAGATGGGGCTGCCACAACCACCGATAGCTGCCGAACCGCAATTTGCTGCCTTGGGACGCGTTTTGCAAAGTCTAAGGGAAGAAGATGATGTTGAGGTTCTGATTAAAATTACTAGTTCTTATATTCAACAGCAGTTTAATTACAATTTGATTTGGATTGCTGTTTATGATCGCCTCAAACACACATTATCGGGTCAAGGTGGTATCACTCCTAGTGGTGATGATAGTTTTTTACGCAAACGGTTGATTCTCCGTCCTGGTGGCTTGTTAGAACAGGTAGTGATTCAACAGCGTCCAGTAGGAGTACCGGATATTCGCACGGAAACCAGACTGAGTGAATGGCAAGAAGTTGGCACAAAACACAACGTCCGGGGAACAATTCTTTTTCCCATCCGTTATAAAGACACTTGTTTAGGTTTGCTGTTAATAGCATCGGAACGCTGGGGTTATTTGATCCCAGAGGATGCTAAAACCAGCGTGATGATTGTGTTAGGTGAATTGGGGTCAATACTGCATCAAAATGAAATTCGGTTACAACAAAAACAAACCAAACGTCCTGATGAGCCGTTATTAGAATTACTCGACAATCTACACAACTTCAATAATTTAGAAGAAAGACTCAAAGCAGTAGTAGAAGCCACTCATGAATTTATTTCACCCAGTCGTACCAATGTTTATTGGTTTGATAGACCAGGACGCTACTTTTGGTGTCGGATCAGTAATCAACTGGTGAAAATGAATCGAGATACACAGAATCAAAAAGCCGCAGCCGGAATGACTGTGCAGGAATTGAGTGATTTTTATTATGCTTTGTCAATCAATCAAATTGTCTGGATTGGTGATGCGCGCAGTTCCCTAAGCAGCCATTTTACAGCCAAGTTATTGCAACGCTGGCGAGTGCGATCGCTCTTAGCTGCTCCAATTATGTGGCAAAAAGACCTCTTAGGTTTCCTCGCTGTTGAAGATGTTGAACCACGCATTTGGTCAGAAGCTGAGAAAAATTTTGTCCAAGGTGCAGCGGGTTTAATCTCTTTGGTAGTGCCAACGGAAAAAATGGAAAGCACCATTCAACAAATTCAAGATGATTCGCAACTCACTAGCCAAGTAGCTCAAGCCATTTATACTCACCAAGACCTCAAAGAAACTCTACGTATTTGTGCTGCCAAAATCTTAAATCGGTTAACTGCTACCCGTTTTTTAGTTTTACAATACGACGCTGATCGTAATAACTATCAAGTCGTTTATCAAACACAACCCCATAATCGCCGACCTTTGACATTCGCCTTTAGTTTATTAACCGAAACTGATAGACAAATGTTAAAGTCGGCGAAAACAACTGTAGAAGTTGAGAATTTAGACGAAGATTTACGCTTTTTTAACTGGCGACCACCATTAATTGAAAATGGTGTGCGATCGCTGTTGGTGTGCAATTGTACTCAAGGTCATCGACCAGAAGCGATCCTCATGATTACCCACACTCAACATCGCACCTGGAGTACTCTTGAAAAAGAACTATTGTGGATTGTCAGTCAACAAATTGGCGTAGTTTTACGACAGTGGGGATTACTAACTAGCAGTGAGCAACAGCAAAAAATCGTCCAGAGTATTCAACAATGTCTCTGCATTTTAGAAGAAGTTCATAATGACAATACTGAGATAGAAAAAAATTATCTAGAGACTACTACCCTTAAACAAATTGCATCGATTTTAGGTTGTCCTCTAGCTTTCATGTTGTCTTGGCCATTGGGTCAAGAACAGGCGGAGATCATCCCTGGAGTTGTTGCTGATAGTCGTTTTAGTATTCGCACAGATACCCAAGTGTTTGTGCAGTCTGAAGCATTGATTCAGTGGGCATTGTCTAAAAATGGTTACTTAAACCTCAAAATTGATGATTTGCCACCGGAAACCAAAAAATGGTTAAATTGTCCGGGAATGAGCAAAGTCCTCATCATAGCCTTACGCACTGCTGCCACTCATCAACCCACAGGCGTAGTTGTATTAGCAGATCATGCAGAACGCTACTGGCCCCAACAAACTCTCAATGCCATAGAAACCTTGATTGAGCAGTTAGCTTGGTTACGTCGTCAACAGCAAATTAGTAAAATTCTAGAATCTACAACTCAAGAATTACGTCAACTGAATTGGTATAAACATCGGCGTTTAGAAGAAGTCCACAGAACAACAGGACTACTACTTAATCAAATTCAGGATTTGGGTGTTCCCACTAATGAACTAACTAAGACACGCTATCAATTATTGTGGCGACAGTTAGATCATACGAATACAGCGATCACCGGATTATTAAAACAAGAGCAATGGCACTTGAACATAAGTGGAGAAACAATGCCTATAGCCAGCTTGTTAAAGCGATCGCTCGAACGTATAGACAATTTACTCCAAAACCAAAAATTGTGGATTGGGGTTCATGGTTTGGGATCAAATACTTCTGAACCAGAGCCTAACAATGGTTCTGCTTTAGTCAAAAGTGCCGTAGCCATCTATCCAGCCGCAATGGTGATCACTGGCGATTTGATGAAATTTGAATTAATCCTAAATGAATTATTAGTGGCTGCTTGTCAACGTTCTCCTCATGGCAGCAGAATTGATATTTGGTGTCGTCGCTTGGATGAGCAATTTGTAGAAGTATCCATTACAGACAATGGGATCATTGCACCAGAATTGTTAACAGAATTAGAGCAGAAAACGCGTAAAGATGTCCTAACTTCCAGCTATCTAGATCAACTCCCTGGTTTACACCTAATGATTTGTCAACAGCTAATGCAGCAACTAGGCGGAGAGTTAAATCTCTACCAATTACCAGATCATCGAGTAGTTAGCCGCTTACTCTTGCCATTAGCCAATAAAAATTCTTAACAATTTCTGGGAATACTAACCTTATGTAAACGTACTTTGTGCGGCTTTTCTTCGAGAAGCCAAAACCAACTCACACCATAAGGTTTGTACTAATGGCTACTGAGACTCATACCCCAATCATTCCCGGATATAAAATTAGTTCTCAATTGTATGCAGGCTCTAGAACCAAAGTATATCGAGCTATCCGCCAGCCAGATCAACTGCCAGTAGTCATCAAACTTCTCACATCGGAATACCCCAGTTTCCACGAATTATTGCAATTTCGCAACCAATATACAATTAGCAAAAATCTTCATCTTCCAGGTATTATTCATCCTTTAGGATTAGAAACCTACGGTCATGGTTATATATTGGTGATGGCGGATACGGGGGGAATCGCGCTACGCGAATACATCAAAGCCACTACCCTTTCCCTCTCCGAATTTTTAGTGATCGCCATTCAATTAAGTAATATTCTCCATGATTTACATCAACATCGTGTCATTCACAAAGACATTAAGCCTGCGAATATCCTCATTCATCCCCACACCAAGCAGGTGCAACTAATTGACTTTAGTATCGCTTCCCTGTTACCCAAACAAACCCAAGAAATCAAAAGTCCGAATGTCTTAGAAGGCACACTTGCCTATATTTCCCCGGAACAAACCGGGAGGATGAATCGTGGGATAGATTACCGCAGTGATTTTTATTCTTTAGGTGTGACTTTCTATGAATTATTGACTGGAACTTTACCATTTATCTGTGATGACCCGATGGAGTTGCTGCATTGTCATATGGCAAGAACTCTGATTAAATTTGGCAACATAGCAGAGATACCGCAGGTGATAGCGGATATTGTGATGAAGTTGATGGCGAAAAACGCCGAAGATAGATATCAGAATGCTTTGGGATTAAAGCATGATTTAGATATTTGTTTTGAGCAGTTAAAACATATTGGCAAAGTCGAATATTTTGAAATTGGTAAGCGGGATGTTTGCGATCGCTTTCTCATACCCGAAAAACTCTATGGACGGGAAGCAGAAGTTACTAGCTTATTACAAGCTTTTGAGCGCGTCGCCAACGGTACATCTGAGATGATGCTCGTTGCGGGTTTTTCCGGGATTGGTAAAACCGCTGTCGTCAACGAAGTTCACAAGCCCATTACCCGTCAGCAAGGGTATTTCATCAAAGGTAAGTTCGACCAGTTCAATCGTAATATTCCCTTATTAGCTTTTGTACAAGCTTTGCGGGATTTGATCGGACAGTTATTATCCGAATCAGATACCCAACTCAAGCAGTGGCGAAGTAACATTCTTTTGGCTTTGGGCGACAATGGACAAGTTCTTATCGAAGTGATGCCAGAACTTGAAAGGCTGATTGGCAAACAACCTCCTGCGCCAGAACTTTCAGGAACAGCAGCCCAGAATCGATTTAATTTATTGTTCCAAAAATTTATTGCGGTCTTTACCACACCAGAACATCCATTAGTGATGTTTCTGGATGACTTGCAATGGGCAGATTCAGCTTCACTGCAATTAATGAAACTGCTGATGGCAGATAAGAATTATCTGTTATTGTTGGGGGCTTACCGCGATAATGAGGTTTCGCCTACACACCCTTTAATTTTGACTGTTGAGGAACTCCAGCAAGTTGGCAAAACAGTCAATACAATTACCCTGGCATCGCTGAAGTTGAGCGACGCAAATCAATTAGTAGCAGATACACTGCATTGTACAACTGAGCGATCGCTTCCCCTCACAGAATTAATTGTGCGTAAGACACAAGGTAATCCTTTTTTTATCACGCAATTTCTCAAAGCATTACATGAAGATGGCGAAATTACATTTAATCGTGATCAGGGCTATTGGGAATGTGATATTGCTCAAATCAACGCGCTATCTCTCACCGATGATGTGGTGGAATTTATGGCGCAGCAATTGCAAAAGTTGCCTAGTGAAACGCAACAAGTACTCAAATTGGCAGCTTGTATTGGTAATCAGTTTGATTTAGCCACCTTAGCGATCATTTCTGAACAATCACAGGCGGAAGCGGCTGTAGCCTTATGGAAAGCTCTACAGGAAGGTTTAATTCTGCCTCAAAGTGAAGTTTATAAATTTTATCTGAGCCATGAGCAAGCAAATACAAATACTAATAACATTGAGAATTTAACCTATCGGTTTCTGCACGATCGCGTCCAACAAGCAGCTTATTCTTTAATTCCCGATCGCCAAAAACAAGCTACTCACCTCAAGATTGGCAAATTACTCTTCAGCAATACACTAGAACAAGATTTAGAAAACCGCATTTTTGATATTGTGAATCAGTTAAATATAGGCATTGAACTGATTGACGAGCCATCCTCAAGAGAGCAATTAGCTCAATTAAACTTGCGGGCTGGACATAAAGCCAAAGTTGCTACAGCCTATGCTGCTGCTGTTAGTTACTTAAATACAGGGTTAATGCTTCTAACAGCAAATAGTTGGCAAAGTCAGTATGAGCTTACCCTAAAATTGTATGAATCTTTAGCGGAGTCAGAATATTTAAATACTAATTTTGAAAATTCTAAAAATTTAATTGCCCAAACACTTCTGTCAGCTCGTAACTCATTAGATAAAATCAAAGTTTATGAAATCCAAATTCAATCATACACAGCTCAAAACAAACTAATAGAAGCCATAGATATAGGTAGAGAAGCTCTTGAGTTACTTGGTATAGATTTTCCTCAAGACTCTGATTTTGAGACAATGATCGCCCAACATCAACAACTCAAAACTATTTTAGGCGATCGCCCAATAGAAACCCTGGCTAATTTACCAACTCTCCAAGACCCACATCAATCCGCCGCGATGCGAATCCTTGTCGGTTTATTTGCATCTGTATATTTAGCCAAACCTCAGTTGTTACCTTTAAAGATATTCACAATGGTGAAAATCTGTATTCAACGGGGTAACTCTCCTCAAGCGGCAATTGCCTATAGTTTCTATGGATTATTCTTATGTGCTACTGGAGAAATCGAGCGTGGCTATCAATTTGGTCAATTAGCAACTATTATTTTAGAGCGATTGCAAGCCAAAGAATTAACTAGTAAAGTTAATCTCACGTTTGCTTTATTTATTAAACATTGGCAAGATTCTCTGCGTTCTACACTACCTGTATTTTTATCTGGTTTGACCAGTGGGCTAGAACATGGCGATTTAGAATATGTCGGTTATTGTGCTAACTGCTATTGCCAATTTTTATTTTGGACAGGAGAAAATCTCGAAATTGCCGAAGCTGAAGCCGATAAATACTGCCATCTTATCGAAGATATTAAGCAGGAAGCTTCTCTCATTTGGGCAAATACATGGCGACAAACAGTCATGAATCTCCGTGGCAAAGCTGAAAATCCCATGATGCTCATTGGTTCTAGCTTCAATGAAACTCTGACTCTGCCCTCTTTAATTCAAAGTCGCAATGTAAATGGAATTTGCTACGTTTATCTAGCAAAACTTTTACTCTCTTATTCATTTGGTGATGTTCAAAACGCAAAAGAATATGCCAATAAATTTGAAGAATATGAACAAGGCGCAGCAGGATTATTGATTATTCCGTTGAAGAATTTTTATCAATCCCTGAGTCTGTTGTCATCCTCTTTAGGTAAAGATATAGCACCAACAACTGCGGATTTGGAGAAGATTGTAGACAATCAAAAGTCTATGAAGACATGGGCAGATCATGCTCCCATGAACTACTTACACAAATTTCAACTAGTAGAAGCTGAAACCTATCGGGTATTAGGAAAATACTATGAAGCTGGGGATTATTATGATCGCGCGATCGCTCTGGCTCAAGCCAACGGCTACCTCCAAGAAGCAGCCCTCGCTAATGAACTCGCTGCTAAGTTTTACCTAACTTGGGGTAAAGACAAAATTGCCGCCGTTTATATGCAGGAAGCTTACTACTGCTATGCTCATTGGGGTGCAGAAGCTAAAACTGATGAGCTAGCAAGCCATTATGCTGATTTATTGCGCCCTATTTTTCAGCAGACAACACCAATTCTCAACCCATTAGAAACCCTGGCTGCTATAACGACTTCCCCTGTTTCCATTCATACCGCTACAACCGCCACCCCCTCTTCTAGTACAAGTCTCAATATCGCTCTAGATTTTGCCGCCATTCTCAAAGCTTCTCAAAGTCTATCCAGCACAATTCAACTAGATGAACTGCTGCATCAACTAACTCAGATTATTCTGCAAAACTCTGGGGGCGATCGCTGTGCCTTAATCCTGCCCAATAGTGATAATCACTGGCTACTACAAGCTATTGCCACAACTGAAATCACAGAACTTTGTGCTGAACCTCTAGATAACAATCCTAACTTACCAGTCAAGCTCATACAGTATGTGAAAAATACCCAAACAGTGGTGGTAATTGATGATCTCAAAACTGATCTGCCTGTAATTGGTGAATATTTAACCCAACACCAACCAAAAAGCGTTTTGTGCTTGCCAATTCTGAATCAGGGAAATTTGATTGGGATTTTGTATTTAAAGAATCAGTCTACTAGTGGTGTGTTTACAAGCGATCGCGTCCTCATTCTGAATTTCCTGTGTACCCAAGCTGCCATTGCTCTGGAAAATGCCCGTTTATATCAAAAATCTCAAAGTTATGCCCAACAGTTAGAACAATCACTGCAAATATTACAAGCAACTCAAAAGCAGTTGCTCCAAGATGAACAAACATTGCAAAAACAAGCTTTAGCATTGCTTCAGCTTTCCCAAAGCCAAGCGATCAATCAAGGGCAATTGAGTGAAGCATTTCCAGAACTGACGCAAGTAACGGCTGAAACTTTACAAGTAGAGCGAGTCAGTGTTTGGCTATTTGATGAACATCAAACCAAAATTCAATGTATGGATTTATTCCAACGTTCTTGTCAAGAGCATTCGCAAGGGTTGGAAATTCAGGTGGCAGATTATCCGGTCTATTTCTTAGCGGTGAAGTCACAACCAATTATCGCTGCGGATGATGCTTGGAATGATCCCCGCACCTGCGAATTTAGTAACGGTTATTTAGATTTACTAAATATTTCATCCATGCTTGACTCCAGCTTCCAAGTCAATGGAATTATGGGAGGAGTCATTTGTTGTGAACAGGTTGGTAAAAAACATAGTTGGACTCCAGCCGAACAGAATTTTATCCGTTCAGTAGCCAATTTAATTGCCCTAGCGTTGGAATCTAATCAACGACGACATAAAGCCAAACAACTTAATCAAGCACTTTTAGATTTAAAGCAATCTCAACTACAAATAGTTCAAAATGAGAAGATGGCATCTCTGGGTAACTTAGTTGCAGGTGTAGCCCACGAAGTCAATAACCCCATCGGCTTTCTCAATGGCAGTATTCGCAACGCCCATGACTACGTAAAAGATCTACTAGGACATCTGGAACTGTATCAACAACAATATCCCCAACCAGCAGCACTGATTGAAGACAACGCCCAAAATATAGATTTGGAATTTTTGATTGCAGATTTACCGAAACTACTTGATGCCATGAGGGGAGCAACTGACCGCATCAAATCGATTAGTACCAGTCTGCGTACTTTCTCCCGTGCTGACACCGACTACAAAGTCATGGCTAACTTACATGAAGGAATTGATAGTACCCTGTTAATTTTAAAATACCGTCTCAAAGCCGACGAACACCGTCCTGCGATCATAGTAGAACAAGAATATGGCGATATACCACCCATTGAATGTTTTCCTGGGCAATTGAACCAAGTATTCATGAACATCTTAGCTAATGCCATTGATATGTTTGATGATATGGCACAAAAGCGCGAATTTGCCGAATTACAAACTCATCCCCAGCAAATTACTATCCGCACACAAGCTATCGCCAACCAAGTTTATATTCATATTCGAGATAATGGTGAAGGCATGAGTGCAGATGTAAAAAACCGCATCTTTGACCATTTATTTACTACTAAGGGTGTCGGTAAAGGTACGGGATTAGGACTGGCGATCGCTCGTCAAATTGTGGAAGAAAAACACAGTGGGACAATCGAAGTCAATTCTATTTTGGGAGAGGGAACAGAATTCGTAATTTCCATTCCGGTTACAGCTTAATTTGGCAAGCTGGAGTCAGTGAACAAAAAAATTACGCCCATTCTAAAAATGCTGGCAACACGCCAATAATTCAGTAGAGGAGCAAAGCTTTGCCCACTATGGAATTATTATCCAAATTTATCGACCAAACACGCAGCAATTCTTTGTGCTGCACCTGGTTGACCCATTCTTTGTCTACCATTCTCAGCAATAATATGTAGCCGATCAGGATGAGTGAACAACAATCGCACTTGGTCAGGGACTTGTGCTGGCTCTGACACTAAAATTAGAGATAAGCCTAACAGTCGGCTTTGGGCTTCTGCAAAACCAGGGTTATATTGTGGCCCCTCCCCAGGAATAGCAATCGCTGGTTTCCCCAAACCGATAAACTGTTCTGTAGCTGTCCCTGCCATTGCGATCGCCACATCTCCCCAATGCAAACATTCGTTGTATGCTTGTTGTGTCAAGAGGAAATAGACGTTTCTTTGCTGGAAAATAAGAGCCTGATCATCAGGTAAAGGTAGGGGTAATTCTGTAGAAGTTTGCCAACCTTGAGATTGTAACGTTTGGGCGATAATTTTTATATCTAGATTGGGAGCGATCGCACCCAGAAATACCACATTACCAGAATTTGGTACAAATGAGTCTTGCTCTCGAAAACTCCCCATTAATGCAGACACCGCCACCATAATTATTTCCCAATTTTTATAGGCTTCTGGCGCACGCGAGCCAGGGAGGAGAGTAATGATCAACGGTCTGGTAATTTCTTGTTGTTGACTATTAATACTATAAAGTTGTTGGGTATTAAATCTTGGTTCTAGTCCATCCATCATCGGATTTCCGAAATTAAACGCGGCAATTGGCCACTGATTTAAGATTTGCGTTGTCAACCCATCCCTAGGAAACACTGCCCGACAACGGCGGCGACTCATTAACCACCTTTCCCAAGGATGGTATATTGAACCAGAAAAATTTTCCCAACGAGCTGCCCTTGATTTCCTAGGGAGAATTCCCACTTCATCCCGCACATAATATTCCGACTTCGCAGTTCCCACAAAGGCATAGTTAGCACCGCTAATACAAGCAAACAATAGCGGCACAATATCCCCCACCGCCAAAATAGCGTTCTTGTTGCCTAATTTTTTTTGGGAACGTACCCAACGCCGCATCGCTTGAATTTGGCTCCAAGTCAGTTGTAATAAACCACCACGTACATCCCGCGCCAATTGTCGCCCATCCATATATACAAAACCGCCAGAAGGCATTGCGCGGACTGCACCAATTAGCGGAATATCTAACTGTTGATAAGCACGTCCTTCACCCACCAAAGGCAAAGCAAAGATATCTGGTGGATACGATTGTTGCAATAATGCCTGCAAAATGCGGACAGCAATTACATCTTCCCCATGACCATTACTTAAGACTAATAACTGCCATCGAGAAGTTGCAGTTGGTGAATTAGAGGATAAAGATAGGCGGGATACATCACTCATGAGAAACAAAATAACAAAATTAACGGTCTGTTTAGGTAATTGTAATTTTTAATTCTTGATGCCCTATTGCGGCAGCCATAACACCGTGTGAATGATCACACAGTCATGGGATATACATTTTTCCCATGCACCATTCCCTATGCCCTATTTCCGTAATAATTATGCGTGTTTCTACTACTACAATTTTGACTTTAGCTACTTTGGCGGCTGGGAATGTAAGTAAAGCAGCCACAGCTGCGCCTGTTACCGTTACTCCTACACAGGCTGCACCAAACCAAAATTTAATAGTTCCAGTAGTGGAAGAAAACATCGCACCTCTCAAGGCTGTAGCTGTACCAGAAACAGAGATTACTCCGCAATTTTCTCAATCTCAAAAACCCGTTGTCCTGCCTCCAACACCTCCTGTAATAGCTCCACCAACCCCCAAGCCTACCACGACTGAAAGCGGTTTGGTCGTAACCGCTACTGATGTACAGATAGTGGGTGCGACTCCCGAATTACAGCAAGTTATCCGCCAAATCATTAAAACCCAAACGGGGGGCGAAACCAGCCAAAGCCAGTTACAAAAAGATATCGCCGCAATTTTGCAAACTGGTTTATTTATTGATGCTCGCGTCAATACCAGCACTACCTCATCGGGGCTAAATGTAGTGTATCAGGTACAACCTGTGGTAGTGCGATCGCTCCAACTAACAGGTGCGAAAGCCCTCACTTACCAAGTTGCCCTCAAACCTTTTCAATCTCAAATCGGTAAAACCATCAGTCCCGAAGCACTCAAAGCCGCAGTCCAACAAGTCAATAAATGGTACACCGACAACGGTTATAACTTGGCGCGGGTGCTATCAATAAAACCTAATGCTGAAGGTATCCTCACAGTCAATGTTGCGGAAGGTTTAGTGAATGATATCAAGTTCCGCTTTGTTAACGACGAGGGTAAAACCGTTGATAATAACGGCAATTCCGTCTCAGGACGTACCAAACCAGATTTCTTACAACAACAACTGCAACTCAAACCAGGGCAAGTCTTCCAAGAAAATATTGTCCGTCAAGATGTCCAGAACTTGTATCGCACAGGTTTATTTCAAAGTATTAATGTTGCCTTTGAAGGTGATGCTAGTAACCTAGATGTGATTTATGAACTCAAGGAAAATGGGGCGCGGGCGATTAATGTAGGTGGTAGTTACAATGCTGATACAGGGTTAATCGGCACTGTGAACTATCAAGACCAAAATATTGGCGGCAGGAATGATATTTTAAGTGTGAACGTCGGTGTTAGTAGCCGTGACTTACAATTTGATACTAAATTTATTAGTCCCTATCGTGCCACTAATCCTGATCGTTTAGGTTACACCGTAAAAATATTCCGCAGCCGAGAACTTTCCGAAACCTTTGATGATCAGATTACGTTAGCTAACGGTGATAAAGTGCGGGAAGGCAAGTTTGGCGCAGGTATTAGCTTACAACGACCGATTGATGGTTGGGATACTTCTTTAGGATTGAATTATAGCCGTACCAGCATCCGCGATCGCGAAGGCAATATTACCTCTACCGATGCTCAAGGTAATCCTTTATCTGCTAGCGGTACTGGTGTTGATGACCTAACTACAGTATCTTTTTCTGCCACTAAAGACCAACGCGATAATCTTATTAATCCCACTCAAGGTTCGGTTCTCAAACTAAGTACAGAACAATCTGTACCCATCGGGGAAAGTAACATTTCCATGAATCGCCTCACCGCTAATTACAGTCAATATGTGCCAGTACAACTATTTAACAGTCAAAAACCCCAAGTATTTGCCTTAAATGTGCAAGCTGGAACTGTTTTAGGTAAATTACCTCCCTATGAAACCTTTAACTTAGGTGGTTCTAATTCCGTGCGTGGTTACGATCCTGGGGATGTTGGTAATGGCCGCAGCTATGTACTAGCCTCTGCCGAATATCGCTTTCCCATCGTCCCCATTGTTGGGGGCGTAGTCTTTGCTGACTTCGCCTCAGACTTAGGTTCTGGTGATACCGTTCTTGGAGATCCCGCAGGTGTTCGGAATAAACCCGGTAGTGGTTTTGGTTACGGTGCAGGAGTCCGGGTAGACTCACCGTTAGGTCTAATTCGTGCTGACTACGGTATTAATGATCAAGGGGAAAGCCGAGTACATTTAGGTATAGGTCAACGTTTTTAATAATTGCGTCAAAAAACCATGTAACGTGAGAATAAAAACCAAAAAAGCGTCCCTCTGTTTAAGAAGGACGCTTTTTTATGAACTAAAGCTTTTTAGATTAGCCGTTGATAGCAGGTGCGCTGATAGCAACAGGAGCAACTTCACCAGCAGCCAAGTCTAGGGGGAAGTTGTGAGCATTACGCTCGTGCATTACTTCCATACCCAAGTTAGCGCGGTTGATGATGTCAGCCCAGGTGTTGATAACACGACCTTGGGAGTCAATCACTGATTGGTTGAAGTTGAAACCGTTGAGGTTGAACGCCATTGTGCTTACGCCCAATGCTGTGAACCAGATTCCGATTACAGGCCATGCAGCTAGGAAGAAGTGCAAGGAACGGCTGTTGTTGAAAGAAGCGTATTGGAAGATTAAGCGACCGAAGTAACCGTGTGCGGCAACGATGTTGTAGGTTTCTTCTTCTTGACCGAATTTGTAACCGTAGTTTTGTGATTCGTTCTCGGTTGTTTCACGAACCAAAGAAG
>Ga0209172_10001733_pt1 | contig 43578 bp, 42 predicted proteins | sample LarsenN4metaG_FD_184113 | JGI IMG/M metagenome (GOLD analysis project Ga0209172, IMG submission 184113) | Hot spring sediment bacterial and archeal communities from British Columbia, Canada, to study Microbial Dark Matter (Phase II) - Larsen... ... | reverse complement strand
GCTGCCCTCCTGTTCGCAGTGCAGCCGATGTTCACCAAGATGGTGTTGCCGCGGCTTGGCGGTGCGGCGTCGGTGTGGTCGGTGGCGATGGTGTTCTTCCAGACCACGCTGCTGGCCGGCTACGCCTATGCCCATCTGTTGACCCGTGTTGCTCCGGGCCGTCCGTCGGTGGTCATCCACCTGATCGTGATGGTGGCGGCCTGCTTTCTGCTTCCGCTCCACATCGCGAGCGGATGGGGACGGCCACCGCAGGTCGGCGAGGCTTTCTGGCTACTCGGCCTGTTCACCGTCTCGATCGGGCTGCCGTTCTTCGCACTGTCGGCGAACGGTCCGCTGCTGCAGGCGTGGTTTGTGCGGACCGGCCACCCGGACGCCAAGGACCCGTACTTCCTCTACGCCGCCAGCAATGTCGGGAGCTTTCTGGCGCTGCTGGCCTATCCGCTCGTGATCGAACCGTTCATTCGGCTCGGCAATCAGACCTGGCTGTGGACCGTCGGCTACTATCTCCTGATCCTGCTCGTCGTTGGCGGCGGCTACCTGATGCTGCGTTCGCCCAATCGATTGCCGGAACCGGAGCCCACCGACACCATCCAGGCCGCCGCTCCATCGTGGCGGGACATCCCGATCTGGATTCTGCTTGCGGCGGTGCCGTCGGGCCTGCTGATTGCCGTCACCGCGCATATCTCCACCGACGTTGCGGCGGTCCCGCTTTTCTGGACCATCCCGCTGGCGATCTACCTGTTGACATTCGTCATCGTGTTTCAGACGCGGCCTATCATCCCGCATTCGGTGATCCTGACGCTGCAACCGTTCTTCATTCTGTTCCTGGTCATTGCCTATTTGATGCTGCCGATCCGTTCGACGATCTTTCAGATCGTGATTCACCTGGCGGTCTTCTTCGTCAGCGCCATGCTGTGCCATGGCGAACTCGCCCGCCGCCGGCCGCCGCCGCAATACCTGACCGCCTTCTATATGTGGCTGTCTTTCGGCGGCATGGTCGGGGGCATCGCAACCGGACTGATCGCCCCGCAGGTCTTCAGCCGCATCGTGGAATATCCGCTGCTGCTGGTGCTGACGCTGTTGTGCCGGCCGGGTGTCGCACTGCCGCCCAAAGACGGCGGCCAGCGCGGACTTCTGGTTATGCTCGGCCTTGCCGTGCTCCTGTTCGTCGGCATGGCGGCGTTTGACCTCAGGTTCGAGGGCGCGCTGCTCGGCGTGTTCGTCGGCTTCCTGCTCGGCCTGATCGTGCACTTCTGGCGGCAGCCGCTGTCCTATGCGGCGATCATCGGCATGCTGTTCCTGGTCCATCACTACAACAACCAGGTCGCCAGCAACTTCCTGGTGCGAAATTTCTTCGGCGTGTTGAGCGTCGTGGAGGAGACCGACGGCCGCTTCCGGGTGCTCTATCACGGATCGACTGCGCAGGGTGCGCAGCGCATCCGCGATGCGGATGGCAATCTTCTGAAGGGCCGCCCCGACATGGTCTCGGAATTCCATGACGGCGGCGGCATCGCGCAGGTGGTGTCGGCGGTGCGCGAGCGCGTCGGCGGGCCGATCGACATGGCGGTGATCGGGCTGGGCACCGGGGCGCTCGCCTGCCGTGGCGGCGACGACGACCGGGTGACCTTCTACGAGCTCGATGCCGATATCGCGCGGATCGCGCGCGATCCCACCCTGTTCAACTACATTTCAGAGTGCAAGCCGGACACCAAGATCGTGATCGGCGACGCCCGCCTGACGCTCGCCGATGCCAAGGACGGCAGCTATGACCTGCTGTTCGTCGACGCGTTCATCGGCGCGGCGATCCCGATCCATTTGCTGACGCGGGAAGCGCTGGCGCTCTATTTCACCAAGCTCAAGCCGAACGGCATCGTGGCGATGCACATTTCCAACTACAACCTGGAACTGGCGACGGTCGTCGCCGGGATTGCCGATGCCAACAAGATGCTCGTCCGCCTGTACGATGGCGGCGACATCGAGATGAGTGAAGAGGAACACCGCTGGATTCCGCGAGTGGCAGTGATTGCCCGCAATCCGGCCGATTTCGGGGCGCTTGCCAAGTCGAAATTCTGGCCGCCGATCGAGCGCGACCCGCGTCAGCGGGTGTGGACCGACGACTATTCCAATATCGTCGGCGCGCTGCTGCGCCGGATCCGTCAGAAGCAGGAGTCGGACGAGGAGGATTGAGCCTCTTCGGGGACGGTGTGGCTCAGGCCGCCGTCGCCTGGGCCGCCGCGTCCGCCGTGGCGTGCTCGCGTTCGCCGCTTTCGAGCGCCGCAAGGATCGCCCGCACCAGTTCTCGTGCCGACTCCGCCGACAGCTCGACCGCGACGCGCTCGCGACCGCCGTTCGCGGCATTGACGAAGTCGATGCCGAGGGCATGATCGAGCGGCGCATGGAAGGGATGGTCGTAGTAGACGTGTGCGGTGTCGATCTTCATCCAGCCTCGGCCCTTGGCGCTGCCGGTGAGGGATGCCTTCTCGACGATGTATGAGCACATGATCCGATCCTCCTAGGCGGCCGCCGGGCGCTCGGCCGATGCCGCGAGATTCCTGGCGAAGAACGCGAACACCTTCTGCCATGCGTCGGCGGCCTGTTCCGGACGATAGGCCGGACGGCCGTAGTCGAAGAACGAGTGACCGGCGCCGTCATAGCGATGGAATTCGTAAGCCTTGCCGTGCTTCTTGAGTTCCTGCTCGGTCCGGTTCACTTGGTCCGGATTGGGGTTCTTGTCGTCGTTGCCGAAGATCCCGAGCAGCGGGCACGCGAGCTTGGCGGTGTGCACGATGGGCGCGACCGCCCGCTGCGGCGAGAATTGCTTCGGATCGTCCACGATCACTCGGCCGCCCCAGCAGTCGACGGCGGCATCGACGCCGGGCACGGTGCAGGCGGCGAGGTAGGTGTGGCGTCCGCCCGAGCAGAAGCCGATCACACCGATCTTGCCGCTGGCCTCCCGCTGCGCGCGCAGGTAGGCCATGCAGGCCGCGACATCGCCCATCACTTCGGCGTCGTAGGCACCGCCGGCTGCCCGGGCCCGAGCGGTCACGTCATCCGGGTCCCCGGGACCGAACCGGGCGAACAGATGCGGCGCGATCGCGGCGTAGCCGTGATGGGCGAATTTACGCACGACCTCGGTGGTCCACTCATCCCAGCCGGGCATGTGATGGATGACGACGACGCCCGGAACGCGTTCGGACGTGAGCGGTCGGGCGTAGTAGGCCTCGCTCTGGAACCCGCCATGGCCGCGAAACGGGATGGTCTCGGCGTGCAGGGATTGGTACGGCATCGCGCTCCTCGATGATCTCGGCCGGCACTATAGCACGCGCATGCTCCGACGGTTCAACCCGGGCCGCCGCCGCCATCCCGATCACGACCGATCACGAATCGCCGCAGGGCGGTGGGCGCCCCTGGGCAGAGCGGCGGCGGTTATGGTAGGCGCCAGTCATGGCTTTCTCGCTTGCCCTCTGGCGTGACCGGCGCGGCCGGGTATCGACGCTGCGCCTTGTCGCGCTGGCGTTTCTGGCGTTGCCGGTTGCGCTGGCCGCCCATGCCTTCCTGACCGTCGGGTTCGGTGCGCGTCCCATCAATGATCTCATCCACCGGACCGGCTACTGGGCGCTGATGTTCGTGCTGGTGACGCTGGCGGTGACCCCGCTCGCCCGGGTCGGGCGCTTCGGCGGCCTCATCGACATCCGGCGCATGCTCGGAGTCGGCGCCTTCCTCTATGCCCTGACTCACATCCTGTTGTTTGTTGCCGATCAGGCCTACGACATCGTCAAGGTCGCGAGCGAGATCGTGCTGCGGCTTTATCTCACCATCGGCTTCCTTGCGTTTCTCGGCCTCGCTGCCCTCGCCGCAACCTCGACCGATGCCATGGTCCGCCGGCTCGGGAGCCGGCGCTGGCAGCGCCTGCACCAGATCGTCTACGGAATCGCGCTGTTGGCGCTGATCCACTTCTTCCAGCAGACCAAGGCCGACGTCTGGGTGCCGACCTTTGCCGCCGGGCTGTTTGTCTGGCTGATGGGTTATCGCCTGATGGTACGGCGGTGGCAGACGTCGGCGGTCTCGCTTGCCGGACTCACGCTGACTGCATCCGCCTTGGTCTTTGCCGGCGAGGCGCTTGGGATCGCCTTCTATTACAGGGTGTCGCCGCTGCTGGTTCTGGAATCGACCTTTGCCTTCGATCTCGACATGATCCGTCCCGGCTGGCTGGTGCTAGGCGCCGGCGTGTGCGTGGTCCTGCTCCAGATCGCGCAGGCCTGGCGTCATCGACAGCGGAACCGTCCGGCCTCGACATCCGCACAACCGGCGCGGGTCGAACGTGCGGCCTAGGCTTGTCGCATGCTGTGGATAGCCTTGCCGGCTGCAACGCCGTCACCATGCGGCTATGGCATGGTGCCTCCCAATAACATGGGAGGTTGCCATGAAAGCCGACGAAGCTGCCGAACTCATGGACAAGGACAGGGAGTCCGATCGGTTCAAGCAGCGAGCCGCGATTGCGATCGCGTTCTTCGCGATGGTGCTTGCGATTACCGGACTTGGCGGCAACAACGCCACCAAGGAAACGCTTAACAGCAATATCCAGGCCTCGAATTTTTATAATTTCTTCCAGGCCAAGAACATGCGTCAGACCGCGTACCGCCTGGCGGCCGACGAATTCGAACTGGCCTGGCTCAACGATCCTGCACTGCCGCCGGAGGTCAAGGCCAAGATGCAGGACCGGCTCAGGTTCTACCGCGAGACGATCGCGCGCTACGATTCGGAACCCAAGACCCAGGAAGGCATGAAGGAACTGCTCCAGCGCGCCCGCCAGCACGAAGCGGTGCGCGACCGCGCCCTCAAGCAGGATCCGTATTTCGATTATTCCGAGGCGCTCCTTCAGATCGCCATCGTGCTGATTTCGGTGTCGATCGTCGCCAATGTGGTGTGGCTGGCGTTCTTCGGCGGTGCCATCGGCATCGCGGGCGGGCTGCTCTGCATCAACGGCTTTCTGCTGCTGGTGGAGGTGCCCGGCCTGTCGTGATGACCGCCTCTCACGCGTTCCCGCGCCTCAGTGCGCGACCTTGACGCCCGTCTGCTTGATGATCCGCAGATAATGCGCCGCGTCGGAGCGGATGCGGTCGACGAAGGCCCGCTGGCTGATACCGGATGCTTCGGTGCCGATCTTGTTGAGGCGCATGCGGACGTCCTTGTCCTGAAGGATGCGCAGCACCTCCTTGTCCAGGCGGTCGACAATCGACTGCGGCGTGCCGGTTGGCGCGAACAGCGCAACCCATAGCGCGGCGTCGACAGCGTATCCATGCTCGGCCAGGGTGGTCCAGGAGGCCGGCGTGAACGTTGGCTTTTGACGGGTCATCAGCGCCAGCGGCCTGACTTTGCCGGCATCGAGCAGCGATTGCACCGAAGACGGTGTCACTGCGCCGATCTGGACGTCGCCCGACGCCAGCGCCGTTGCCGCCGGGACGCCGCCGCGATAGGGCACATGCAGGAAACGCAGCCCGGCCTCGATTGCAAGCCATTCCACGGCAAGTTGATTGATGGTGCCATTGCCGGGTGATGAATAGGCGATCTTGCCCGGATTTGCCTTCGCTTGCGCGACCAGATCCTTGATCGAGCCGATCGGGCCGGCGGCCGGACCGGCGAGCAACAGCGGCGCCGTCGCCACTTGCGTGATCGGGATGAGGGCCGTGTAGGGATCGAACGACATCTTCGGCATCAGGGTGGGGATCGTGACGAAGTCGCCGGTGGTGAACAGCAAGGTATAGCCGTCGGGGTTTGCTCGCGTCGCCGCATCGACCCCGAGCGTGCCGCTGGCGCCGGTGCGGTTCTCGATCACAATATTCTGTCCCAGCGCCTCACCGAGCTTCTGAGCAATCACGCGCGCAGACGTGTCGGCGACGCCGCCGGCGGGGAACGGCACGATGAAGCGGACCGGCCGCGTCGGATAGCTCTGCGCCACCGCGTTGCCGGCGCAGGGCAGGGCGGTCAGCAGCAGGAGGGCGGCAAGCTTTGCGATCGACATCGTTGCCTCATTTCGCGCACGCCGGTTCGTTACGATGCCTGCCGCAACCGGCTTTCGGCACGCAGGCCGTCGAGGATCGATAGCGCGCGCCCCGTGGTGAACACGCGCTTCGACTGGCTGAACGCTTTCGGATTCCCCGGCATCATGTAGCCGTGCAGCACACCCGGGAAAATGTGCACCTCGACGTTGGTCATGCGCGCGGGCACGCCGCGATAGGCGTCAAGGACCTCGGCCGGAGCGGCGTGGTCCTGATCGCCCCAGGCGATGCAGACCGGCTGCGTGACGCCGTCGAGCTCGCCGATGAAATCGAGCATGCGCGTGCCGTGGCAGGAAATGCCGGCGTCGAAGCCGAGCCGTTTCGGCCCGAGGATCGCGAACGGGCCGCCATAGCAGAAGCCCATGGCGGCGGCGCGGCCGTTCGATTGTGGAAGCCTGCGGACCTCGGCCAGCACGTCGAGCATGTCTGGTTCGTTGGCCTTGAGCTTCTCGAGGCGGGGCTGCGAGCGTTCCTGCGCGCGCTTGTCGTCGGTCGCGACCGGGCCCGGCAGCCAGCGCCAGAACAGGTCGGGCGCGGCCGCGATGTAACCATGCGAGGCGAATTCGTCGGCGATATCGCAGATGTCTTTGTTGACGCCGTGCACTGCAGACGCGAGCACGACGGCAGGCACCGTGCCATCGCCCGTCGGCAGACTGAGGTAGCAGTCGAATTCGCCGCCGGTACGGGAGGAAATCTTGATCGTCTTGCCGGGCATCGGGTGCTCCGTTGAGGGGATGACTTAGGCGTGCCGCAGTCTGGCGGCACGCAAGACTAGCCTGGATTTCGGCGCCGCTCCATCCTTGCCCCGTTGCCGCGGCCCCCTGGTCCGTGCGAGGAGGGCGAGCTTGAGACAATGAATGGGTGCCCCGCCATGACCACTGCGGCCCTGGAAAACAGCACGACCCGGTTTGACGTCGAGGATGTCGAGTATCTTCGCCACGGCGACAAGCCGCTGCTTGCCCGTGTCTTCAAGCCCAGGGGGGACGGCCCGTTTCCAGCGCTGGTGGAATGCCACGGCGGCGCTTGGTGTCTCCAGGATCGCCTCACCGAAAAACTGCGCCACGAGGCCATGGCCTCGAACGGCATTGTGTCGATCGCCCTCGATTTCCGCTCCGGCAGCGAGGCGCCGTACCCGGCCTCCGTACAGGACATCAATTACGCCGTGCGCTGGGCCAAGCTCAATGCGCGGTCGCTGAAGACCAGACCCGACCTCGTGGGCCTTTCGGGCCAATCGAGCGGCGGTCATCTCGCGATGCTGGTTGCCATGCGCCCGCATGATCCGCGCTATACCGCGATTGCGCTGCCGGTAGGCTCGCCCGTTTACGATGCCAGCGTGCGCTGCGTCGTGATGTCCTGGCCGGTGATCAACCCATTGAGCCGCTACCGGCACGCCCGGCGCATGCAGGCGGGTGCCAACCCGCTGGAATGGCCCAAGTCGGTGATCTCGCGCCAGGACGCCTACTGGCGGAGCGAAGCGAACATGGCCGAGGGCAATCCCACGCTTATCCTTGAGCGCGGCGAGGCGGTGCAGACGCCGCCTGCGGTCTGGTACCAGGGCCGCGGCGACATGATGCACGACTACAAGGATCCGGAATCGGATTTCCCCGGCAACGAGCCCCAGCGCTTCGTCGCGGCCTACCGCAAGGCCGGCGGCGAGATTGTGCTCGACTATATCGATGCCGACCGGCATCCCGGCCATTCGCCGGATCTGTCGAAGACCGGCGACATGTTCGAGCGCATGGTGAAGTTCGTGCATGGTCATATCAAGGTGGCTTGATCGGTCGGATCTGCGATAGCGATCACGCTCTATCACACCATTTCCTCGACCCTTCGATTGCGTGGTGGATACTCGAGGGGGTCGGCGAGATCCAAGAAGACGTGCGACTTTTGAATCTCAGGGCGGCAACCGCACGCCGGCTCATCTGGTCGTCAATCTGGGGGGCAGGGCGGCCGCCGGGGCCAGCGGATTTGATCTGCGACAAGGCGAGGGCGCGCGCGATGCCTACGGTCGCCGCCATTGAAGGGAAACGACAACCCGGAGGTTGACGATGTACAAGCACATTTTGATTGCGACCGACGGCTCCGAGCTTGCGAGCCGCGCTGTATCGCACGGGCTTGCATTGGCAGGGGCCACCAAGGCGCGGGTCACCGTCGTCACCGTCACCGAGGCGTGGTCCTCGTTCGATCTTGCACGGGAAGCCCGCCATGGCGTGCAAAATCCGATCTTGGAATTCGAGCAGGCGGCTGCCACCGCAGCCCGGGGAATTCTGGAAATGGCCGCCCAGGCCGGCAAGTCACAGGGCGTCGCCTGCGATACCGTGCATGTGCAGGATCAGCACCCGGCCGAAGGCATCATCGCCACCGCCAAGGACAAAAGCTGCGACCTGATCGTGATGGCGTCGCACGGGCGGCGTGCGATCGGCCGGCTGTTCCTGGGCAGCCAGGCCATCGAGGTGCTCACCCACAGCAAGGTGCCGGCATTGATCGTGCGCTGAACGCGCTATCGCGGGATCGAGAACCGCACCCCGGGGGAGGACTGGGTCGGCGCCGTCGGGTTCTGCAGCGGAGCCGTGGTGTACGGGGTCTGGGCGCCACCGACGGAGCCGGACTCGAGCGTCGACTTTGGCGGCAGCGGTGGCAGAACCGGCGGCAATAGCGGCTTGAAGTCGAATGGCTTGTCGTAGCGGTCAACCTGCGCGCTCCCGGGCGTCGCGAGCGCCAGCATGAACAGTGCAGCCAGCAGCGGTGACGACAGGCTCATGATCGGCTCCCCAGCAGTCCCAGACTACGCCAAGCCTAGCACAAGTCCGGCATGCCCCGCCTAGCCGCGCGGCCGGCGCCAGCCTGTGAACATCACCGAAGGGAAGTCGGCGGCATAGCGCGGCTCAGCCGGCGGCCGGGGCTCGACCTTGCGTTCCGGCAGATCGGGCTCCACCAGCTTGCGGTACAGGTGCCAAGTCGCGTGCCCGAGCACCGGAATGACCACCGCCAGCCCCGCGAACAGCGGCAGCGAGCCGATCAGCAGCGCGCCGGCGACGATCAGGCCCCACAGCGCCATGGTCAGGGGATTGTGCATCACAGCGCGCGCCGAGGTTGCCACTGCCGCGGCCGCGCCGATCTTGCGGTCGATCAGCAGCGGGAACGCCACCACGCTGACGGTAAACGCCACCACCGCGAACAGGAAGCCCACCGCGTTGCCGATCACAATCATGCGGCGCCCCGCCTCGGTGTTCAGGACCTGAGCCGCGAAATCGCCGATGGTCTGCGGCACCAGATAGCCGAAATGCGCCCAGTAGATGGTCTGCGCCACCGCAATCCAGACGCCGAACAGCGCCAACAACACGAGCCCGAGTGCGGCGATCGAACGGAACGACTCCGCCTGCAGCAGGTCGAAGGCGTGGCTCCAGTCGGCGTCGAGCCCGCGTTCGCGCCGCCGGCTGAGTTCATAGAGGCCGATCGCCGCCAGCGGGCCGACCAGCGCAAAGCCGGTCGCCAGCGGATAGATCAGCCACAAGAGGTTGAACCCGAAGGTGGCGCCGGCGATGACCAGGCCAGCGATCGGATAGATCAGGCACAGGAAGATCGCGTGCGTGGGCATCGCCGCAAAATCGTCGAGGCCTTTCACCAGTGCATCGACGAGATCGCGGAATGCAATGGTGCGGATCCGCGGCAGTGCGGCCGCGGCCGTGGCAGGATCCAGAGCGTGTTGGTACGTCATGGCCGTCCTCCCTGAACGTCGGGTTCAGCGGGCACGGCGAGCGGCCGGGTGACGGGTCACGCCAGCCGCGCCCATCTGCCTGGAATATATCCGGTGGCCGCCGTTGGTTCCATCCCGGCGCTAACGCCCGGGCGGGAGAAGCTCCATCGCCGTGGTGTCGTTGGCAGCGGCCGTGATGTTGCAAGCTCCTGCGGTCAGCGTCTGGCGATCTGCGCGTTCTCGTCGGCGCGGATCATGCCGGAGGTCGCACCGCCGAGCGAACCGTTCTTCAGTCAGTCGATTGACGCCGCGTGCAGCACGCGGCGTTGCTTCTCCCAGTTCATGAAATGGGTTGCACACGCGACGCCAAGGAACACCTTCTGCTGCGCCCCGAGGTCGTCAAATAGCTCCAGATTGGCGCGCGTAAGCGCGTCCTGTTCGCCGACCATGATCAGCGTGGGCGCGCCGACCTTCTTCGCACCGTTTGCGTTCCAGCCCCAATAGGTCCGCGTGGGGGCGCGCAGGCCGCCCGGGCCCCAGGTTGCACCCACCGGATCGGCGAGCTTGTTGAGCGACCAGATCATCTCCGGCACGCCCGGTTCGACCATGCCGTCGCATTTCTGCGTCCCCAGCCAGCGCTTGTCGACGCCGGCGGCACGGGTCTGGAACAGCATGGGCGCTCCTGGTTTCGGCAGCGGTGGCGCGGCATCCGGGTTCTTGCGGCTGTAGTTTGACGAGGCCCAGATCACGTAGCGATCGAGCTTCTCGGGGTAGCGCTGTGCAAAGGTGCCGGTGCGGATGCCACCGCCGGACCAACCGACGAGCGACACCTTGTCGACGCCGCGCAACCGGCGGATGAAATCGACCACGGCATTGATGTCGGCGGTCTCGCTGTCGCTGTTGACGAGCTCATAGGGGTATTTCGGCGGGCAGGGCGCGGCGAGCGTCGTTCCGACGAGCGGCTTCTGGTACGCTGCGATCAGATTGCAGGGGTCGTCCATCATCGGCCGGCTTGAGCGCCCGTAGCCGGTCATGTCCATGGCAAAGACATCGAAGCCCTCGCGGGCGAGCCGCTCCATCCACGAATAGTCGCGATAGGGCACGTCGAAGGCCAGCGTGGCGGGAGAGAAGCCGCCGTGCACCATCAGCACCACCTTGCGCTCGAACGCCTTGCCCGCGCCCTGCTCCAGCAGCTCGGCGGAAATCTTCTCGCGCACGAACAGGTCGACCTTCTGCCCCGCGATGGCCGGTACCGTGGAGCTGTGGTCGATCAGGCGGTCGATGGTGACGAGGGCGGAGGTCTGCGCCGTGGCGGCAGTCGCCCAAAGGCAGATGAGTCCCACGAGTGCGATGCGCGCGGCAGGCTTCTGCATCATTTCCTCCTCATGTGGGCCGGAGGATAGAAGCGCCTCTCGCGAATGTGAAGCCGGCGGGGAGCCTTCGCGTGCGCCGTCTGTGGGGAGCGGCGAAACCCGCCGCGTCGCGTTGAGCAAACACGGGCGCTTCAGGCGATTTGACCTAGGACAAAGCAGCGGATCGCCATCCCGGTAAGGTTGCCAACTACCGCAACGCCTTGGGAGGACGGACATGTACAATCACATCGTGGTTGCAACCGACGGGTCGGAGCTGGCCGCCCGGGCCGTGCAGCATGGCATCGCGCTGGCGAAGGAGCAGAAGGCGCAGGTCTCGCTGGTGACCGTCACCGAAATCTGGTCGGCCTTCCAGATGGCGCACGATTACGATCAGCGCAAAACGGACCCGATCGGCGCTTACGAGGATATTGCCGCGTCGGCGGCGCAGCGCGTCCTCGACCGGGCCGCCGCGGCCGCAAAGGAGCAGGGCGTGGCCTGCAACACCATCCATGTCAGGGACAGGCATCCCGCCGAAGGCATCATCGAGGCGGCGCGCGACGCCAAGGCCGACCTGATCGTAATGGCCTCGCACGGCCGCCGCGGCGTCGGCCGGCTGCTGCTCGGCAGCCAGGCGAACGAGGTAGTCGCGCGCGCCACCGTGCCGGTGCTGATCGTGCGGTGACGCATCGGATCACCCGCCGCGCAACTTCCGCCGTCGTCGATTCGCGCGATGCGACGACCGCGACTGGCCGCATTTAACCTCTCACCGCAGTGTGCGGCAAGGCGTGTCGCTTGTGGATTGGGAGGCGATGGCCCGCCGCCTTCTCCCCGCAGGCGGGGAGAAGGAAGGTCACTCCGCCGCCTGAATCCCCTTCTTCCGTCCCGCGCCGCGCCCCAGCACGCCCTTCAAGAACGCCCCCGTATAGCTGCGCGCCACCTTCGCCACGTCCTCCGGCGTGCCGGCCGCAACAATCTCCCCGCCGCCGTCGCCGCCTTCCGGGCCAAGGTCGATGATCCAGTCGGCGGTCTTGATCACTTCCAGATTGTGCTCGATCACCACCATGGTGTTGCCGCCCTCGACCAGCTCGTGCAGCACGTCGAGGAGTTTTGCGACATCGTGGAAGTGCAGGCCGGTGGTGGGCTCGTCCAGAATGTACAACGTGCGGCCGGTCGAGCGCTTCGACAGCTCCTTGGCGAGCTTGATTCTTTGCGCTTCGCCTCCCGACAACGTGGTCGCCTGTTGCCCCACATGGATGTAGCCGAGGCCGACGCGCTGGAGCGTCTCCAGCACGTTCCTGATGCGCGGCACCGCCTGGAAGAAGGCGTGCGCCTCGTCCACCGTCATGTCGAGCACGTCGGCGATCGACTTCCCTTTGAACGTGACGTCGAGCGTCTCGCGGTTGTAGCGCTTGCCCTTGCAGACGTCGCAGGTGACGTAAACGTCGGGCAGGAAGTGCATCTCGATCTTGATGACGCCATCGCCCTCGCAGGCCTCGCAGCGCCCGCCCTTGACGTTGAAGCTAAACCTGCCGGGTTCGTATCCCCGCGCGCGGGCTTCGGGCAGGCCGGCGAACCACTCGCGGATCGGCGTGAAGGCGCCGGTGTAGGTGGCGGGGTTGGAGCGCGGGGTGCGCCCGATGGGCGACTGGTCGATGTCGATGATCTTGTCGATGTGCTCGAGCCCCTCGATGCGGTCGTGCGGGGCAGGGGCGAGCGAGGCACCGTTGAGCTTGCGGGCGACCGCGGCGTAGAGCGTGTCGACCAGGAGCGTCGACTTGCCGCCGCCACTGACGCCGGTGACGCAGGTGAACAGGCCGAGCGGGATTTCGGCGTCGATGTTTTTGAGATTATGGCCACGTGCGTTGACGATGCGGACACTGCGGCGCTGCCGCGGCCGCCGCTCGGGAATGGGGATGACGCGGGCGCCCGTGAGATAGGCGCCAGTCAGCGAGTCCTTGTGCGCCATGATGTCGCCCGGCGGGCCCTGCGCCACGATGCGGCCGCCATGGACGCCCGCGCCGGGGCCGATGTCGAGCACATAATCTGCTTGGCGGATGGCGTCCTCGTCGTGCTCCACCACGATCACGGTGTTGCCGAGATCGCGCAGGCGCTTGAGGGTTTCGAGCAGGCGCGCGTTATCGCGCTGGTGCAGACCGATCGAGGGCTCGTCCAGCACATAGAGCACGCCGGTTAGCCCGGAGCCGATCTGGGAGGCGAGGCGGATACGCTGGCTCTCGCCGCCGGAGAGAGTGCCCGAGGCACGCGACAGCGTAAGGTAATCGAGGCCGACATCGACCAGGAACTTCAGCCGCTCGCGGATCTCCTTGAGCACGCGGACCGCGATCTCGTTCTGCTTCGGGGTCAGCCACTGGGGTAGCTCGCTGAACCAGCGCAGTGCGCCTCTGACCGACATCTCGGCGGCCTCGCCGATGTGCCGCTCGGCGACCTTGACACATAGCGCCTCGGGCTTGAGGCGAAAGCCTTTGCAGGCGTCGCAGGGAATGTCGGTGAAGTAGCGGCCGATCTCCTCGCGCGCCCATTCGCTCTCGGTCTCGCGGTAGCGGCGCTCCAGATTGGTAATCACGCCCTCGAAGCTGCGCGTGGTGGTGTATTTGCGCACGCCGTCGTCGTAGGTAAAGCGGATCTCGTCGGGGCCAGAGCCGTACAGGATCGCCTTCTGCGTGGCTTTCGGCAGGTCCTTCCATTTGGTGTCGAGGGTGAAGCGGTAGTGCCGGCCGAGTGCCAAGAGCGTCTGCTCGTAGTACACCGACGACGAGCGCGACCACGGCGCGATCGCGCCCTTGCGCAGCGGCAGTTCGGGATCAGCGATGACGAGGTCGGCATCGATGTGCTGCTCGACGCCGAGCCCGCCGCATTTCGGGCAGGCGCCGAACGGGTTGTTGAACGAGAACAGCCGCGGCTCGATCTCCGGGATGGTAAAGCCGGAGACCGGGCAGGCGAATTTCTCGGAGAACACGAGGCGGCGCGCGTCCGACGCGGCGGCGGCTGCGAGCTTGGTGGTGGCCACGTCCTTCGAGACGGCGCTGCGCGCCTCCTCAGGACGAGGATCACTGTTGTCCTTGCCGCGGCGACGACCTCGACCCTCATCCTGAGGAGTGCCCGAAGGGCGCGTCTCGAAGGATGCAGGCCCGGGCGCGTCCGCAAATTCCGCCACCGCCAGCCCGTCGGCGAGCTTCAGCGCCTGCTCCAATGAATCAGCCAGGCGCGTGGCGATGTCGGGGCCGCCCCGTACCACGATGCGGTCGACCACCACGTCGATGTCGTGGTTGAATTTCTTGTCGAGCGCCGGCACCTCGGCGATCTCGTAGAATCGGCCGTCCACCTTCACGCGCTGGTAGCCGCGCTTGAGGAAGTCGGCCAGTTCCTTGCGGTACTCGCCCTTGCGGCCGCGCACCACGGGCGCCAGCAGATAGAGGCGGGTTCCTTCGGGCAGCGCCAGGATGCGGTCGACCATCTGCGAGACCGTCTGGCTTTCGATCGGAAGCCCGGTGGCGGGCGAATAGGGCACGCCGATGCGCGCCCACAAAAGCCGCATGTAGTCATAGATCTCGGTCACGGTTCCGACGGTCGACCGCGGGTTCTTCGAGGTGGTCTTCTGTTCGATGGAGATGGCCGGAGACAACCCGTCGATCTGGTCGACATCCGGCTTCTGCATCATCTCCAGAAACTGCCGCGCATAGGCCGACAGCGACTCCACATAGCGGCGCTGCCCCTCGGCATAGATGGTGTCGAACGCCAGCGAGGATTTGCCCGATCCCGACAGCCCGGTGAATACCACCAGGCGGTCGCGCGGAATTTCGACGTCGATGTTCTTGAGATTGTGCTCGCGTGCGCCGCGGATGGAAATCACCCGCGAATCCAAGCGCTTGGGCGGCCGACCCGGATCGAAGAGATCGTTCATGGACCTGCGTTGGCGATCGGTTGCGCCCCGGCGAACCTGGCCGCCACGGACGAAGAGGACGAAGGGAACGTAGTGGGAACGAAGGCGTTTTGCTAGCCCGGCATGCGAGGATCGCCGGAACGTCGGCGGCATTGCAATCAGCGCCGCCGTTCCCGCGCCGGTTTTCCCCAGCATGCGCAGGTCCGCGCTGCCGCGATGGTTTGATGACAACCATGTGCGCCGGCGCTGGTACGGCACCACGAGTCACCCTATATTTGCATCGCTGGACCAGGAGCGGCAGATGGCAACCGGTTCTTATGCGATGACGTTGCGTGACCGTGCGCGCAAGAAGGGCATCAATCCCAAGATTGTTGGCGGCACGATCCTCAACCTCGTGGGCGGACAGCCGGGCATCTCGTTTAGCTCCCTCTTGTCGGCGACGGGTCTCCCGGCCGACGTCCTCAAAGAGAACATCAAAGAACTACTTGCGAACGAATTGATTGTGGACGACAATCAGCAGTACACGCTGACGGATTGGGGCGAGAAGGCCCGGTCGGTGGTGACACGCTGAAACGTCCCGGCGACGTGCGATAGCCGGCCGGCCGCAGTTCGAGGTTGCGTACCGTGTCGAACTGGTTTGGGGCTGCCGGCCTGCCCGGCGGTGGAGTTCCGCGTTGGGCCTGGATTGCCGGCGCTGCGATTGCTGTAGCGGTGGCCCTGTTCGCGGGCGGCTTTCACGCCATCGCGACGTTCGTCCTGCACAACCCCTGGCACATCGCGGTTGCGCTCATCGGCGCCCTGGTCGGCGCCGCCGCCATGGTCTGGCGCCCGCATGGAACCCTGCTGACGGTGTCCCGAAGTGCACTCTCGGGCATGGTGGCGCTGCTCCTGTTCCATATGTTTATCGGGTGGCGGTGGTTTTCGGCTGATCCCCACGGGCTCCTGATGCCGGCGCTGCTGGCGTTGTTCGGGTCGCTGGCCGTTCTGCCCGGCCAGGTGTTTCCGCGCCCGCGCGTGCGATGGCTCTGCGTTGCCGGCATCGCCCTGGTCATCGTCCTAATCGGCTTGTGGCAGGGGGGCTTGCCCGGGATGCGCGGCCTCGCGAGTTTCGTCGCCCACAATCGCTGGCATATCGCCGTTACCCTGTTCGGTATGGCAGTAGGCGCGAGTGAACTGGTCGGTCGCTACAAGGACGCGCCGTTCCTGACCATGTTTACCCCGGCTGCGGCATTCTACGTCACCATCAACGGGGCCGCCTCGCTGTTCGCCTACGAAGCGATACTCGAGTTCCAGGTATTCTCCGACATCAAGAACCGGGAGTGGATTCAGGCCCTGGTCGCCGGCTTCGGCTCGATGGCGTTCTTCCGCAGCTCGTTGTTCACGATGAAGGTCGGGGACACCGACGTCTCGGTCGGCCCCGGCATCTTCTTCCAGGTGCTTTTGTTCGCGACCGATCGCGCCTGCGACCGCCGGCGCGCCTGGCGGCGCTCGGCGCTCGTCACCTCGATCATGCAGGGCGTCTCGTTCGAGAAGGCGCGCGACGCGCTTCCGAGCTTCTGCTTCGAGCTGATGCAGAATCTGCCGTCGAGCGAGGCCGTGCGCGTGCGACAGGCGGTCGACGGACTGGCATCGTCGGACATGGGCGATGCCGAACAGGCGCTCAACCTCGGTCTGATTCTGATGAATGTGGTCGGCAGCGAAGTGCTTGCGTCTGCGGTCCGGCGGCTCGGCCCGCGCATCCATGGGCCTGCCAACATCGAGCTGGAAGTGCTGACCAAGCTGCGCGGCGTCGATTTCGAGCGGGCATTCCCGGTACTGGTGGAGGTTGCGTTCGTGATGTCCAAATTTGGCACCGTGGATGAACAGACCCTGGCCCGGGCAACCGTGATGGCGGAGATCGAGCCGCTGCGGAACCGCAAGGAGCTCGACAACGACGCCAAGGTCATGATGCTCGCCTTGTCGCTCCAGCAGAAGGTCGGCGATGCCGTGCTCGACGCCGCCTTGACCCAGCTCGGCAACAGCATCAAGGCACCCACGCCACCACGGCAACCCGAGCCGCCGCCGGTCGAGCCGCCCGTCGCTCCGATCGCGGGCGCGCCGGCCGAACCGCCGCCGGCGCCGCCGCAAGGCGCTGAAGACCGCGGCTGAGCCGCCATTGTGGCGATCCGGCGGCCGTCCCGGCTGACGGGCGTGCAGTTCGCGCCGTTAGTACTAATGCCGACAATCACACTGCGGCTGCCGCAGCTCCGCTAAATCTGCCGCCTCGACACAGAGGCGAGGCGGAGGCTTGCATGGACGTTTCACGGCTGGCTGTATTGGCCTGGAAACACACGGTGAATGCGGCCGCGGAAGAGATTTATCTGCGCACCGGCCACGACCACACCAAGCCGGTCGCGTTCTACGGTTTCGTCAACGAGCACTGCAATGTGAAGTGCCGCTATTGCGAGTTCTGGCGGCTCAAGCATTACGTCAAGGAGATGACGATCCCGCAGTGGCAGACGGCACTGAGCTCGGTGAAGGATTTCGTCGGCGAGTTCTCCATTAGCTTCAGTGGCGGTGAGCCGTTCATCAAGCCGGGATTCGTCGACCTGCTGACCTGGTGCAACCAGAACGGCATCTCGGCCGGCGTGACCACGAACGGTTCGGCCATGACCGCGAAGAATGCAGCCAAGGTCGTCGCCGCCAACCCGTTCAATGTGAACATTTCCGTCGATGCGCCCTATGCAGCACTGCACGACCATCTGCGCGGTTACGACGGCCTGTTCGACAAGCTGTCCAACGGAATCAGATACCTCCTTGCAGAGCGCGACCGGCAGGGCAAGAAATTCCCGATCACCATCAAGCCGACCGTCAATGCCAAGAATTTCCGGCTGTTGCCCGAGCTGGTCGAGTGGGCGGTCGGCATGGGCGTGAGTTGCATCAGCCCGCAGCCGGTCGACCGATGGACACCCGAAACCTACGACGAGCTCTGGATCGAGGAAGCCGACCTGCCGGAGTTCGAACGGGTGATCGAACGCCTGATCGCTATGCAAGAGGCGGGGGCGCCGATCCTGACGCCACCGGCGCTCATGCGCCTGATGGCGGACCATTTTCGGGAGAAGAAGGCGCCCGAGGAGGCGAGGCCGTGCCGCGTGGGCTTGCGCAATTTCTTCATCCGTGCGGACGGGACGGTGGCGCTTTGCAGCTTCTTCCCGGCGGTCGGCAGCCTGCTCGAAACGAGCGCCCGCGACATCTGGTACGGCGAGAAGGCGCAGGAGATCCGGCGCCAGACGGTGGCGTGCGACCGCCTGTGCCTGATGACTTGCCTGTCGCAAAAGACGCTCAAGGACAAGGTCAGGATGGGCGTGCGCCTGTTGCGCGGGCAGGAGCGCAATGCGGTCGCGCAGTCGGCGTAAGCCTGAAACGGCACGAAAAGAATGGGGCCGGCACACGGCCGGCTCCGAGGCTTGACACGCTTTTCTTGTGATTTTTGCGATCCAGGCGATCAATACCGTGCCACCAGCGGCGCGCTCCCGCCCCAACGGTAGTTCAGCCCGATCTTGAGCGTGTGGACCTGATTGCGGTGCTCGAAGGTGTCGCCGTCGAGGTTCGTGCTCCGCTGCTTGCCGAAGTCCATGTAGAGATACTCGCTCTTGAGCGACCAGGCCGGCGCGATTGCGATCTCGAACCCGGTGCCTGCCGTCCAACCCCACTTGGTGTGGTTGACGGTGGTCGCATCAAGCGCGTCGACCGAGCCGTTGCCGTCGAGATCGGCGGCCGAATTGGTGATCCGCGCCACCGCGCCGCCGCCTTTCACGTAGGCAAGGAGGCGGTCATAGGCCAGGCCGAAGCGGGCGGTGAGGGTACCGTACCAGCCATACTTGACATCGACCATGTCGTCGGGCGCCGGCCGGATGGTGTCGCGGATGCCGAGGTATCCGAGGTCACCCTCGACGCCGAGGACATAGATGCCGGACTGCCAGTTATAACCGAGCTGGCCGCCGCCGAAGATATTGGCGGGATAGACGTCGTAGCTCAGGGGGATGCCGGCATCGAAACCGCCGAATGGCGACAGGTTGTCGGTCCGTGTGTGGCCAACCGCGACGCCGGTGTGGGTGCCGATATAGACCCCGGTCCAGGAAAAGCCGCCCGCGACGGCCGGCAACTGCGAACGCACACCGAGATCGGCCGCGCGGGCCGCTCCGGCGCCGAGCAGGATGACAACACCGACACCTGCAAACCATACGCTCTTCATGTCACGCTCCCATGACGCGCCCCGCGATCGGGCAGGGCGAAGTGACCTCACTTGAAGCGTGCGGTATAACCTGAAGCGGCTGCGGGAGTCTGTGACTTGGTTGCCACAAGTGTTTGAAATAACTACATATTTTCGGCATTTCCTTTACTGTCTATTCACCAGGAAAATGCACGGGTGGTTTACCGTGACGGGAGTTCCCGCGTGGTTTCAGCGGCTTGGGATTCCGCGCGCACGCGCACGTGGTTAGCGGACTGACAATGTCGGTTGTCGATCCGCAGTCCTGCGTACGGGGAGCAGGAGCGGGGCGCGTGACCGGCTGGCGCCTTTTGACCCCACCGCGAAGTCGATGGCGGCTCTTGGCAAAGCCGCGCGGATGCCGCGCGGACCCGGCTCTTGAACCGGGCCGCAATAATTGCTAGAACAAAAAGAGAACAATTGGCCGGTGGCCGCCCCGGCGCTGAAATGCGCACTCGGACTTGTGGACAAGCGGGCGCGGCGCCGTCCGCGGCGCCAAGCGTCAGGCTAGGGTGACGGCAGGCAAGTGGAGGGCAGCGATGGCAGGTTCGGTCAACAAGGTGATCCTCATCGGCAATCTCGGCGCCGACCCTGAAGTGCGCAGGACGCAGGATGGACGGCCCATTGCCAATCTGCGGGTCGCGACCTCCGAGACCTGGCGCGACAAGGCCACCGGCGAGCGGCGCGAAAAGACCGAATGGCATCGCGTTGTGATCTTCAACGAGGGCCTCTGCCGGATCGCCGAGCAGTATCTCAAGAAAGGCTCCAAGGTCTATCTTGAGGGCGCGCTCCAGACCCGCAAGTGGACCGATCAGCAGGGCGTGGAGCGATATTCGACCGAGGTCGTGCTCCAGGGCTTCAACTCGCAGCTGACGATGCTCGATCGTGCCGGCGGTGGGGGAGACCTCGGGTCGGAGAGTGGGGAGTTCGGCTCGTCCGGGCCCGCAACGCGTGCGCGTCAGCCGGCGGTTGCCGGTGCGGGCGGCGGCAAGCGCGATCTGGACGACGAGATTCCCTTCTAGCGCGGCAACCCTCCACGGAGACACCGCATGACGATCGCGCGGATGGCGACCGGTACGGCCATTCTCGTTGCGGTGCTGACGATGTCCTGCGCGGCGGCGGCGCAGCCCAAGCGGGGCGAGCGCGTGTCAGTCACGAACTGCCCTCATGTCGGCGTCACCGCCAACTGCCTGATGATCCGGGCTCAGGATGGCACGCTTTACAACATCAGCGGGGTGTCGCCGCGGCCGCGGCTCAGCAGCCGCCGCATGATCCGGGTGCGCGGGACCGTCACCGACAAGGCCAGCATCTGCGGTCAGGGGATCGTGCTCGATCGCATCCGCTGGATCCGCACCCGCCAGCGATGTCCGAAATAGCGGCGCGTCATGCGCGTGCTGATCACCGGTGCCTATGGACTGATCGGCTCCGGCATCGTGGCGCGGCTGCACCGGGACGGACATGACCTGACCGGTGCCGGCCGTGACATCGCCGAGGCACGTCGGCGTTTTCCCCACGTGCGATGGATTGCGGCAGACTATGCGCGCCTTCGAACGGCACAAGACTGGCAGCCGCTGCTGGTGGACATCGATGCCGTCGTGAATTGCGTCGGCGTCTTGCAGGACGGCGCGCGCGATGACGTGCAGGCCGTGCAGGTTGACGCCACCTGCGCGCTGTTCGATGCCTGCGCGCATGCGGGCATGCGCCGAGTCGTCCACATCTCCGCGATCGGCGCGGAGCCCGGGGGGCCGACCGCGTTTTCGCGCACCAAGTCGGTGGCGGATGCCCATCTCGCCGGGCTCGACCTGCCGGCCGTGATCCTGCGGCCCGGGCTCGTGCTGGCGCCCGCGGTGCACGGGGGGACGGCGATACTGCGCGGGCTCGCTGGACTGCCGTTCGTAACGCCGCTGATCGCAGGCGATAGCCGCATGCTCATCGTCAGCCTCGACGACCTCGCGGATACGGTCGCCTTCGCCCTGACGCCGCAGTGTCCGGCCAAAGTGGTTTGGGACGTCGCTCATCCGCAGCCGTTTGCGCTTGCAGCAGTCGTCACCGCGTTCCGCCAGTGGCTCGGCTATCCACCGCGGCCGGTGGTGCGGGTCCCGGACTGGATCGCGCGACCGTCGAGCGCCGTTGCGGACGTACTCGGCTGGCTCGGATGGCGAAGCCCTGCGCGCACCACGGCACTGAAGCAATTGGCCCAGGGCATGCAGGGCGATCCCGCGCCATGGATGGCGGCGACTGGGATTCGTCCCAAGCATCTGTCCGACATTCTGGCCGCTCGGCCCGCCGGCGTTCAGGACCGCTGGCATGCCCGCCTCTATTTCATGAAGCCGCTGGCGATTGGCGGGCTTGCGGCGTTCTGGATTGCCACCGGGCTGATCTCGCTTGGTCCCGGCTGGGACGAGGGGCTGAACCTGCTTGCGCCGCTCTCGCCCGAGGTGGCTGGGTTCCTGATTGTCGCGGCTGCATTGCTCGACATCGGTCTTGGAGCGGCATTGCTCGTGCGTTCGCTGGCGCGTCCCGTGCTGCTCGCGATGCTCGTCGTGAGCGGCCTGTATCTCCTGGCGGGGACGATCGTCGCTCCTTCGCTTTGGCTCGATCCGCTCGGGCGTCTCACCAAGACGCTGGTCGTGATGCTGGCCACCACGTTCACGCTAGCGGTCCTGGATGAGCGATGACCGAGTATCTGCTGACCCTGAAGCTGATCCACATTCTCGGCGCGACCGTGCTGTTCGGGACCGGGATCGGCATCGCCTTCTTCATGTGGATGGCCCACCGCTCGCGCGACGCGGCCGTAACTGCGCACACCGCCGGGGTCGTCGTCGTCGCCGACACCGTCTTCACCGCCACGGCGGTCGTCGTCCAGCCGATCTCGGGCGCGCTGCTCGCCTGGGCGATCGGCTACACATTGTGGGAGTCCTGGATCGTTGTCTCGCTCGCGCTCTATGTGCTGGTCGGCGTATGCTGGCTGCCGGTGGTATGGATTCAGACCCGTCTCCGCGATCTTGCGCGCGCTGCCGTCCGGCAAAAGGAAGACCTGCCGGCCGCGTATCACCGGTTGTTTCGCATCTGGTTCGCACTCGGCTGGCCGGCCTTCATCGGCGTGATCGCCATCTTTGCGATGATGATCTGGCGGCCGAAGTTCTGGTGACGCGGCAGGGCTGCTGGGCCGGCCTCACCCGGTGAGTGCCGCGCGCACCCCGTCGATCACGTATTGCACCGCGAGCGCGGCGAGGATCACGCCGAGCAGCCGCTGCAGCACGACATTGCCGGTGACGCCCAGGAGGCGCTCGATACGGCTCGCCAGCAGGAACACAACGAAGCAGGCGCCCATCACCACGAGAATAACGCTGAACAGAACGGCCAGTGCGAGGGGCCGGCCGCCGGCCTGTCCGGCCAGCAGCAGGGTGGCGGTGATCGCCCCGGGACCCGCCATCAGCGGGATTGCCAGCGGGAAGGCTGCGATGTTGCGCACGTGCTCTTCCAGCGCCTCTTCGGCCTGCTTCGACTGGCGGTCGATGCGCACGCCCAGCACCATCTCGGACGCCACCGCAAACAGGAGCAGGCCGCCGGCTATCCGGAACGCCGGCACGCCGATCCCGAGCTGGCGCAACAGCCAGTCGCCGACCAGCGCCGTGCCGATCAGGATCGTACCCGCAATGACACTGGCGCGCAGCGCGATCCGCTTGCGCGCCTTGGCCGGCAGGCCATGGGTTACCGCGAGGAAGGTTGGCGCCAGCCCCACAGGGTCCACGACCACCAGCAAAGTCACCAGTGCGGAGATGAGATAGTCGAGCGGCATGGCGCCGGCGTAGCGGCCGCTGCGGGAGGGGTCAACTGAGGGTTTTTTCAGGGTCGGGGGCGGCCCGAATTGCGGCGCCAATAAGTCTCGCTAGGATATTGAAAATACGAAAGAAAATCCTACTTGATAATCGTGAATACAGGTGGCACCGGCCGCTTGAATCAGCTAAGAAAAACCGCACTGGATTCGCCAGGACATTAGCCCTTGTCTGATATTGAAAATCCCTCGTCTGAGGGCAACGAGCCGCCCTCGGATATCCGCCCCGTGTCGATCGCGGAGGAGATGAAGCGCAGCTACCTTGATTACGCCATGAGCGTGATCGTGTCGCGCGCATTGCCCGATGCGCGCGACGGGCTCAAGCCGGTGCATCGGCGCATCCTCTATTCGATGCACGAGAACGGGCACACCCCTGACAAGAAATACGTCAAGTCCGCGCGCGTGGTCGGCGACGTGATGGGCAAGTATCACCCGCACGGCGACCAGGCCATCTACGATGCACTGGTGCGCATGGCGCAGGACTTCTCCATGCGCCTGACGCTGATCGACGGGCAGGGGAATTTCGGCTCGGTCGACGGCGACCCGCCGGCGGCCATGCGCTACACCGAGTGCCGTCTCGGCGAGCCGGCGATGTCGCTGCTGGAGGACATCGACAAGGACACCGTCGACTTCCAGCCCAATTACGACGGCAACGAGCACGAGCCGGTGGTGCTGCCGGCACGTTTCCCGAACCTGCTGGTCAACGGCGCCGGCGGCATTGCCGTCGGCATGGCGACCAACATCCCGCCGCACAATCTCGGCGAGGTGATCGACGCCTGCTTCGCGCTGATCGACAATCCGGCGCTCGGCATCGACGACCTGATCAATATTGTCCCGGGGCCGGATTTCCCGACTGGCGGCGTCATCCTCGGCCGCGGCGGCATCCGCTCGGCCTACCACAGCGGCCGCGGCTCGATCATCATGCGCGGCAAGGTGGAGATCGAGACGCTGCGCGGCGACCGCCAGGCCATCATCATCACCGAGATTCCCTATCAGGTGAACAAGGCGGTGATGGTTGAGCGCATCGGCGAGCTGTGGCGCGAGAAGAAGATCGACGGCATTGCGGCGCTGCGCGATGAATCTGATCGCCAGGGTTACCGTGTCGTGATCGAGTTGCGGCGCGAGGCGGTCGCCGACGTGGTGCTCAACCAGCTCTATCGCTTCACGGCGCTGCAAAGCTCCTTCGGCGCCAACATGGTGGCGCTCGACGGCGGCCGCCCGCTGGTGATGAACCTGAAGGACCTGCTGGCGTCCTTCCTCGGCTTCCGCGAGGAGGTGATCTCGCGGCGGACCAAGCACCTGCTCGGCAAGGCGCGCGACCGCGCTCACATCCTGGTCGGGCTGGCAATCGCGGTCGCCAATATCGACGAGGTGATCCGGCTCATCCGCGCGTCGAAGGACGCCAACGAGGCGCGCGAGGCCTTGATGGCGCGCGATTGGGAAGCCAAGACCGTCGAGACCATGGTCACGCTGATCGACGATCCGCGCCACAAGGTTTCGCCCGCAGGCACCACCAAGCTCTCTGCTGAGCAGGCCAAGGCGATCCTCGATCTGCGGCTGCAACGGCTCACGGCGCTGGGCCGCGACGAGATCAAGGCCGAGCTCGACAAGCTGGCCGATGAGATCGCCGACTATCTCGACATCCTGCGCTCGCGCGCGCGCATCCAGGCCATCGTCAAGGACGAACTGGCGGCGGTGAAGAAGGAGTTCGCGACCCCGCGCCGCACCGAGATCCTCGACGAAGAGGGGGAGATGGAGGACGAGGACCTGATCCATCGCGAGGACATGGTCGTCACAGTCTCCCATCTCGGCTACGTCAAGCGCGTGCCGCTCTCGACCTACCGGGCGCAACGCCGCGGCGGCAAGGGCCGCTCCGGCATGCAGACCCGCGAGGAGGACTTCGTCACCCGGCTGTTCGTTGCGTCGACGCACGCGCCGGTGCTGTTCTTCTCCTCGCACGGCCGCGTCTACAAGGAGAAGGTGTGGCGGCTGCCGCAGGCGGCGCCGCAGGCGCGCGGTAAGGCACTGATCAACATCCTGCCGCTCGATAACGGCGAGCGCGTCAACACCGTGATGCCGCTGCCGGAGGACGAGTCACGCTGGGGTGAACTCGACGTCATGTTTGCCACCACGCGTGGAACGGTGCGGCGCAACAAGCTGTCCGACTTCGTCGACGTCCGGCGCTCCGGCATCATCGCCATGAAGCTCGACCAAGGCGAGGCGATCGTGAATGTCCAGATCTGCACCGAGAAGGACGACGTGTTGCTGACCTCCGCCGGCGGCCAGTGCATCCGCTTCCCGGTCACCGACGTCCGCGTATTTCAGGGCCGCACCTCGATGGGCGTGCGTGGCATCAACCTGGCCGAAGGCGATAAGGTGATCTCGATGTCGATCCTGCGGCACCTCGATGCCAGCGCCGAGGAGCGGGTGGCCTATCTCAAGCGGGCCAATGCGGTGCGCCGCGGCACCAACGGTGAAGCCGAGGAAACGGCGGCCGACGCAGAGGAGACGGCAGGCACCATCGAGCTGGGCGAACAGCGCTACGTCGAGATGTCAGCGGCCGAGCAGTTCATCCTGACCATCTCGGAACGCGGCTACGGCAAGCGCTCGTCGTCCTACGAGTACCGGATCACCAGCCGCGGCGGCAAAGGCATCGTCGCTATGGATATCTGGGAAGGCAAGAAGGGCGCCGAGAAGATCCGGGAGAAGACCGGCCATCTGGTGGCGTCGTTCCCGGTCGGGGACGAGGACCAGCTCATGCTGGTCACCAATGGCGGCCAGCTCATCCGCACCCGGGTCGAGGGCATTCGCATTGCCGGCCGCGCGACCCAGGGCGTGATCGTGTTCGACACCGCCGAGGACGAACGCGTGGTGTCGGTCGAGCGGTTGTCCGAGGAAGGCGAGGAGTAGCGGGGGCCTTCGCGTCAGCAGGGGACCACGAAATGTCCGCCGATCCGCCGTCCGTGCCACCGCCGGCGCCGCCACCGCCGATTCCACACGGCATGCCGATCACCCTGGAGCTGGCGAAGCAGGTTGCCGCCGCGGCGGAGGCCGAGGCACACAGGCAAGGCTGGCCGATGGCGATCGCGATTGCGGAGCCTTCGGGCGCGTTGATCTACTTCCTCAAGATGGACAACGTGCAATACGCCTCGGTCGACCTCGCGATCGCCAAGGCCAAGACTGCGGCGCTCTACCGCCGGCCGACCAGGATGTTCACCGAGGCGCTGGCCAACGGCCACCTCTTCTTCCTGACCTTCGAGGGGCTGTGTGCGGCGCCCGGCGGGTTGCCGCTGGTCGCTGGCGGCAAGCTCGTCGGCGCCATCGGCGTCAGCGGCGGGGCCGGCCACCAGGACGACATTGTTGCCGAGGCCGGCGTTGCCGCGATGGCGTGAGCGGAGCCGTCAGTCGATCCGGAGCTTTGCAGCCTTGGCGACCGCTTCCCATTTACGGCGCTCGGCGGCGATGAATGCCGCAAATTCCTCGGGCGAGCCGCTACCGGCTTCGGCGCCCATGGTGGCGAGCACCTTCTGCATCTCGGGCGTCACAAGCTGTCGGTTGACGGTGGCGTTGAGCCTGTTGACGATGGCGCGCGGCGTCGCCGCGGGTGCCACCACGCCGAACATGGCCGGCACGGTGAAATCGGGGAAGCCGCTCTCGATCATGGTCGGGATGTCCGGCAGCTCCTTGAACCGCTTCGGACTGGTCACCGCGATTGCGCGGATTTTTCCGTCGCGGAGCAGCGGCAGCAGGCCGGAGAAGTTCACGAACGATATCTGCGCCTGATTTCCCAGCACAGCCCGCAACGCCTCGCCGCCGCTGTTGTAGGGGACGTGCACGATGTCGATGCCCGCGCGCACCTTCAGCAGTTCGCCCGTCAGATGCAACGTATTGCCGACCCCGGCCGACGAGAAGTTGAGCTTGCCCGGGTTGGCCTTGGCGTAGACGATCAGTTCCGGCATGGACTTCGCCGGCACCGAAGGATGCACAAAGACAACCTGGTAGGAGGTCGACAGCCGAGCCACGGGCGCGAAGGCCTTGGCCGGATCGTAACCCGCGTTGCGGAATAGGATCGGGATATGCACCAGCACCGAGGTATTCCCGAGCAGCAGCGTGTAGCCGTCGGGCTCCGCGGCCGCGACCGCGCGGGCGGCGATGGTGCCGCCGGCGCCGCCCCGGTTTTCCGCAATCACGTTCTGGCCGTAGGCGGCCTGAAGCCGCTGCGCGATCGAACGCGCCAGCAGGTCGGTCGGCCCGCCCGGCGATTGCGGCACGACGATCCGGACCAGCCGGTCGGGATAGGTTTGCGCCAGCGCCGCACCCATCGCGATGCAGAGCGCAGCTGCGGCGGCAAGAATTCCGCGCGTCATGGTCATTCGATCTTCACGCCGGTGAGGCGGACGGCCTCGGCCCAGGCGCGCCTTTCCTTTTCCAAAAATGTGCCGAACGCCTGAGGTGTGCCCGGGTTCGGAAGCAGACCAAGCTTCGCCATGCTGGCCTTCAGCTGGGGATTGGCCAGCACCTCGTTCAGTGTGGCATTGAGCGACTTCAGAACCCCGGGGGGAATGGCGGCCGGCGCCAGCATGCCGGTCCAGAACGTAAACGTCAGCGGCACGCCGCTTTCGGCCATGGTCGGGACGTCGGGAAGGTCGGCGTAGCGCTCTTCGCCGATCACCGCGATCGCCCGCAGTTTTCCGGCACGCACCAGCGGCACCAGCGTGGCCGTGGTACCGATGTTCATCTGGATCTGGCCCGACAGCAGATCGGTGATGGCGTTGGCGCCGCCCTTATAGGGGATCGCGGCGATATCGGCCTTGGTGTGGTGCTTGAACAGCTCGCCGATCAGGTGCGGCGAAGTTCCGAGCCCATAGCCCCAGTTCAGCGTGCGCGGGTTGGCCTTCGAATAGGCGACGAGTTCCGCGATGGTGCGGACCGGCAGTTTCGGGCTCACAACTACCACGAACGGCGATGTTGCGGTGGCGCCGACCGGGACGAAATCCTTCAGCGGATCGTAGCTGAGATTGCGAAATGCGGCCGGTGCGATCACGTGGTTGGCGGCGGTGTGCAGCAAGGTGTAGCCGTCGGCCTCGGCGCCCGCGACCGCCTTGGCTCCGATGGTTGCGCCGGCGCCGGGCCGGTTCTCGATGATCACCGGCTGCCGGAAGGCGGTCGACAGATAGTTGCCGACCAGGCGACCGACCACGTCGACCGGCGAGCCGGCGGTGAGCGGCACGATGATCTTGATCGGCTTGCTCGGATAGAACTGCGACAGTGCCGCGGCACCGAGCACGTGTGATCCTCCAATGGCCACAAGCGTGGCCGTGACGATTCGCGCCGTTCGCATTGCAGACCCCTCAATCGACCTTCATGCCGCTCGACTTCACCACGGCGATCCATTTGGGCGACTCCTCCGCGAGCAGCGCCCGGAAATCCTGCGGCGTTCCGCCAATCGGCGTGGAGCCGAGCTTGCGCAGCGCGTGGATCATATCCTCGGACTTGAGTACCGCATTCATCTCACGATTGAGCCGCGCGATGATTGCAGGCGGCGTGCGCGGCGGCGCGACCAGTCCGGTCCAGGATACGGCCACCATGTCGCGCACGCCACTCTCGACCATGGTCGGAACGTCCGGTAGTTCGGAACTGCGCGCCGTGCCGGTGACCGCCAGCGGCCGCACCTTGCCGTCGCGGACGTGACCGATCGTCACCGAGGTCGGCTCGAACGCCATGTCGATCTGCCCGCCGAGCATGTCGGTCATCACGTTGGCGGCACCGCGATAGGGAACCGTGACGATGTTGATGCCCGCCCGCGACTTGAAAAGCTCACCGACCATGATCGGCGTGGCTCCGGCGGGCGCGCCGAAATTGATCTTGCCCGGATGGGCCCGGGCATAGGCAATCAGGTCCTGAACGGTGCGGGCTGTCACGCGCGGGGGTACGATCAGCACGAAGGGCGTGCCGGACACCGCCACGATCGGGGAGAAACCGTCGACCGGCGCGATGTCGAGCGATCGCGACAACGTGGGCAGAACGGCGAGCGTCATCAGTCCGCCCACCAACAATGTATGACCATCCGGTTCCGCACCGACGGCCGCTTTCAGTCCAACCGTACTGCCGCCGCCAGGCCGGTTCTCGATGATGATCTGCTGGCCCAGATTGGGTGACAGCTTTTGTCCGATCAGCCGCGCCATCACATCGATCGGGCCGCCGGCCGGGAATGGTACGATGATGCGGATCGGGCGCGTTGGATAACGCTCCTGCGCGGCGGCCGTGCCGGCAGCCCCGGCAGCGCCGATTGACAGCGCCAACAATAGCGAACGGATCACGGCATGCTCCTTCAGGTTCGCCGTCCGCGCGCCGGCGCGAGGATTCTGACCATGTCGCTGTAGCCGCGCTGGCGGGCATAGGTGAGGGCGGTGGCGCCCTGGCGGTCCTTGATCTCGGTATCGGCGCCGGCCTTGACCAGCACCTCCACGGTCGCGACGTGGTTGGCGCTGCCGTTGCCGAGCACGACTGCCTCGATGAGCGCGGTCCAGCCGAGCCGGTTGACGTGGTCGAGCGGCGCGTTCTTCGCGATCAGGATGCGGACGACCTCGACGTGCCCGCGATGCGCGGCCGCGATCAGCGCGGTTCCGTCATAGGGGCTGGTGATGTTGCGAGGACTGGCGCCACCCTCCAGCGCGATGTTCAGCATGTCGATGTCGTTGTGGACCGCCGCGATGGTCAGGATGTCGTAACGCTGGGCGTCCAGTGCATTCGGATTGGCACCGAGACGAAGGAGCGCGCGCGCGGCCGCGTAGTGCTTGCGGTAGACCGCGACGTGCAGCGGCGTGCGGCTGTGCGAATCCTGGATGTCCGGACGCTCGCCAGCGGCGATCAGACGCTCGATCTCGGCGACGTCGCCATTGGCGGCGGCGGCATGCAGCCCGGCATAGATGCGCAGATCGCGTTCGCTCGGCGGCGTCTGCGCCCGCAGTGTGCCGTCGGCGACGCCGAGCGCGATGACGGCCATCACGGCGAAGATTGTACGGCGAACCATGCGCTTCCCGGCGTGTCTATCCTGAAGGCGACGATAGCACGGCAGTCTCGCGGTCGCTGCCCGGCGCAAGGCCGCACCAAAACAACAATGGCCAGGACATGCCCGGCCGTCGCGCCGTTGAATTTGGAAACTCGGGCTCCTAACGGGCCACGCGGTCGGTGGTGACCACGCGGACCCTGCGGCCCTGGCCGTTGGGCCGGCTCGGGTCGCGCAGGCAGCTGGCTTCGAAATAGGGCCATGCCTGCTGGCTACAGGCGGTCCCGACCGGGCGGATGTCCAGGCGATCGCCCTTGATCACGGGGGGCGGCGTGCGCGCTTCGACCTCGGGGCTGAAGCCCGGCAGGGCAACCATGATCGCGGCCCCGATGGCGGCCGCGGCGATGCCGGAAAGAATCTTGAAAATCAACATGTTCGACCCCTAACCTGCGCCACTCGCGAGGCCATCCACGGCCTTCTTGGGAGTTGGTCGCGCCGGCCGCCGAAAAGGTTCAAGGATCACCGGAGGATGGGGGCACCGGGCGGTCGCGGGCGCGAGAAGCCGCCCAGCACGTTGCGGTGCAACAAGAAGGCACTTGCCTTGCGGTTCGCGGACCTGCGGGTTAGACCGCGGGCATGCCGCGTACCGCGCTCTTTCCGGGCTCCTTCGACCCGGTCACCAACGGTCATCTCGACATCGTTCGTCAGGCCGCCCGGCTTGCTGACCGGCTGGTGCTGGCGATCGGCGCCCACCCCGGCAAGGTGCCGCTGTTCAGCACCAGCGAGCGGCTCGCCATGCTGGAAGAGATCGCGGCGCCGGTTGCGCGTGCGGCGGGTTGCGAATTGCGCTGCATCACGTTTGCCGATCTCGTTGTCGCGACTGCCCGGCGCGAAGGCGCCGGCATCCTGGTCCGGGGACTGCGCAGTTCCGCCGATTTCGATTACGAGATGGAGATGGCAGGCATGAACGGCGCGATGGCGACGGAGATCCAGACCGTGTTCCTACCGGCATCGCCAGAGGTCCGCCCGATCACCGCCACACTGGTCCGACAGATTGCATCCATGGGTGGCGATGTCTCGCACTTCGTCCCGCCTGCCGTCGTTGCACGGCTGAAACAAAAATTCGCCGGCAAGTCCGGCTGATGCGCCCTCAAATCGACACCGCGATCAAGCCAGCCAAGGATCACCATGACCATCCGACCTGCAATCACGGTACTCATGCCGGCGCTGCTGATGGCGGCGCTGACATCGCCACTGTCCGCCCAGGGCAATCTCGACAATCCGGCAGCGTTGCGCGAAACGGCGCCCGCCACGTATCAGGCGCGCTTCGAGACCAGCAAGGGGACATTCACAGTACAGGTGAATCGCGCGTGGGCGCCGAACGGTGCCGACCGATTCTACAATCTCGTGAAGAACGGCTTCTACGACGGGGTGCGCTTCTTCCGCGTGATCGAGGGTTTCATGGTGCAGTTCGGCATCAATGGCGATCCCAAGATTTCGGCACGGTGGCGCGAGGCACGCATTCCCGACGATCCGGTGCGGCAAAGCAACCGGCGCGGATTCATCACCTATGCGATGGCCGGCCCCAACACGCGCACCAGCCAGGTGTTCATCAATTTCGGCGACAATGGCGCACTCGACCGGCAGGGATTCTCGCCGTTCGGCCAGGTGATCGGCGGAGGCATGAAGGTGGTGGACTCTCTGTATAACGGTTACGGCGAAGGCGCGCCGCGCGGGCGCGGCCCCGATCAGGGCCGCATACAGATGGAAGGCAACGCCTATCTGACCAGGGACTTCCCGCGCATGGATTTCGTCAAAAAGGCAACGATCACCAAATGACCGCGGCCCGCGCGCCGCGTCATTCATTCACAAGGAACACATGATGGCCAATCCGGAAGATACGATGGTGCTCGAAACCAGCCAGGGTAGAGTGGTGATCGCGATGCGGCCGGACCTGGCCCCGGGCCACGTCGCCCGCATCAAGGAACTGGTGCGCGAAGGATTCTACGATGGGATCGTGTTCCACCGCGTCATTGATGGCTTCATGGCGCAGACCGGATGCCCGCACGGCACCGGGACCGGCGGGTCCGGCCGCAAGCTCAGGGCCGAATTCAACCGCGAACCGCACCGGCGCGGCACCGTCTCGATGGCGCGCGCCCAGAATCCGGATTCCGGTGACAGCCAGTTTTTCATCTGTTTTGCCGACGCGCCGTTCCTCAACGGCCAGTACACGGTCTGGGGCCAGGTGACGGAAGGCATGGAGAACGTGGACAAGATCAAGCGCGGCGAGCCGGTGCAGAATCCCGACAAGATCATTTCCGCGCGCATGGCCGATCAATAGCGACCGCGTTTCACGGCAACCGGCTACGACAGGACCCGTCGCTCTTTCGGCTCGGGATCGCAGACCCATGCTTGGCGCGCGAACCATTCGTGTTCCGTCTGGCAGACGGGGCAGAACACGCGCGCGAAGAATACCGGCATTGCGCTGAAGCTGCGGCGGTCCGCGACCATCCCGGTTGCGATGTCGCGCCCAGTGTCCGGACATTTGATCATCACCTCGCCCATGGCGCGCTCCCGATTCGAAGGATCGTTGCTCCTTTGCTATCGGCAGCATGCGACGATCGTTTGACGTAGGCGCGGCGACACCGCGACATCGGCCACGACTTTTGCAATACGTTTTACGAGGATTTGATGCCGCACATTAATTTTTCGGTGGCCGGAACCGGATCAAATGCCGCGCGTTGCAGCAGACAACCTCAACAAGGACGGGGAGCAGTGATGACACGGCCCCAAATGCAGGACCGGACGCAGGTTCACCCGTGCGTTCTGGGCCAGCGGAAACTCTATTGGGTGCTTCGGCAGGACTCCGACTGGTTCATAAAGTTCGATGGTGCCAATTACGGTCCCTATCAGAGCGAGCGGGAAGCCATCCTGTTTGCGGTCGACGCAGCCAACAAGCTCGGCCTGCAGGGCGAGGAAACGCAAGTGCTGCTGGTCGACGAGAACGGCGACGCCCAGCCGGCCTGGACCTTCGGCCAGGATTCCTTTCCACCGCGTTTCTAGATATCAGCAGGACAGCTCCGCCGTCTTGTCATAGCCCATGGTTGTGGGCGATGACCGGCGTCGATGCGCACCGACCTGTTCGATTTCAACCTTCCGCCGGATCGGATTGCCCTGCGACCCGCCGTGCCGCGTGACGCGGCGCGTTGCCTGGTCGTGCGCCCGGGCGAGACGCCCGAATTCGCCGATCGCGGCGTGCGCGATCTGCCGGACCTGCTGCAACCGGGCGATGTCGTGGTGGTCAACGATACCCGGGTGATCCCGGCGCGGCTGACGGGCCGCCGCATCGGGCGCGGTTCCAGTGAGCCGGCGATCGAAGCGACGCTGCACCGCCGGCTGGATGGTTCGCGCTGGCGCGCCTTCGTGCGGCCGGCCAGGCGGCTTGTACCCGGCGACGTGGTGCGTTTCGGCGAGGAGGGCAACGTCTGCTTCCTCGGTCAGCTTGACGCCACGGTCGAGGACAAGGGAGAGGGCGGCGAGGTCACGCTGGCATTCGCGTTTCATGGCGCGGTGCTCGACCAGGCGATCGAGGAACGGGGCGACATGCCGCTGCCGCCCTATATCGCTGGCCGGCGAGGCCCCGACACGCAGGATCGAGCCGACTATCAGACCATGTTCGCGCAGGACGACGGCTCGGTGGCCGCTCCCACTGCGGGGCTGCACTTCACCACCGACCTGGTCGGGCGCCTGATGCGCCGCGGCGTGGCGATGCACAAGGTCACCCTCCATGTCGGCGCCGGGACATTCCTGCCGGTCAAGGCGCAGGATACGCGCGGCCACAGGATGCACCCGGAAACCGGAATCCTCAGCGCCGAGACCGCAGATGCGCTCAACGCGGTCCGGCGCGCCGGCGGCCGCATCGTGGCGGTCGGCTCGACCTCGTTACGGCTGATCGAAAGCGCCGCCGACGAGACCGGCCTCATCCGTCCGTTCGCAGGCGATACCAGCCTGTTCATCACGCCGGGCTATCGCTTTCGCGCGGTCGACGTGCTGATGACCAACTTTCACCTGCCGCGCTCGACGCTGTTCATGCTGGTGTCGGCATTCTGTGGCCTGGAGCTGATGCAGCGGGCTTATGCACATGCGATCGCGGCCGGCTATCGCTTCTATTCCTACGGCGATGCCTGCCTTATGTTCAGGGACCGGAATCAGGGAGGCAACCATGGATCAGCAACTGCGACTCGGCCGCCTCGTTCTTGAAGACGCGCAGGCGAGTCACCAGAAAGTCACGATCGATCTCGTGTTTCAAGGCAATGCCGTCAAACCTGGGATCGAGTATTTTGGAATCTGGCGCGACGAAAACCAGGAAAGCAGCTGCCCATTCGTGATGAGCGAGAACGGCGAGGTCGATTTCGGCACCGGCTACAGCGGTGACGACCGTTTCTACGAGTTCGATATCATGACGGCGCCGATCGCAATCGGCAACGAGATCGGCTGGCGCAGCGATCAGTATGAGACCACAATGAAGGTCGTGTCGGTGGTCCAACTGGTCTGATGGATTTCCGCGTTGCCGCCAGCGACGGCGCCGCTCGCAGCGGGGAATTGACGACGCCGCACGGCGTCGTGCGCACGCCGGCGTTCATGCCAGTGGGGACGCAGGCGACCGTCAAGGGGCTTGCGCCCGAGACGGTGCGCGCGGCCGGCGCCGACATCCTGCTCGGCAACACCTACCATCTGATGCTGCGCCCTGGCGCCGAGCGCGTCGCCGCGCTCGGCGGCCTGCACCGCTTCATGAACTGGCCGCATGCCATTCTCACCGATTCCGGCGGCTTCCAGGTCATGTCGCTCGCCGGCCTGCGCAAGATCGAGGAGCGGTGCGTGATCTTCCGGTCGCACCTCGACGGCACGATGGTGGAATTGTCGCCCGAGCGCGCGATCGAGATTCAGGAACTGCTCGGGGCCGACATCGCCATGCAGCTCGACGAATGCGTCAAGCTGCCGGCACCCCGCGCAGAGATCGAGCGCGCCATGCGGTTGTCGCTGCGCTGGGCGGAGCGGTCGAAGCAGGTGTTCGACGCCGGGTCGGGCCGCGCCCTGTTCGGGATCGTGCAGGGCGGCGATGACGCGGTCTTGCGGGCCGAAAGCGTCCGCCATCTCGTCGACATGGCATTCCAGGGCTACGCCATCGGCGGACTGGCAGTGGGCGAGTCCCCGGAGGTGATGCGGCGCGTCATTGCCGAGGTCGCGCCGGCGCTCCCGCCGGACCGGCCGCGCTATCTGATGGGCGTCGGAACGCCCGACGATATCCTCGGAGCGGTGGCGGTGGGCGTGGACATGTTCGATTGCGTCATACCAACGCGCAATGGCCGCCACGGCGTGGCGTTCACGCGCTTCGGGCCGATCAATCTGAAGAACGCGCGCCACGCCGACGACCCGCGGCCGCTCGACGAGGACAGCTCCTTTCCCGCCGCGCGCTCCTATTCACGCGCCTATCTGCATCATCTGGCCAAGGCCGGGGAAATGCTCGGCGCGATGCTGCTGTCGGCGATCAATCTGGCCTATTATCAGGAACTCACCGCCGGGGCGCGCACGGCCATTGCGGGAGGCCGGTTCGACGAGTTCCGCGCGGAGGCCGTCGCCGGCTGGGCGCGGGGCGATCTTCCGCCGCGCTGAATTCTGCCGCAACGGCTCGGAAATGCCCTCTCGACGAAACCGCGGCGGCGACGCACAATGGAATTCATCCAAAAAGAACACCCGCTTCACCTTGAGGAGACGCGACCATGGCCATCACCGTGAAGGTCAACGGCGCGACGCGCTCGGTCAATGCCGAGCCCGATACGCCGTTGCTCTACGTTCTGCGCAACGATCTTGAACTCAACGGCGCCAAGTTCGGCTGCGGCCTGTCGCAATGCGGAGCGTGCACCGTCCTGATCGACGGCGTGGCGACGCGCTCCTGCGTGACCCCGCTGAGCCGGGTCGGACAGTCCGAGGTGACCACACTGGAGGGCCTTGGCACCACCGCAAAACTGCACCCGCTCCAACAGGCGTTCATCGACGAGCAGGCGGCGCAGTGCGGCTATTGCACCAGCGGTATGATCGTTGCGGCCAAGGCACTGCTCGATCGCAACCCGCGGCCGACCGAGGCACAGGTGCGCGAGGGGCTGGCCGGCAATCTCTGCCGCTGCGGCAGCCATAACCGTATCGTCCGGGCCGTCCTGCGTGCGGCGCAAGCCAACGGGAGGATTTGACCATGACCTCGGCGCACCTCACACGGCGCGAATTCACCGCCCTTGGCGGCATCGTTCTGATGTTCAGCCTCGTGCCCGCGCAGGCCCAGCAGAAGCCGCCGCGGTTGCCCGGCGCGCTCAACAACAACCGCATGCTCAGCGCATGGATTGCAGTCCATGCCGACGGCACGGCAACCGTGATGACGGGCAAGGTAGAACTGGGGCAAGGCATCCTCACCGCGCTGTCGCAGATCGCGGCGGAGGAGCTCGAGCTGCCGCTGGCCCGAGTCAAAATCGTGTCCGGCGACACCGGTCGCACACCGAACGAAGGCCAGACCGCCGGCAGCTTGTCGATTCAGAACAGCGGAACGGCGCTGCGGCTCGCGGGTGCCGAGGTTCGCGCGATCCTGCTTGAGCTCGCCGCCAAACGGCTCGGCGTTGCCGCCAACAGCCTCAACGTCGCAGACGGCACCATCTCGGCGCCGGACGGCCGCAAGGTAACGTATGGCGAACTGGCACGCGACGCCGATCTCAAGCGTGAGGCGACCGGAAAGGTCACGCCCAAACCGCCGGCCCAACACCGCTTCGTCGGCCGCTCGACCCCGCGCATCGACCTGCCGGCCAAGGTGACGGGAGGCGCGGCCTTCGTCCAGGATCTGCGGCTGCCGGGCATGCTGCACGGGCGTATCGCGCGCCCGCCGCAATACGGCGCGCAGTTGGAAGGATTCGACGAAGCTAAGGTGCGCGCCATGCCTGGCGTCGTCGCCGTGGTCCGGGACGGCAGCTTCCTTGGCGTCGTGGCCGAGCGGGAAGAGCAGGCAATCAAGGCCGTCGACGCGGTCGCGGCCTCGGCGAAGTGGAAAGCTGGGCCGCACTTGCCCGACCCCGCGCGCTTGTACGAGCAGTTGAAGGCATTGCCGACCCAGGACACGGTCATCAGCCACAGGGAGGCGCCACTGCCGGCGTCCGGCGTCAAGGTGGTCGGGGCGACCTATCACCGGCCCTATCAGGCGCACGCGTCGCTCGGCCCGTCCTGTGGCGTCGCGCAGCTGCGGGACGGCCTGCTGACCGTGTGGACGCACAGCCAGGGCGTCTACCCCTTGCGAGCAACGATCGCGCGGGCGCTCGGGATGAAGCCGCCCTCGGTCCGTTGCATTCACATGGAGGGGGCGGGCTGTTACGGCCACAACGGCGCCGACGACGCGGCGTTCGATGCGGCGCTTCTGGCGCGCGCCACCAACGGACGCCCGGTGCGGGTCCAATGGATGCGGGCCGAGGAGTTCATGTGGGAGCCGTATGGCGCCGCCATGACCATGCAGGCGCGTGGCGCGGTAGCCGACGGCCGAATCGTGGATTGGAATTATGACGTGTGGAGCCAGAGCCATAATATGCGGCCGGGGGATCCGGCCGGCATCAACCTGCTGTCGAGCTGGTATCTGGCCGATGCCAAGACGCCCGGCCCCGCGCGGCAGGCCAATCCCCCGAACTTCGCAGGCGACCGCAATTCGGTGCCGACCTACGACTTCCCGCGGCAGCGTATTACCCATCACTTGATCAAGGAGATGCCGGTTCGCACCTCCGCGCTGCGCACGCTCGGCGGCTACGCCAATGTGTTCGCGGTGGAATCGTTCATGGACGAACTCGCTGCGGCGGCCGGCGCCGATCCGGTCGCGTTCCGGCTGGCGCATGTGAAGGACCCGCGCGAGCGGGCGGTGATTGAGGCGGTGGCCAAGGCGGCCAACTGGAAGCCGGGCGAGAAGGGCACCGGCGCGCGCGGGCGTGGCATCGGCTATGCCCGTTACAAGACGGTGGCGACCTACAATGCCGTCATCGTCGAGATCGAGGTCGATCGCGCGAGCGGCCGGATCAGGGTGCCGCGCGCGTGGACCTCGGTCGACGCCGGGCTGATCATCAGCCCGGACGGACTGACCAACCAGATCGAGGGCGGCATCATCCAGTCGGCGAGCTGGACGCTGCATGAGCAGGTGCGGTTCAATCGCAACGGCATCCTGTCGCGCGATTGGGCAAGCTATCCGATCATGACCATGCCGGAGGTTCCCAGGGTTGACACGGTGTTGTTGAATCAGCCCGGAGCCCCACCGCTGGGCGCGGGCGAGGCTTCGCAGGGTCCGACCGTCGCCGCGATCGCCAATGCATTTGCCAACGCGACCGGACGGCGGATGCGCGACCTGCCGTTTACGCCGGAACGGGTGAAAGCGGCGTTGGCCTGACCACCACGGCACCGCCCCCGAGACGCCCGGGGGCGGGCGCCGTCTTTACGGATTCTCCGTAACGTGAAATCCTTGCTGCGCGGCCATTCACGGCGGGCGACCAGACCTGCCGACAACGGATATCAGGGAGGCGACTTCATGAAACGCGACCACTTGCTGCGCGGCACCGCCCGCCATGGGCTGGCCATCGCGACCGCGACCGTCGGATTGACCGCATTGGCCGCGACGCCGGCCATGTCCCAGGCGCAACGCGTCGGCGCGCCCCCGGAGTCCAAGAACATGCGGCTGGTCGGGCACAGCGACCTCCAGGCGCGCAGCGCCTATCAGCCGGTCATCCACAAGCAGGGCAATCGCTACATCGCTTATGTCGGGCATCATGGCGGTACGAGCGCAAGTCCGAAGCCGGTCAATGCGCTGACCAAGCAGGCGGAATTCAACGGCACCTCGATCGTCGATGTGACCGACCCGCGGCAGCCGAAATACCTGGCGCACGTTCCGGGCGACGAGGGCCTGGGCGAGCAGGGCGGCGCCCAGATGGTGCGCCTGTGCGACGGCCGCGCGCTGCCGAAGGGCGATCCCAATGCGGTCTACATGCTGCGGGTGTTCGGGAACAAGGCGCACGAAGTCTGGAACGTCGCGGACCCGGCCAATCCCAAGAAGGTCAGCGTGGTGTCGTCCAATCTCGTGAACACCCACAAGAACTGGTGGGAGTGCGATACCGGCGTCGCCTATCTCGTCTCGGGCCTGAAGCCCTGGCGCACGCGCCGCATGACCGAGATCTTCGATCTCAGCGACCCCGCCAAGCCGGTCAAGATCCGCGACTTCGGCCTGGTCGGCCATGAGCCGGGCGCCACCGGAACGGTGCCGACCGACCTGCACGGCATGATCTCGACCGGCGTGAAGGACAATCGCGTGATCTTCGCCTACGGCACCAACAAGGGAGGCGTGGTGCAGATCGTCGACCGCCAGAAGCTCTTGACTGGGCCCAAGGAGCCGACACCGGAGAACCTGCGCGCACCGGTCATCGGGCAGCTCAACATGCTGCCGCTCAACGGGGCACACACGGCGGTGCCGCTCGGGCGCATGAAGATTGCGGAATTCGGCCGCGACATGGCGGGCGGCACCCGCAACATCATCATGATCGTCAACGAGTCGCTTGCCAACGAGTGCGCGGCGCGGGAGACGCGGCAGATGGTGTTCTTCGTGGATGCGACGGTGGAATCGCGCCCGATGGTGGTGTCGAACTTCAACGTGCCCGAGGCGAGCGGGAATTTCTGTTCGCGCGGCGGGCGCTTCGGCGCGCATTCCTCGAACGAAAGCACCGCCCCGGTCTATCACCAGAAGGTCGCGTTCTTCACCTGGTTCAACGCCGGCGTACGGGCGGTCGACATCCGCGACCCGTATTCGCCCAAGGAGATCGGCTACTTCATTCCGGCGATCACCAAGGCGACGACGGAGCGCTGTATCAAAGTTGACGGCAAGGACCGCTGCAAGATCGCGATCCAGAGCAACAATGTCGAGACCGACGACCGCGGTTACATCTACGTCGTCGACCGTGCCAATACCGGGATGCACATTCTGGAACTGTCCGGGACGGCGCGAACCGTCGCCGGGCTGAAGTAGGTCCGAAAGAGATCGGACGATTTGATCGGGAGATGCACATGATCCGCGTGAGTGGCCTGACTTGCCATGCGCTTCTGGGTACCCTCGTGAGCGGTGCCATTGTCGGGCTGATGACGTTGCCGGCGGCAACGCAAACCCGGCCGCACACGCCCAAGCTCGGTGAGCCACCGGAGGCGCTCAACATGCGCCTCGTGGGCCACAACGACTTGCAGGCGCGCACCGCCTACCAGCCGACCATCTTCAAGCAGGGCGGCCGCTACATCGCCTATGTCGGGCACCACGGCGGCAGCAAGGACAATCCCGCGCCGCTCAATCCACTTAATGGGCAGAAGGAGCTCAACGGCACGTCGATTCTCGATGTGACGGATCCGAAGAATCCAAAATACCTCGCCCATATTCCCGGCGCCGTCGGCGACGGCGAAGCCGGCGCCTCGCAGATGACCCGCGTCTGCGACGGCAAGACGCTGGGCAAGGGTGATCCCAACCGGGTCTATCTGTTGCGGACCTTCGGGCGCGAGGGCCACGAAATCCACGACGTGACTGATCCGACCAAGCCCAAAGTTCTCTGGCGCCATCTCGGGATGACCGACACCCACAAGAACTACTGGGAATGCCAGACCGGCATCGCCTACATCGTGTCGCGCCCGAAGGGTTGGCGCGCCCGCATCACCGAGGTGTTCGACCTCAGCGATCCGTCCAAGCCGGTGAAGATCAGGGACTTCGGCCTGGTCGGGCAACAGCCGGGGGCGACTGGCGCGGTGCCGGTCACCGTCCACGGCATGGTCTCGACGGGCCCCAAGGGCAATCGCGTCTATTTTGCCTACGGCACCAACCGCGGCGGCATTCTCCAGATTGTCGATCGCGACAAGCTGCTGAAGGGCCCGAAGGAGCCCACGCCCGAGAACCTGCGCTATCCGGAGATCGGCCGGCTCGAGATGAACCCGATGGTCGGGGCGCACACCGCCATGCCGCTCGGGCGCATCAAGATCCAGGAGTTTGCCAAGGACGCCGACAAAGGCGACCGCGACTTCGTGATGATCGTCAACGAGACCTTCCGCGAGGAGTGCGGCGAGGCGCGTCAGATGGTGTGGTTCGTCGACTCCACCATCGAGAACCGCCCCATGGTCGTATCGCATTGGACCGTGCCGGAGGCGGCCGGCAATTTCTGCACGCGGGGAGGGCGCTTCGGCGCGCATTCCTCGAACGAGGACATGGGACCGCCCTATTATCAGAAGCTGACTTTCATCACCTTCTTCAACGCCGGCGTACGGGTGCTCGATGTGCGCAATCCGTATCAGCCGAAGGAGGTAGCCTATTTCATCCCGCCGATCAGCAAGAACACGGTCGCGCGCTGCGGCACCATCCGCGGCGAGAAGCGCTGTAGCAACGTCGTCGTTCAGAGCAACAATGCCGAGACCGACGACCGCGGCTACATCTATGTCGCCGACCGCTCCAACACCGGCCTGCACATCCTGGAACTGACCGGCGAAGCACGCGCGATCGCCGGCCTGCCGCCGAATTGATCTTGGAATGCTCCATCCCTCCCGACGGGAGGGATGGAGCGCCGGCACGTTACGATCGTCTTACGTCCACGGGTTGACGGCGCAGTGGATCGCGTCCGGCCGTCCTTCGCCGCCCACGGTGCGCAGCGCCTCGTCGACCGCGTCCAGCCGGAAGGTGTGGCTGCACATCTCCTCCAGCGGATATTTTCGGCTGGCGATGATCTGTAGCCCGAGTTCCACCGCATGGTAGCTGTGCCCGCGCATCCCTTTCACCGTGAGGAAGCGGGTGAACAGGATGTCGGCGTCGAATTCCGGCACCGGCCGGCCCTTGCGCCCGCCGATCAGGATGCGTCCGCCCTTGCGTGCCAGCCGGATCGCCGAAACGACGGTCCACGGACCGCCCGACGCGCAGTCGATCACCAGATCGGCCATCGCGCCGCCGGTCAGGCCGGAGACGGTGCCGAGTAGGTCCTGTGCGTCGACATTGATCGTGTGGTGGGCGCCGAGCCGCTTGGCCAGCGCCAGGCGGCGAGCATCGGTCGGCGTCCCCAGGCCCGACACGATGATGCAGCCGGCGCCGGCCTCCCTGGCGGCAACGACACAGGCGAGCCCCTGCTGCCCTGGGCCCTGGATGACGATGCATTCGCCGGCGCCGACCTTGCCCTGGAGATAGGCCCATTCGACCCCGTTGCCGAGCGGCAGCGCCAGCGTGGCAAGCTCTGCGGGCAGATTGTCCGGCACGCGGTGAAACACCGAGTTGGGGTGCAGGTACTGATACTCGCTGTAGCCACCCCAGAGTCCCGGCGACTGGGCGACCGGGGTCGAGCCGTAGCGTACCGTTCCGGGTTTATTGAGCGTGTCGGTCTCGTCGCACAGCCGGAACTCGCCGCCGCGGCAATAGGCGCAGTGCCCGCAGGGCAGGTACTCCTCCAGCGCCACGCGGTCGCCCTCCTTGACACCGAAGCGGCGCGCGGCGTCGGGGCCAAGCTGCGCGATGCGGCCGACCGTCTCATGTCCGAGGATGAGTGGGCCCTTCGATTTCGGATAGTTCAAGTAGTAGGGCCAGTCGCTGCCGCAGACCCCGCAGAGTTCGACGCGCAACAGGCCGGCATCGGGCGGGATCTCCGGCATGGCGAATTCCCGCACCTCGGTGCGCCGGATGTCGGTCGAGACGGCTGCGCGGATCGCTGCCACGTTGCCGGCTCACATGCCGCCGTAAAGCCAGGCGATGCCCTCATAGGCGTCCTCGGGCGTGCGCGGGCCGAGCATCTGGTCGCGCAATTCTGCCGCCGGCCCCCGCGCGTGATAAAAGTCGCCGTACACGCGCGCCATGATCTGCACGCGCGCGGTGCGCAGATAGCGTTGCCGAACATAGGCGGCGAACGCGGCCGGCAGATCGTCGGGCTGTTCGGCGACTTTTTCGGCCAGCCAGACCGCGTCCTCGGTCGCCATGGCTGCGCCCTGGGCCAGGTATTGCAGCATGGGATGCGCGGCGTCACCCAGCAGCGCGACCCGACCTTTGCACCACTCCTTGATCGGCTCGCGGTCGCACAGCACCCACATGCGCCAGGTCTCGATGCGCTCCAGCATGCGCAGCACTTCCGGACGCTGGCCCTTGAAATGCGCCCACAGCTCCGCCGCGTCGGCCTCCGTGTTCCAGCCCTCCTCGTAGCGGTCAGAGTGGAACACGGCAACGATGTTCCAAAGTTCGCCGCGCCGCAGCGGATAGTGCACGAGATGGGTGCGCGGACCGGCCCACAGTACGACGTCCGGGTTCCAGAGGTCGGCGGGCACGTCCTCCCGCTTGAGGACCGCGCGATAGGCGATATGGCCCGAGACCCTGGGCCTGCCGTCGCCGACGATCGCCTCGCGGATCTTCGACCACATGCC
>Ga0209172_10001732_pt1 | contig 43589 bp, 40 predicted proteins | sample LarsenN4metaG_FD_184113 | JGI IMG/M metagenome (GOLD analysis project Ga0209172, IMG submission 184113) | Hot spring sediment bacterial and archeal communities from British Columbia, Canada, to study Microbial Dark Matter (Phase II) - Larsen... ... | reverse complement strand
AAGGGACTGGAGCGGGAGACGGGGATCGAACCCGCGACATCGAGCTTGGGAAGCTCGCGTTCTACCGCTGAACTACTCCCGCCCGCTCAGTGCTTGGCCATTATCGCACGCCCGGCGGTGAACCCCTGCCCCCCGGTCTTCTGTCTCCTGGCCCCTCATTTCAGCGAGATCCCGGCGGACGCCGTCACGAGCGTCACCGGGACCGTCGAGACCTCTTCCGTCGTCCGTCCTCTGGCTTTGTGGAACCGCACATCGAAGGAGAATGCCAGGTGCTCGGTGTTGAACCACCGCGCCCCGCCGCCGAAATTGATCGTCTGGAGCGCGGCGATCTCGCGCGTGCGCGCGGGTATCGTGGCCGCGGTGCTGGTGCTGTCACTGGCGAATTCCGAGGTTGCCGTGCTCACGGCAATCTGGCCAACGCCGGCACTGAGGTAGCTCCAGCCCCGCGATGAGCCGAAGTTGAACGAGAGCTGCGGAGTGACCATCCGGACGCGCGTGTTCACCTGCGGCATCCTCGCCAGAGGCGGCGAGCCGGTGCTGCTCCTCGGCGCCGGCCGCGATGCCTCGCCCCCGACACGGATCAGATTCACGCCGAGACCGATGCGGGCCGGACCCAGGCGGAAGAAGTAGGCATGTCCGCCAATATCGAACCCTAGCGCCCCGGTCGGAATCGGTGTACCGGTTGGCGCAGGCGGGAAGAAACTGGCGTCCTGCGGCAGCGATCCCGTGCTGGCGCGGACGTCGACCGCGAACGGTCCGGGCGGCCCCTCGCTCTGTGCGAACACGCAGAGCGGGAACAGGACCGTACCCGCGACGAGGCACAGCACCCTGAAGCCCGAAGTCGGTAGTCGACTCCCCAACGCCTCAGTAGCCCTTCGCCGTGCCGGCCGGCTGTTGCCCGCGCGACTCCTGCACGATACGGACGCCGGCGCTCGCACCGATGCGGGTGGCCCCCGCGGCGACCATCGCCTTGACGGCTTCGAGGTCGCGCACGCCGCCCGCCGCCTTCACGCCCATCTCCTCGCCGACCGCGCGCCGCATCAGCGCGACGTCGTGCACGGTGGCGCCGCCGGGACCGAACCCGGTGGAGGTCTTCACGAAGTCTGCGCCTGCCGCCTTCGCCAGCGTGCAGGCCGTGACCTTCTCATCGTCGGTCAGGAGCGCGGCTTCGATGATGACCTTGCTGACCGCTCCCACATCACGGCACGGTGCGGTGACCGCCTCGATGTCGCGTTCGACCACCCGCAGGTCCCCCGACTTGAGCGCGCCGACGTTGATGACCATGTCGATTTCGCGGGCGCCGTCGAATACGGCTCGACGCGTCTCGTAGTGCTTGGTATCGGGGGTGGTGGCGCCAAGCGGGAACCCGACGACGGAGCACACCTTGACGCGACTGCCGTGCAGGAGGCGGGCGCAGAGCGCTACCCAGGTCGGATTCACACAGACGCTCGCGAACTCGTACTGCGCGGCCTCGCGGCACAGAGTCTCGATCTCCTGGCGGGTCGCGTCGGGCTTCAGCAGGGTGTGGTCGATCATCGCCGCCACGCTTCCGGTCGACCCCCCGGTGGCGTGCAGCCCAAGCCGCTCCGCGCCTGCATCCAGGATGCCGCGCAGGCGATCGGGGCAGCACTCGAAGAGCACGGCATGGCAGCCGCACCGGACCGGTGAGGGTCCGCGGCCCGCCGCAGCCATCTCCTCGACGACGATGCGGACGAGGCGCTCAATGTCGGCGGGCTGCACCCTCCAGCTCCCGAATCTTGGCCAGCCGCCGCAGGTAGCGCGGCTCGCGGATCGCCGCGGCGAGGAACGTGTCGACGATCGTCAGCGCATCGGCGGCCGTGACGAGCGTGGCGCCAAGGGCCAGCACGTTGGCGCCGTTGTGCTCGCGGGCGTAGCGCGCCAGCGTCTGATTCAGACACATCGCGGCGCGAATGCCGGCAATCTTGTTGGCGGCAATCGCGGAGCCGAGCCCCGCGCCGTCGATGACGACACCCGCATCCGCCTCGCGACGGGCGACCTGCCGCGCCACCGCGGCCGCGATGTCGGGATAATCGACCGATTCAGGCCCATCGGTCCCGAGGTCGTGCACGGCAAGACCGCGCCCCCGAAGGTGCTGGCGAATCGCCGCCTTCAACGCCACGCCGGTGTGGTCGGCGCCAATCGCAACGACGCGCACGTCCGCCGGCGGCGCGAGCGACTCCGCGTCGACGTCGACGCCCTCGCGAACGACCGCGATGCGCCGCGCCCGCAACGTGTCGAGCGCGAGCGGCGTCACGTGTCCGCCCGCGACGAGCATCACCGTGCTGCCGTACTCGAGCATGCGGGCATCTGCTTCGGTGATCATCTGGAAGCGTTTCATGGGGCGGGACGCTATGTTACTCTCGCGTGCGCACCCGCTCAAAGAGCGGTCCGAAGGCATGACGATACAGACATCGCTGCACCTCCTGATTTCCGCCGATGCGATCGAGGCGCGCGTGCGCGCGATGGCGGACGAGATCCACCGCGATCATCCCGACGGGGTGCATCTCGTCGCGGTGCTGAAGGGCGCCTTCGTGTTCCTCTCGGACCTGGCGCGCGCGATGCCGGGCCGCTGCTCGCTCGACTTCATGGCGGTGTCGAGCTACGGCACCAGCACGAGGTCGTCGGGCCAGGTGCAGCTGCTGAAGGACCTCGAGAGCACGCTCGAGGGCCGCGACGTCGTCATCGTCGAGGATATCGTCGACACCGGCCTGACGCTCAACTACCTGCAGCACATTCTGCGGGCGCGGTCGCCGCGCCACCTCCGGACGGCGTGCCTCCTCAGCAAGCCGTCGCGACGACAGGTCGACGTCACGGTCGATTACATCGGATTCGAGATCGAGGACCGCTTCGTCGTCGGCTACGGACTGGACTTCGCCGAGCAGTATCGCAACCTGCCGTATATCGCCGTGCTGGACGGGCCGCCGCGCTAATTGCCCACCGCCGCGCGCACTTTCACCGCCCAGGCGCGCGCCGCAGCCAGAACCGCTCCTTCATCGAGCGTCAGGACGTGCCGATCGCGCATCAGCACCCGTCCGTTCACGATCGTCGTCCGCACGTCGTCACCGCGCGTGGTGTAGACCAGATGCGAAATCGGGTCGTACATCGGCGTCTGCCGCGCCGCCTGCATGCCCACGACGATCACGTCGGCCCGCTTGCCCGGCTCCAGCGAGCCGATCTGGGAGGCCAGGCCGAGCGCCCGCGCGCCGCCGAGAGTCGCCATCTCGAGGGCGGCGGCCGCGCCCAGCGCCCGCGGGTCGCCGGTTCGCACCTTCTGCAGCAGCGACGCGATCCGCATCGCCTCGAACATGTCCAGATCGTTGTTGCTGGCTGCTCCATCGGTCCCAAGGCCGATCGCGACGCCCGCCTGCAGGTATTCGGTGACCGGCGCCGTGCCGCTCGCCAGCTTCATGTTGCTCTCGGGATTGTGGGACACGCCGACGCCGCGCGTCTGCAGGAGCGCAATCTCGGGCTCCGACACGGCGACCGCGTGGGCGGCGAGCACGCCCGCGCCCAGAAACCCCAGGCTGTCGAGGTAGGTCACAGGAGTCATCTTGTACCGCTCCAGTGCGGACTTCCCTTCCTCGGCCGTCTCGGCGACATGAATCAGCGTCGGCACGCCGTGGCGCCGGCTGAGGACCCGCGCCGCCGTCAACGCCTGCGCGTCAAGGGTATAGACTGCGTGCGGCGCCACCGCCGGCGTAATCAGCGCATCGCCTTTGAATTCCGCGATGAACGTCTCGGCACGCGCGAGCGCCTCGGCCGGGGTCTTTGCGTCGGCAACAGGGAACTGGATGATCGTCTGGCCGAGCACGCCGCGCAGGCCGGCCGCTCGGGTCGCGCGGGCGATTTCCTCCTCGAAGTAATACATGTCGGCGTACGTGGTCGTGCCCGACTGGATCATCTCGAGAACCGCCAGGCGCGTGCCGTCCCGGACGAACGCCGGCGAAACGGTCTTCGCCTCGGCCGGGAAGATGTACTTCGTAAGCCACTCCATCAGCGCGAGGTCGTCCGCCAGGCCGCGGTACAACGCCATCGGCGCGTGGGTGTGCGTATTCACGAGACCCGGAAGAATCACGTGGCCGGCGGCATCGATCGTCTCGGTGCCGCGAAACCGACGGCGGATCGCCTCCGCTCCATCGACGGCGACGATGTCAGCGCCGTCGATCGCGACCGCTCCGTTTGCGATGACGCGGCGGCCGGCATCCATCGTGACGACGATGCCGCCGGTGACCACGAGCGATACCTGCCGCTGTCCTGTTTGCGTCGAGACGACGGCGAGCGCAACGAGGCCGACGAGCACTGCGCCAATCACCGCAAAGCCGGTCTTCATGTGCGATCCCCCGCACTATCATAGAGGGAGTGCCGCTGCACATCGTCGACCATCCCCTCGTCCACGACGCGTTGATGGAGCTCCGCGATGCGCGCACGGATCCGCCCGCGTTCCGCCGCGCCGCCAATCGCATCAGCGTGCTGCTCGCCACCGAAGCGCTGCGTGACGTGCCGACCCGGATCGGTGAGGTGACGACGCCGCTCGGGCCGGCGACCGGGCGCATTGTCGAGGGAGACGTCGTCGTGGTGCCCGTGCTGCGGGCGGGCCTCGGAATGCTCGACGCCGTCCTGGAGCTGCTGCCCGCCGCGCGCGTGGGGCATATCGGCCTGCAGCGCGATGAGGCGACGGCGATTGCGTCGAAGTACTACTCGAAGCTCCCGCCGGACGTCGGCGCGAGCTACGTGTTGATGATCGATCCGATGCTTGCCACCGGAGGCAGCGCCGTCGCCGCCATCGACCTGTTGAAGCAGGCCGGCGCGCGCACGATTCGGATGATCTGCATCGTCGCGGCGCCCGAAGGCGTCGCGCTCGTGACGCAGCACCATCCCGACGTCCACGTCTACGCGCCGGTGGTCGACAGCCACCTCAACGTCCACAAGTACATCGTGCCCGGGCTGGGCGACTTCGGCGATCGGCTGTACGGGACGCAGTAGGCGCGCGTGGGCGCCGGAACCCCGTGTTAGACTGAATACTTCGGACGCGTAGCTCAGTTGGTTAGAGCGCGCGCTTCACACGCGCGAGGTCACTGGTTCGAGTCCAGTCGCGTCCACCATTCGACAAACACAATCACCTTCGTCCCGCCTCCGGCGAGCCCTGCCCGCGTCCGTCTGACCGACCGCGACCAGTGCCTCCTCAGCGTGCTCAACCCCAACCGGCTTCGCGAGATGTGCGCTGCACCCGTTGCGGGATCCACTTAGCAGTGGAGCCGCACACGCTCGACTGTCCGTCACCGTGAATTCGCACAGGGTGAGGCTACGTGACGAGGCGCAGCAGTGGCCCGATTTGCGCAGGACATCGATCTGCCTCGGCCAGCGGGACAATCCGGTTCCAACTGGCGCCAATTGAGGCCATCAACGTTCACACCCGGCCACGCTACGCCAGCGTCGTCGCCACGGTCCGCGCCGCCGCGAGGAGCTCCTCCGGCGTCGGGAACTTGCCGAGCCCCGAGAGTCCTTCTCGTCCACACTCGACATTGGCCCAGCGGATGACGCCGTCACGATCGATCAGGAACTGCCCTTTCATCTGCGTGAACGTCGATGCCGCTTCGCGCTCGTCGACGGCCGTCATCTGATACCTGTCGCGGCGGTTGAGCTCCTCGGCGGCTGCCATCACCGGAAGCGGCTCCGGCAGATCGCCGAACGGATTGATCCGTACCGTCTCGACAGCCTTCATCATCTCGGGTGTCGGTTCGGGCCGGGGGACGCCGAACGACCGGTGCGTCTCGAGCGCGGGGTCGACGGCGATCGGCAGCGGCGTCGGCCGGTACCGAAAATAGAGCCGCGCGTTCTCCAGCTCGGTGCCGACGATGGCGAGGCTTTCGACGCCGAGCGGCTTTAACGCGCCGGCGGCGCCGGCCATCTGCGCCAGCGCCCGCCGGCAGAACGGACAATACAGCCCCGGGAAGAGCCCCAGCAGCAGCGCCGTGCGGCCCCGGTAATCCGCCAGCGCAATCGTGCGTTCCTCATGAACCGCCGGCACCGCAAAATCCGGTGCCTCGTGACCCGGCATCATCGGCTGTCGCATCCCGTCCATCGTCGTCATCTCCCCCTTCAACAGAGAAACGGCAGGAGCAAAAGGGTATCAGGATCGAGGCCGCTGCGATCACAGAGCTGCCGCGCCCGCTCCATGTATTCGGCCGCGCGGTCGCGATCGCCGCGGTCCAGGTAGACGGTCGCGAGGCCGTCGTAGCACGGCAGGATGAGCTGCGGCTCGCCGATCCGCTCCGCGAGCGCCAGCGCTTCGCGATAGGCGTCCTGCGCGCGCTGCAGCTCGCCCCGGCACTGATGAATCTGCGCCATCACGATGAGCGGGACGGCGAGATGGTCGAGCTGCCCGAGCTCCCGATCGAGGCTGGCCGCCGCCTCCGCGGCCTCGAATCCTTCGCGCTCGCACCGATCGGTCAGCGCGCAATACGCGGCCGCCAGGTTGGCGTAGATGTACGACTGCAGCGACGCCGCGCCAATCTTCGACGCGAGCTCGAGGCCCGTCAGCGATACCTCGATGGCGCGCTGCGGTTCGATCGTGCTGTAGAGCACGCCGAGATTGGCGTAGCCGCGGCAGGCGACATCGAGCAGGCCGAGCTCGCGCGCGATGGTCACGCTGCGTTCGATGCGTTGGCGGGCAGCGTCGAGCTCCCCGCTTCGGGCGAGTGCGACGCCTATCGTGTTGGTGGCGTGCGCGACGGCGGCGGTAGCGGTCCGCCGCACCTCGGTTGCGATGGCCGACTCGCCCGCGAGCGCCATTTCAGCCGCCTCGAGCGCCCGTTCCGCCCACCGCACGGCCTCAGCATTGTCCCCGCTGCGAAAGGCCGCACGGCCGAGCTCCTGGTACAGGTGCGCGGCCTCGAGCGCGTCCGCGGATCCGTCGAGCGTGTCGAGGGCGCGCCGATAGCACGCCATCGCCCGCTCACGGTCGCCGCCCTGCCAATGCAGGGTCCCTACCTTGCGGGCAATGCGCGCCTGCGCGACGCGATCCTCGGCTCGTCCGGGCATCGTCGCCAGGCTGTCATAGCGCTCGAGCGCGGCCGCGCGGTCGCCGACCAGCGCGAGCAGATCCGCCAGCCGCTCGTCGACGCCGCGCCGCATCGCCTCGTGAGCCGGCTGGACGCCGGCGCCGCTCACCGACGCGTCAAGCACCTCCAGCGCCCGTCGGTAATGCCGGATCGCCTCGTCCGTCGCGTAGACCTCGCAGGCAGCATCGCCCGCCGCCACGAGCGCCCGCGCCGTGCGTTCCGGATCCGCCAGCCGCCCGGCGTTGTACAGGTGGTGCGCGACATCCGCGGCATAGGTCTGCCCGTCGGGATCGAGTCGCGCCATCGCGTCCGCCGTCCGCAGGTGCAGCCGCTGACGGCGCGGCTGCGGAATGGCCGCCACGAGCGTCTGGCAGATGAGCTGGTGCGGAAAGCGCCACAACACGTCGCGACGCCCGGAGGGACCTTTGAGCAGCCGCGCGCCCTCCGCCTCTTCGAGCCCGCGCAGGAGCGCGTCGCCTTCCATGTCGGCGACCGCTTCCAGGAGGTCGAGATCGAATTGCCGCCCGATGATCGCCGCCGCCCGCAGCACGTTCCGCGCATTCGGGGAGACGCGCTCCACGCGCCGTGCAAGGACGCCGCGGACCGACTCCGGGATCTCCACCTCGTCGAGATCCAGCTCACGCCTCCAGCGGCCGGAGGCGTCGAACAGACGTCGTTCGTCGCTGAGATGCCGATAGAGCTCGGCCACGAAGAACGCATTGCCGCCCGTATGCGCCACGAATTGACGCACCAGCGACGCAGGCGGCTCATCGTGGGCGAGTGCCGCGAGCAGCCCGCGGACTTCGGCTTCGCCAAATGGCCGCAGCGCGAGCACTCGTGCGGCTCGCTCGCGCACGAGGTCCTCGACAATCGAGCGAACCGTCGGGGACGACGCCTCGCGCCCCTGGCTGCGCACGCGGCCCAGCCACTGCTGCAACGTGCCTTTGCTGGCCGCCGCCCGCGGCGCCTCGGCGTCGCGACAGGCCGCGATGACGAGAATGGGCGCGTTCGCGAGCCGCGGGGCGAGATACTGCGTGAAGTGCAGCGTCGGCTCGTCGGCCCACTGCAGGTCGTCGAGAAACACGACCAGCGGAGCGACCTCGGTGCAGCGCGCCAGGAAGTCTTCGATGTTCCTGAAGAGGAATCGCTGCTGGAGCTGCGGCGGGAGCTCCAGCGGCGCCTCCATCGCCGGGAAGAGGCGCTGCAGCTCCGGCAGCAGCTTCACCAGCTCCGAAGCGCCCGGCGCGACGACCCGTCGAAAGGTGGACGCCGGCAGCAGACGCGACGCATCTTCGAGCACCTCGATAAAGGGCACCAGGGGCGGCGCGCCCTCCTGCTCGTAGCAGCGCCCGACGAGCGTCACGCAGCCAAGCTGCCGCGCCGCGTGCAGCGCCTCGTCCGCCAGGCGGGTCTTGCCGATTCCCGCCTCACCCTCGAGGATGACGAGTCCGCCGCGACGCGCGACCGCCTGCCGGACGGCGTCGACGAGCTGTGCGCGCTCGACGTCTCGCCCGATCAGCCTCGCGCTGCGATCCGCCCGCGGCGGGTCGACGACAACCGCGGTGCGCGACGATGCGGCGGACGGGACCACATCCGCCGTGGCCCGGCGCAGAGTCGCGCGAACGTCGCCGAACGACTGTGGACGCGCCTGGGGATCCTGCGCCAGCATTCGGCCGACCAGCGTCGCCAGCGGCGCGGGGATGCCGGCGACCCGCTCGCGGAGGTCCGGGGCCGGCTCGCCGAGGATCGCGGCCAGCGTAGTGTCGATCCGCCCGCGATGAAACGGGTTCACGCCCGACAGCAGCTCGTAGCACAGGATGCCGAACGCGAAAATGTCGGACCGGCGATCGACGTCGGCGCCGCGAATCTGCTCCGGCGCCATATACGCCGGCGTGCCGCGCACCACACCCGTGTGGGCGGTGGTCCTCTGGCTGGGCGACGGCGTCGGGCCCCCCTGATTCGCGCGCGGGTCAGGCCCGACGATCTCCATCGGCAGGCGCGTCGCCAGCCCGAAATCCATCACTTTGACGTGCTGATCCTCGGTCAACATCACGTTGGCAGGCTTCAGGTCCCGATGGATGACGCGCCGGCGGTGCGCCGCCTCCAGCGCCTCGGCAATCTCCTCGGCGACGCGCAGCGCGTCGGCGATTGTGAGCGGTCCGCGGCGCAGGCGGCGCTCCAGCGTCTCGCCCCGCACGTACTCCATCGCGATGCAGGGGCGGCCGTCGAGCGCGGTCACCTCGTAGATCGCGCAGATGAACGGATGGTCGAGCGCGGCGGCGGCGCGTGCCTCCGTCAGCAGCTGTTCGAGGATATCGTCGTGGCTGCGGTCGTCCGCCGAGGCGAGGAACTTGAGCGCGACCTGTCGATGGAGGACGAGGTCGTCGGCGAGGCAAACCTCCCCCATCCCTCCACGTCCCAGGCTTTCGACAATGCGGTACCGGGTCATGATACAAAAGGGGCAGCCCCGAGAGGCTGCCCCTTTTTGCCTCGCGGCATTGGCGCGAACGCGCCGCCTACGAGGTCTTCTTGAGCTGGGCGACGAGCGCTTCCAACATTTTCACATACTCGCCCTCGGTTGCCTGGAAGGCCTTCATATATTCCTGCTCGGACAGCTTCGCCTTGCCCCAGTCACCGTCGAACGAGTAGCTGCGGCCGCCGATGTCAGCCGTATCGAACTGGTTCTCGCGCCGCCGCGCATAGAGGCCGTTCGCCCCGAGATCCGCCACGAGGACCTTCGACGCGGGCACCGAGGCGCTGTTCAGGTCGATGTAGACGTCGCGATAGTTTTTCTTCGCCAGCTGCTCGTCCATGCGCTCCGGCACGCTGTACCGGGCCTTCACGACCAGGAGCTGGCTGCCGGGGAAGTACAGCGCCCCGACGTACTCGTCGCCCTGCACCTTCGCGGCGACGCTGTCGAGTTTCAAGGAATCCAGGAGTCTTACCAGCTCCCCGGCGAGCGGCGCCGTCTTGGCGTCCTGTGCGGCGGCCAGGGCCGGCAGCAGGAGCACGGCGAACACGGGCAGGCTCGAACGCACGCCACGCAGACGATCAGTCATGGGTGCCCCCTGGGGAAGACGACTGGGCGTCTTGTACCACTGGCGCCTGCGGCCGTCAATCAGCAGTGGGCGGTAGGCTAGCCGATGAACAGCGGACCTTCCTCGTCGGCGGCGGCCGTGCGCGATTCCTTCTTGGAACCCCCGAAGACGGCGAGGATCGCCTTGAATGTCGACGTCGCCCGCGCGGCATCCGCCGTGAGCGCCTGCAGACTGGCCACAATCGGGCGGATATCCTGCTCGACGCGGTCGGCGAACCGGTCGACGCGGCGCGCGAGCCGCACCGCGACGACGACCGCCGCCACCTGAATGGCGGCCATCACCAGGACCGCGACAGCGATGATGCCGAGGAACAGATCAGTCACTAGAACAGGCTCACGCGAACGTTGAGGAACTTGCGCGGGTCGGCGCGGATGTCGCGTACGAGCTGCCGCAGCTCCGCGACCGCGCCGTTCATGTTCTCATACAGCTCGCGATCGCGCAGCAGCTGGCCGGCCGTTCCCTGCCCTTCCTGCAGCCCCGCCACCACCTTGTCGAGGCGATCGGACATCGAGCTGAGGCGGTCGTACAGCTCCCGGTCGGTGACGAGCGCGCCCGCCGTCCCCTCGCCGCGGCTGATGCGTCCGGTGATCGCCTCCAGATTCGCGCCCGTCGACGACAGCGACTGCGCGAAGCGGTCGTCGGTCAGGAACTTCCCGAGCGTCCCCTCCCCTGCCCGGATGCGAGCCGTCACCGCCTCGAAGTTCTGAAGCGAGGCTTCGAGTGCCTTGGCCGCGGCCGGATCGTTGATCAGCCGCGGAATCGTCCCACGGCCGCGGTTCACGCTCGCCACGACGTTCTCGGCCGCCCGCACGAGCGCGGACATCTCGGTGTAGAGCGCTTCGTCGGTGAACAGGCGCCCGACGGTGCCCTTGCCGAGCCGAATCTCCTGGATCAGATAGGTCAGCTCCTGGATCCCGCGGGTCGCCTGGCTCGTCACCTCCGCGAGCGAACCGGTGGCCGGACGCGTGCGCACGTACCCCCACTCCGGAATCGGCGTGCCGTCGGTCGAGGCCGTAATGTCGATCGCACTCTCGCCGAGCAGCGATACCGACCCGAGGACGGCCGTCGACGCGGTCGTGACGCGCGGCCGCATGCGCTCCGACAGCTCGAAGGTGACCTCCACGCGATCGCCCGAGAAATCCATGCCGGTCACGGATCCCGCCTCCACGCCGGCCACCCGGACCGGAGATCCCTCGTTCAGCCCGGCGACGTTGTCGAACACGGCCTTGAGCGAGTACCGCTCCCAGACAAACCCGCTTTCGCCGCTCAGCAGAAAGATCATCGTCGCCGCGAGCGCCAGGGCAACGATGGAGACGATGCCGATCTTGAGCTCGGCCCAGGCGAGTGAACGGGTGCGAGGCATGACCTCTATCCTCTCGTACCTCTACGACAGGAAGGAACGAATATAGGGATCGGTCGACACGCGCAGCTCTGCGGCGGTGCCCTCGAAATGAATGCCGCCATCTTTCAGCATGATGAACTCCGCCTCCTCCGCCTTGGTTTCGCTCGCCATCCGAATCTGGATCTCGTCGCCCACGCGGACGGCTTCGCGCGTCGCGATCCGGAACGCGTCGCGAAGCTGGTGCGTCACCACGATCGAGCTGATCTCCTCCAGATCGCGCAGCTTGATGATCTCGTCGTCGACCGTGTCCGCGGTAATCGGGTCGAGCCCGGTCGTCGCCTCGTCGTACAGCAGAATCCGCGGCTTGTACGACATGGCGCGGGCGATCGCGACGCGGCGGCGCTGGCCGCCGGACAGCTCCGACGGCATGCGGTCGGCGAACTCGCCGAGACCGATGAACCCCAGCACCTCGTCGACGCGCGCCCACACCTGATGTTCGGGCATCCCCTCCTCCAGGAGCTTGTACCCCACGTTTTCGGCCACGGTCAGCGAATCGAACAGCGCGCCCTCCTGGAACACCATGCCCAGGTCGGCGCGCACGCTCATGAGACCGGCTTCGGGCATCCGGTCGATCCGCTCGCCGTTCACCCAGATGAGGCCCGCATCCGGCCGGAGCAGCCCCAGGATCAGCTTCAGGATCGTCGATTTTCCCGAGCCGCTCGCGCCCAGGAAGATTTTCGTGTGCCCCTTGATCAGCGTGAAGCTGATGTCGCGCAGGACGACTTTGTCGTCGAACGCCAACGTGACGCGATCGAACACCACGATCGGCGACCCGGGGCCGAGCGCCTCTTCGAGTTCCGGCGACCGCTCGGTAGCAGAGGTCATCGGCCTAGTACAGGACCTCCATGAGCAGGGGGGTCAGGAAGAAGTCGACCGCGATGACGAGCACCGACGCGACGACGACCGCGTTCGTCGTCGAGCGTCCGACGCCCTGCGTGCCGCCGCTCGTTCGCAGACCCACGTGGCAGCCGATGGTGCCGATGACGAGGCCGAGCACGAAGGGCTTGATGATCCCCTGCCATGCGTCGCCGAGATACAGCCCCTCCTGCACCTGCGTCCAGTAGGTGCTCGAGCCGACGCCCAGACTCGTGACCGAGATGATCCAGCCGGCGACGATCGCGAACGTGTCGGCGATCACCGTCAGCACCGGCGCCATCATCGTCGTCGCGAGCACGCGCGGCACCACCAGCTTCCGCAGCGGGTCGGTGCCGAGCGCGCGCAGCGCGTTGATCTGATCGGTCACCGCCATCGAGCCGAGCTCGGCCGCGATGCCCGACCCGACGCGCCCCGCGAGCATCAGCGCCGTCAGGACGGGGCCGAGCTCGCGAATCATCGACGCGCTGACGAGCTGCCCGACCAGCGTCCGCGCGCCGAACCGATCGAGCGTCTGGCCGGTCTGGAGCGCCAGCGCGGCCCCGGTGAAGAATCCCGTCAACGACACAACCGTCAGCGACCCGATGCCGATCGCCTCGAACTGCAGCACGGCGTCGCGCCGGTAGAACGGCGGCGTGGTGAGGGCACGGGCGAGCGCTCCGAGCAGGAGGACGTACTCCTGGACCTCGAGGACCGCACCTTTCAACCAGCGTTCGGTGTGGCTCAGCACGCGATTATTTGCCGGCCGGGAGGCCGGTCAGTCCGAGCTCGCGGCTGCGCAGCGTCTTCAGTCTGTCGCGGATCGACGCGGCGCGCTCGAAGTCGAGGTTCGCGGCCGCCGTCTTCATCTCCTTTTCCAGACGGGCGATTTCGGCATCGAGCTCCGCCTGCGTCCGGAACGGCTGCCGATCGTCGCCCGGCGTCGGCGTGCCGACGTAATCGCGCTCGTAGACGCTCGACAGCACGTCGTCGATCTCCCGGACGACCGATTCGGGCGTGATGCCGTGCTCGGCGTTGTACGCCGCCTGGAGCGCCCGCCGGCGCTCGGTCTCGGCAATGGCCGACTTCATCGACGCCGTCATCGTATCCGCGTACATGATGACGCAGCCATTCACGTTGCGCGCCGCCCGCCCCGCCGTCTGAATCAGCGAGCCGCCGGATCGCAGGAAGCCTTCCTTGTCGGCGTCGAGAATCGCCACCAGCGAGACTTCCGGCAGGTCGAGCCCTTCCCGCAGCAGGTTGATGCCGACGAGGACGTCGAACGCCCCCCGGCGCAGGTCGCGCAGGATCTCCACCCGCTCGAGTGTATCGATGTCCGAGTGGAGATACCGGACGCGGACGCCGAGCTCCTGGTAGTACGTGGTCAGGTCCTCGGCCATGCGCTTGGTGAGCGTCGTCACCAGGACCCGCTCGTGCTTCGCCACGCGATCGCGGATCTCCGTCAGCAGATCGTCGACCTGGCCACGCACCGGCCGCACCTCGATCGGCGGGTCCATCAACCCCGTCGGGCGGATCACCTGCTCGACGACGACGCCGCCCGCCTTGGCCAGCTCGTACGGCCCCGGGGTCGCCGAGACGAAGATCACCTGCCCGACGCGCGCCTCCCACTCCTCGAAATTGAGCGGCCGGTTGTCGAGCGCCGACGGCAGACGGAAGCCATAGGCCACCAGCACTTCCTTCCGCGAGCGGTCGCCGTGATACATCCCGCGGATCTGCGGCACCGTCTGGTGGCTCTCATCGACGATGACGAGCGCGTCGTCGGGAAGATAGTCGAGGAGCGTGGGCGGCGGCTCGCCCGGCGCGCGCCCGGTCAGATGGCGCGCGTAGTTCTCGATGCCGTGGCAGTAGCCGATCTCGCGGATCATCTCGAGGTCGAACATCGTCCGCTGGTGCAGCCGCTGCGCCTCGAGGAGCTTGCCTTCGGATTCGAGCTGTCCCCGGTACCATTCGAGCTCCTGCTTGATAGCCTCGACCGCGCGCTTGGTCCGGTCGCGCGAGGTGACGAAATGGGATTTCGGGTAGACCGCCACCTTCTCGACGCGGCGGATCATCCTGCCGGTCAGCGGGTCGAACCAGGCCAGCTCGTCGACCTCGTCGCCGAACAGGCCGATGCGCAGCGCGTGCTCCTCGTACGACGGCACGACTTCCACGATGTCGCCGCGGACGCGAAACGTGCCGCGGTTGAACTCGGTGTCGTTGCGCTCGTACTGGATCTCGACGAGCTTTCGCAGGATCTGGTCGCGGTCGATGCGCTGCCCGAGCTGCAGCGGCAGCAGCATCCCGTAGTAGGCCTCCGGCGAGCCGAGGCCGTAGATGCACGACACGCTGGCGACGATGATGACGTCGCGACGCTCGAAGAGCGACCGGGTGGCCGACAGGCGCATCCGGTCGATTTCATCGTTGATGGTCGCTTCCTTCTCGATGTACGAGTCGGTCGCCGGCACGTAGGCTTCGGGCTGGTAGTAGTCGTAGTAGCTGACGAAGTACTCGACGGCGTTGTCGGGGAAGAAGCGCTTGAACTCCTGGTAGAGCTGGGCGGCGAGCGTCTTGTTGTGCGCCATCACCAGCGTCGGCTGGTTCACGGCGGCGATGACGTGCGCCATCGTGAACGTCTTCCCCGAGCCGGTGACGCCGAGCAGCACCTGGTGCGTGTCGCCCCGGTTCAACCCCTCGACGAGCTCAGGGATGGCGTGAACCTGGTCGCCCCGCACCTCGAAGTCGCTGACGAGGGTGAAGCGGTCGCCGATGTTACCGTCCCTGCTCTCGATAGAGCGCGAAGTACCCCTTGCGGGACTGGATGCGCAGATCGCGCAGGCCGGGCCGGTTGACCCGGATCTCGACGCGGCGCCAGTTGCCGTCCTGCGCCGTGTTGGTCGACACGTATCCAAGGGTGTACTGGTTGCGGATCTGCGCCACGATCTTCTCGTAGGCGGCCTCCACGTCCTTCATGGCCGAGGGGAAGAACGCCTGGCCGCCGGTCGTCTGGGCGATGTCCATCAGCCGCATGCGCTGCGCGATGCGCACGCTGCTCGGCTGGTTCTCGAGGAATCCGACCGCGTGAATGGTCACGTCGGACGCGCGAACCAGCGTCAGCACGTCGCTGAACGTCAGGGTGCTGCGCGTATCGCCGCCGTCGGTATACAGGACGAGAATCTTGCGGCCGTCGTCCTCGGCCGCGCCGTCGAGGTAGACGCCGAGCGCATCGTACAGCGCCGTCCAGCCGTCGGGCTTGCGGTTGCGAATCCGCTCGACCATGCGGGCGAAGTTGGCCTGGTCGTAGCGCGCGACGCGCACCTCCGTGTCGAAGTCGACGAGCGTCATGTCGACCGCATCGCTCAGCGTGTTCAGGAACTTCACGGCAGCCGACCGGGCGAGCGTGAGGTCCGCAGCCATGCTCCCGCTCGTGTCGAAGAGCAGACCGAGGTGGAGCGGCGGCGCCTCGACCTCGCTGTCTCCACGGGCGAACGAGGTGATCGTCTGCGGCCGGCCGTCCTCGCGGATCTCGAAGTCGTCGCGCGTGAGATCGGTGATGAAGTCACCACGTCGATCCGTCACGGTGACGCCCAGCGTGACGAGGTCGACGCGCGAGCGGAACTGCCCGGCCGCTGGGAGCACACCAGAGCCCACGATCACGCTCGACGCGAGACCGGCCACGGCGGTCGTCAGGAGGGCACGGCGCACGACGTCAATCCTCAGAGACTTCCCATCCTACACCCGGCGCCTCGTAAACCCGATAGATCAGTGGGGCGTATAATTAGAATTTCGCGCCAATGGTGCAGACGGTTCTGGAGGCGACCGTGGTCATCGTATGAGATGTCTAGCGGTCTGCCAGACGGAGCTGGTCATCAGGATGGTCGACGAGATCCTGCGGCCCAGCTTCGAGGTCGTCGAGTTCCTGATCGAAAGCAAGCCGGTCGCCCGCCGGCTCCACGAAGCCGGCCTGAACGTCACCGCCGCCGACCCCCGCCGCACCGACACCTATCTCAAAGCCGATCTGACCCCCGGCACCTGCATCGTCGTCGAAGACACCGGCCGCCGCAGCCTGAAGCGAATCCTCGAGTCGATCCGCGACGCCGGGGGGCTGCTCGTGTACGTGCTCGGCGTCGGCGTCTCGCACGTGCGCGAGCGCGAGGAGGCGCTCAAGGCGCAGTTCTCGGAAGTGAACTATCTGCCGCTCTCGGAGCTCTTCGGCGGGCCGCTCCTGACCGAGTTCAGCCGCTCGCTGACGCGGCTGAAGGTGCAGCAGTACCAGCACTTCTTCAGCGACGCCGAGCGCGTGCTCATTCTGCTGCACAACGAGCCGGATCCGGATGCGCTCGCCAGCGGCCTGGCGCTCCGCAACGTGCTGCGGCGGACGCGCCAGACCGCCATCATCGCGGCGCTCGAGGGGGTCACGCGGCCGGAAAACGTGCGCATGGTGAACCTGCTGGATCTGCACGTCGAGCCGATCACCCCGGCGCAGGTCAACGAGTACGACCGCGTGGCCATGGTCGACGTGCAGCCGCACTACTTCGGCGGCGCGATCGATCGCGTCGACCTCGTCATCGACCACCATCCCGAGCAGCCGGGCTACACCGCGGTCTTCAAGGACATCCGCCCCGACTACGGCTCGACCTCGACGATCCTCACGGAGCACCTGCGGGCCGTCGACGCGAACATCTCCGAGCGGACCGCCACGGCGATGCTCTACGCCATCAAGTCGGACACGCTGTTCTTCAATCGGCAGGCGAACCGCGTCGACATCGACGCGTTCTCGTACCTGTACCCGCTCGCCGATGCCGCCCTCATCCGGAAGATGGAAGGGGCGGAAATCACGATGGAGCGCCTGGAGCACGTGCTGAAGGCGATGCAGCACGGCCGCATGGTCGAGCAGGTGTTCTGCGCCTTCCTCGGCACGTCGCCGCGCGAGGATTTCATCCCCTACGTCGCCGACTTCTATCTGCAGCTTGAGAACGTCAAGTGGACGATCGTGGCAGGCATCGTCCACGATTCGCTCATCATCTCGGTGCGGAATCTCGGCTACACCCGCAACGCCGGTGAGTTCGTGCGCAAGTACTTCGCCGACATCGGCAGCGCCGGCGGCCACCGCGCCATGGCGAAGGCGGTCGTTCCGCTGAGCGCGTTTCGCGACAAGTTCGGCAACCTCCAGGCCGACGGACTGACGGAGCGGATCCTCACCATGGCGCTCGAGTTCCTCCACGAGCACCATGCGGGCGACCGCAGGCTGGTAGGCAGTAGGCAGTAGGCCGTCACGAAGGAGCATCGGTGAAGGACGCGCGCGTCTGCTCGATCGAGCTCGAATCGGAGAAGGTGGCGTTTCTCGAACAGATGGTGGCGACCCACGGCCTTCCGGACATCGGCAAGGCCGTGCGGTGCCTGATCAACTACGCGCGCGAGCATCCCGACAGGCACGAGGCGATCTTCGCCGAAGTGCGCTGTCTCGACTGCTGATCGTCGTTTTCATTTCCTGCTCGGGTCGTCGGCCGGGTTCACGTAATTCACCGTGAACGGACCGATGCCGTGCACCTGGAAGGTCGACGCCGTTCGTGCGAGAAAGTAGTGCCGCGCCTCGCCCGGCATGAGGCCAAACCCGCCGGCCGACAGATCCTGCAGGGCCGACTCGTCGAATGTCTCACCCAGCCCCATGGCAATCGTGCCGGAGAAGACGGTGATGTTCTCGGTGTTCGGGTGCCAGTGCGGCGCCACGCGATAGCCGGCCGGCACCTGCAACCGGACGACGAACGGTCCGGCCTGCATCGGATCGCCCGACATCACGGCGACGCGCGCGCCCGGCGGCAGAAACGGCGGCGGATCGACCCACTTGATCGCCGACGCCGTCACCATGGCGTGCGGCGCCGGCGCTCCGCCGGGTGGCAGATTCGTGTTGAAGATGTCCTCGACAACCTTCCACGTGCCTTCCGGCTGCTTGCGCCAGACCGTCACGTACTTGCCGCTGTCTTTCGTGCCGTTCATCGTCATCTCGTACGTGCCGGTGGTGTACCCGACGTCCCCGGTCGCCGCGACTTCCGCCTTCGACGGTGTCCAGGAGAGCGCAAACCCTGGTGCCGAGCTCATCTCGCCAAAGGTCTTCCGGATCGCGTCGGCCCCGCTCACCGCGGGCATGGCCGGCGGATACGCGGTGGCGTCCGGCGCCCAAAACGACATGAAGAGATCGAGATCCTTGGTCGACTGCGCCCATTGACGGTCTACTTCCAACAGGGCCATGCGCTGCTCCTCCACATCGACCGAGCGAGCGCAGCCACCCGTACTCAGGGCCACGACTCCTAGCACGCAGAGATACTGACGCATCGCGCTTCCTCCTTTGCAGGCGCCCGCGGGCGCCGCGCACTATCAGCCCCCGACCCGGCTCGAGCACGGCGGCCGTGTCACCGTCAGGTTCGCTGCCGCGTCGGGGTCAGATCCGCCGGGATGTAGTGGACGTAGGCGTTCAAGAGGTGAATCGCCTCGTCTCGTTCGTCGATCTCGAGCACGAGCAGGTCGCGCATCGACAGAATCCCGGCGAGCCGGCCGTCGTTCAGCACGAGCAGATGGCGCACGTGCGCCTGCTGCATCCGGCGGAGGCAGGTCTCATGGTCATCGGTAATCTCGGCGACCACGAGATTGGTGCTCATGACGGCGCTCACCGGCGTGTGAACTGGATCGACGCCGGCGGCCACCACGCGTGAGAGCACGTCCCGCTCGGTGAAGATGCCGACGACGCGGTCGCCGTCGACCACCGGCACGGCGCCGACCTAGCGATCGCTCATGAGACGCGCCGCCCGGGCCACCGAGGTGGGTGGCTCGACGGCGACCACGTTCTGATTGTCAACGAGAGGTTTGATGGGTTTCATCGTGGACCTCCCGCCGGCGATCATACCCTCGCCGCCCGGGCGAGCGCCTGCTCGACGTCCGCGACGATGTCGTCGGCCGCCTCGCACCCGACGCTGAACCGGATGAGCCCATCGCTGACGGCATCGCCGCCCCAGCGGGCGCGGCGCTCGGCGAGAGAATGCACGCCGCCAAAGCTCGTCGCTTCACGAGCGAGCGTCAGCGCACGCAGAAACGCCCCCGCACGCGCGCGGGTGGCGAGGTCGAAGCTGACGAGCGTACCGAAGGCGCGCATCTGCCGCCGGGCCACGTCATGCGCCGGATGATCCGGCAGGCCTGGATAGTGCACCGCCGCGACGTCGGAGCGCGAGGCCAGGATGGCGGCGAGCCGCACCGCTGTCGCGCACTGGCGGCTGACGCGGAGCGGCAGCGTCGGCAGCGACCGGTGGGCGAGCCATACTTCCATCGGGCCGGGAATGGCGCCGTGATGCGTCCGCCAGGTGCGCAGCGCCGCGACGAGCGCCTCGTCTCGAGTCGCCACGTGGCCGAGAAGGAGATCGCTGTGCCCCGTCAACGCCTTCGTGTCCGACGCCATGACAATCGTCGCCCCGAGATCGAGCGGCTGCTGGAGGTATGCGGTGGCCGTCGTATTGTCGACCGCCACGAGTGCCCCGCGCGCCCTCGCCTCCTCCGCCAGCGCCCGGATGTCGCAGACGTCGAGGAGCGGATTCGAGGGCGTTTCGAGCCACAGGAGCCGGGCCCCCTCGAGCGCCGCCGCGTGGCCGCCCTTCGTCGGGACGAGGCGCACCTCGACGCCCATCGGCTCCAGCCAGGTCGCGGCCAGCCGGCGAATCGCGTAATACCCGTCTGCAGCGAGCGCGACGACGTCGCCGCGTCTGAGCGTGACGCCGAAGACCGCTGCCGCCGCGGCCATTCCCGACGCGAACGCGACGGCCTGTCCGCCCTCGAGCACGCCGAGCGCCTCCTCCCATGCCGTCCACGTCGGATTGTGGAAGCGACCGTAGGTCAGCGGATGGTCGGACGGGTCGCCCGGTGTGGTGTAGGTGGACGAGAACTGCGGCCCGGCGAGAAAGGGGCCGGGGGCGCCACGGGGCCGGTACCCGGCATGGACGATGAGCGTGTCGCGGTGCATGATGACGATTTTGCCTCGTCAATCGCCTTCGGCTGCGGCAATTTCTGCGTACCTCGGATCAGCCCTGCCTCCTACGTCGTTGCGGTGATGCTTCGCAGACGGCACATCGTATGCTCTCCCTCGCAGACGATGGTAGGCTTGGCGTGAGTTCAAAGATGGCGGACGCCTTGGACGCCCTCCCCGAGCGGGTCGAGATCATTGAGCGCAAGCTCGACGCACTGTCGGATTCCGTCGACCAGCGTTTCGAGCGAATCGACCGCCGCGTCGACGCCGTCGATGAGCACTCTGCCGAACAGCGGCAGTACATCGAGTTCGGCCACGGGCAGCTGGATCAGCGGATGACCGGCGGATTCGCGCAGATGACGGCAGGGTTCGAACGGATAACCGCAGGATTCCAACTTCTGGAGCGCATGATGACGGCCGGATTCACGCGATTCGAAGGCCGAATCGACGCGCGCGCGGCGGAGCGACAGACCACACCTCGAAAGGCAAGAAGGCGCCCCGCGACACATCAACGCTCGCGCCGACGGCGCCAGCGTCGTCGGCGGCGCGGCGCTCGCCATGACGATTTCGTGACATTCCTGCGATCAGCAGCCTCGTAGAATACGCCGGTGCGGTCCGATGTCCCGACCCGCCGGCGATTCCGCGCACGGCAGGCGTTGCTGTTCATCCTGGCCATTGGCCTCCCCTGCCTGGTCCTTGTCGCGCTGAGCCTGCGCATGATGGCGCAGGAGCGCGAGCTGGCCGAGAAGCGGCTTGCCGACGAGCGACGCCGGATCGCCGCGGATGTACGGCAGGAGTTGTGCGCGCGCCTCGACCGTCTGCGCACCGAGGGTGGAGACGCGGTGGCGCTCGTGGCGCCGATCGAACAGGGCCGACTCATGCTGCCATGGGAGTCGCGTACGGATTCGGTTGACGTCGCCGCGACAGGATCGATCGAACGTAGCTCGCGAGCGCGTGGGACAGCTTGGCGGGCAGGTCCATTTCACTGGGGTCCTCGATCGGTTCGAGCACCTGCTCCTCGAGCGTCGGCACACGGCCGTCCGAGAAAAATATCCGACCCCACGCGCGGTTGACGAGCGTGGGCGCATTGCGGCGGCCGACGCGTCCAAAGACGCCGACCGCCGCACGTCGGCCGTCAGTGAACGCACGGGCGGGGTCATGGCAGGACGCACACGCGATCGTCCCTGTCCGAGAGAGCCGTGGGTCGTGGAACAACCGTCGTCCGAGACCGATCTTGTCCGCCGTCAGCGGATTCGCCTCCGGTACTGGCATGTAAAGGTCCAGTCCCAGAGGGATGACCAAGACGACCGTCAGCAGGAGCAGCATGCGTGCCGCTTACCGCTTACACGCCCGCCTGAACGGGCCGCCCCAGGACTTCGTCGCGCGCGCCCCAGAGCATCTGCATTACCTGGGCTTTCGGTCCGGCCGGCACGCCGAGGTCGGTCAGCACCGTTTCAAAGGTCGTGACGAATCGATCGAATATCGCGTCGTTCAGTCCGGCGCGTAGGAACCGGCGGTGGGCGTCCCGCAAGGTCGGACCGCTGTAGTCACTTGGTGCGCCGGCTACCATCGCGAAGAATGTCTCCACCTTCGGCTGCAGATCGACGAAGTCGGTCGACGCAAAGAAGGGGCTGAGCTGCGGATCTGAATTGATCCGTGCGTAGAAGGTTTCGAGAGCCATCGACACGGCTGGAGCACCACCAAGCTGTTCGTAGAGCGTCATGTGTCGCCTCCTTCCTATCCAGGCGTCAGGCCGACACGACGGGCGGCCTGGGCCAGGGCAACTCCCGCTACGATCGATATGTGGGCGGTGAGCGCGCCGCCCTCTCGCGTGAGGAGCAAGAGGGGCTCCAGATCTTCCGTGGCAAGGGCAGCTGCACCGCCTGCCATGTCGGTCCGACGTTGACCGACGAGCGCCTGCACAACACCGGCGTTGCCTGGAACAACGGCGAACTGACGGATGCCGGCGCGGGCAACGGCGCCTTCAAGACTCCGACGCTGCGAGACGTCGCACGCACTGCGCCGTACATGCACGATGGCACGCTTGCCACCCTCGACGAGGTCGTCGACTACTACGATCGCGGCGGCAATCCGAACCCCTTTCTGGATACCGAACTGCGTCCGCTGCGGCTCAGCGTGACGGAGAAAAAGGCGCTGGCGGCGTTTCTCGGGTCCCTTTCGGGGACGATTCAGGAAGGGGTGCGATAGCGGGCGGTCTATTGCGGCTCGGCGTGCGCGAGCCGCTCGCCGCTGGCGCCGACGACCGGCTCGATGAACTGGTGGTAGGCGTCCTCGTAGGCGCGGGTCATCAGCTCGGTCAGATCCTGCCGGCGATCCGACGCCTCGTCGTACGCGCCGGCGACGTCGAACGGCCCGACCGGATTGTGGCTCGGCGCAATCATGTAGACGGAATCGAACCGCAGCCGCGCCATCTCGAGCGCGTCGCGCAGCGCTGCCGCTTCGGCCGCTGCCAGGAATTCAGCCGACCGGCGCCGCAGGTCGAGCCACGGGGCTGACAGCCGGTGCGGCTTCTGCTCGCGCGGCACGCCGCTGACCAAGATGGCCTGCGTGACACCGGCCGCCGCGAGCTCCTCCAGCAGCCGCGCCGACGCCCCCGGCCGATCGCACAGCCGATGCGTCTCGCCCCGCCAGTAGCTGTCGACGCCGAACGTGACCGGGTGTGGATCGCAGACGACCGGCGGCGTGAGCGCGCCGGCGATGACGTCCAGGCTCCGGTCGCGACCCGGTCCGGTGAAGTCCACGATCTCGGCACCGCGCTCGCGGCCCCGGCGCGCCGCGACGAACTCGCGATGATAGGGCTCCCGCAAGAGCGCGGCGACGAGATCGATCCTCGCATCGAGATCCGTGACGACGATCATGATTTCGCGAAACCCAGGCTGGCCGAGATTCTCCGTCAGCGCCTCCGCGTACCGGCGGCCGAGCTCCATGGGTGAGCTGGGCGCGGGCGACGCGCCACGAATGAGCTGCCAGAGCGCGCCCGCAAACGCCTCCCGGACGCGGATGCCGTCGAGCGGCGCGCCGAGCAGCCGCCACCACAGCTGCCCTCTCGTCCGGCGTCTGCCCCGACCGGCGCGATCGGTCAGCAGGCTGCCCATCGTGAGCGTCAACAGGAGCAGCAGCACGATCCCGAGTGGAACGATGGCGACCCACCGCCGACCCGCCACGACTCCGCTCGCCTCGAACGCCGCCAGAACCGCCAGCGCCGCAACGAGCAGGAGCGCCAGCCCGGCGCTCGCCCGCAGCGGCGACTTCCAGCCGTAGAAGGCCGCCGCCGCCCCGCTTCGCCACACACCGTCCTCGTCCCAGAGCCGGGCCGAGCCGCCGATCGCCGCGAGCGCCGCCGAGGCCGCACCCACGCCATGACCGGCGACGATGTCGATCTTGACGCCGGCCTCCTCGAGCGCGCGCAGCACGCCCGCGTGGTACGCCCCGTGCGCGCCCGTGCCGCAAAGCACGAGCGCGGTGCGGCGTTCGGGAGAATACGGTTGCACCCTAGTCGTCGTGGATGGTGACGAGCTTGACCAACTCGAACTCGCGGGTGCCGGCGGGCGTGACGACCTTGATCTCGTCGCCCTCTTCCTTGTTCAGGATCGCGCGGCCGATGGGCGAGGACGTGGAGATCAACCCCTTCTCGGCGTCGGCGTCTTCGGGCATCACGAGTTGATAGATGAGCGTTCCGCCGTTGGCGTCGCGGAGATGCACGGTCGAGCCGAAGCCGGCGCGCCCGCGGGGAATCCGATCCAGATTCATGAGCTGAATCTCGCGCACGCGCTTGCGCAGCATTGCGATCCGCGCGTTGACGATCTCCTGCCGCTCCTTGGCCGCCTTGTATTCGGCGTTCTCGCGCAGATCGCCGAGCTCCCGCGCCCGCTTGATCTCCTTCGGCAGCTCGAGCTTGAGCTCGCGCTCGAGCGCCGTGATTTCGTCTTCGAACCGCTTCAGAATGCGATCCTTCATCGAGAAATTGACTCTAACATAGCTCCTAGGTGGCAGCCGGTGGCGAGAACCAGGAATCCGAACCAGCTGAAGCCGCCGGCTGCCAGCTATCAGCTCCATGCAGACCATCGCGAGTCGACAGAATCCGATCGTGCGCGCGTTCAGAGACCTCGCACGCACGCCCGATCTCACGGGTGCGCGGCTGCTGCTCGACGGCGTGCATCTGGTGCGCGAGGCGCGCGCCGCGGGCGCCGAGATCGAGGTGGCGGCCATTGCCGCATCGCGCTCGCACGGCACCGGTGAGGATGCGGCCGTCGCCCGGCGCCTCGCTGCCGACGGAGTCCACGTGGTCAGCGCCACCGAACAGGCCTTCGCGGCGATGAGCCCGGTCCGCACGCCGTCGGGAATCGTGGCGATCGTCCGCCGCCCGCCGGCCCACGCGGATCAGATCTGTGCGCCGCCGAATGCCTTCGTCCTCGTCGCCGTCGACGTGCAGGATCCCGGCAACCTTGGCTCGCTCGTGCGGGCGGCCGAAGCCGGCGGCGCCACCGGTGTGCTCGTCTGCGGCGCATCGGCGAATCCGTTTTCATGGAAGGCAGTGCGTGGCAGCATGGGCAGCATCCTGCGGCTGCCGGTCGCCTGCGCCCTCACGGCAGACGAGGCGATTCGTACCATGCGGGCCCGTCACGGCCGGATCGTGGCCGCCGCACCCCGCGGCGGGCGTGATCCCGATGCGGTCGACTGGCGCGGCCGCGTCGCGCTGCTGGTCGGCGGCGAAGGCCCCGGACTCAGCGAGGCCGCGCTCGCGGCAGCCGACGATCGGGTCACCATTCCGATGGCGCCCCGGGTCGAATCGTTGAACGTCGCCGCCGCCGCCGCGATCCTCGTGTACGCCGCAAGGCGGCAACGCCGTGGCTGATTCGCTCTTCGACGACGAGCGCCCGTCTCGATCGACGACGGAGACGCGGACGCGCGGGGCTCTGGAAGGGACGCCGCTCGCCGAGCGGATCCGCCCGCGCACGCTGGACGAGGTCGTCGGCCAGGAGCACATTCTGGCGCCGGGCACGCCGCTTCGCGAAGCGATCGAGCGCGATCTCCTCCAGTCGGTGATCTTCTGGGGTCCGCCCGGGACCGGCAAGACCACTCTGGCCCGCATCATCGCGGAGATGACGCGGGCGCGCTTCGTCCAGTTCAGCGCCGTGCTCGCCGGCATCAAGGAGATCCGCGACGTGATGGCGGCCGCCGAACGGGAACGCCGGGCGACGGGGCGCCGGACGATCCTGTTCGTCGACGAGATTCACCGGTTCAACAAGGCGCAGCAGGATGCCTTTCTCCCCCGCGTCGAGGCGGGCGACATCGTCCTGATTGGCGCAACGACGGAGAATCCGTCGTTCGAGGTGAACGCGGCGCTCCTCTCTCGGTCGAAGGTGTTCGTGCTTCGGCCGCTGACGGCCGACGCCATCGCCACGATCCTGCGGCGCGCGCTGGCCGATGAGGCCCGCGGCCTTGGCGCGGCTCGTGTGGCGGTCGGCGACGCGGCCATTGCGGCGATCGCGCGCTTTGCCAATGGCGACGCACGCGCCGCGCTGAACCTCCTGGAGTTCTCCGCCGCCGCTGCGCCGGCGGACCCCGCCACGGGCGTGCGCACGATCGACCTCCCACAGCTCGAACAGGCGATTCAGCGGCGGGCGCTTCTCTACGACAAGGCCGGCGAGGAGCACTACAACCTGATGTCCGCGCTCCACAAATCGATGCGCAATAGCGACCCTGACGCGGCGGTGTACTGGATGGCGCGGATGCTCGAGGCGGGCGAAGACCCGCTCTACGTCGCGCGGCGCCTGATCCGGTTCGCCTCCGAGGACATCGGCAACGCGGATCCGCAGGCGCTCACCGTCGCCGTCGCGGCCAAGGATGCGGTCCACTTCATCGGCATGCCCGAAGGGAACACCGCGCTCGCGCAGGCCGCCATCTACCTGGCGACGGCGCCCAAGAGCAACGCGGTGTACGCGGCCTACGAGGCAGCGGCCGCCGACGCGCACACGCAGGCCGCCGACCCCGTACCGCTCCACCTGCGGAACGCGCCGACGCCGTTGATGAAGGATTTGGGCTACGGCAAAGACTACCGGTACGCCCACGAAGAGCCGGACGCGATCACCGACATGCCGTGTCTGCCCGAATCGCTCGCCGGCAGGAAGTACTACGACCCGACCGATCGCGGGTTCGAGAGGGAGATCAGGCGACGGTTAGAGGAGTGGACCACACTCAAGACGCGAAACGCAAAACTCAAGAAATAGGCCGTTCAATCCGTCTCGATCGCCGGATTGAACCCCGGCACCTTCCGGAACATCTCGCGGCGCACCGGCAGAATGAACGAGAAGCGGTAGTCGCCCTGCATCCGGCCGACCGGAATGCCGACGAGGTCGCCCTGCTGGTTCAGCACGCCCCCGCCGGAGACGCCAGGATGGCCGTCGGTGAGACAGGTGACCAGTCCGTTGCTCATCCGCTGGCCGACGTAGCCGGTGCTGAGGATGATGCCCTTCGAGTAGTCGTTCCCCAGGCGGAAGATCGGCTCGGCGAACTCGAAGGGAAACGAGGCGTCGACGCGCAGCGGCGGCAGATCGATCTCTTCGCGCACGCGGACGATCGCCCAGTCGCCAGGATGCACCTCGGCGGTCGCATCGCCGCTGTCGACGATCTGGACCGGCAGAGCGCGATCGTCGTAGCGAATCGTCACCGACGTGATGCGGCGCCGCTCGCGGCCGGCCGGCTCGTCGAGCGCCATGACGCCGTGCTTGACGGTAATGAAGTACCCGCTGCCGAGATAACCCGCGGTCCCGTAGCTCGTCTTCCCGAAGTTGTCGGTCGCGTTCAGCTCGACGAAGCTCTCGCGCCGCTCGCGCAGCAGCCGCACCGGCAGCAGTCCCATCTCCGCCTGCAGCTGCCGCTTGATCTCGTCGATCAGCGCGCTCTGCGGCGACCCCGCCGCTGCCACCGCGTCACCGCCGGAGGGCTGACCCCCCCCTCCGGCTGCCTGTTCGCCGGTGGTCGCCGAGGGAACGGAGACTGCTTCGCGCGTCCGCAGGATGCTGCGCGCCACGTGCTCCTGCAGCACCGCGAGGCGCTCGTCGTTGGCGGCGAGCTGCGCGGCCATCGCGCGCTGGGCGGTCCAGCTGCCCAGGCTGAAGGCAAGCGACGACAGCGAGACGGTCAGACCGGCATACAGGATGACTCGGCGCAGGGACACTGAGACTCCGATCCGCTACCGCGCACACGACGGTCGCGCGCGCGGATGAGCTAAACGCTTGGTTGTCAGTCGGTTGCGAGCGAGAGCTTAATCTAGCAACGGCTCAGGAGCGCTGTCAAACAATTTCGCCTTATGAAACGCGTGAGAGCCGCTTCTACGTGCGTCAGATCCGCTGAAAGTTCTTCTCGACCTCGCGCCGCGTCAGCCGCAGCATGACCGGACGACCGTGGGGACATATGGTCGAGTAGGCGGTCTGGTGGAGCTCTTCGAGAAGGTGCGCCATCTTTTCCGCCGTCAGCGGGTAGTTCGCCTTGACTGCCGCGTGGCAGGCCATGGTCGCGGCAATCCGACGCAGCGCCTCGTCCGCCCGGGCGCCCCGGTCGAGTCCTTCGAGGTCGTCGGCGAGCGCGCGAACGGCCGCCTCGCAGTCCTGCCGCCGGAGCAACGCCGGGATCGCCGCAACTCGCACGGACCCGCCGCCGAACTCTTCCAGATCGAACCCCAGGCGTTCCAGCTCGCCCGTGTGTCCCGCAAGACCCTGGCGGGCCGCCGGCGGCAGCTCGACCAGGATCGGCTCGAGGAGCCGCTGGCTCTCGAGGCGCCCGGTCGTCAGCCGCTCCATGATGCGCTCGAACAGCACGCGCTCGTGCGCGACGTGCTGATCGATGATGGCGATCCCGTCCTCGTCCACGGCGATGATGAAGGTGTCCCGGAACTGGCCGAGCGCGATCATGGGGCGGATGACGGGCGCCGACGGAGCCGTGCCAGGTGCGCTGGTGCGAGGGTCCCCACCCGCCCCGGTGGCCCATCGGCTCGGGAAGGTCGCCGCGTAGCCGGCCGGCAGCGGCAGCGTCGCCGGCATCGGCTCCGCGGCGCGCGGCGCCTGGAGCTGCAGCTCCGGCGCGGCACCGCGGCCGAGCGCGTCGCCCAGCGTCCGCCGGATCACTTCGTGGATGTACGACTGATCGCGGAAGCGCACCTCCGCCTTGGTCGGATGCACGTTCACGTCGACGGCGGAGTACGGCATCGAGATGAACAGGTGCACCTCAGGACTGCGCTCCTTGATCGACGCCACGCTGTACGCGTCGATGATGGCGTGGGCGATCGTGCGGTCGCGGACGATCCGCCGGTTGACGAAGACGTGCTGGGGACCGCGCGTCGGCCCCTGCTCCGCCAGCGCCGCGACGTAGCCGACGATCTGCACCTCGCCCGTCTCGCGCCGCACTTCGATGAGATCGGGACGGTCGCCGTACAACTGATACAAGCGGTCGCGCAGGCCGCTTACCGGCGGGCACTGCAACAGCTGGCGGCCGGCGCTCGTCAGCGTGAATCCGATCTCCGGGTAGCACAACGCGATCTGCGTGACGACGCGGGAGACCTGCGCCGCTTCCGCGCCGTCCGACTTGAGAAACTTCCGGCGCGCCGGCAGGTTGTAGAAGAGATCGGCGACGTCGACCGAGGTTCCCTCGGGCATCCCGACCTCGGCGACGGCTGACACCGTGCCGCCGTTGACGCGGATTTCGCTGCCCGATTCGGCGCCGCGCGCGCGGCTGCGCAGCACGAAATGCGACACGGACGCGATGCTGGGGAGCGCCTCGCCCCGGAAGCCGAGCGTTGCAATCCCGTCGAGGTCGTCCGCGCGCCGAATCTTGCTGGTGGCGTGCCGCTCCACTGCGAGCCGCACGTCCTCCCCCACCATCCCCTCGCCGTCGTCGTCGACGCGAATCAGCTTCTTGCCGCCGAGCTCGACGGCAATGGCAATGCGGCGCGCCCCGGCATCGATCGCGTTCTCGACGAGCTCCTTGACGACCGACGCCGGCCGCTCGACGACTTCCCCCGCGGCAATCTGGTTGGCCAGGTCCGGCGGCAATACCTGGATGCGCGGGCCGCTCACATCCATTTCTTCCACCAGAAGACGGCGAGCATCCCGCCCGCAATCGCCGCCATCACGCCGCCTACCCACCAGAACTGCGCCGCGGCGCTCCCGGGAAACATCGGCAGCGGGATGTTCATGCCCCACATGCCGGTCAGCACGGTGAGCGGCAGGAAGATCGTCGAGATCACGGTCAGCACTTTCATCACGAGGTTCAGCCGATTCGAGATCGAGGCCAGATGCGCCTCGAGGATGCTCGTGGTGCGGTCCTGAAAGAGGATGGCTTCCTCCGACATCCTGACGAAGTGATCGTAGACGTCGCGGAAGCGATACGTGATTTCGTCGCTGATCTGCGGGAACTCCCGGCGCGCCAGCCGGCCGACGGCGTCGCGCTGCGGCAGCACGACGCGGCGGAGCGACGCGACGTCGCGTTTGACGGCCAGAATGTGCCGAATCAGGTCCTGCCGCCCGCCCAGAATGGCCATCTCCTCGAGCTCGTCGATGTGATCTTCGAGGGCGTCGATCTCCGGCCGGTAGTTCTCGACCATCGAATCGACGATGCGGTGCAGCAGCGCCGCCGGCCCCTCGGCCAGCACGTGCTCGTGCTGATCGCAGATGGCCCTCCACTTGGCGACGCTGCGCGATCGGCCGTCGTGCACCGTGACGAGATAGTTGCGGCCCAGGAAGAAGTCGACGTCGTGCGTCGCAAAGCCCTCGCGGCGCTCGAAGTCGATGCCGTGCAGGATGAGATACAGATACCCGGGGTACGGCTCGATCTTCGGGTGATGGATGGCGCTGAGCGCATCCTCCACCGATAAAGGGTGGAAACCGAAGACGTCGCTCAGCACGCGCCCTTCCTCCGGTCCGGGCGTTGCGAGGTCCACCCACAGCGTGGCGTCCGATGTCGGCGTCAGCCAGTCGGGATCAACCCGCGGCGCCGGGTGTGTCTCGCCGCGCTGGTGGACGTAGATGGTGATCAATCACCGACCTTGACCGCCAGGGCTGCCTGCGCCGCCGCGAGCCGCGCGACAGGGATCCGGTAGGGCCCGCAGCTCACGTAGTCGAGCCCTACCTGCTCGAAGAAGTGAATCGAGGCGGCGTCGCCGCCGTGCTCGCCGCAGACGCCGAGCTTCAGGTCGGGACGTGTCTTCCGGCCCTTCTCCACCGCCATCCGCACGAGCGGTCCCGTGCCCTCCACGTCGAAGGTCGCGAACGGATCCTTCTCGAGGATCTTCTTGTCCTGGTAGACCCGCAGGAACTTGCCGATGTCGTCGCGCGAGAAGCCGAACGACAGCTGCGTGAGGTCGTTGGTGCCGAAGGAGAAGAACTCCGCGTCCGCGGCGATCTGGTCCGCGGTCGTCGCGCCGCGAGGCACCTCGATCATCGTGCCGACGAGGTACTTCACCTTGACGCCCTGCTCCTTCATCACGTCGCCCGCCACGCGGTCGACGATCGTCTTCTGATCGCCGAACTCCCGCACGAGGCCCACGAGCGGAATCATGATCTCGGGAATGACCTTGATCTTCTCCTTCGCGAGCTGACAGGCCGCCTCGATGATCGCGCGCGTCTGCATCTCGGTGATTTCCGGATATGTGATCCCGAGGCGCACGCCGCGGTGCCCGAGCATCGGGTTGAATTCGTGCAACTGCTCGACGCGGCGCAGCAGCGTGCGCTTCCGATCCAGCTCGGGCCCCGTCACGCTCCTCGCCTCGAGCCGCGCGATGTCGACCATCAGCTCTTCCCGCTTGGGCAGGAATTCGTGGAGCGGCGGGTCGATCAGGCGGATGGTGACAGGAAGCCCTTTCATCGCCTTGAACACGCCGTAGAAGTCGCCGCGCTGGAGCGGCAGGAGCGCAGCCAGCGCGGCGCGGCGGTCGGCTTCGCTCTCGGCCAGGATCATCCGCTGGACGATCTCGATCCGCCCTTCGCCGAAGAACATGTGCTCGGTGCGGCAGAGCCCTATCCCGTTGGCGCCGAAGGCGTACGCCACTTCCGCCTGGTCGGGCTGGTCGGCATTGGCGCGGACGCCCAGACGGCGGACCTTGTCGGCCCACGTGAGAATCTGCGCGAAGCGCCGGTACAAGTCCGACTGCGCCGGCTTGAGCTGCCCGCTCACCACCTGCAGAATCTCGCTCGGCCGCGACGCGACCTTCGCAAGCTTCACCTCGCCGGTGAGGCCGTCGAACGAAATGAAGTCGCCTTCGCGAACGTCGCGGCCGTTGACCGAGAACCGCTTCGCGTCCTCGTCGATCTGCAGCTCGCCCGCGCCTACCACCGACGGCTTCCCCATCTGCCGGCCGACGACGGCGGCGTGCGAGGTCATGCCGCCGGTCGCCGTGAGAATGCCCTGCGACACGTACATCCCGTGGATGTCGTCGGGCACCGTCTCGCGCCGCACGAGGATGACGGACTTGCCCTCGTCCGACCACTTCACCGCGTCGTCCGCGCTGAACACGACCCGTCCGCTGGCGGCGCCGGGCGAGGCCGGAAGACCCCTGGTCGCGACCGGGATCGAGGCCCACTCCTGCTGATCGAATCCCGGCGCCAGCAGCTGTGACAGCGATTCGGGATCGATCTGCAGAATGGCGTCCTTCGGCGTGATGAGCCGCTCGGCCACCAGATCGGTCGCGATCACGACGGCCGCGTAGCCGGTGCGCTTGCCGTTGCGCGTCTGCAGCATGAACAGGCGCTCGTCCTGGATCGTGAACTCGAAATCCTGGACGTCGCGGTAGTGCTTTTCCAGGCGCGTGGTGATCTGGCGCAGCTGGGCGTACGCCTTCGGCATCACCTTTTCGAGCTCGCGAATCGGCTGCGGCGTCCGGATGCCGGCCACGACGTCCTCGCCCTGCGCGTTGATGAGGAACTCGCCGTAGAACTCCTTGGCGCCGGTGGCCGGGTTGCGGGTGAAGCCGACGCCGGTCGCCGACCGGTTGCCGGTGTTGCCGAACACCATCATCTGCACGTTGACGGCCGTGCCGATGTGATCGGGGATGTCGTAGATGCGGCGATACTCCTGCGCGCGCGGATTCATCCACGAACGGAACACGGCGTCGCGCGCCATCTTCAGCTGGTCCCGCGGGTCCTGGGGAAACGCGCGCCGGGTGTGCAGGCGCACGACCTGCTTGTAGCGGTCGACGACCTGGCGGAGCCCGGCCTCGTCGAGGTCGGTGTCGAGCTTCACGCCCCGGCTCCGTTTCACCGCCTCGAACTCGTGCTCGAACGCGTGCTTCGGAATCTCGAGGACGACGCTGCCGAACATCTGGATGAAGCGGCGGTAGCTGTCGTAGGCGAAGCGGCCGTTGGAGGTCCGGGCCTTCAGCCCTTCGACCGATTCGTCGTTCAGCCCGAGGTTCAGGATCGTGTCCATCATGCCCGGCATCGAGAACTTCGCGCCCGACCGCACGGACACGAGGAGCGGATTCGTGGTCGAGCCGAGCGTCGCGCCGGCCGCCTGCTCGAGCTTGCGGAGGTTCTCGGCGATCTCCCGCTCGATCACCGCCGGAATCCGGCCCTTCTCGTCGTAATAGATCGAACAGACGTCGGTCGAGATCGTGAACCCGGGAGGCACCGGCAGTCCGGCGTTGGTCATTTCCGCCAGCCCGGCGCCCTTGCCACCGAGCGTGTCGCGCATATGACGGTTGCCGTCGGCCTTGCCGCGGCCGAAGAAATACACGTGCTTTCGTGTCCGCTTGCCCGCTGTCTTTGTCGCCATTCGTCCTCTCACGCCTCGGTAACCATCTCCGACAGGTCCGCAATGCCGAGAATCAAATCCCGCAGCGCGGCGACGAGCGCCAGTCGCGCCCGCCGGAGCGCCTCATCCTCCGTCATGACGAGCACGTCGTCAAAGAACTTCGCGACCGCCGGCTCCAGGCCCGCAATAGCGGCGAAGGCCTCCCGATAATCGCCGCGTGCCGCCGCGTCGCGAATGCCGGTCGCGCGGCCGTCGAGCTGCGACCAGAGCGCCTTCTCGGCGGGCTCGACGAGACGGGCGCCGATGCCGCCCCACTCGCCGGCGTCCGTGATCCCCTTGGTGATGTTCTTCACGCGCTTCAGCAGCGTCGCGACGCCGAGCAGCGCCTCCGATCCACTCATCTGCGCCAGCGCCTCGAGCTTCAGACGCGCCTCGAGCGGGCTCACCTGCTCGATGCCTCCGTGGAGCACCGCGCGCACGCTGCGAACGTCGTAGCCGCGCTGCTCGAGCAGATACGTCAGGCGATCGGCCATGAACGAGTGCAGGGGACCACGATCGCCCCCGCCGAACGGCTCGAGTGCGCGGGAGAGCAGCGACCCCAGACGCAGCCGCGCATCGACACCCGTGAGCTCCGGCAGATCCGCGAGGATCTTCACGGCTCCCTGGGCCTGCCGGCGGAGCCCCAGCGGATCGCGCGACCCGGTCGGCCGCTCACCCGCGCTGAACATCCCGACGACGGAGTCGAGCTTGTCCGCGAGCGAGACCGCTGCCCACGTGATCGCGGCGGGACCGAGCTGCTGCCGCGTCGGCGGCGCATCGGCCTCCACGCCAATCGGCTGATAGTGGAAGTAGATCGCCTTCCAGATCTGCGGCGGCTCCCCTTCTTCCCGCGCGTAGATGCCGCCGATCGTTCCTTGCAGCTCGGTCAGCTCCCGCACCATCTCGGTGGCGAGATCGGCTTTCGACAACCGACCCGCGCGGGCCGCCTGGTCGGCAACGTCGTCCGACTGGCCGAACGCCTCTTTCGCAATCCACCGCGCGAGCGACGAGACGCGGTCAACCTTCCCCCGATAGCTCCCCAGCTTGCTGTGGAACAGGATCGTCGACAGCCGGTCGAGGCGTGATTCGAGCGGCGTCTTGCGGTCTTCGTCCCAGAAGAATTGCGCGTCGCGCAGGCGGGCGGCGAGCACGCGCTCGGCGTTGCGCGAGACGATTTCCGGCCGCTCGGGCTGCAGATTGATGACGGCCAGGAAGGCCGACTTGAGCTTCCCTTCCTCGTCGACGACCGGGAAGAAATGCTGATGATGAATCATCGTCGTCGTCAGCACTTCTTCGGGGAGCTTCAGGTATTCGACGGAGAAGTGCCCCGCCACGACGGAGGGGTATTCGACGAGGTCCGGCACTTCCTGCAGGAGCGACGACTGCGCCGCCACCAGCCCCGAGACGCGGCCGCCGAGCCGGCGCGCGTGCGCTTCGAGCTCGCGGCGGATCCGTGACTCGCGCTCGCTGCGGTCGAGAATGACGAAGTTCTCGAGCAGACGCGCCTGATAGTCGTCGAACGTCTTGATCTTGATGGCGCGCCCCGCCCGGCCGCTCGTGGTCTGAAAGCGGTGGCCGTAGGTCTGGGAGCCCGATCGGATCTCCTGCACGTTCGGACCTTCGGCGAGCTCCGTGCGGCGGATCACGAACGGGACGACGCGGCCGCCGTACATCAGGACGAGCCACCGGATGGGCCGCGCGAACAGCAGATCGCCCTTGCCGTCGTCGAGGAACGCGTCCCAGCGCATCGGCTTCGGGAACGTCAGATCGCGCAGGATCGCCGTCATGACGTCGGCGAGCACGTCGACGGTCGCCTTTCCGCGCTGCCGCACGCGGTACGCGAGATAGGTTCCCTTCGGCGTCTCGTGCTTCTCGAGCGCGTCGACCTCGACGCCGTATTTCTTCGCGAACCCGAGCGCCGCGGGCATCGGCGAGCCGTCGGCCGTGTACGCGGCCGATACCGGCGGGCCCGTGACGAGCTCTTCGAGATCCGTCTGCCGCTCGCCGAGCTTGGCGACGCGAGCGGTCAGACGCCGCGGCGTGCTGTAGCTCTCGGTCGCTCCCCCCGTGGTCAGACGGAATTCCTTGAGGCGGAGATCGAGCTGGCGCGCCAGCTGCGCGGTGAGCGCCGGCAGCCAGCCGGCCGGAATCTCCTCGCACCCGATCTCGATGAGCAGCTCGCGGTCCATCGCGTCAGGCGTCCTCGGCCGCCTTCGGGGTCTCGCCGTCTCCGACGTACGCCCGGGCAATCCGCACCGCGAGCTGCCTGACGCGAAGGATGTAGGCGGTGCGCTCCGTCACGCCGATGCTGCCGCTCGAGTCGAGCACGTTGAAGAGATGCGAGCACTTGAGACAGTGCTCGAGCGCCGGCCAGATGAGCCGCGAGGCCAGGAGGTGTTCGGCAAACCCGTAGTTGCGGTCGAAGAGATCGCGGTGCAGCGCGGCAAACGCCTCGGGCGGCATGTCGACCTGGCCGAACGCATACTTCGACTGGTCGATCTCCTCCTGCAGCCGCACCTCGCTGTACTTCACGCCGCCGCCCCATTCGAGGTCGAAGACGTTGTCGACACGCTGCAGGAACATCGCGATCCGCTCCAGCCCGTACGTGATCTCGCACGAAATCGGCGACAGGTTCATCCCGCCGACCTGCTGGAAGTACGTGAACTGGGTGATCTCCAGGCCGTCGAGCAGCACCTGCCAGCCGATGCCCCACGCGCCGAGCGTGGGCGACTCCCAGTTGTCCTCCTCGAAGCGGATGTCGTGCTGACGCGGGTTGATGCCGCATGCCTCGAGGCTCTCCAGATAGATCCGCTGCACCTCGTCGGGCGACGGCTTGAGAATCACCTGGTACTGGTGGTGCTTGAAGAGCCGGTTCGGGTTCTGTCCGAAGCGTCCGTCATCCGGGCGGCGCGACGGCTGCACGTAGCCGACGCTCCACGGCTTCGGCCCGAGCACCCGGAAGAGCGTTTCCGGGTGCGAGGTGCCGGCGCCGACTTCGAGGTCGAGCGGCTGCTGCAGCAGGCAGCCGTGCGAGGCCCAGAAGGCGGAGAGCTTGAGAATGAGGTCCTGGAATGTCACGAAGCTGACTGTCTGACGTTAGCCGCGGCGGCGGAGGTCGCGGAGGACGCGGTCGGATTTCAACGTCTTTTCGAGGTGCATCGCAATCAGTCCTCGGTGCAGTTGCTCCAGTTCGCGAAGCGCGGCCGGAACGGCCGGAACGTCGCCGATCCGCTCCGGGGCGACGGTGCGCGACGCCGCCAGAAACGCCGCCGCCGCGGCCGAGAGCGTGCCGCGCGCCTCCGGATAGACGCCCTGCAGCCGCAGCAGCCAGTACTCGAAGTAGCGCGCCAGCGGCTCGACCGGCGCGCCGGCGGCGAGCGCGCCCAGCATCGAGGCGCCGAGCCGATAGAGCCGCTCGTCGGCATCGGCCTCCTGCGCCCATTCGTCGAGCAGCTCGGCGAAGTACCCGACGTAGTGTAAAGGCGGACCTTCGGGTCCACCGACCGCGACGAGCGGCGATCGGATCGGCTCCGCGAAGTTGAGCCCCACCAGCTCGCGGCGCTCCTTCTCGAAGTAGGCGACGCGCGCTTCGGTCATCGGCTCGAGCGCGCCCAGGAACCGCGACCGCGCCCGCCGCGCCCCCTTGGCAACGCCCCGCTTCTTTCCCCGATCGCGCGTCAGGAAGACGACGATGCGATCGGCCTCTCCGAGCTTATAGGTGCGAAGGATCAGCGCGTCGGCGGTGTACAGCGGCACAAAGGCCCTTCCATTTTACCCGCCGGGCGTGAGATACCGCATGAACACCGTCGCCAGACCCAGGAAAGAAAAGAAGCCAAACACGTCGGTCAGCGTGGTGATGAAGACGGATGAGGCGAGCGCCGGATCGACGTTGGCGGCGCGCAGGCCGAGCGGTACGAGCGTGCCGGCGGTTGCCGCCACGAACATGTTGATGACCATCGCCGCGCACAGAACCAGGCCGAGCACCGCGTTTCCACGCGTCACCCAGGCCACCGCCGCCGCGACCAACCCGAGCACCACCCCGTTGGCGATGCCGACGACGGCCTCCTTGACGAGCGCCTTGCGCGAATTGCTCCACGTCAGCTCGCCGAGGGCGATGCCGCGCACGATGACGGTCAGCGTCTGCGTGGCGGCGTTCCCGCCCATTCCGGCCACGATCGGCATGAAGACCGCGAGCGCCGTGATCTGGTCGATGGTTCCCTCGAAGATCGCCACGACCGACGCGGCCAGAAACGCCGTCACCAGGTTGATGCCGAGCCACGGCAGCCGTTTGCGCACCGATTCGCCCGCCGGCGTGAACGCGCGCTCGTCGCCCGCGACGCCGGCCAGACGGTAGATATCCTCCGTCGCCTCTTCCTTGATGACGTCGATAACGTCGTCGACCGTGATGACGCCCACCAGCTTGTTCTCTTCGTCGACGACAGGAATGGCCAGCAGGTTGTACGAGGCGACCTGCCGCGCGACCTCCTCCTGGTCCATGTCGACGCGCGCGCTGATCAGATCGGTCGTCATGATCCGCTTGAGCGGCGTCTCGGGCGAGACCAGCAGCAGCCGGCGAAGCGACGTGACGCCAACGAGATGCCGCCGCTCGTCGACGACGTAGAGATAGAACACCATCTCGACGTCGCGGTGGGTCTGCAGCTCGGTGATCGCCTCGCCGACGGTCATGTCCTCGTTGAGAGCGAAGACATGCGGATTCATGATGCGGCCGGCCGTCTGCTCGTCGTACTCGAGGAGGTTCTCGACCTCGCCCGACTGCTTCGGCCGCATCAGCTCGAGCACCGCCGCCGACAACTCCTCCGGCAGGTGGTCGATCAGCGCGGCCGCGTCGTCGGTGGGAATCTCCTGGGCCAGCCGCGCGATTTCCTCGGCGGCCTTGGTGGCGAGGAGGGCCGCACCTGCTTCGGGGCCGAGCTCCGAGACGGCCTCCATCGCCAGCCGGCCGTTCCGGTCGGCCAGCAGGCTGAACGTCGCCTGGCGATCGCGTTCGGGAAGCTCGCTGAAGATCTGGGCGAGGTCGGCGGGATGCTGCTTCTGCAGCAGGTTCAGCAGGTTGGCCGTCGCGCCGATGCGGAGCAGCCGCCTGACCGAGTCGAGGACGAGATCGATTCTTCGCTGCGCCGCCATGATAGAGGACCGTCCAGCACGTCGAAACAGCTCAATGTAGCACGCACAACTGCCCCATTGACAGCGGTTTTCGTCCCGCCCCGCATCCGATCGCGGCCTACGACGGCTTCCGCAGCCCCATCTCGTCGAGCACGCGTTCGTCGTCGCGCCACTCGGCCTTCACCTTCACCCGCAGATCGAGATAGACGCGCGCACCGAAGAAGCGTTCGAGCTCCGCACGCGCGGCGGTCCCGATCTGTTTGATCATCGCGCCGCCCCTGCCGACGACGATCGGCTTCTGCGACTCGCGCTCGACGAGAATCGTGCCGTAGATCCGCACCAGCCTCTCCGCTGCGACTTCCTCGAAGTGATCGACGACGACCGCGGTCGAGAACGGCAGCTCGGCATGCGTGAGCTGCAGCACCTGCTCGCGGACGATTTCGGCCACGAAGAACGACTCGGGCTGGTCGGTCACGTAGTCCGGCGGATAGAGCGGCTCGCCCTCCGGCAGGTGTTCCAGGAACAGGCGCTCCAGCAGATCGACGTTGGTGCCATCGGTCGCCGAGATCGGCACGATCTCGACGAATGGATGCTCCTGCCGGTATCGGTCGATGAGCGGCAGCAGCTTCGGCTTCGCAATCAGATCCACCTTGTTCAGCGCCAGGATCGCGGGCCTCGTCACGTCCTTGACCAGCGAGAGGAGATGCCGATCGCCGGAGCCAGGCTTCACCGACGCGTCGACGACGAGTGTGAGCAGATCGACCTCGCGCATCGTCTCGAGCGCCAGATCGACCATTCGGACGTTCATCCGGTGCGTCGGTTTGTGGACGCCGGGGGTATCGACGAAGACCGCCTGTCCATCGGGATAGTTCTTCACGCCCACGATGCGCGTGCGCGTGGTCTGCGGCTTGTCGGAGACGATCGCCAGCTTGTGGCCGACGATGCGGTTGAGCAGCGTCGATTTGCCGGCGTTCGGCCGGCCGATGAAGGAGACGAAGCCCGCTTTCATCCGTCGCGGCGCGGTGCACGCCGCACGGTCATGATAGCCCGACGCCCCGCCGGTCTCGGCGGTCAGGCCGCGTGCGTTGCATCGACGACGGCGGCGGGGCCGGCGGCGCCTGCCACGATCGCTGCCGCCGCTTCCGCGACGCGGCAGTGCGTCTCGGAGAACGGCTCGTCCCGCGACGAATAGAACGTCAGCACGGCAACCAGCCGGTCGCCGACCATGGATGCGACCGCGAGCGCGCTGTGGAGGCCAAGCCGTGCCGATATCCCGTCCGGCAGCTCAAGTCGTGGATCCGCGTTGATCATGGCCCGGCCGGTCGCGCCGACCCATCCGCTCAGCCCTTCGCCAAGCGCTATTCGCGCGTGCCGGTCGCGCATCTCCGCGGCGCTGCAGAACCGCGGCACGAGGGCGTGCGCCTCCCCGTCATAGCCGTAGACGACGAATGCGTCCGCAGGCAGGACGTCGCGCAGATGTGCCCAGAGCTTCTCACCAATCGCGTCGAGCGAGCCAAGCCCCGGCACGATGCGCCCCAGCTCGTAGAACGCCTGGAGCGGGGGCGCCGCGCCGTCGTCTCCGCGAGCCTCGAGCGCTCGTGGCAGTACCGGGCCGCGGGCAGGCCGGGCGGGCTCCTCCGCGGCTGGACACTCCCGCGCGCCGTCGCTCTCCGCCTGGAGCGAGAGAAAGATGTCGACGATCCGCGGGTCGTACATCGTCCCTCTGCGATCCACCAGTACCTGAAGCGCCTCGGTATCGCCGATGCGCCGACGATAGGGGCGGTCCGTCGTCAGCGCGTCGAAGCAGTCGACGACCTGAAGAATGCGGGCCCCAATCGGAATCGCCTCGCCCGCCAGTCCGTCGGGATATCCCGTGCCATCCCAGTTTTCGTGGTGGTGGCGCACGATTGGAACCAGCGGATACGGAAAATCGATGACCGACAGGATCTCGGCGCCCATCGCCGCGTGCTGCTTCATGATCTCGAACTCCGACGAGGTCAGGCGTCCCGGCTTGTTGAGAATGTGTTCGGGAATGCCGATCTTGCCGACGTCGTGGAGCAGCGCCGCCGCCTTGATGGCCTCGATGACGTGCTCGTCGGTGACGCCGACCGCGCGTGCGAGCCGCATCGACTGCGTCTGCACTCGGCGCACGTGGTCGTGCGTCACCTGATCCTTCGTGTCGACGGCCTGCGCCAGCGCCTCGATGGCGGCGACGTACACCTTGTTCATCTTTCCGAGGTGCTGAATCTGGTCCTGCGCGCGGGCCTGCGCATGCCTGAACGCGACATACAGCAGCACCGGCAGCGGCGCAATCAGCAGCAGCCCGTTGGTCGGGCTGACCCGGTCCAGCGCCATCATCAGCATCGCGGCGAACACGCCCCCGAAGTACGTGATCCAGAGGCCCATGCAGTGCTGCCGCCACACCATGACGATCCGCGAGCGGCTGTCCAGGGCCACGGCCGCCGCGACCGTCCACGTCGTCAAGGCAAAATCGAGTGCGCCGAAGACCGCCAGCTGCCCGGCGAGGGTGACGATGCCGGCGAATCCGTGCGCCAGCGGGTCGGGCGTTGCGAGGACCAGAAACACCTCCGCCGACGTCCACGTGGCAATGGCGGGACAGGCCATGTTGAACAGGACGCGCGGCACGGTCCGCCGGCTCGTGAGCATGCGGCATGAGAGCACGAGGCCGTCGAGCGCCGCCGTCACGGCGCCCGCAGCCGGTCCGACGAGCAGCGCGGCGAGGATGCTGAAGGTATCGGAGATCGAAAAACTGATCTGCATTCCCGGGATGCGGAGCGTCGCAAGACCCGTGAACGCCGTCAGCGTCATCAGGATCGCCCACAGCGGCGGCGGCGGCGGCGCGGCGAGGAGCTCGCCGATCGAGTGGGTCACGACGATGGCGCCCACGACGATGACACCCCACACGAATACACGCGCCCACCTGGTCATCCTCGGATCAATCGGCTGCGCCGGCCGGAACTTGAGATCCGGATTTCCCGACACCTGCCGACCATTCTGGGGATCCTCAGAAGTTCTGGCCGATGATCCCGAGTATTTCGGCGCGTTTCCACCAATTGCGACCCGGTCCGGCTGGCCCACCGCTTGCGATGCCGGACCGGCATGACCGAACGTACGTGTGCGACGCGCTTTCATCGGTGGCTGGTGTTCCTGGGGTTGTTCGCATTGATCGCCGCGTCGCCCGCGTCCGTGTTCGCGGCTGATCCCGACGTGTCATTGAAACGCCTCGACGCGCGCCTTCGCGTGATCGCCGCCGGGCCGCCAAACCAGCAGGTCCGCGTGATCGTGCGCGCGCGCGAAGGCGGCCGTGACGGGCTGCGGCAGGCGTTGGGCGAGCAGGGCGACAAGGTCATCGGCGAACTCGTCTCGATCAATGCGCTCACCGCCGTCGTCCGCAGCGATCGGCTCGCGAGCCTCGCCAGGCGCGACGACGTCGCATCGGTGTCGTTCGATGCGGTCGTGTCCGGCCAGGGGCAACTGCTCGGGGCCGTCGTCGGCACGGCGACCGGTCTGCTCGACGGGCTCGTCGGGGTCGTCACCGGCGTGATCGACCCCGCGACCAGCACCAGCGGTCCGGCCGTGATGCCGCGCGTGCTGCGGGAGACGCTTGGCATTCCCGGCGCATACACGGGACGCGGCGTGGGGGTGGCCCTGATCGACTCCGGCCTCGAGATGTCGGCCGAGTTCCAGGGACGGGTGACGGCGTTCTACGACTTCACCAATGGAGGCTCGACGCCGGCAACGCCCTCCGATCCGTTCGGCCATGGCACCCACGTGGCCGGCATCATCGGCGGCTCGGGCGCGCTGTCATACAACCGTGACTATCGGGGCCTCGCCCCGAACGTGAGGTTTACCGTCTTCAAGGTGCTGGACGGCAGCGGCGCGGGCTACACGAGCGACGTGATTCGCGCCATCGATTACGCCGTTGACAACCGCGCGCGGTTCGGCATCGACATCATCAATCTCTCCCTCGGCCATCCAATCTTCGAACCCGCGGCCACCGATCCGCTCGTCCAGGCGGTGGAACGTGCCTCGCGGGCGGGCCTCATCGTCGTCGCGGCCGCCGGGAATCTCGGCGAGAACCCGGCGACGGGATTGCCCGCGTACGCGGGAATCACCTCGCCCGGCAACGCACCCTCGGCGCTGACGGTTGGCGCCGTGCAGACGCTCGACACCGTGCGTCGAGGCGACGACCGCATTCCCGAGTACAGCTCCGCCGGTCCGACGTGGTACGACGCGATGCTGAAGCCGGACTTTCTCGCACCAGGGCACAACATCGTGGCCGCGGCGGCCAAGGGTGGCGCGCTCTACAAGAACTACCCGAAGCTGCGTGCGGCCGACGCCGACTACATGCGCCTGAGCGGCACGAGCATGTCGGCCGGCGTCGCAACCGGGCTCGTCGCGCTGATGATCGAGGCGCAGGAAACGGCGGCCACCGAGCCGCGTCCGGCGCTGACGCCGAATGCGGTCAAGGCCGTCCTGCAGTACACGGCCGTCGACGTGCGCAACGACCTCGGCCTCGAGTACGACTGGTTCCGTCAGGGCGCGGGCGCGGTAAACGGGCACGGGGCGATCGCTGTCGCGCGCACCGTCGACACCAACGCGGGCACGGGCATGCCGTGGCTGACGTCGATTCCGTCGCCCTACACCGTGATTGCGGGCGAGACGCTCGCGTGGAACCAGACCGTCATCTGGGGAAGCACCGTAATCTGGGGCAGCACCGTCGACGTGAACCAGATGGCGTGGAGCAACACGGTAATCTGGGGCAGCACGGTCATTTGGGGGAGCACCGTCATCTGGGGAAGCAACGTCGTGTGGGACGATCCGGCGGCCTGGTCGAACACGGTCATCTGGGGCAGCGGCGCCATCGGCACGTCGAACGGGTCGACAGTCATTTGGGGCAGCACGACGGGAATGACCGCTGAGAACACCGCGTGGCGGGACGTCGATCCCGGTCCGATTGAGGGACTGACGTTCGGCGCGGCGGTCGTCCTGCCGTGCGGAAGGAACCCGGTGCCAGGTGTCAGGACGGTATGCCCAGGGCCATGAGCCCGAGCGCGGCCCGCTGACCCTTTAGCAGGCTGTTGAAAAACTAACCCGAGGGGGTACCCAAGGACCCCCTCGGCGTACTACACTGCGCGCAGCCAGGAGGAGGCCTCGCTGATGCGCGGACACGACGAGCGATCGGATTTCTTGTTTAGCTA
>Ga0209172_10001729_pt1 | contig 43659 bp, 37 predicted proteins | sample LarsenN4metaG_FD_184113 | JGI IMG/M metagenome (GOLD analysis project Ga0209172, IMG submission 184113) | Hot spring sediment bacterial and archeal communities from British Columbia, Canada, to study Microbial Dark Matter (Phase II) - Larsen... ... | reverse complement strand
GTACGTGAGTCGGGCATTCTTGTGCGTGTTCATTCGGCTGAGCTCCTGCGAGAAGTGGATCGGTTCGCACCTTCCAGTCTCCCAGACTCAGTCCGAGTGAACAGAAACAACCTATTGGAAGTTCACAGCTAGGCGCAGCCGGATCGACGGTCACCTTGACCCAGCCGATCCGCGGACTGCCGAAGCTTTGCACGCGTACGAGTTTGGGCACGCGGGGCGCGGCGTCTTCGCGGTCGAGCGGCCGGTCGACGACGAAATCGTGAAAGTCGCCGTGCGCGAGCAGCACGGGCCGGTCGAACTCCGCCGCGCGCTGCGCCAGGCGCGCGAGCAGCGCATCGAACCCCGCTCGCCTCGGATCGCCGGCCCGCAGGTCGAAGCGCGGGTTGGCCTGCATCAGCAGCACGACGGCCGGCGCGCCGACCGACCGCGCGTGTGCGAAAGCGGCATCGAGCCAGGCGAGGTTGGCGGCCTGTCTGTGCTCGAATTCCGCCAACCGTTCAGCGCGCGGACTGCGCGGGCCGTCCTCAGGGTCGATGCCGCGCCACGGCTCGAGCCCGTTGTTGCTGCCGACCACGTGCAGTGTGGCGAACACCACGCCTTCGTGCAGGAAGCGGACGTTCTCGACGAACGGCGCGAACCCGGGCTGCGCGCTCTGCGGCTCGACGGGCAGCGGCGTTCCGCCCGAAGTTCGGCGCGGATCGGGATAGAAGATCGCGCGCAGCGCGGCGAGCCGTTCGACCGGGTTGAAGCTCCCCGCCGCGGGGCGATGGCAATCGGTCCAGTCGTTGTCTCCGGGCGTGAACACGACGGGTGCGCGCAGGCGCTGAAGCTGCGCGTAGCGTGCGCGCAGCAACTCGTCGTCGCAGCGCTCGCGCCCGCCCTTGACGTCGCCCGCGTGCAGCACGAGGCGGATCGACGCGTCGGCGTTGATCTCGTCGATCACCCGCTCGACGAGCGCGCTCTCTGCCGGGCCGTACGGCGAGTCGCCGATCAGCGCGAACGAAAACGCGCCGGCATGCGCGTTCGGTGCGACCGCGCAAAGCGCGGCGATGAGGACGCGGACGACGGGATTCATGCGCCGCGCAGTTTGCCAGAGCGCCGCAGCGCTCGCGGCGATTTGCGCGGACCTCGGCCGGGCACGTATCTTCCGCCGCATGAGGACGATTTCCGATCTGAAAACGGGCGCCGCGGCGCTCGCGTGCGCAGCGGCTGCGTTCGCCGTCGCCCCCGTCGCGTCGCTGGCCGACACCGTGCGGTGGCGCGGCGGAATCGCGGCCGAGGCCGGCCGCGGCAACGGCACCGACACGCTGCGGCTCGCGTTCGTCGCGGCGCCGGCCGCGCCGCTGTGGTCGCGCGAAACGATGAGCCTGTCGGCCTTCGGCGAGGTCTCGGTCGCGCATTGGCAGTTCACGCAACCGGACGCGGTCGACCGGCGCCGAATCACGGTCGTCGGCTTCACGCCCTATCTGCGGCTGCGCGATGCGCGCATCGGGCGCTGGTTCTTCGACTTCGGCATCGGGATCAACACGCTGTCGGATCTGTACGAAACCCGCGATCGGCGGTTCAGCACGCACTTCCAGTTCAGCGATCACCTCGCGGTCGGCCGCAGCTTCGGCGACGAAGATGCGTTCGAGATGAGCTATCGCTTCGTCCACTATTCGAACGCGGGCATCCGCCATCCGAATCCGGGTGTGAACTTCCACATGTTCCGGCTCGAGTACCGCTTCCTGTAGGCGCCGGTGCGCGCCGGTGCCGGTTCGGGCTACGATCCGGGCCTGTCACCGCCGGGCGATTGAGCCATGGACGATCCGACCCGCAAACGCGACGCCGCCGACGATGTCGGCGTGCCCGTGTCGCAGAAGATCCGCGAGCGGCTGAAGCGCGCACGCGAGCGCTTCCACGCCAACGACAACATCGCGCGGTTCATCGAGCCGGGCGAGCTCGATCAACTGCGCGCCGAGGTCGAGCGCAAGCTCCTCGGCGTGCTCGACAGCCTGGTCATCGACACCGAAAGCGACCACAACACGCAGGACACCGCGCGCCGCGTCGCCCGGATGTACGTCAACGAGGTCTTCCGCGGCCGTTACGTCCCCGAGCCGCCGGTCACCGAGTTTCCGAACGTCGAGCACCTGAACGAGCTGATGATCGTCGGCCCGATCACGGTGCGCAGCGCGTGCTCGCATCACCTGTGCCCGATCATCGGCAAGCTGTGGATCGGCGTGATGCCCAACGAGCATTCGAACCTGATCGGCCTGTCGAAGTACGCGCGGCTCGCGGACTGGGTGATGAGCCGGCCGCAGATCCAGGAGGAGGCGGTCGCGCGGCTCGCTGATCTGCTGCAGGAGCGCATGCAGCCCGACGGGCTCGCGCTGGTGATGGAGGCCGACCACTTCTGCATGCAGTGGCGCGGCGTCAAGGACACCGATTCCAAGATGATCAACAGCGTGATGCGCGGCGTGTTTCTCAAGGACGTGAGCCTGCGCCGCGAGTTCCTCGCGCTGCTGAGGAACAAGGCCGCCTGAACGAGGAGCCGCTGCGATGCTCGTCCGCCTGCTGTACGCCAGCCGCACCGCCGACGCCGTGACGCACGAAGTGATCGAGTCGATCCTCGCGCAGTCGCGCAAGCACAACCCGGAGCTGGGCATCACCGGCATCCTGTGCGACGGCGGCGACGTCTACATGCAGGTGCTCGAGGGCGGGCGCGACGCGGTCAACGGGCTGTACAACAAGATCGTGTGCGACAAGCGCCACCGCGACGTGGTGCTGCTGCACTACGAGGAGGTGACGGAGCGGCGGTTCGCCGGCTGGACGATGGGGCAGGTCAACCTCGCGAAGGTCAACCCGTCGACGCTGCTGAAGTATTCGGAGAAACCCGTCCTCGACCCGTACGCGACGTCGGGCCGGGCGGCGATGGCGCTGCTCGAGGAGCTGATCGCCACCGCCTCGATCGTCGGGCGCACGAGCTGACGTTCGGAGGGGGAGGGCGGCATGAAGCACTGGCTGATCGCGCTGCTCGCCGCGCTGTTCGGCGCCGGCGCGGCACACGCGGCGACCGCCGCCAAGGGCACGCAGGCGAGCGGACAGGACATCGCCTGGCACGCGGGCGATGTCGATTCGGCGTTCGCGCGCGCCAAGCGCGAGCGGCGGCCGCTGTTCCTGTACTGGGGCGCCGAGTGGTGCCCGCCGTGCAACCAGGTCAAGGCGACGATCTTCAACCGGCGCGATTTCATCGAGCGATCGCGGGTGTTCGTTCCGGTCTACATCGACGGCGATTCGCCTTCGGCGCAACTGCTCGCCAGCCGCTTCAAGGTCAGCGGCTATCCGACGATGGTGCTGTTCCGCCCGGACGGCACCGAAGTCACCCGGCTGCCCGGCGAGGTCGACCCGCAGCAGTACATGCGCGTGCTGACGCTCGGCATGCACGCGACGCGGCCGGTCAAGGCGCTGCTCGCCGCGGCGTTGTCGGACAACCCCGTGCTGACGCCCGCCGACTGGCGGCTGCTCGCGTACTACTCGTGGGAGACCGACCACGAGGCCGCGGTGCCGAAGGCGCAGGTCGCCGCCACACTCGCGCGGCTCGCGCAGCAGTGCCCGCACGCGGTCGCCGACGCGCGCGCCCGCCTCACGCTGAAGGCGATCGCGGCGGCCGCGGGCGCGAAGGACAAGCCCGCCGCGCCGGCCGCGTATCCGCAGGTCAAGTCGGTGCTCGCCGACGCCAAGCTCGCGCGCGAGAACTTCTCGGTGCTGACCGACGCGGCGGGCGAGATCGCCGGGTACGTCACCGCCCCCGGCAGCGCCGACCGCAGGGCGCTCGTCGCCGAGTGGGACCGGCTGCTCGCGCGCTTCGGCGACGATGCGAGCCTGTCGAAAGCCGATCGTGTCTCGGCCGCGGTCGCGCGCGTCGCGCTCGCGCGGCTCGATCTGCCCAAGGACGCGCCGCTGCCCGGGCGGCTCGTCGCCGAGGTGCGGGCGGCTGCCGAACGCGCCGACCGCGAGACGACCGACCGCTACGAGCGCCAGGCCGTGATCAGCGCCGCCGCGTACGCGCTGCGCGAAGCGGGCTTGCTCGACGAGTCCGACGCGATGCTCAAGCGCGAGCTCGCGCGCTCGCACTCGCCCTACTACTTCATGTCGGGCCTGGCTGGCAACGCGAAGAAGCGCGGCGACAAGGCGGCCGCGCTCGGATGGTACGAGCAGGCCTACGCGGCGTCGAAAGGCCCGGCGACGCGGCTGCAGTGGGGCGCGTCGTACGTCAACGCGCTGATCGAGCTCACGCCCGAGGACGCTGCGCGAATCGAGGCCGCCGCGCGCAGCGTGATCGGCGAGATCGACCCGGTGCCCGCGACGTTCCACGAGCGCAACCGTGCGGTGCTCGAACGCATGGGCGGGCGGATCGTCGGCTGGGCCGAGACGAGCCGGCAGGACGTCGTGCTCGCGGCGCTGCGCAGGCGGCTCGGCGAACACTGCGCGAAGCTGCCTGCGCACACCCCGGAACGCGAGACCTGCGACGGCGTGTTGCGCGCGAAAGCCGGTTCCGGGCACTGACCGCGCCCCGCAGCGCGCGGCGGGGGTAATCTCCGCAGCGAAGGCGCGACCGCTCCGAGGGTCGCGCGCCATCGCTCCGGAGACCACCATGTCCGAGAACCTGCGCGACGCCGCGCTCGAATATCACCGCCAACCCACGCCCGGAAAGATCTCGGTCGTTCCGACCAAGGCGATGGTCACGCAGCGCGACCTGGCGCTCGCCTATTCGCCGGGTGTGGCCGAGGCCTGCAACGAGATCGTGCGCGATCCGGGCGAGGTCTACACGCTGACCGCGCGCGGCAACCTGGTCGCGGTCGTCACCAACGGCACCGCCGTGCTGGGGCTCGGCAACATCGGTCCGCTCGCGGGCAAGCCGGTGATGGAAGGCAAGGCGTGCCTGTTCAAGAAGTTCGCGGGCATCGACGTCTTCGACATCGAGATCAACGAGCGCGACCCGGACAAGCTGGTCGACATCATCGCCGCGCTCGAGCCGACCTTCGGCGGCATCAACCTTGAGGACATCAAGGCGCCCGAGTGCTTCTACGTCGAGCGCAAGCTGCGCGAGCGGATGAGAATCCCCGTGTTCCACGACGACCAGCACGGCACCGCGATCGTCGCCGCCGCGGCGGTGCTGAACGGACTGCGGCTGGTCGGCAAGGACATCGCGCGCGCGAAGCTCGTGTGCAGCGGCGCGGGCGCGGCGGCGATCGCGTGCCTCGACCTGCTCGGGAGTCTCGGTCTGAGGCGCGAGAACGTCCTCGTCGCCGACAGCAAGGGCGTCCTTTACGTCGGTCGGCCCGGACTCGACGAGAGCAAGACGCGGTACGCGCGCGAGACCGCCGCGCGAACGCTCGCCGACGCGGTGCCCGGCGCCGACATCTTCCTCGGGCTGTCAGGCCCGGGCGTGCTGACGCCGGAGATGGTCAAGACGATGGCGCCGCAGCCGATCATCCTCGCGATGGCCAACCCGACGCCCGAGATCATGCCGGAGGTCGCCAAGGCGGTGCGGCCCGACGCGATCATCGGCACGGGGCGGTCCGACTACCCGAATCAGGTCAACAATGTGCTGTGCTTCCCGTTCATCTTCCGCGGCGCGCTCGATGTCGGCGCGACGACGATCAACGAGGCGATGAAGCTCGCGACCGTTCGGGCGCTCGCCGACTTGACGCATGCGGAGATCCCCGACGAAGTCGCGAGCGCCTACGGCGCCGAAGGGTTGCGCTTCGGCCCCGAGTATCTGATCCCCAAGCCCTTCGACCCGCGTCTGATCGAGCGGATCGCGCCCGCGGTGGCCGAGGCGGCGATGGCGAGCGGCGTGGCCACGCGGCCGATCGCCGACCTGGACGCGTATCGCGCGCGGCTGCGCCGCTTCGTGTACCAGTCGGGCAGCACGATGGAGCCGGTGTTCGCCGCGGCGAAAAAATCGCCGAAGCGGCTGATCTACGCCGAGGGCGAGGAAGAACGCGTGCTGCGCGCAGCGCAGGTCGTCGTCGACGAGGGCATCGCCCGGCCGATCCTGATCGGCCGGCCCGACGTGATCCGGATGCGCGTCGAGCGCTACGGGCTGCGGCTGCGGCTCGACAAGGACGTCGAAGTCGTCAACGTGCTCGACGATCCCCGTTACCGTGACACCTGGAGCGAGTATTACCAGTTGACCCGCCGCAAGGGCGTGACACGCGCGCTCGCGCAGGCGGAGGTGCGCACGCGCACGACGCTGATCGGCGCGATGCTCGTGCGGCGCGGCGACGCCGACGCGATGCTGTGCGGCACCGTCGGCGGCTACGCAGACCACCTGAAGTACGTGCGCAACGTGATCGGCCTGCGCCCGGGCGTCAAGACGTTCGCGGCGATGCAGCTTCTGATCCTGCCGAACCGGCAGCTCTTCATCTGCGACACGCACGTCAACATCGACCCGACCGCGGAGCAGATCGCCGAGATGACGATGCTCGCCGCCGAGGCGGTGCGGCGGTTCGGTCTGGTGCCGACCGTCGCGCTGGTGTCGCACTCGAGCTTCGGCAGTTCGGAGGCACCGAGCGCGCAGAAGATGCGGGATGCGCTCGAGCTCGTGCTCGCGCGCAAGCCCGACTTCGCGGTCGACGGCGAGATGCAGGCCGACGCGGCGCTGTCCAAGACCGTCCTCGACTCGCTGATGCCCGACTCGAACCTGCCCACCGAGGCCAATCTGCTCGTGATGCCGAACGTCGATGCCGCCAACATCACGTACAACGCGCTGCGCGTGACCGCCGGCGGCGGCATCACGATCGGCGCGATCCTGCTCGGCGCGGCTCGGCCGGTGCACATCCTGACGCCCGCGTCGACGGTGCGCCGGATCGTCAACATGTCCGCGGTCGCGGTCGTCGACGCGTGCGCGCACGCGGATTCGCGCGTGATGGTCCGCTGACCCCGCACGCGCGGGCGCCTGCCCGCCGCGGCGTAGCTACCGCGGCGGCGGTGCGTTCGGCGGCGGGTACGCCGACGGCGGCAGATCCGCCGGCGGATACACCGGAGGCGCGCTGGGCGGCGGCGGTGGGGGCGGCGGGCGGCGCGGCGTCGGTGTGTAGCGCCCGTACAGGGGCACCTTGTGCCCCTTCGCGTACATGCACTGGTAATAGGCCGCGTCGTAGCGGCGCTGCGACGCGTAGTACGACCCTTGCGCCTGGCCGGCGCCGATCATCGCTCCGGTGATCAGCCCCAGACCCGCGCCGACGCCTGCGGCGCTGCTGTCGCCGCCGATCGCCGCGCCGGCGGCCGCGCCGATGACGGTGCCGGCGACCGCGCTGGCCGCGGCGGCTTCGTTGGCGCGATCCGAAGCGGACCGCCCGCCGATCTGCGCGAGCGCGTAATCGCGGCAGACCGCATCGTCGTACTGGAACGCTTCGAACGACTTGGTTCGCCCCGGCAGCGCCTGCAGCGACGGCCCCGTGGGAACGCTCGCGCAACCGGCCAGCGCAAGCGCCACGACGACCGCGGCGAGCTTGAAGTTACGTCGCATGATCGGCTCCGCGAGCGATGTCAGTTGGTCGGTTGCGGCGGAACCCGCTGCCAGCCGCCCGGGCATTCCTTCACGTACGGGTAGTAGCCCTTCGCGCTCGGGCACCAGTACCACCATTGCGCCGGCGGCGGGGCGACTTCGTCGTCGCGCTCCACGTAGACCGGCGGCGGAGGCGGTGCAGGCGGCACGACGACCACGGGCGGCGGGTCGTAGTAAACCGGCGGCGGATACCAATAGCGCGGCGCCCAGTAGTAGGGGCCGGGGTAACCAAAGTGCAACACCACGCCGCCGCGCCAGCGCCCGTGAGCCTGCGCCGGTTCGGCCACGGCCAGAAGGCCGAGCGCAACGGCGCACGCGGCCATCAGGATCTTCATGACTCTCATCGCGACTCCCCTGTGCTTCAGGGAACGACCAGCGTTCCGGATGCTGTCTTCCTAACGCTCATTCTCGCGATGCGAGTACGGGCTACAAGACGATCGGTGTTGAAGTTGTAACGCTTCGTTGCAAGGCGGCACCGAACGCGAGTCGGCGCCGACTTCGCCGACTCGATTCGAGCGACCGATCAGCCGGGTGGACTGAGCCGCAACCGCTCGGAGCGCCGCCGAAGCAGTTCGGCCGCGATCAGCAGCAGGCAGGCGAGCAGCACGAGCAATGTGCCCGCGGCGGTGATCGTCAGGCTGATGTTGTCGTTGATACCCGCGAACATCTGGCGCGGCAGCGTGCGCTGGCCGGGACCGGTCAGCAGCAGGGCGACGACGACTTCGTCGAACGAGGTCGCGAACGCGAACAGCGCGCCCGAGAACACGCCGGGGAAGATGATCGGCAGCGCGACCTTGCGGAACGCGAGCCACGGCGGCGCACCCAGGCTCGCCGCGGCGTTCAGCAGATTGCGGTCGAACCCGGCGAGTGTCGACAGCACGGTGACCACCACGAACGGGCTGCCGAGCGCGGCGTGCGCGAGCGTGAGCCCGAGATAACCGTCGACGAGCCCGGCCTTGGCGAACGCGAAGTACACGCCGACCGCGACGATCACGACCGGAACGACGAGCGGAGACAGCAGCACGGCGAAGAGCAGCCGGCGGCCGGGGAAACGCGCGCGCCAGAAACCGAAGGCGGCGAGCGTGCCGAGCGCCGTCGCGATCACGGTCGCGCCGCTGCCGACGATCAGGCTGCTCTTCAGCGCCGGCAGCCACAGGTCGGACGTGAAGAAGTCCTCGTACCAGCGCAGCGACAGTCCCGGCAGCGGAAAGTGCAGGAACGAACCCGCGGAGAACGACAGCGGGACGATCACGCCGATCGGCGCGATCAGGAACACCAGCACCAGCGCTGCGAAGGCCCGCAACGCGTAACGCGCGATGCGCTGGGTCGCGGTTTCGTGCGCCACGCTCATCCCATCCTGATCCGGTCGATGCCAACCAGGCGGTCGTACACGTAGTACAGCGCGACGGTGGCCGCCAGCAGCGCGAGCGACAGCGCGGCGGCCATGCCCCAGTTGATGGTCTTGCTCGCGTAAAAGGCGATGAAGTAGCTGAGCATCTGGTCGTCCGGCCCGCCGACCAGCGCCGGCGTGATGTAGTAGCCGAGCGCCTGGATGAAGACCATCAGCACGCCGGCGCCGACCCCGGGCAGCGTCTGCGGCGCATACACGCGCCAGAATGCGGTCGACGGCGGCGCGCCGAGCGACAGCGCAGCGCGTACGTGCACCGGCGGGATCTGCCGCATCACCGCGTACAGCGGCAGCACCATGAACGGCAGCAGCACGTGCGTCATCGCCGCGTAGACGGCGGCGCGCCGGTACAGCATCTCGAGCGGCTGATCGATCAGCCCCGCCTGCAGCAGCGCCGAATTGAGCACGCCCTCGTGCTGCAGAAGCACGATCCACGCGGAAGTGCGCACCAGCAGCGAAGTCCAGAACGGCAGCAGCACGAGCACGAGCAGCGCGTTCGCGGTTCGCGCCGGCAGCGACGCCAGCACATAGGCGAGCGGATAGCCGAGAACCAGGCACAGTACGGTGACCGCGGTGGCGATCGCGAACGTACGGCCGAGCACCTGAACGAAGATCGCCTCCTCGCGCGGTGCGCCGACAAGGCGGCCGTCGGCGGTAAGCTTCAGATCGACCGCGGCGAGCAGGTACAGCGACGTCGTCGGCCCCGCCGCGCGCGCGATCGCGCCCCAGGTCTCGACCTCGCTCCACTTCGGGTCGATCGCGAGCAGCGTCTCGCGCGCGGGTAGCTCGAGCCGCTCGGGCAGTTGACGTGCGGTCGAAAACAGCAGCGTGCGGAAGCCGCTCACGTCGTAATTCAGCCGCGTCGCCGCCGGCGCCAGCGTGCCCGCCGCGCGCGCGGCGCGCACGTCGTCGATCAGCGCGGCGAAGGTCGCCTCGTCGGGCAGCGCGCGACCGTCCCAGCGCTTGATCTCGCGTGTCACATTGGGCAGCGCGTCGGCGACTTCGGTATCGACGAAGCTCTTCGTCAGCAACGCGCCGATCGGCGCGAGGAAGGTGAGCAGCAGGAAAAGCAGAAGCGGTGCGGTGAGCAGCACCGCCTTGAGCTTTTTCGTTCGCTCGGCGCGGGCGAGTTGCGCGGCGAGCGTGGGCGAAGCCATTCGCGGGTGACTGCGCGTGCTGACGGCCCCTCGCCCCAACCCTCTCCCCACGACCGGGGAGAGGGGGCAGAGCAACGCCTCTGGCCGGGGCCGGGAAGACGCTGCGGCGAGAGGCGCTTGACTACGGAAGGAAGGTCACTTCGCCAGCCACGCGTTGAACCGCTGGTTCAGCTTGTCGAGGTTCTCCAGCCAGAACTTGTCGTTCAGATACAGCGACACCTTCAGGTTCGCCGGATTGGTCGGCAGATCGGGCAGCACGGCCTTGTCGACGAGCGCGGTCGCGGCCACGTGCGTGATGCCGTAGGGAATCCTCGGCGGCAGGTTCTTCTGGTTCTGCGGATCGCTCGCGAACGCGATGAACTGCTCGGCGGCTGCCTTGTTCGGCGACCCCTTCATGATCACCCACGAGTCGATCGTGTACAGGCTGCCGTTCCAGCTCATCTTGAAGTTCTTCTTGTCGGTCTTGTTGGCGGCGGCGATGCGGCCGTTGTAGGCGGACACCATCGCGGCCTCGCCCGAGGCGAGCATCTGCGGCGGCTGCGCACCCTTCTCCCACCAGATCAGGTGCGGCTTCAGTTGGGTGAGCTTGTTGAACGCGCGGTCGACCCCGGCCGGCGTCGACAGCGTCTTGTAGACATCCGCCGGCGCAACGCCGTCGGCGAGCAGCGCGATCTCGAGATTGGTCTTCGGACCCTTGCGCAGCGCGCGCTTGCCGGGGTACTTCTTGACGTCCCAGAAGTCGGCCCAGCTCTTCGGCCCGTCCTTGATCTTGTCGCCGTCGTACGCGAGCACGAAGTTGTAGACGATCGCGCCCACCCCGCAGTCGTGCACGGCATCCTTCAGGAACTTGTCGCGGCCGCCGAGCTTGGCCCAGTCGAGCTTCTCGAACAGCCCTTCCTCGCAGCCGAGCAGAAGCTCTTCGCTCTCGACCTGCACGACGTCCCAGTTGTTCGCTCCGCCCTGCGTCTTGGCGCGCAGCACGCCGATTCCGCCGTCCCAGCTTTCGTCGACCAGCTTGATCTTGGTCTTCTCCATGAACGGCTTGAAGTACACCTCTTTCTGCGCGTCCTGATAGGCGCCGCCCCAAGAAACCACCGACAGCGGCCGGCCCTGCGCGAACGCGGCGGTGCTGCCGATCGCCAGGGCCGCGCCCACGGCGAGCGCGGCATTCAACGTCCTGATGCTCATCGTCTCCCCTCCAAGAAAGAACTTCACTCCGGAAACACCACTGTACTCGCGGCCGGCCAGCGTGCGACCGCCGCTGCGCCCACCGGCGGGATCGCGCCGGCCGCCTGCGCGGGCACGTTGGCGATCATTTCGCCGGCTGCGCCCCGCAGCCGCACGCGCACGTGCCCGCCGAGAAAGATCGTCTCTTCGATGCGTCCCGGCAACGCGTTGTCGCCGTCGGCCGGATCGCCGGCGGCGGCGATGGCGATTCGCTCGGGGCGCACCGACAGCGTGGCCTGCGCCTGCGCACGGCACGCCCCCGCGGCGCGGCCGCGGATGCGCACGCCGCCCGCGACTTCGGCGACGCACTCGCCGTCGCTGCGGGTCTCGACGAGCCGCGCGGCGAGCCGATTGTTCTCGCCGATGAACGACGCGACGAACAGGTTCGCCGGCCGCTCGTAGATCGTCTGCGGATCGTCGATCTGCTGGATGCGGCCTCCGTGAAAGACGGCGATGCGGTCCGACATCGTCAGCGCCTCGGACTGGTCGTGCGTCACGTACACGGTCGTGATGCCGAGCCGCTCGTGCAGACTGCGCAGCTCGAGCTGCATCTGCTCGCGGAGCTGCTTGTCGAGCGCGCCGAGCGGTTCGTCCATCAGCACGAGCTGCGGCTCGAACACGAGCGCGCGCGCGACCGCGACCCGCTGCTGCTGCCCGCCCGAGAGCTGCGAGGGCAGCCGCGTCTCGAAGCCCGGCAACTGGACCATGTCGAGCGCGCGCTTCACGCGCGCCTCGATCTCCGCGCGCGGCAGCTTGCGCACCGCGAGCGGAAACGCGAGATTCTCTCCGACCGTCATGTGCGGGAACAGCGCGTAGTTCTGGAACACCATGCCGAAGTTGCGCCGGTACGGCGGCAGCGCGTCGATCGGCTTGCCGCGCAGCCGGATGTGCCCGGCGGTGGGACGCTCGAAGCCGGCGAGCATCATCAGCGTCGTCGTCTTGCCCGATCCCGACGGGCCGAGCAGCGACAGGAACTCGCCTTCGGCGACTTCGAGGTCGAGCGCATCGACGACGTTGGCCACGCCGTCGTACGTCTTGCAGACGCGCTCGAATGCGACGAAGCTCATCGGCCGGGCTGGCGCAAACGCTCGGCGTAGGCCTCGGTGTCGCGCAGCGCGCGGGCGAAGCGCGCCAGCATCTCGTCGATCTCGGCCGGCTCGATCACCAGCGGCGGGCACAGCGCGACCGCGTCGCCGAGCGCGCGCAACACCAGCCCGTGCGCGTGCGCGCGTTCGGCGAAATGGCCGGCGATCGCGGCGGCCGGCGGAAACGGTTCCTTGGCCGCCTTGTCCTTGACGAGCTCGACCGCGGCGATCAGCCCGACGCCGCGCACCTCGCCGACGATGGGGCTCGCGGCGAACTTGCGCAGTCCCTCCTGGAACCGCGGCGCGAGCGCGCGGACGCGCGCAGCGATATCGATCTCGCGGTAGATCTTCATCGCCTCGATCGCGACCGCAGCGCCGAGCGGATGCGCCGAATACGTGTAGCCGTGGCCGAACGTGCCGATCTTCGCCGACTGCTCGGCGATCGGCTCGTAGACGCGCTGCGAGATCAGCGTCGCCGAGAACGGGACGTAGCCTCCCGTCAGCGCTTTCGCGCAGGTCAGGATGTCGGGCTCGATGTCGTAGGTCTGGCTGCCCCACATCTGGCCGGTCCTGCCGAAGCCGCAGATGACTTCGTCGGCGATCAGCAGGATGTCGTGCTGCTTCAGGATCGGCTGCACGAGGTCGAAGTAGCCCTCCGGCGGCGGGATCACGCCGCCCGCGCCCATCACCGGCTCGGCGATGAAAGCGGCGATCGTCTCCGGCCCCTCGCGTTCGATCAACTGTTCGAGGCTGCGCGCGAGCCGCGCGGCGAACGCCTCCTCGCTCTCGCCGGGCCGAGCGAAGCGGTAATGGTGCGGGCAGTCGGTGTGCAGCACGCCGGGGCCGGGAAGATCGAAACCGGTGTGCAGGTGCGGCAGCCCCGTCAGGCTCGCCGTCGCGACGCTGACGCCGTGATAACCGCGGGTGCGCGCGATGATCTTTTTCTTGTCCGGCCGGCCGAGCGCGTTGTTGTAGTAGCGGACGATCTTGACCGCGGTGTCGTTCGCGTCCGACCCGCTCGTGCCGAAGAACACGCGCGCCATTTTCGCCGGCGCGATCGCGAGCAGCTCGCGCGCGGCCTCGATCGCCACGTCCGAGGTCTTGTGCGCGAAGCCGTGGTAGTACGGCAGCGTGGCGAGTTGCTTCGTCGCGGCGGCGATCAGGCGCTCGTTGGAGAAGCCGAGCGAGCAGCACCACAGGCCGGCCAGCCCCTCGATGTATTCGCGCCCCTCGACGTCGTAGACATAGATGCCGCGGCCGCGCGACATGATGATCGGCCCGCGCTCCTCGTGCTTGCGCAGGTTGGTGTGCGGATGCAGCGACTGCTGCCGGTCGAGCTCGGCCAGCGTGGCGGCGGAATTCATCACGGGTCTCCTCGTTGTGCGCCGGCGCTGCGAAACCTGCGCCGCCCTGTTTGTTTGCGGCAAGCATAACCGCGCTCAGGCGGCGGCCGCTTTCGCCTTGTCCTCGAGCGCGGCCCAGCGGTCGAACTTCTCGGCGAGCAGCCGCTCGATCGCCTCGGCGCGTGCGCGGTCGGCGCGGATCGCCTCGGCGCCGCGCTTGTGATAGTCGGGCGAGCCCATCGCCGCGGTCAGCTCCGACTGCTCGCGCTCGAGCGCTTCGATCTCGCCGGGCAGGGACTCCAGCTCGCGCTGCTCCTTGAAGCTGAGCTTCGGCTTCTTCTTCGCTCCGTCTACCCGGGCAAGGGGAGAGGGTTGGTGCGAGGGGCTCTCGGCCTTGGTTGGTCGCCCCTCTTCTTCTGCCCGCCCTCGGGGAGCGGGGGTTCCCTGCGGCCGCTGCGCCAGCCAGTCCGAATAGCCGCCGACGTACTCCTTCCAAACGCCGTCGCCTTCGGCGGCGATCGTCTGCGTGACGACGTTGTCGAGAAACGCGCGGTCGTGGCTGACGAGCAGCAGCGTGCCGTCGTAGTCCTGCAGCGTCTGCTCGAGCAGCTCGAGCGATTCGATGTCCAGATCGTTGGTCGGCTCGTCGAGCACGAGCAGGTTGGCCGGTTGTGCGAACAGCCGCGCGAGCAGCAGCCGGTTGCGCTCGCCGCCCGACAGCGTCCGCACCGGCGCCGCCGCGCGCCGCGGCGGAAACAGGAAGTCGCCGAGGTAGCTCATCACGTGCTTGCGCGTGCCGCCGCTCTCGACCCAGTCGGACCCCGGCGCGATCGTCTCGGCGACGGTGCGGTCCGGATCGAGCGCCTCGCGCATCTGATCGAAGTACGCGATGCGCAGGTTGGTTCCGAGTCGCACCGTCCCGCGGTCGGGCGCGAGCGCGCCGACGATGAGCTTCAGCAGCGTGCTCTTGCCCGCGCCGTTGGGGCCGATCAGCCCGATGCGGTCGCCGCGCAGGATGCGCGTCGAGAAACCGCGCACGACGACGCGCTCGGTGAAGCGCTTCGTCACGTCCTCCAGTTCGGCGACGAGCTTGCCCGAGCGCTCGCCCGCGTCGAGCGCGAGCTTGATCCGGCCGCTGCGTTCGCGCCGCGCCGCGCGTTCGCTCCGCAGCCGCTGCAGCCGCGCGACACGCCCGGCGTTGCGCGTCCGGCGCGCCTCGATGCCCTTGCGGATCCACGCTTCTTCCTGCGCCCAGAACCGGTCGAAGCGCCGCGCCGCCTTCTCCTCGGCCTCCAGCTCGCTCTCGCGCCTGCGCTCGAAGTCGCTGTAGTTGCCGGGGTACGCGCGCAGCGCCCCGCGGTCCAGTTCGACGATGCGCGTGGCCACGCGGTCCAGGAACGCGCGGTCGTGCGTGATGACGATCAGCGTCGGCGCGCCCTTCTCGGCGAGCAGCGCCTCGAGCTGCGCGATCGCGTCGATGTCGAGATGATTGGTCGGCTCGTCGAGCAGCAGCAGGTCGGGCTGCAGCGCCAGTGCCAGCGCGAGCGCGCCGCGCTTGCGTTCGCCGCCCGATGCGGCGGCCGGGTTCGTGTGACCGTCGAGCCCGAAGCGGTGCAGGTACTCGGCGAGCCGCGCCTCGGTGCGCCAGCGCTCGCGCTCGTCGTGCATGCCTTCGATGCTGCCGCGCGCGAGCAGGCTCTCGCGCAACGTGTGCGCCGCAGGCAACGCGGGCTCCTGCTCGACGAGCACGACGCGAACTCCGTCGCGCCGCTTGAGCTCGCCGCCGTCGAGCGCGAGTCGGCCAGCGATGACGGCCAGCAGCGACGACTTGCCGCTGCCGTTGCGACCGATCAGCCCGATCCGGTCGCCGTCGTCCACCGCGAGCTGCGCGCGGTCGAGCAGCGGCAGATCGCCGAAAGCGAGCTGCGCATCGAGCAGTGAAAGCATCGTCATGCGCGCGAGGATAGCCGCCCGCGGTGGCGGCGCGTCGGCATGCGCCGGCGGCTGGGTTCACCACCGAGACACCGAGAACACCGAGAAGTACTTTGGTTTTCTTCTGTGCCTCTGTGGTGAGAATTGCGTCCTGCGCAGGCCGTTGTATTCACCTCAGAGGCGCGGAGAGATTCCTTTTCTCTGTGTTCTCGGTGTCTCGGTGGTCAAACCCGCTCTTGCGGCTGCGCTCCGGAGCCGAGTTGACGCCGCCGCGATTGCTGCGCATCCTTGGCCGGCATGAACGACACGTTGCCCGCCGACCCGATCTGGCGACCCTCCGAAGAGCGCATCCGCCGCGCGCGGATCACGGCCTTCGTCGAGTGGCTCGCGCGCAACCGCGGGCTGCAGTTCGCCGACTACGAATCGCTGTGGCGCTGGTCGACGACCGACCTCGAAGGCTTCTGGAGCGCGGTCTGGCAGTTCTTCGACGTGCGCGCCTCGGTGCCGTACACGCGCGTGCTCGACGCGCCGCGCATGCCCGGCGCGCGGTGGTTCGAGGGGGCGCGGCTGAACGTCGTCGATCAGGTCTTCCGCCACTCGACCGAAACACGGCCGGCGATCGTCGCGCGCAACGAAAGCGGCGCGCGCGACGAACTGTCCTGGCGCGAGCTGCGGCGGCAGGTCGCGTCGCTCGCCGAATCGCTGCGGTCGCTCGGCGTCGCGCCGGGTGACCGCGTCGTCGCGTATCTGCCGAACGTTCCGCAGACGATGGTCGCGTTCCTCGCGTGCGCGTCGGTCGGCGCGGTGTGGTCGGTGTGCTCGCCCGACATGGGACCGGTCGCCGTGCTCGACCGTTTCCGCCAGATCGAGCCGAAGCTGCTGATTGCCTGCGACGGTTATCGCTACGGAGGCAAGACCTACGACCGCGCGGAGGTCGTCGCCGAGATCCGCGCTGCGCTGCCCTCGCTGGCGCACACCGCGATCGTTCCGGTGCTGGGCGGGTCCGACGGCGCGTCCAGGTTCCCCGGCGCGCTGGCCTGGAGCGAACTGACCGCGCGCGACGCGCAGCTCGCGACCGAGCAGGTCGCTTTCGACCATCCGCTGTGGGTCGTCTACTCGTCCGGGACGACCGGCGTGCCGAAGGCGATCGTGCATGGCCATGGCGGCGTGCTGCTCGAGGCGCTCAAGGGCATCGGGCTGCACCGCGACGTGCAGGCCGGCGATCGTTTCCACTGGTACACGAGCACCGGCTGGATCATGTGGAACGTGCAGTTCAGCTGCCTGCTGGTCGGCGCGACGAGCTGCCTGTACGACGGCAACCCCGGCTTCCCGGACCTCGGCGCGCTGTGGCGCTTCGTCGCCGACGAGCGAATCGACTTCTTCGGCGCGGGCGCAGCCTTCTACGCCAACTGCATGAAGGCCGGCATCGAGCCGGCGCGGATCGCCGATCTCGGTTCGCTGCGCACGCTCGGCTCGACCGGGTCGCCGCTGCCGCCCGAGGCATATCGCTGGGTGTATGCGCACGTCAAGCGCGATGTCTGGCTCGTGTCGATCGCCGGCGGCACCGATCTCGCCGGCGCGTTCCTGACCGGGCTGCCGACGCTTCCGGTGTACGAGGGCGAAATGCAGTGCCGCGCGCTGGGGCTGAAGGTCGAGGCGTGGGACGACGCCGGCCGGCCGGTGGTCGACGAAGTCGGCGAGCTGGTCTGCGCGGCGCCGTTTCCTTCGATGCCGCTTTACTTCTGGAACGATCCCGACGGGCGCCGGCTCCGCGAGAGCTACTTCGATACGTATCCGGGCGTCTGGCGGCACGGCGACTGGCTGCGGCTCGTGCCGCGGCCCGAAGCCGTCGGCGCGATCATCTACGGCCGCTCGGACGCGACGATCAACCGGCACGGCATCCGCATGGGCACCGCCGAGCTGTACCGCGCGGTCGAGGCGATCCCCGAGGTGCTCGATTCGCTCGTCGTCGATCTCGAGTATCTCGGCCGCCTCTCGTACATGCCGCTGTTCGTCGTTCTCCGACCCGGCGTGGCGCTCGACGACGCACTGAAGCAGCGCATCACCGCGCGCATCCGCGAGGCGCTGTCCGCGCGGCATGTGCCCGACGAGATCATCGCGATCCCCGAGGTGCCGCGGACGCTGTCGGGCAAGAAGATGGAGCTGCCGATCAAGAAGCTGCTGCTCGGCCATCCGCTGGAGAAGGTCGCGCATCCCGACGCGATGGCCAATCCGGCGAGTCTCGACTGGTTCGTCGAGTTCGCCCGCCGGCGCGCGCAGACCACCGCGGAAGCGAAGTGAAACGCAAGGCGGCACCGGTGCCGCAGAGCCGGCTCGGCCGTCTCGCCCGGCTCGGGCTCGCGGCGGGCGAGCTCGCGGTCGGCGGTGCGCTCGAGGGGCTGCGCCGACTGGCGCGGCAGCAGCCGGCGACCGGTCCCGCGCTGCTGTCGGCGGCGAACGCGAGGCGGCTCGCCGAACGGCTCGCGCGGCTGCGCGGCGCGGCGATGAAGCTCGGCCAGTTGATGTCGCTGCAAGGCGACGACGTCCTGCCGCCGGAGTTCTCGCAGGCGCTCGCGGTGCTGCGCGCCGAAGCGGCGCCGATGCCCGTCGAGCAGTTGCGCCGCGTGCTCGGGCGCGAATACGGCAAGGGCTGGGAGCGGCGCTTCGCGCGCTTCGACTGGGAGCCGATCGCCGCCGCGTCGATCGGCCAGGTGCACCGCGCGCGCACCGTCGACGGCCGCGAGCTGGCGCTGAAGATCCAGTACCCCGGAGTGGCGCGCTCGATCGCGAGCGATGTCGAGAACGTCGCCGCGCTGCTGCGGCTGTTCAATCTGCTGCCGCTCGATCTGGACATCGCCGGGCTCGTCGCCGAGGCAAAAAGGCAGCTGCTGCAGGAGGCCGACTACCGCGCCGAAGCGGGCTTCCTCGAACACTACGCGAAGCTGGTGGCCGACGAGCCGCTGCTCGTCGTTCCCCGAGTGCATCGCGACTTCACGACCGCGCGCGTGATGGCGATGGACTACGTCGAGGGCGCGCCGCTCGAGTCGCTGGCCGAAGAAGGGGTGCCGCAGGCGCGGCGCGATGCGGTCGGCGCGCTGCTCGAGCGGCTGATGTTCCGCGAACTGTTCGAGTTCCGCGTGATGCAGACCGACCCGAACTTCGCGAACTACCTGGTGCAGCCGGGCGGACGCGTCGTGCTGCTCGACTTCGGTTCGACGCGCGTGTTCACGCCGGGCTTCGTCGCCAACTACGCGCGCATCACACGCGCGGCGATCGACGGCGACCGCGACGCGATCGCGCGGCATACGATGGCGATCGGTTATGTGACGCGCGACGACCCGCCGGAGCGCGTCCGCGCAGCGGTCGACGTGATCCTGCTCGTCTGCGAGCCGCTGCGGCATCGCGGGCCGTACGACTTCGCCGCGTCGGATCTGCCGGCGCGCGTTCGGGCGCTCGGCTTCGAACTCGCGGTGCGGCGCGGGCTGCTGCGCGCGCCGCCGCCGGAGACGATCTTCCTGCACCGCAAGCTGGTGGGTTCGTTCCTGCTGCTCGCGCGCATTCGCGCGCGCGTCGACGCGCAGGCGCTCGTGCTGCCGCTGCTGGAAGCCGCACTCGCGCGAGCACGCTGAAACGGGCCGATGAAGGCCGGCCGCGCGCTGCCTGCCGCGCGGCGGCTCGATCGCGCAGACGGCGGCGCGACGCGCTTCAGACGATTCGCACGCTAAGGTTCGGCAGCCCGTCGATGTGGCACTCGATCACGTCGCCGCGAACGACCGGTCCGACGTTTTCGGGCGTGCCCGAGTAGATGATGTCGCCGGGCTGAAGCTCGAACGCCTGCGACAGGCGGCTGACCTGCTCGGCGACGTTCCAGATCATGTTGGCGAGGTTCGAGTTCTGCTTGATCTGGCCGTTGACCTTTAGCCAGATCGCGCCCTTGGCCAGATGGCCGGTGCTCGTGGCCGGATGCAGCGGGCCGATCGGCGCCGAGCGATCGAAGCTCTTGCCGATCTCCCATGGCTTCTTCTCGTCACCCATGGCGCGCTGCAGGTCGCGCCGCGTCATGTCCAGGCCGACCGCGTAGGCGTAGACGTGATCGAGCGCGCGCTCGACGGGAATATGGCTGCCGCCTCTGTTCAGCGCTGCGACCAGTTCGACTTCGTAGTGGTAGTTCTTGGTCAACGTCGGATAGGGATGGTCGGCGACGGTGCCAGGCGCGACGTACTGGATCGCATCGGTCGGCTTCTGGAAGAAAAACGGCGGCTCGCGATTCGGGTCCGACCCCATCTCGCGTGCGTGCGCCGCATAGTTGCGCCCGATGCAATAGATGCGCCGCACCGGGAACTGCAGGTCGCTGCCGGCGATCGGAATGTACGTGCGTGGAACCGTGAACGGCGTGCGCGGCGAATCGCCTGCGTGTCCGGGCGTGGCGCAGCCGGCCACGGCGCCGACGGTCATCGCGGCGGCGGTCTGCAGCGCAGCCCGCCGGTCGATCGTGCGTTTCATGTGTACGTCTCCTCCCTTGTGCTGCGGCGAGTCTAGCGCCTGCGGCTCGCCGCCGGTGCGATTCACACTCAACGGGGCCTGGCGTCGCGCCCTGCCACGAGAATGACGGCGAAGCCGGCGAGCGTGATCGAGGCTGCGTGAAGCGAAGTGAACGACTCGCCGAGCAGTCCGACGCCGACCAGCGTGGCCGCGATCGGCAGCGCGACCGTGAACACGCCCGCCTGGCTCGCCGGCACGTGCTTCATGCCGGCCATCCACAGCCACACCGCGAACAGGCTCGCGGCGAGCGAATAGAAGACGAGCAGCGCCCAGTGTTCCGCGCCGAGCGCGCCGAAGTCGAAGCGCGCGAGCTGCCACAACCCGAGAGGCGCGATCAGCGCGAGACCCCACAGGTTGATCAGCGCCGAGACCCGCAGCGGCGTGCGTGTCGCGGAGAGACGTTTGGCGAGGATCACGTAGGTCGCCTCGCACAGCACCGACCCGAAGATCAGCAGGTTGCCGAGCAGCGTGGCCGAACGCGCAGCCGATTCGTCCGGCTTGGCGAGCTGCAGCAGCGCGATGCCGCCGACCGCCAGCGCGATGGCGGCGAGCGCGCGCCGCGTCAGCCGCTCGCCGAGCACGATGCGCGACAGCACCGCGACGACCGCGGGCAACGTGGCGAGGATCACGCCGGCGGCGGTCGCCGTCGTCAGCGACACGCCGGTCAGCATGCAGATCGAGAACAGGAAGTTGCCGAAGAACGACATCGTGAAGAGCTGCCGGCGCTCGTGCGTCGAAAGCGGCGCTTCGCCCGCCGCCGGCCGCGTCCAGGGAATCATCGCGACGGCGGCGATGCCGAAACGCAGGAAGGCGAGCGCGAATACCGGGATCGCCGCGACCAGCGGCTTGGACAGCGCGACGTAGACGCCGACCAGCGACATCGAGGCCAGCAGGAGCAGATAAGCCAGCGCGCGCGACGACGGGACGGACATGCACCGATTGTCGCAGGCGTGCAAGAATCGGCGAATGGACGAGACGGCTGCGAAGGCTTCGCGCTGCGCACGCTGCGGCGCCTCGTTTCGCTGCGGGATCGACGATTCGGGCGGCTGCTGGTGCGCGCGGCTTCCGGCGGCACCGCTCGATCGCCTGGACGCTGGCGCCGGTTGCCTGTGCCCGGACTGTCTCGCCGCTGTCGTCGGTTCGGGCGTCGGCACGCCAATGACGACATAAACGAGTCCGCCGCCACGCGGCATGACGCGACCGGAACGAGAAGAAGGGGAGACCATGGCCAGCGAACGCCCGTGGCTGCGCTTCTACGGCAGCGTGCCGGCGAGCCTCGACTATCCGAGCGTCACGCTGTATGAAGCGCTGGTCGCGAGCGCGCAGCGGCAGCCCGACGCGATCGCGTGGGACTTCCTCGACACGACCTGCACTTACCGCGACTTCGTCGCCGCGATCGATCGATGCGCGGACGCGCTGGCCGCGCTGGGGCTCGCGGCCGGCGACCGCTTCCTGATCTCAATGCCCACGTCGCCGCAGGGCGTGATCGCGTTCTACGCGGCGAACAAGCTCGGCGTGCTGCCGGCGATGATCCATCCGCTGTCCACGCCGCCGGAGATCGAGCACTACCTGAACGCGAGCCGCGCGCGCGCGGCGCTGACGCTCGACGCGTTCTACGACCGGTTTGCCGCGGTTAAACCCAAGCCTGCGCTGGAGCGCATCGTGCTGGCGCGAATCCCGGATTACCTGTCGCCGGTCAAGAAGTTCGGCTTCTGGCTGACCAAGGGACGCAAGATTGCACCGGTTCCGGCCGACCCGCGCGTGCGCTGGTGGAGCGAACTGATGCGCGCGCCGCATCCGCCGGCGCCGCGGGCCGACGCGAAGACCGACGATGCCGCGGCGATTCTGTTCTCCGGCGGAACGACGGGGCTGCCCAAGGGCATCGTGCTGTCGAACCGCAACCTGATCGCCGAGGGCATGCAGGCGGCGGCGTGGGGCGGCATGGGGCAGGGGGACTCGATCCTCGCGATCCTGCCGATCTTTCACGGCTTCGGCCTGGGCGTTTGCGTCAACGCCGCGTTCATGGCGGGCGGCACGTCGATCCTGGTGCCGGTCTTCGACGCCAAGGTCGTCGCGAAACTGCTGCGCAAGAAGCGCCCGAACCTGCTGGTCGGCGTGCCGACGCTGTTCGACGCGCTCGCGAAGGATCCGTCGCTCGCGAAAGCCGATCTGTCGTGCCTGCGCGCGACCTTCTCCGGCGCCGACACGCTGCCGCGCCCGGTCAAGGAGCGCTTCGAGAAGCTCGTCGCCGAATGCGGCGGCAAGGTCAAGCTGCTCGAAGGCTACGGGCTAACCGAAGCGGTGACCGCGATCATGGCGATGCCGGTCAACGAGTACCGCGAGCGCTCGATCGGCGTGCCCTTCCCCGACATGCTCGCGAAGATCTGCGTACCCGGCACGACCGACGAAGCGCCGGTCGGCGACGAGGGCGAGATCTGCGTGTCCGGGCCGGCGGTGATGCTCGGCTACCTCGACGATCCCGAGGCGACACGTCAGGCGCTGCGCGTGCACGCCGACGGCCGGACCTGGCTGCACACCGGCGATCTGGGCCGGCGCGACGCCGACGGTTTTTTCTACTTCACCGTGCGGCTCAAGCGCATGATCAAGTCCTCGGGCTTCAACGTGTATCCGGCGCAGGTCGAAGGCGTGCTGTACCGTCACCCGCTGGTCGCCGAGGCCTGCGTGGTCGGCGTTCCCGACGAATCACAGGTCGAGCGCGTCAAGGCGTATGTCGTGTTGAAGGACCCGGCGCAGGCGAACGACGCGACCGCGCGGGCGCTGATCGAGTTCTGCCAGCAGAATCTGATCAAGTGGTCGTGCCCGCGCGAGATCGAGTTCCGCACCGAACTGCCGAAGACGCGCGTCGGCAAGGTCGACTACAAGGTGCTCGTGCAGCAACACATCGCGCGGGAGCGGAAGGGATGAATTCACCACCGAGACACCGAGAACACTCAAATGCTTTTCTCCGTGCTCTCCGTGTCTCGGTGGTGCACACGACGCCCTTCGATGGCCGTCGATATCACACCGCAGCGGCGGCAGGCATTGCACAGGCGCAAGAGGTATCAACGCCGAGACACCGAGAACACCGACAACACTCAAATGCTTTTCTCCGTGCTCTCCGTGTCTCGGTGGTGCAAATCCATTCCTGCGCAGGCCGTCGATCCCGCCACGGAGGAACGGAGGAAGGCGATGATGCGTTCTGCGTCCCCGTCTCGGACGGGAAGCGATGAAAGCTGAACCGATCGCGACGCATGGCGGCGACCGCGTCGCCGCCGCGCTGCAGGCGCACGCGGTGCACTTCGTCTTCACGCTGTGCGGCGGCCACATCTCGCCGATCCTGACGGCATCCAAGGCGCGTGGCATCCGCGTCGTCGACGTGCGCGACGAGGCGACCGCCGTGTTCGCCGCCGACGCGACGGCCCGGCTCACGGGCACGCCCGGCGTTGCCGCGGTGACTGCGGGGCCGGGGCTGACCAACACGATCACCGCGCTGAAGAACGCGCAGCTCGCGCAGTCGCCGCTGGTGCTGCTCGGGGGTGCGGCGCCGACCGCGCTGCAAGGGCGCGGCGCGTTGCAGGACATCGACCAGCGTCCGCTCGTCGCGCCGCACGTCAAGCTGTTCCGCAAGGTCGCGCGCGTGGCCGACCTCGCGCCTGCGGTCGAGGCGGCGTTCGCCGCCGCGCGCGAGGGCGTGCCGGGCCCGGCTTTCGTCGAATGCCCGGTCGATCTGCTGTACGACGAGGCCAGCATCCGCCAGTGGTACGCGGACGCCGCGGGCAAGGGCACCGCGATCGCCGACCGGCTGCTGCGCTGGTACCTGAACCGGCACGTCGAGAAGATGTTCGCCGGGTCCGCCGCGCCGTGGTCGGCGCGCGCGCGCGACGTGCCGGCGCCGCGCGCACCCGAGGCGAGCGTGGCGCGCGCCGCGGCGCTGCTTTCCGCCGCGCAGCGGCCGCTCGCGGTGATCGGCAGTCAGGCGCTCGCCTGCGCCGACGCAGCCGACCGCATCGCCGCCGCGGTGACCCGACTCGGCATCCCGGTGTACCTGTCGGGCATGGCGCGCGGGCTGCTCGGCCGCGAGCATCCGCTGCAACTGCGGCACCTGCGCAGGCAGGCATTGCGCGAAGCCGATTGCGTTCTGCTCGCCGGCGTTCCGTGCGACTTCCGGCTCGATTACGGCCGCCACGTGCGGAGAAGCGCGAAGCTCATCGCCGCCAACCGCAGCGCGCGCGAGGCGCGGATGAACCGCCGGCCGGATCTCGCGGCGATCGGCGACGCGGGCCTGTTCCTCGAAGCGCTCGCGGCGAAGTGCGGGACGATCGCGCGCGAGGCCTGGCTCGCCGAGCTGCGCACGCGCGATGCCGCGCGCGAAGCGCAAATCGACCGCGACGCCGAAGCCCGCGGCGAGCACGTCAATCCGCTCGCGTTCTTCCGGGCGCTCGACCGTATCGCCGGCGACGACGCGGTGTTCGTCGCCGACGGCGGCGACTTCGTCGCGACGGCCTCGTACATCGTGCGGCCGCGGGCGCCGCTCGCGTGGCTCGATCCCGGCGTTTTCGGCACGTTGGGCGTCGGCGCGGGGTTCGCGCTGGGGGCCGCGCTCGTGCGTCCCGGCGCGGAGGTGTGGATCGTGTTCGGCGACGGCGCGTGCGGCTGGAGCCTGGCCGAGTTCGACACCTTCATGCGGCACGGCATCCCGGTGATCGCGGTGGTCGGCAACGACGCCGGCTGGACGCAGATCGCGCGCGAGCAGGTCAAGCTGCTCGGCGACGATGTCGGCACCGTGCTCGCGCGGACCGACTACGACCGCGTGGCCGCGGGTTTCGGCGCCGAGGGCATCGCCGTGCGGACGATCGCCGAGGTCGAGCCCGCGCTCGCCCGCGCGCGCGAATTGGCCCGCGCGGGCCGCCCGGTGCTCGTCAACGTGTGGCTCGACAAGACCGACTTTCGCGAGGGGTCGATCTCCATGTAGCGGCGCGGCGGAATTGGCCCGCCTTTTCGCTCGAATTCGCCCAGTCGCCGCGTCGCCCGCAGTGCGACAGTGCGCTTCGGGGACGGACGTCCGCGCGACCGACGGCAGGTCACGTCCTCCCTCGACGATGGCTGCCGCACCCCACACCGTTTCCGCAAGCACGCCGCAGGACGGCGTGCCCGAACTCGTCGCCCGGGTTTTCTTCGGCATCGCCGCAGTCGTGTGCGTGGCTGCCGCGGCCGTGGTGCTGTCGTTGCGCGGCAGCTCGGTCGAGGCGATGCGGCACATCGGCCTGGCCGCCGCTTTCGGCTACGCGGTGCTGCTGGCGGGCTCAGCCGTGTTGGCGCGGCGGGGGCACGTGCGGCTCGGCGTGCTGATCGGCCTCGGCGCGACGTTGGTGTGCACGACTGTCTACGCTGCCGTCGCCGGGCTCGGCATCCACGCGCTGCTGTTGGGCGCGTACGCGATCGTCGTGCTGGTCGCCGGCGTGGTCGTCGGCTTGCGCATTGCGCTGGCATTCGCGGCACTGTGCCTCGCCGCGCTGCTGGCGATGTATGTCGCAGAGCTGCGTGGCTGGCTGCCGGGTATCGCGCTGGTCGGCGCGATGCCGCTTGCCACGCGGCTGCTGACGCACGTGCTGCTGCTGGCGATGGCGCTGCTGTTCTCCTGGATGCTCGCGCGCATCGTGCGTTCGTCGCTCGCCGAGGCGAAGACGCAGGAAGGCCGTTTCCGCACGCTGCTCGGAATCGCGTCGGACTGGTACTGGGAGCAGGACGAACAGTTCCGCTTCACCTACATCTCGAGCGCCGTCGAAACCAAGACCGGCATCGCGGCAAACACCCATCTTGGCAAGACCCGCTGGGAACTGCCCGAACTCGAACTGACCGACGCGCAGTGGGCCGCGCACCGCGCCGACCTGGAGGCGCACAAACCGTTCCGCAACTTCGTGATGCGGCGGGTCGACCGCGACGGCCGCCCGGTTTTCGTCAGCATCAGCGGCGAACCGGTGTTCGACGCGCAGGGCCGCTTCCGCGGCTACTGGGGCGTCGGGCGCAACGTCACCGAGGAGCTCGAGGCGCGCCGCGCGCTCGAACTGGGCGAGCGGCGCTACCGCGAGCTGTTCATGCGCTCGCCGTCGCCTTTCATCGTCCATCGGGGCGGTTTCGTCCTCGTCGCCAACGACGCGGCAGCCAGGCTGTTCGGCTATCCGTCCGCGGAAGCGATGGTCGGGCTCGCGATGGTCGAGCTGAACCATCCGGAGTCGAGGCTTTTTTCCGCGCAGCGCATCGCGCAGATGGAGGCGACCCCCGTCGGCGGTTCGGTGCCGACCGCCGAAATCCGCATGCAGCGCCGCGACGGCCAGGATCTGTTCGTGCAGGCGTCGGTGGTCCGGGTCGATCACCGCGACGGCCCGGCCAGCCTGTCGATCTACTTCGACCTGACCGAGCGCAAGCGCGCCGAAGCGCGGCTTGCGCGGTCCGAGGCGATGTTCTCGCAGTTGTTCGAAGCGGGCGCCGACAGCATCATCGTGACGGAAGCCGAGAGCGGGCGCATCGTGCTCGCCAACGAAGGCTTCACCCGCATCAGCGGCATCGCGGTCGACGCGGCGCGCGGCCGCACCACGGCCGAGCTGGGCATCTGGGCCGACCTCGACCAGCGCAAGGTCTTCATCGAGCGGCTGCTCGCCGAGCGGCGGCTGCGCGACTTTCCGATGCGGCTCGCGCGCGCCGACGGCGAAGCGCGTTCGGTCGTCATGTCGAGCGCGCTGTTCGACCTCGACGGCCAGCGCTACGCGGTGACGATCGCGCGCGACGTGACGCAGACCGAGCAGGCGAGGCTGCAGTACGAGGCGATGTTCAGGAACGCGTCGGTCGGCATCGCCTTCACGCGCGGCCGCGTTTTCCAGCACGTCAACCCGCGTTTCGCGGAGATGGTCGGCTGGACGCCCGAGGCGCTGATCGGTCAGCCCGGCTCGGTCGTGTGGCCCACACCCCAGGACTACGCCGAGGTCGGCCGCCGCTACGGTCCGCCGCTCGCGCGCGGTGAGGCGGTCGATTTCGAGGCGCCGATGTCCCGGCGCGACGGCTCGACTTTCCTCAGTCGCGTGCGAGCGCGTGCGATCGACCCGAACAACCCGGCGGGCGGCGGGACGCTCTGGATCGTCGAGGACGTCACCGAGCGGCGCGAATGGGAGCGGGCGCTCGCCGCGGCGCGCGACGAGGCCGAGGCCGCGAACCGAGCCAAGAGCGCGTTCCTCGCGAACACGAGCCACGAGATCCGCACGCCGCTGAACGGTCTGCTGGGGCTGGCGCGGCTCGCGCTCGATCCGAAGGTCGGACGCGAGCAGCAGCGCGAGTACCTGGAGCTGATCGCCGAAAGCGCGCAGTCGCTCTCGGCGGTCATCTCGGACATCCTCGATCTGTCGAAGATCGAGGCGGGCAAGCTCTCGCTCGACGAGGCCGACTTCGACGTTCGCGCGCTGCTCGACTCGACGTTCACCGCGTACCGCGCGCTCGCCTCCGAGCGGGGGCTCGCGTTCGAGCTGATCGTCGATCCGCGGGTGCTGCGCTACGCGCGCGGCGACGCGGTGCGGATCCGCCAGATCCTCGGCAACTTTCTGTCGAATGCGGTCAAGTTCACGCTGCGCGGGCGCATCGAAGTGCGCGTCGAGGCGCGCGGCGAAGACGGGCCCGATCGGCAGCGCGTCCGCTTTGCGGTCACCGACACCGGTATCGGCATCGACGCCGCGACCCGCGAACGGCTGTTCACGCCGTTCATGCAGGGCGACCAGACGACGACGCGCCGCTTTGGCGGAACGGGGCTGGGACTTTCGATCTGCCGCCAGCTCGCGACGCTGATGGGCGGCACCGTCGGGGTGGAGAGCGAAGTCGATCGCGGCAGCACGTTCTGGTTCGAGCTCGCGCTGGCGCGCGCAAACGCGCCGGCTGCGACTGCAGCGGCTGCGGCGGCCGACGCGGACGACGCGCTCGAAGGCGCGCGCGTGCTGCTGGTCGAGGACAACCCCGTCAACATGCTGATCGCCGAGACGCTGCTCAGCAACTGGGGTGTGGAAGTCGTGCAGGCGACCGATGGCCGCCAGGCGGTCGAGGCGGTCGAGCGCGAGCGCGGCCGCTTCGACGCGGTGCTGATGGACGTTCACATGCCCGTGATGAGCGGACACGAAGCGACGGTCGAGCTGCGCAAGCGCTACAGCGCCGACGAGCTGCCGATCATCGCGCTGACGGCCGCCGCGCTCGCCTCCGAGCAGCAGCAAAGCCTCGCGCTCGGCATGAACGACTTCGTCGCCAAGCCGTTCGACGCGGCGCGCCTGCGCGAACTGCTGATCCGCTGGACCGCGCATCGACGCGCCCGCATCCGCCGCGCGGCCTGAAAGCCGAGCTCACCACCGAGACACCGAGAACACCGAGACAAACCAATCGAGCTGTCCATGCCGCTGACGTGAGATCAGCGACCTGCGAAGGGTTCGATTTTCAACAGCGAGGCACGAAGAACACGAGGAGATCGAAAAGCTTTCTCGGTGTTCTCGGTGTCTCGGTGGTGAATCCCGTCCTTCACTTCGTCCCGAACAGCCGATCGCCCGCGTCGCCGAGGCCGGGAACGATGTACGCGTGGTCGTTCAGGTAGTCGTCGAGCGCTGCGACGTACATCGGCACATCGGGATGGTGGTTCTGGAACACCGTGACGCCCTCCGGCGCGGCGACCAGCGCCAGGAAGTGGATGCGATCGGCGGAAACGCCGCGCCGCTTGAGCAGGTCGACCGCGTGCGCGGCCGAGTAGCCGGTGCCGACCATCGGATCGCAGACGATGAAGACGCGGTCCTCGATCTCGGGCAGCCGCACGTAGTACTCGACGGGCCGTTTGTGCTCGTCGCGGTACAACCCGATGTGGCCGACTCGCGCCGACGGGATCAGCTTCAGAAGTCCGTCGGCCATGCCGAGCCCGGCGCGCAGGACCGGTACGACGACGAGCTTCTTGCCCGCGATGACCGGCGCGTCCATCGGACAGAGCGGCGTCTCGATACGGCGCATCGTCAGCGGCAGCGAGCGCGTGACCTCGTAGCCCATCAGCAGCGTGATCTCGTGCAGCAGCTCGCGGAACGTGCGCGTCGACGTCTCGCGGTCGCGCATGTGCGTGAGCTTGTGCTGGATCAGCGGGTGATCGACGATGAACAGCCTGGGGAAACGGGTGTCCTGGCGCATGGCCCATCCGCTACCGTTCCGACGCGACCGGACGCACGACGAACTGCCCCGTCTTCTCGTCCTTGACCAGCGCGAGCAGCTTGCGCTCCTGCGCATCCTCGAGCAGCTTGCCGAAACTCTTGTAGCCGTACGCCGACTCGTTGAAATCGGGGCGGCGCCGCTTCAGCGCCTGCTTGATCATCGACGGCCAGATCTTCTCGTCGCCGCCGCGCTCGGCGGCCAGCGCTTCGAGCGTCTCCATCACGAGGTCGAGCGCGGCGGACTTGCGGTCGTCCGCGGGTACGGGCGCAGCGGCCTTCTCCGCGGCCTTGGCCTTCTTCTTCGGCTCGCCTTCCTTCGCTTCCTTGCGCTTGGCCGCGCTCTTGCGCTGCGACTCGTCGGCGCGGACGAGGTCGTCGTAGAAGATGAACTCGTCGCAGTTGCGCACGAGCAGGTCGGAAGTGGACGCGCGTACGCCGATGCCGATCACGATCTTGTTGTTCTCGCGCAGTTTGGACACCAGCGGAGAGAAGTCCGAGTCGCCGCTGACGATCACGAAGGTGTCGACGTGCGGCTTCGTGTGGCACAGATCGAGCGCGTCGACGACCATGCGGATGTCGGCCGAGTTCTTTCCCGACTGCCGCACGTGCGGGATCTCGATCAGCTCGAAGCCGGCCTCGTGCATCGGCGCCTTGAACGACTTGTAGCGCTCCCAGTCGCAGTACGCCTTTTTCACGACGATGCTGCCCTTGACCAGGAGCTTCTCCAGCACGAGCCGGATCGCGAACTTGTCGTACTTGGCCTCGGCCACGCCGAGCGCGATGTTCTCGAAATCGCAGAACACCGCCATGTTTTTGATTTCGGTCGGCGCGGCCATCGCGGGCTCCCTGGGATGGCGCAAGTTTAGCGGCGCGCCGCTGCGGTTCATGCATGACCGGGCGGCCCGCCGCGCCACGCGGCCGCCGCGAGCAGCAGCCAGCCGGCGAGGAACAGCACTCCGCCCACGGGCGTGACTGCACCGAACGCGCGGATGCCCGTCAGCGCGAGCAGATACAGGCTGCCGGAGAACAGCACGGTGCCCGCGACGAACGACCAGCCGCTCGCGTTCGCGAGCGGTCCAGGCCAGCGCGTGCAGGCCCACGCGACCGCGAGCAGCGCGAGCGCATGCACGAGCTGGTACCGCACGCCGACTTCGAACACCGCGAGCTGATCGGGCGCGAGCCGGCTTTTCAGCGCGTGCGCGCCGAAAGCGCCGGCGGCCACACCGACGAAGGCGCTCGCCGCGCCGAGAATGACGAAGAGCCTGTCCATCGATATGCGAGGAATCGTCGGGGCCGCTAATCTAGCCTGCATTGCATGGAGATCCCGATGCCACAAACCCGCCACGGTATCCCGCCCGAGTTCCTCGATGCCGCCGACGAGTTCGTCCAGCTCGCCAACCGGCTCAACGAGCGCTACCCGCGCGACTGGGTCGCCGCGGCGATGATGTACGCGACCGCGCGCTACAACGCGTTCGTCTGGCTCACGCGCGAGGACCGCCCCGGTCAGACGCTCGACGAGGCCGCTGCGTACTACGCGTCCGAGTACGACCGGATGCTGCGCGACAACGTCGACGAGCTGGCGCCGCACTATCGCGCGGCCGCGAGCGGCCCCGGCTGAGCGCCGCGCCCGCTTTCCGCGCTCGCGTCCCGCGGGTGCGCTCATAATCGCGCGCATGAGCCCGCGAACCGACCGGCGACTGATCGCCGAAGCGAAGAAGGACCTCGCCTGCGCGCTGCGCGCCGCCGCGCACTACGGGCTCGGCGAAGGGATCTGCAACCACTTCTCGCTCGAAGTGCCGGGCAACCCCGGACACTTCCTGATCAACCCGCAGGGACGGTTGTGGAGCGAGATCGGTCCCGAAGATCTCGTGATGATCGACTCGCAGGGGCGCAAGGTCGAAGGCCGGCACGAGGTCGAGCCCACGGCCTTCTTCATCCACGGCTGGATCCACCGGACGGTCGCCGACGCGAAATGCGTGCTTCACACGCACATGCCGTTCGCGACCGCGCTCGCGATGCTCGAAGGCGGCCGGCTCGAGATGGCGCACCAGAACGCGCTGCGCTTTTACCGCCAGGTCGCCTACGACGACACCTACAACGGGCTCGTGCTCGACGACCGCGAGGGCGAGCGCATCGCGCGGCGCCTCGCGCAGGCGAACGTGCTTTTCCTCGCCAACCACGGCGTGATCGTGCGCGGGCCGAGCGTCGCGTGGGCGTTCGACGACCTGTACTACCTCGAGCGCGCGTGCATGCACCAGGTGCTCGCGACGGGCAGCGGGCGGCCGCTGAAGATCGTTGCCGAGCACGTCGCCGAACGAACGGCCAGGCAGATCGCCGGCGAGCGGCAGCAGTCGGACCTGCATCTGCAGGCGCTGCGCCGGCTGTTCGGTTTCGACTGAACCCGCCCCCGCGTTTGACGCGGAATAAGCGAATTGCCGATCGGTCTGAGGCCGGCGCGCCGGGCTTGAGCCAGGGCAAAGGCGCGCGCTCGCGCCGCCCTTAGCGTCTGCGCGTCAATCACTCCGACTCGCAAGGAACCCCGATGAAGCGTTCGTTGTTCGCGCTGGCCGTCGCCGCCGCGCTCGCTCCGGGCATCGTGCTCGCGGCTTCGACCGCGGCGCCGGTCGCGGCCGCGGTCGCGCAGGAGCCGATCAAGGCCGTGTATCACATCAACGAGATCGACAAGGCGCGCGGGCTGCTCGCCAACGTGCGCAATCATCTGCGCGACGACCCGGCCGCGCGGATCGTCGTGATCGCCAACGGCGGCGGCATCGACTTCCTGCTGCGCGACGCCGTCGACAAGTCGGGGGTTCCGTTCGCGCCCGCGCTCGAGGAACTGTCGCGCCAAGGCGTCGCGTTCAAGGTGTGCCGCAACACGCTGACAGCCCGCAAGCTGACCGATTCGGAGGTCGCCGAGGGGGTCGCTGTCGTTGCGGCAGGTGTGGCCGAGATCGCGCGGCTGCAGGCGCGCGAGGGCTACGTGTACATCAAGCCTTAGCGCGTTCGAGCGCCTGCTCGACGGTGCAGATCTTCGCGAAGCGCCCGGCGAGCACCAGCTCGGTACGGCGCTTGATCTCGTTCGCCGGCACCGGCGCGCCGTCCGGGTGCTTCATGTCGAAGGTCAGCGTCGCGTCGGTGACGTAGTCGATCTCGAAGCCGAGATCGGAGGCGTGCCGCGCCGTCGTCTCGCAGCACTGTTCGGTACGGATGCCCGAGACGGTCAGCCGCCGGATGCCATTTTGGATGAGCCAGGTTTCCAGCCCGGTGCCGACCAGCGCGCTGTGGCGCGACTTGTGGAATTCGGCGGCGACCGGGTGTTCGGCGAGTTCGGGCATCGGTCGCACGTGGCCCGATGCGAGCGAAAACGGCCCTTCGCGCTCGACGTGCAGGATGCGAACGATCGGCACCTTTCGTTCGACGCAGCCGGCGATCAGCCGGTTGAGCGCGGAGAAGAACGCGGGCACTCCGGCATCCTGCCAATAGGGCCGTTGGCGGAACGATTGCTGGACGTCGATCACCAGCAGCGCGGTCGATGTCATCGGGCGGTCCTTTCTATGGAGCGGCGCAGGATAACTCGCGTCACGGCAGGTCGCCGTGCAACCTGCGGAACGCGGTGAATTCGCGCCGCGTGCGCGGACCGAGCGTCGCGAACGACGGATCGGGCGAGTTCAGGTAGTCGAGCCGGGTCTTCTGCACGCGGTCGCGCGCGAGCCTGCTGCGAACCGCGTCGGGCTTGAGCGCGTAAACGCGCGCGGCGTTCAGCCCGAAGATCTTTCGCTTGATTGCGGGCGTGAGCGCCGGATAGCCGTAGCGCTCCTGAAACTCGCGGCTGATCTCGAACGCGCGGAACGCCTGGATCTGGTCTTGCGGGCTGCCGTACCAGATCGAGTCGGTGCCCCACAGGATGTTGTCCTCGCCGAGGTGCTTCAGCAGCTTGCCGAGCAGGTGCGCGGCCTGATCCGGATCGCGCATCACGAAGCGCCAGGTGCTGCCCAGTTCGGCGTAGACGTTCTTCACGCCGTTCTCGGCGACCGAGCGGATCAGCGCGTCGACGCCGAATCTGGCGTTCGGGTCGTACCGCCCTTCCTTGATGCCCGTGTCGAACCCCGAGTGATAGACGAGGAAATTCAGCTCGGGATAGCGCTTGGCCGCGCGGCCGACATCGACGCAGCTCGAGAACTCGTAACCGCGCGGGCCGAACGCGAGCCCCTTGTGCACGCAGATGTTGCGCATGCCGAGCTTGCGCGCGCGCTCGATGAAGGGCAGTCCGTAACGCTCGTCGTCGAGATAGAAGCCGGCTGCGCCGTCGCGCGGGCCGAACTGCGTGTAAGTCTTGAAGCCCGCGAGCGGCCAGCGCGCCGCCTGTGCGTCCATTCCTTCGATCTCGCCCGCGAGCGTGGGCATGCAGCGGCCGTGCAGCAGCAGCCGCTCGGTGCCGTCGAGCGCGTCGGCGGCCGCGCGCGTGGCGCCCGCCGCTTCGAAGTCGAGCGGGTTGGTGTCCGCGCCGCCGGGAACGTGCGACAGCACGCCCATCGCGGTGTCGCTGTCGAGAAACACGTCCTTCAGCAACTGCTCTGACGAGAAGCACTCGACGTGATCGGCCTTGCCGCAGTTCGCGTTGGGGAAGCCCTTGAACGCGTTGGCGCCCGCGCGCTTGCGCCACGCGCCCTGCGGGTTCACGTGATGAAGCTGAACGTCGAAGATGAATTCATCGCCCGCGAGCGCTTGCTGCGCGGCGGCCAGCTCGAACGGCGCTTCCTTGGGCAGCGCGTAGCGGCCGCCGCGCGCACCGGCGGCGGCGAATGCGCGGTCGAACGCCGCGAGCGTGGCCGCCGCGCCGAGCAGCGATACGAGGTAACGCCGGCGTGGCAGGGCGAGCCGGCGCGCGGCATCGTCGACCGCCGCCTGCGCCTCGTTGCGCGCCATCCGCGCGGGGGCTGGCAGCGGCACCGGCGCGAATTCGCCGTTCGAGGTCGAGTCGAGTTTGATCGGCAGCCGCTGACCGTTCGGGTCGTGGATCGTCGTCATGGCGGACTCCTCTTCGACCGACGCGCGCTCGTGCCGGAGCGCGGCTTCGGGTACTGCTGCAACTTGCCGATCCGCCGCTCGAACGGATCGAGCCGCGACAGCCTTCGCGCCTGCGCCGGCGTGACCAGCGGCACGTGATGCAACGCGGCCAGCTTGTCATGGATTTCCCAGCAGGCTTGCGCGTTCGTCACCCACAGACCGGGATCGACGCCGCGCAGATCGAACGGGCGCGTATAGCCGCGCAGCGTGCGCTCGCCGCGCTTGTTGTTGTATTCGTGGAAGTACGACATCGCCAGCTCGCGCAGGCTCCGGTACACGGGATCGCGATATCGCAGCCGAACGCCGTTGGTCTTCGAAATCGCGCCCCAGTACCGGCCGCGGCGGAACAGCGCGATCACGTGCGGGTAGTCGCTGTGGTCGCAGTCCAGGTGCATCACGAGCGGCGGCTCGCCGTGCAGCCACAGCGCGCACGCGGCGACGAACGCCCCTTCGATGCAGTGCGCGCGTCGCTGCCGCAGCACTTCACGCACCGAAAGCACGGTTTCGCCGTCGGGTTCGTGGTTGCTCGGGATCGCGTAGACGAAGTCCTGGATGCGTTCGGGGGTGTCCAGACGCGCGAGCGCCGCGAGCTCGGTACGGCTGAGCCCGAGTCGGCGCGCCAACCGGACGTCGGCCGCGCGCCGCTTGCCGCCTCGTGCGTTGGTCGTGCGCATCGTGGGCATGAGGTCTCGCTGTGACGGGCCGTGGGCGCGTGTGACTTGGCGCGCGGCCGACGGCATTGTGCCCCGCGCACCTGGAGGGGGAGGGGGTCAGGGGCTGGCGTTCGGTCCCTTATCCACGTGAACGCTCAGTAAGATGCCGCCTCGCCGTTACCGGTGCGTTCGATGAGCTTTCTCCGGCTGTGCATGTTGGCGCTCATGGCGAGCGGGCTCGCCGCGTGCGATCGCCCGGCGAGCGTTCGCGACGATGGGGCGGGCGCGCATCCCGCTCCGCTGATCGACGGGCTTGGCAGCACGTCGTTTGCGATCACGACGAAAGCGCCTGCGGCTCAGCGTTATTTCGCGCAGGGCCTGCTGCTTGCGTGGGCTTTCGAGCACGGCGAGGCCGAGCGGTCCTTCCGCGAAGCGGTGCGGCGCGATCCGGACTGCGCGATGTGCGAATGGGGCGTTGCCTACATCCGCGGACCGAACATCAATCATCCGTATCGCGACCGCGCCGCCGAGGCGGCCGCGCATATCCGGCGTGCGCTCGCGCTGGCGCCGCGCGCGAGCGCGCGCGAACGCGCGCTGATCGAAGCGCTCGCGGCCCGCTACGACGTCGAGCGCCCGTCGAAGGACGCGCCGCCGGCCGACGCTGCGCTGTGCGCCGCGCGTCCGGGCGCCGATGCGGACCCGCTCGACATCGCCTACGCACAGGCGATGGAGCGCGTGGCGCGCGAGTTCCCGGACGACCCCGACATCCGGGTTCTGCACGCTGAAGCGCTGCTGCTGCTCGCACCTTGGGAGTGGTGGCGCGAAGGCCGGCCGGCGGCGGGCACGCTGCAGGCGATCGAAGAACTGGAAGCCGCGCTCGCGCGGGCACCGAACCACACCGGCGCCAACCACTACCTGATCCACGCGCTGGAGCAGTCGCCTACGCCGGCACGCGCGCTGCCGGCGGCGCAGCGGCTCGGCGCGCTCGCTCCGGACGCGGGGCATCTGGTCCACATGCCTTCGCACGTCTACATGCGGATCGGCCGCTATGCCGATGCCTCGCGCGCGAATGTCGAGGCGATCGCCGCCGATGCGCGGTTCGCGCAGCAGATCCGTGCGCACGGCGCCGCGCCGCTGGCGCACGTGTCGCACCACCGTCACTTCCTCTGGGCGACTGCGTCGATGCAGGGGCGCGGCGCGGTGGCGCTCGAAGCCGCGAACGCGCTGGCCGCCGCGGTCGCTGCCGACGGCAAGCCGTTCGGACGCGCGGGCAACGAATACTTCGCCGCACTGCCGCTGCTCGCGCTGGTGCGCTTCGCGCGCTGGGACGAGATCCTCGCCTCGCCCGCGCCGGAGGGCGCGTCGGCTTATCCGCGCGGGGTCTGGCATTACGCGCGCGGGATCGCGCTGGTGCGAACCGGCCGTGCGGGCGATGCGCAGGCCGAGCTCGACGCGCTCGTGGCGGCGGTCGACGACGCTTCGCTGGCCGACCTGTCGTTCAAGGGGATCGATCCGCTCGACGCTTATCTACGGGTCGGAATCGAATCGCTGCGCGGCGAGATCGCGCTCGCACGGCGCGAGCACGCGCGGGCGCTCGCCCATCTGCGCCGCGCGGTCGAGCTCGAAGACGCACTCGAAGTCGAAGAGCCGCCGTCGTGGGCCGCATCGCAGCGCCACGCACTCGGCGCGGCGCTGCTGCTCGTGGGCCGCCCGGCGGAAGCCGAGCGGGTGTTTCGCGAGGATCTCGCACGCCATCCAGCCAACGGCTGGGCCTTGTATGGACTCGCCGAGAGCCTGCGCCGACAGGGCCGGCGCGCCGACGCGCAGCGCGCGCTGGCGGAGTATCGCGCCGCGTGGGTGCAGGCCGATCTGGCGCGGCCCGACGCGCGCTTCTGAAGCGGGTTTTTGAGCGCGGATTGCGTGACGGAGGTCACATTGGCCCATTGGTGCGGGCCTTTGCGCCGGGCCGCGCGCAGCCGCGTTGAGAACGCTCAACCCGCGCGCCTTACGATGCGGTCGAATTCGAACGCGCAGGTTGCGGCGTAGCGAAGTCGTGGGCGCCGAAGCCGGCGCGTTGAAACTTGCCGCAGGACGCGGCGCTAGGAGGACACATGAGTGCAACGGCCATGCCGTCGGCTTCCAAGGCATCGGTGCCGGCGTGCAGCGCACAGAGTCGGGTGATGAATCCGTATCTGGCCGGCTTCGGCATCGGCGTGATACTGCTGCTGGCGTTCCTGATCATGGGTCGCGGGCTCGGTGCGACCGCGGCCTTCGGTTCGATCGTCGCCGCCATTGCGGGCGCGATTTCGCCGGAATGGACCGCGGCCAATCCCGCGCTGAAGGGCTACTTCGCCGACCCGCCGGCGACCAACTGGACGCTGTATCTGCTCGTTGGCGCTTTCGTCGGCGCGTCCGTGTCGGCATGGCTCGCCGGGCGCTTGCGGCCGCGCATCGAGCGCGGCCCGCACATGTCGGCGCGGACCCGGCTGGCACTCGCGTTCTTTGGCGGTGCGGTCGCGGCCGTCGGCGCCAAACTCGCGAAAGGCTGCACCAGCGGCCAGGCGTTGACCGGCGGCGCGCAACTGAACCTCGGTAGCTGGATCTTCATGCTGTCGGTCTTCGCCGGCGCGTATCTGCTGGCGTATTTCGTACGGAAGGAATGGCGATGACGCTGCCGCTATATGCATACGAACTGATCTCGGACTCGCAGGGGCTGCTCGTCGCGCTCGCGCTCGGTTTCGGCTTCGGGTGGTTTCTCGAGCGTGCGGGGTTCGGCAGCGCGTGCCGGCTCTGCGCGCAGTTCTACCTGTACGACATGACCGTGCTGAAGGTGATGTTCACCGCGATCGTCACCGCGGCGGTCGGGCTGTGGGGCTTCTCCGCCATCGGCGTGCTCGACCTGTCGGCGGTGTACCTGACGCCGACGAGCATCGGCGCGCAATTGCTCGGTGGCTTGCTGCTCGGCGCGGGCTTCGTCATCGGCGGCTACTGCCCGGGGACTTCCGTGACCGCGACCGCGAGCGGCAGCGGCGACGGGTTCGTGTTCATGCTCGGCTTCGCGGCGGGGCTTGCGATCTACGCGGTCGCCTTCCCGGGGCTGGAGTTGTGGGCCAACGCCAACAGCATCGGCGAAGTCACGCTGCCGCAAGCGTGGGGCGTGCCGTACGGTGCGGTCGTGCTGGGGCTGGTTGTCGTGGCCGCGATCGCGTTCGCGGCGGCCGAGTGGTCGGAGCGCAAGTTCGCGCATCTGAAGCCGCGGTAATCCGGTTTAAGCATCCCTCGCGGCCCGCACGGCGCCGGTCAACGCCGCAGCGGGCCGCGCGTTGTCCTGCGACGCGGGCGTCTGGTGCGGCTTCCTGGCCGGCCGACATCCGTCTAACATCCGCCCCGGCGCGGCAGCGCCGCTTTCATTCACGCCGTTCACGAGAGGGAGACAGACCATGCTCAAGCTGTTCGCCGCGCTGTTCGCCAGCGCTTTCATGCTGGTGCAGGCCCCGGCTTTCGCGCAGGCCGCGAAGAAGGATGAGAAGAAGGAAGCGAAGGCCGAGGCCAAGAAGGAAGCAAAGAAGGAGGCCAAGAAAGAAGAGAAAAAAGAAGAGAAGAAGGCCAAGCCCAAGAAAGGCGGCTGCTAGCTGACAGGGCGGGAGTCAAGATGGCAAGACGGGCGGGTATTACCCGCCCGTTTTTTTTGGGGCGCGCGGCGGCGGAGCGCATGGGGTTTCAGTTCGGGTGGAAATCAACACGGTGTTTGATCTGGGACGAATAGCTGATCGCCTCGCTTCTTAACTTTGGCGCTCGCGTCCCGAAAGAAACTCATCCATGCCATTTGCAGTTCCTTGGCGCGAATGGCGCCCCCGACTCGGCGGATAGCGGGTGCGAGCTGTGTTGCTGCGCGCGGGTTTCACCGTCGTCGTACTCTCGCTCTGCTTGTTTGGGCAGGCCGGGCCAGCCGTCGCGCAAGCCGCAACATCAGCGAGTTGGGTCGGCCAGATCCAGGCCCGCCTTCTGCGGTTACAAGCGCAGGCACTGGATCAGGCCGCGCAGGCAGAACGCCGCATCGGCGCAGCGGAACAGGTCATCCAGCAAAGTCAGGATGCGATGGCTCAAGCTCAGGCCGCCGGCAACTCCGTAGCCGTGCAAACGGCGCGTGATGCCCAGTCCCGCGCCCTAGCGGCTCGCAGCCGTGCCCAGCACCTGCTCGCTACTGCACGGCACAGCGCCGACCGTGCCAGCGCCGCCATCGCGTCGCTGCGGCGACTGTCCCCGACTCAGATCCCCGGCACGTCGGATGCGCTGATGGTGTATCAGGCTGGCGACGTCCGCATTGGCAGGCACGGGCTGGCGACACAGCCGCTGAATCCGACCGCCGCGCAGCCGGTGCAAAGCGGCGATACCGTGCGTACGGCCGCGGCCAGTCAGGCCCGCTTCTTCCTCGCCGACGGCAAGAGCCTCGTCGCCCTGGACGAAGACACGGCGCTTACATATCACGATGGTGCCGACCGCACCACCATCGAGCTGATGACGGGCCGGATTCGCTTGGCCATCGAGCAATGGGCCAAGCAGTTCGAGGTGCGCACGCCGATCGCCGTCCTCGGCATCCGCGGGACGCGCTTCACCGTTGAGCAGCGCAACCCCCAAGCTCCTACCGAAGTCCGGGTCGTTGAAGGTCTGGTGGAAATCCGCGGTCAGCCCGGGGATGCGCCGATCACGTTGTCCGCCGGCATGCGACTGCTGATGCACGCGGACGGTCACGTACAGGGGCCCCTTGCTCTCGACCCGTCCTCGGACGAGTTTCTGGGAAGCAACTTTTGAGGTGCTCGGAAAGGAGGCGCCGTGTCAGCGCATGCGATAAGAGCCGGGCTACCCGGTGGCCGTCGCGTTCGTCACATCTTTCTTGCAGCGCTCATTGCGACACCGGCGCTGGCGATCGCAGGCGCGGAGTGCGACGGAACGGTCGTTCCCGGCCGAGGGTTTGTGAAGGCAGGAAGTATCTACAAAGTCACAAGAGGCGGGGCCACCTATCTTTGCGTGGCTTGTGGAAGCTGCCGCGCGATGCCGTCGGCATCGAGCAGCGGCGCCGGCGGTGGCGCGTCGACACGCGGCATGATCGGCGGCGCGGTCTTCGGCGGATTCATGTCCGGCTTTCAGCAGGGGCTGGCCAATGCGCAAGCCGAGCGTGAGGCCGAAGCGGCCCGCAAGGCGGCGCGGCGCGAAGCAGACCGCATCAGCGCCGAGCGTGAAGAAGCCGAACGACGCAAGCAATTCGAGCAGACCAAGCAGCAGACACTAGGCGCGCTCAAGGGCTTCGCAAGCCCGCACGAGGCCAGTGACCTGAAACTCAAGTCTGTTCAGGCAGACCCTGCGTCCCGTGAGCCGCCCGCGCTGCGCGACGCGCGTTGCGCCGCCGAAGTCTCTGCCACCGTTCGTGCCGAAACGAGCGGTGATCGCGCCCGCACCTTGGCTGAACATGCCATGCAGGGGGCCGGCGCGGTCGACTGCTCAGTCCCGGAAGCGGATTTGCCGGAGCCCACTTCCGAGCGGCTCCTCAGCCCGGAAAACGCGACCAAGGTCAAAGTCGCCGAAGACATCGTGCTGCAGCTCAGTCGCAACGGCCAGAGCTGGTCCGAAGCGCACGCGCGACGCGAAGCCGCGCTGGAACGGCTACAGCGAGCCCGCGAAGAGGCGCGGACCGCGCAACTGCAACCCAGCGACGGCGAAGCGCAGCGCAAAGCGCAGGCTGCTCTGGCGGCTGCGGCGCGACTTGAGCAGGAGTTGGCGGACATCGAACGCACCATGCAGAACCTCGAACAAGGCAATCAGCAATTGATGCGCCAGCTCGCCGACTTGGAACGCGGCGACGCGGCGGCTACCGCCCGTCCCTCGCCCACCCCCGCATCGTCTTCTTCCGGAGCCACTCGATGAAATTCGGATTTGTCACTGTACTGGCCACTCTTGTTCTGGTGACCTCGGCCGTCGCGCAAACGGGCGCTATCCCGGAGGAGGCCCGCCGCCACATGATCCGCGGGCGTACCGCGCTGGAAATGGCGCAGTCGATGTCGGCTTTTCGGGAGGCTCGGGCGGAGTTTGCCAAGGCGGTCGAGCTGTCGCCCAACTGGGCCGACGCTCATTACAACCTGGCCGTCGTCCAGGCCAAGCTGAACGATTTGAACGGAGCCATTGCTTCCTACCACCGCTACCTTGAGCTTGCTCCGCAGGCACAGGATGCACAGCAGGTCAAGGACGAAATCGTCAAGCTCGAGTACCAGAAAGAACGACTGGAGCGCACCGCACCGTTCATGCGTCATCAGGCCATGCTCACCGAAGGCGGAATCGGTGCGGGGCTCAAGGCCGATCCGGCCAGTGGCGAGGTTCGCATTTCCATGGTCGCCAAGGGTTCACCGGCCGAGCAGGCCGGCCTGCAGATCGGTGACCGCCTCCTGGCGGCCAATGGCAGACCCACTACGGGCTTGCGTGAGGACCAGGTCATCCAACTCGTCCGCGGCGAACCAGGGACTACGGTGAAACTCTCGATTCAGCGCGAAGGTTGGGATCAGCCGCGCGAGTTTTCTGTCACACGTATGAGTGCTCCGGCCGGGCGCTTTTCTGCAACGACGCGTTGAGTCGTTCACGATCGCTCAGGACCGACCCACGCGATGCCGGCCGCGCCGGAAAAAATAGAGGGCGCCGCAGCGCCCTCGCGATACAGACGGCAAGCCCAATCGCGGCCTAGAACTTCCAGCCGTAGGCCACGCCGAGCGACATCTCTTTCATCTTCAAGTTGACGTTGCCGCCACCGAACGGCGCGGGGATCGAATTCGATCCGTTGACCGTCTTCTCGGGAACGTACATGAAGAAGAAGCTCAACTCGCTGTTGCCGGGCATCGCCCAGGTGCCGCCGACCGTGAAGTGCTGCTCGACCACGCCCGGCGCGAGCACGTTGAACAGCGTCTCGCTCGACGGGATCGGCTGCTTGCCGTAGTTGTAGCCGGCGCGCAGCGTCGTCGTGGGGTTCACGGCCCACTGGATGCCGAGCTTGTACGCGGTGACGTCTTCCCAGCCGAAGCCCGCGCCGTTGGCCGTGCCAAGCAGCGCGTTGAACAGATTCGGCAGCAGCGGATTGTTCACCGACTTGATGCCCGAGTATTCGATGCGGACGACATCGAACGCGACGGTCACCGGCGGCGCGACCTTGCACGCCACCCCCGCGCCGTAGTTGGCCGGGATGTCGAACCCGCCTTCCTCGGCGAACAGGCCCTTGTACTTGTCGAACTCGCTCATCTTGGTCTTGGTCTGGTAGGTCAAGCCGAAGTCGCAGCTCGGCGCGAGCTTGCCCATCCAGCCGACGCGCACGCCGACACCCGTCGACGAGTCGTATCCCTGGTTCGTGACGTTGCCCGGAAACGCCGAGAACTGATTCGGCGGGCCGCCCGTGCCGGTGAAATTCTCGAGGCCCGTCGCTTTGAAGCGCTGATAGGCGAGGTTCACCGACGCGCCGATCACCTGCCCGGGTGCCACCTGCCAGGCGACGGTCGGCGCGATGAAAAGCTGCGACAGGTCGATGCCGGCTTTCGAGGTGCCGAACAGCGGGAACGCGGTCGTGTACGACGTGTTCATCCCGCCGTGCCCGTACACCGATACGCCGAGCGACAGGTTCGGATTGACGATGCGGTTGTAGCCGAACTCGGGGATGAAGAAGTCGCTCTTGTCATTGGCATCGTACGTGCCGTTGATCGGTGCCGGGCTGCCGACGACTTCAGCCTCGCGCGTCGGCCTGAACCAGTCCAGTCCCACGTCGATCCGGTTGCCGACGAAGAACATCCCTGCGGGGTTCGTCGCCGCCGCGATCGAGTCCTGCGGCAGCGCGATCGCCGCGCCGGCCATGCCCTTGGCCTTGATGCCCTGGCCGTGCGGGAAGTACCCGTTGGTCGCGAACGCGGCGGGCGACGCGAATGCGGCCGCGACGGCTGCTGCGATGGCAAGCGATCTCATTCTCATGACGAAACCTCCTCAGGGAGTGTGTGCGGGGAAAACGGACATGATCGGAACGCGCTGCCTGAGCGACGCAGCACGAACATAGCGAGGCGGAAAGGAATGATCCGGGTAGGCGCCGCGAGTGCGCGCGACGCCTCGCCGACCGTGGCGGACCGAGCCGTGGCATCTCCTCCTTTGGTTGCCTGTTCTGATTCGGGCGCCCGTCGCGGACCGCCCGCCCGACCGCCACATGATTGCGCAAGCGCGACACAACGCGGCCGAAGTGTGGGTCGAAAGTAGCGGCGGCAGCTGCCACGGGTCAAGGCAGTCGCTGCGTGACGGGCCATTGTGTGACATAGGTCACAGTCGATCGGCCTAGGTGTGAAGTGTCAAGAGGTTATTTCTGGACGCAGCGAGTCTGGCCATGGGTGCGAGACCTCCGATGCCTTGGTGGGGGCGATGCCAGTTGTAGTGGTGGATCCAGGAATCCAGAGCGGCGGCGCGTTG
>Ga0209172_10001727_pt1 | contig 43676 bp, 42 predicted proteins | sample LarsenN4metaG_FD_184113 | JGI IMG/M metagenome (GOLD analysis project Ga0209172, IMG submission 184113) | Hot spring sediment bacterial and archeal communities from British Columbia, Canada, to study Microbial Dark Matter (Phase II) - Larsen... ... | reverse complement strand
TGTGCTGTCCAGCATATTGAAAACGATCAAATGGCGAATTTCCGGCAACCAAAGTGCGCACGAAGGCAGCCAAGGCTTGAGCGACATGATCAATCGACAGGTGCCTTGGGCGAAGACCAAACGCACACCGAAAATCACTCGGATAGTTTTTGTCGGCCTGGATGATCCGTAACACTTGGGCATGATCGGCCAAGCCGTGCTCCAGCGAATTGACGAATGGATCCTTAACCTGCTCCTCCAGCGAGATGCGTCGCCCATCCCAGAACTGGCTGGTCAGATAGGCCGCATTGAGCAGGCCTGGCGTGTTACGTGTACCAATCCGTCCTGCAATGCCCCTGGCCAGGGGCCGTCCGTCGGCAAAGGCCTTTTGGGCCTGGTGGCAACTGGCACAACTGATGGAGCCGTCAGCACTGAGGCGCTTATCGCTGAACAGTTTTTTGCCCAATACAATTTTTGCCGGAGTTTGTAGATTGGCATATGGTACGGGTACAGGGGGCAAGCCCAACAATGTCGTTTCTTGTGCCGGGCAAAGAGGGGCTGCCAAAGTAAGACCGACCCAAAGCATTTGTCGCACAAAACAGACCTTGGCCATATCTACCCTCTTTTTTAGTGCGTTTCCCCATCGCAACGGTGCATGGCATGGATCGTCCGTTTCAAATGACTAGCCTGCCATGTCTTTGTTCTTTACATCATAGTGCGGCGTCGTGAACTCACATTGCAATAATGCTGGGTAGGTCAGGGGCAGCTCATGCCATGCTTACAATCTCATACCGAGACTGGGAGCAACTCGCAAACCCGGTCGAGTAGCACGGCACTCCACGACTTCGAATTCAATTTAGGCGTTGCACCCGCCGATGGCTTATCCGGAGAAACATCCTCTAGTGAAAGACAACTGATCCCGTTCAGCTCGGCCACCGTTCGTTCGACCATTACATTGAACTGCCGTCGGATCGCCTTTGGATCTGCTTGCTTTAAATCGAGAGCTGTATGAATACCCATATTGGCGAACTGCGCCGTGAGATGACGACCTACCTTCGCCACTAATGCTGTCACCACAGACACATACCATGAAGGTGGCCGCTGGGTCACGCACCAGCAAATCGTTCAGATCGAGGCGGCTTTCCAGATAGTCATCGGCAGGGGAAGAAAAGTCCGCCGGCACTGTCGAGGCGTAGACCGGGGTTGTCAGTCTGGATGGTTGCGGCGTCGGAGCAAAGAAAGCTGTAATCATGATGAGGCCCCTTGGTTTATTCGATTTTGTACGAAATCAAAGGTAACACCAAGTCATCGCCAGAAACTATACTGTTGCCATGTGAGTGAACTTCATTCCGCCCACCCGCCAGCAGCTGATCGAGTATTTCCACGTCGACCCGCCTGAGGAAGAGTGAAAGCCTGAAATCTGGCAGGACTACCGTACTCCCTAGCTCATTGATACCGGAACGGGGCTTTGTTGCACAAATCAGTTAAAGGCCGAACTACCCCAAACCCCAGGCGGACTTATCCCATGCGGACCGTGTGCGGCGTGCCCAGCGCAGTAAAGCGATTGAGTATCGCAGCACAGATTTGTAGCTCTGCAACCTGCCGGTCAAAGTCCAGCGATTTGACGCGGTCTGCCAACAATTTGAAGCAATGCATTTTCGTCTCGACCAGGCTGCGGCGATGGTAGCCAGTCCACTTTTTCCAGAGCGTCCTTCCCAAGTACTTCACCGCGCGCAGTGACTCATTGCGAGCCTGATTGCCCTGTGAATTCCCTTTCCAGAGTCGACCGTTTCGCCGCGGGGGAATGATGGCCGCTGCACCACGTTCTGCTATCGCAGCGTGACACAGGCGCGTGTCGTACGCCCCATCCGTGGTTACCGTCATCAGTTCTTCTGACGCCGGGATTTGCGATAGCAACTCCGGCAGCATGGTGGCGTCGCCAGTGCGGTTGTCCGTCACTTCCATTGCACGGATTTCCAGCGTCTGCGCATCCACACCCAGATGCAGCTTGCGCCATTGGCGGCGGTAATCTGCACCATGCTTTTTCACCTTCCACTCGCCTTCGCCCATCATCTTGGTGCCGGTGCTATCCACCAGGAGATGCAGGCAACCCTGCTTTTTTTGTACCGGGATACGCACTTGTAGGTCTTTCTGGCGTCGGGAGAGCGTACTGAAATCGGGTACCGCCCAGTCGAGTCCGGCCAAACGCAGCATGCTTTCGACCATGCCGGTGGTTTGGCGTAACGCGAGGCCAAAAAGGCATTTGATGGTGAGACAGAACTGAATGGCGGCGTCGGAAAACGTTGGCTGGCGCCCCCGTTTACCAGTGGCAGGCGCTAGCCAGTTCATAGCCTTGTCGAGCCAGAGGAGTAGTTGCCCTCGCTGCTTGAGGGACTGATTGTAGGCCTGCCAGTTGGTGGTTTGGTACTTGGGAGGGAGGGGCTTGCTCATACCGTCATTTTACCGGACGGGCACTTGCCCCGATTTGTGCAACAAAGCCACGGTATGCATACAGTTCAGCCCTGCTTCCAAAAAAGAATATCCCGATATTTAAAGCATCAGTGTCTTCTCGAGGCCGCGTGCGAGTATCCAAACCTCCTACCCGCTTTCAAGGCGAAAGCAGCCAACTTTCATCTCACCAGTGAAAGGCTGCTAAGGCCGAACTTCAGACGAACTCACTGTCATCAAGGATGGCCAGCATCAGCACAAGGGCCTAGAACTGGCCAGACGTTACCGGCTCAGCTGGCTAGATTCACCGGAATCCGCAATTGCCGAGCTGGCAAGGAAAATGGGGCTGCAAGTACCAGCGGAGTGCGAACAGCTGAACAGGATGTGTCGTGACTTAAACCGAGCACTGCAAGAACAACACAGTATCGAAGTAGAGCATGATGATGTACTGATTGCTGAGCGTTGGTTGATCTTGCTACGTGAGCAGCTGGGTCGAGCTAAAAAGCAGGATCTAGCGGAGCTGGTAGATCGCCTAGTACTGGAGGCAGCCATCAGTACGGGACATACCGTTGGCGAGTGAGTGACAAAAATTCCTGCCAGTGAGCGATCTGGCAGCCGCCATTTTTTCCCTGTACCGCCTTCACCCTGATGATTTCTTCTAAAAAAAGAACACCCCCAAGCGGGTGCTCTGAATACCTTACCACCACCCGAACAGGGTGCTGGTAAGGCTGGAGAACTTGCTGGACACATAGTCCCAGCTGTCTTTGATCACCGTTTTGACGGCCGAGGTAATCGATTCCCACAGGCCTTGCGATGAGCTTTGCCACGCTTGCTGCGAGACGTTTTCCTGCTTCGCTTCACGGGTGAAACTCCATTTTTTTTCGTTGGGCAGCATGGTGACGATCTTCTCCACCAGTGCCACAAGGCCATAGCCCTCCTCTGCTGCAATGGCACACACCTGGCTATCGGGTAGCTTGAACAAGCGGCGTACCTGTTCCACCTTGGCGGCAATATTGAGCCCCTGACAAGGCCCGGGATGATTCTTGCGCCAGTCCCATTCCCGGCAGGGCTCTACCTTGTCGGCCTGACTGACCACGAACATGACCGGAATGGCACTATCCCAGATGAGCGGCAGTAACACTTGCTGGTAGAAGTGCTCGTCGATGCTCAGCGCCCGGTCGTCCCCCTTGATTACCCACAGCACCAGATCCAGCTCCGGTAGTAGTTGACGGTAGAGCTCGGCATATTCCGTATCCCGTACTTCGCTTTCGCCGACGCCAGGCATATCGATCAGTGACAGTCCTTTCCCCTCCTGCATCGACCAATCGATTTCCTGCGGTGATCGGGTACAGGCCTCGACGGCACTGGTTTCAGCAATATCACGGCCAAACAGCGCATTGCACAAGCTGCTCTTGCCGGCGCCAGTCTTGCCCATCACACCAATGGTGGCGTGGTAGTTGACCACCAGGTGGATACGCTCTCTGATTTGCTGCAGCTCCTCCAGCGTCAGGCGGACGCCACTACTCTGTAATACGGCAATCAATTCTTCGGGCAGGCGGTGAGGAATGCCGACCTGGGGCTTGCTGGTTTCCATGGAAAAAACTTTCTCGCCGATTTTCGACGTAAAAAAAGCCACCTTTGCAAGAAGGTGGCTGGTGATCTGGACTCGCGTGGCTAAGTGCCACATTGGCTGTTGGCTGACGCCAGGGTCTGGACGAACAGGTCAGGGAGTTTCAGGGTGCTTTTTATCTGGGTATCCAGCGCACGAAACTCTTCATCGGTGTACTGCTTTTCCAATGCCGTCATGATGCAGTGGCAACGCGTGGCACTACTCTGCCCCGATGCCGTGCAAGCACGCATGTAATTCGCGGCCACTTCCTGACTAAATCCCTCCCGACCTCCACACCCAACCAGTAGTACCCCACAGAAGGCCATGACTGGCAGCAGGAGCACTCGCACAGTCGTGGCTACCATTCGGTACGGCAGGGGTAGGTTTTCGACTGGCTGGATGGCAACACTTTCGCGGCGCCAGTCAGTGGCAAGGGAATCTTTTGACCATTCGGCAGTTTTGCCACCAGGGTCTTCCCTTTGCGTAACGCGGCCCAGGTCGCCTTGAAAATGTCACTCCCCACCCGTGACTCCGTCTCGTAGGGCTCCCCCATGTCTCGCCCATCGATCACCAGGGAGAAGCCTTGCGCGGCGCCATAGCCATACTGGCGACCGTTGACCGTCAGTTGCATCCGCGCCGGCTCATCGCCACAGGCGATATAGAGCTGGTTCTGCTTGGCATCGACCACGGTGTACTCGCTCACCCCCTGCCCCCACCCGCTCGACCAGCGCCCCACTTCGCCAAATGCCAAGGCGCCACTGCTGATAGTCAGCCCCAGCAGGGCCAACGTGATACGGTTTTTCATGCTTATCTCCTTATCGACGGCTACTAGTAGTAGTAACCAAACTTCATCATCACGGTCTGGTAGATCCAGAGACCAATGACCCAACCAATCACTTGCGGCCCACACAGCCAAAATATCCGCTTGCCAAACATGTCCAGGCTATTCGAGGCCAACAACACATCCGGATGCACAAAACGGCGGAAGGCCTCGCCAGCCACGACGCCGGTACCGGTACAAATCGAACCGATGACAAAGGTCAGGACGTACCACATGAAGCCAAGGTGGTGATTGGTGGTAAACAGCACATACAGCGTGAAAAAGGCAAACAGCGCAGTACACAGTTGGTACTGACGAATCGTACGAGTAGACATAGCACTTCCTTTCTTTGATGGGTAAGACCCGGCTATCGGGTCAATCGGCTTCTCGATTCGTAAATCAACCTTTAAGGTTGAATATCAACCCGAATGGCACTTCATGTCAATCGGTTGCCACACCACCATTCAGGTTGAAAGGTGGGTAACATGATGAAGGTGGATGAAAAAGCATTGGCCAAGGTGATCGGCAAAGCGATTGCCCGCCATCGGTTAGCTGGTGAATTGACACAGGAACAGGTCGCCGAACGACTGAGTATCGGCAACGAGGCGGTGTCGCGCATGGAGCGTGGAACGGTGATGCCGACGGTGGCTCGGTTGGTGGAGCTAGCCGACATCTTCAATTGCGAAGTCACGGAGCTGCTGAATGAAGTCAGCCCTCGGCTGCAGGATCAAGCCCAGCATCTGAGCCAGCTGCTGACGCAACTGGATGATGCGGATCGCACCCTTGTCATTGAGGTGGTGGAGAAGTTGGTGCAGCGTTTGGGGAAAGAAGCGTAAATCCCAAAGAAATGCCCCCGCGGTCAGGAAACCGCGAGGGCCAGCCAGTATGACAAACCAGCAGGTAGCATCAAGAGCGTGAGGAGACACCAGACATCACTTCAACATAGTGACGACCGCCGGTTTCTTCAAACGGATACTGCTGAACACGCCGTTCTGTTTCCTAAGCTTGATTCGCTTTTCCCAGCTGCCGCGTCAGCCGAGTGGTTCGTGTGGGGGTGGCCGGCTTGCTGCCCTCGCCGTCTGTCACCGTTTCCGGATAGAACTCTTCCAGCAGTTGCGGCACCTCCTCTTCGGTGTCTTCAAATTGACCGTTCTGCAGCAGCTGTTTGGCCGCGGCTTCCAGTTGCACGGTATCGATGCCCGCTTCCAGTGCCTGTTCCGCTTCCACTTTGGCCTGCGCCACCACCTTGGCGAGATCATCGCCGTCACGCAGCGTCAGGTCGACGAAGTACACCGGGGTGCGGTAGGACTGGGTGGTGGTCTTGGCACGCAGCCGTAACAGCAATGGCAGGTAGTGCGTCAGCCCGCCGCTGAGCGCTTCGAAGTACTTCAGCCGGGCGGCCAGAGTGCGCACCGAGTTGTAGCCGGTGGTGCGGAAGATGAAGGTGCCCAGTGCGTCCTGCTGCCCGTCTACCTGCACGTTGAGACGGCCGTACAGCTTGCAACCGACACTCTGGCCAAACGGGCAGCGATCCGGTCCGGCGCAGCTCACCTCTTCCAGTCCTTCCTTGCTGCTACGGCGCGCGGTTTCGCCGTTACCGACACACAGTGGACGACCGTTACTGCGGTCGAAGGCACTGTATTCAGCACGCAGGTTCAGTTCGCTGCTGTTGAACAGCAGACGCACAGGAATGGCGCGAATCTTGCCGTTGCTGGCCTGTTCGACCAGCGGCTGGTGCAGCGGATGCAGTAGCCAGCCGTCACGGTTCTGCACCTGGGTGGTGAGAGTAAAGCTGTCATCCTTCTCCGGCAGCCACTTGTGCTCCTTCTGCACCAGCTTGCCAATGCTGATGCGCCCGATCACGGGCGGGGTAATGGCGAGTCCCTTGATCATGCTGATTTCCTTTCGGTGTGAATGACAAAGCGGCGGCTGCCGCTGACCGGCTTGCGGTACTGCTGCAGCAAGTCGGGATGGTCGGCAGTCAACCGTTCCAGATCCGTCTGTTCGCGGTCCTTGGGTTTCTTCCAGCTGATGCGGCCGGCAGCGAATACGGCACCGGTGGCCTCACCCAGTACTGTCTGCAGCTGTTGCTTGGCTTGCGCCTCCTGCTGTTCCAGTTCTTCCCGCCGTTCCCGTAACGCCAACAGGGTATGAAACAGGCGATTGCCGTCGGTGGAGTCGGACAGGTCGAGGGTGGTGCCGTTGTCGCGTGGAAACAGCCAGTTCAGTGCCTGGCCGGCATCATCGGAACCATCCGGTGGTGGCGGTTGATCGAAGCGCACCAGCGCCCAGAAGTCCTGCTCCCGTTCGATCAGGTCGCGGATCTTGTCGTCGTCGCGTTCGACCCGGTAGATGCGGAAATCCTGGCCACCGATCAGCACCGCCACGTCGGCCCATTGCAAACCCGTCACCGCCAACTGGTGCAGTACCTGGCACTGGTAGGCAACGGGAATACCTTCCTCCCACTGCGGCGCACTGTGGTAGCTGGCGGTCTTGATCTCCAGAATGCCCTGTCCCAGTTTTGGACAACGCACCTCGCGATCCAGGTTGGCCAGCATGTGACGGTGTTCGGCATGCTGCAGTACCGCGTTGACACGTCGCACCCGGCGCCCGGTCTGTTCGGCATAGACATTGGCCAGCACCGGTTCCAGCACCGTGCCCCACAGCACCGCCGGTTTCTCGGACAGCTCTTCCGGCTCGCGGCGGCCGGTCTTCTCCAGCCACAAGCTCAGTGCACTCTTGTACGGTGACAAGCCCACCGATGACGCGGCATCGGAGGAGCCGATGCCCAGACCACGTAGCGCCAGCCATTGCTGGCGGGAGAGTTCCAAAGTGGATGCCAGGCGTAATGCCTGGCCGTAACGTTCACGCATGATGAACCTCCATAACGGCATAACGCCCGGCGGGGAAACCCCGACCGGGCGTGCAAGTAAAGGAAAGGGAAAATCAGAAACAACGAGTAGCAGGCAAGCGATCAGCAGGAAGATGAACAACCAGGACAGGAAACGACGGTGGATAGGATCAAGAAGAAATGGTCAGCAGCAAGCCCCACCCGCATGCGGCCAACGGGACTCAGGCCGGCAGCAGCACTGCGGGGAGGTCAGCGGTGTAGTGCAGCAACACCGCGCGTAATACCGACCAGTCCGCCGGCGGTGCACGAGAGAAGAAGGTGCCCGCCAACTGCAACAGGGTCGCGGTCACCCACGCCCGGCTGGGTGGCGCACCGTCATGGTGGACGATCCAGTCAGCAATGGCCCAGCCCAACTGCTCCACCACCTCGTAGTGCCACACACCCGGAAAGCCCACATCCAGCGCCGCCCACAGTTCGGCTTCCAGTTGCACCACCAGCGGTGCGTACTGCGCCAGCTCGGCCTGCAGCTCCCACGCGCCCCGGCCCCATCGCGACAATAAGGTGGCCGACTGGTCCTTGCCGTCGTAGGGCAGCCTGGTGTCGCTCCAGCAGCAGAAGTCACGCAGTCCCATCGCCAGCCCGGTGGCCGCTCGCGCAATATCCAGTTCGCTGGCCATGGCTCAGTTCAGCAGAGCCAGCGCGCGCTGCAGCGCCTGGTCTTTCAGCTGCGCGCCTTGACCGAACCAGGCGGAATCGAGGCGGTAGTCCTGGCTACGGGCACGGCGGCGATGATCGACATACTCGGTCACCGCATTGACCAGCCCCCAGGCGGTGTTACGACTACTGGACAGCAGCGAACCCAGGCCGCCACCGCCGTACAGTATCGACAGCTGCTGCATGGCGCGGGACGACACCATATCCTCTTCATCCTCCGGCAACGGCTCATCCAGCAGCTCGGCAAAGTACTGCCGCGCCTCTTCCGACGACACCGGCCGGCGGCTGAGCGCTTTGATGTCGCCAATGAAGTGATCCCATGACGACAGGCCGATGCCCAGCGACTCTTTCACCGCCTGCGGGTCAAACACTGTCGAGTGCGGCACCTTCACCGCACCACGCGTTTCACCCACCGCCATCTGCAGCGTGTTGTTGCACACCACCCGCACCGAGGTGAACTGCGCGGTGGTACACAGTGTGCCGTCGCAGCTGGTGGCCAACAACAGATAGGCTTTGACCCGGTCGCCGCCCTTGAGCAGCGTTTCCTGGCCGGTACGCGCCAGCGCCCACAATTTGCGTCCGCCCTTCAACACCCCTGCCGTTTCCAGCTCGAAACCACCGGCATGCACCAGGTCGTTGTAGAAGTGCAGTACCTCATGCGGCTGTACCACTTTGTAACGTGGCGACACCACCGACAGCGGTGCCAAAGTATCGGAGCGGTACAGTACCTTGGCGTCACGGTGCAGGCGGATGTGCATGCCATCCTTCGATACATTGAACAGCACCTCGGACGATTCCAGCGTCCAGTTCATTCCCGCCTCATGCAGCCACACATCGACCGGCTGCTGTTCCGTCAGCTGATTACCCAGCCCGTGCCAGGGCGTAGCCCCCACAAAGGCCATCGATTCCACCAGATGTGACATATCACCTTCTCCATGAAAATGCCCCGGACCGTGCCGGGGCGAGAGTTAACGGCCGCTATCAGTTCAGATCGCGACTTGCTTCAGTAGAGTGATATGTGACTGAAATTTTATGGAATCCCCCCCAAGAAGAATCGCAGGAAGTCGGTCAAAGCTTGCGAGTGATAGAAAGTAGTCAATGGCTGATTCATAATCATCACAGATTCCCTTTTTCGACTCCAGCCGGCTTTGTTGCATAAATCAGTTGAAAGCCGAGCTACCCCAATCCCCAGACGGACTTATCCCATACGGACCGTTTGCGGCGTGCCCAGCGCTGTGAAACGATTCAGAATCGCTGCACAGATTTGAAGTTCGGCAACCTGCCGGTCAAAGTCTCGTGACTTAACGTGGTCAGCCAGTAATTTGAAGCAGTGCATCTTCGTTTCGACCAGGCTACGCCGATGGTAGCCACTCCACTTTTTCCAGAGCGTGCGCCCCAGATACTTCACCGAGCGTAGCGACTCATTGCGAGCCTGATTCCCTCGTGAATTCCCCTTCCAGAACTGGCCGTTTCGACGTGGCGGTATGATGGCCGCAACACCACGATCCGCAATCGCGGCATGACACAGACGCGTGTCGTATGCGCCATCTGTGGTCACCGTCATCAACTTCTCAGTCGGCGGTATTTGCGACAGCAACTCCGGCAGCATCGTGGCATCGCCGGTACGATTGTCGGTCACTTCCATGGCCCGGATTTCCAGCGTTTGCGCATCAATCCCCAGATGTAGCTTGCGCCATTGGCGGCGGTAGTCGGCGCCATGCTTTTTCACTTTCCACTCGCCTTCGCCCATCATCTTGATGCCGGTGCTGTCTACCAGCAGATGCAGACACCCCTGTTTCTTCTGTACCGGAATGCGCACCTGCAGATCTTTCTGGCGGCGAGAAAGCGTGCTGAAGTCGGGAACGACCCAGTCAAGCCCAGCCAGGCGAAGCATGCTTTCGACCATGCCTGTGGCCTGCCGTAACGCCAGGCCAAAAAGACATTTGATGGTGAGGCACATCTGAATGGCTGCGTCGGAGAAAATCGGCTGACGCCCTCGTTTGCCTGTGGCAGGTGCCAGCCAGTTCATGTCTTTGTCGAGCCAGAGGAGTAGCTGCCCACGTTGCTTGAGGGACTGGTTGTAGGTCCGCCAGTTGATGGTCTGGTACTTGGGAGGGAGGGGCTTGCTCATGTCGTCATTCTACCGGACAGGTTCAAGCCCTGATTTGTGCAACAAAGCCGCGCATACCCTGAAAGGTGGTTGCCTATCCATCGCCGCCTTGCGGCTGGCCGCGCAGTGCCGCCGCATGGAAACCGCTGCCGACGAAGGTCGGCGAGCGGATACCGTCTCCAGTCTGGCCGAGCTGGAAGCAAGCGGCGAAGAACTTTTGGCAGCCCTGCGACCCTATCTTGCCCCCGCCTGAGCCAAGAGGCTAACGATGGCAAGATTGGACTGTCCCGGCTGAAAGCCCGTGCCGGACTCCGGGGCTGTTGAAATCCAGTCGCCCCTCCATGGACATCATCGTAGAATTGGTTGGATTTGGCACGGCAGCTGCTCTACGCCAGTATTTTAAACAGACCGTCAGCACGTCTACTGCTGAGTGGCGGAAGCATTATCGGAAAGTAGATACCCGAGTATCGACAATGCTGGTGGCGGCCCAGTAACTGGAAGCTTATCTAAAGCAGTCATTGCCCAGCAATATGATGTAAGTCTTGCGATGGAGAGAAGCAGAGGGGGGGCACTCGCCCCCTCTGCTTGACATTCAGCCGATCACCTTGATGGCGGTGATCACCGCCGCCATGCCTTGTGATTGAAACTCGAACTGCACTTTCTTCCCGACGGCCAGCCCCTTGGCCAGTTCCGGCTTGGCCAGCTTGAAGGTCATGGTCATCGTGGGCCATTTCAGTTCTTGCACCGGTCCATGCGCCAGCGTCACGGTACCGGTCTTGGTATCCAGCACCTTGATGACGCCCTCGGCATGGGCCATCTGGGCGGACGGTTTCGCCATACTCGCCATCCCCATATCGGTGGCTTGGGCCGGAAGCATCACCGTGAGGCCGAAGGCGGTGACAAACAGAATCGAGCGTAACTTGGTCATATCATTTCTCCTGGATGGATGGGTTGACGAGGGTTGCTTCAGGCAATGCCAGGGATGGCTGCTTCTTGGTGCGCATCAGCCGATACGCCGCCGGGATCACGAACATCGACAACAGCGGCGCGGTGATCATGCCGCCGACCATCGGCGCCGCGATGCGGCTCATCACCTCGGAGCCGGTGCCACTGCCGAGCAGGATCGGCAACAGGCCGGCCAGAATCACCGCCACCGTCATCGCCTTGGGACGTACGCGCAGCACTGCGCCCTGGCGGATCGCCTGGTCGAGCATGTGCACGTCCAGCTTGAGGCCGTGCTCCTGCCGTTCCGCCGCTGCCTGCTTCAGGTACAGCAGCATCACCACACCGAATTCGGCCGACACCCCGGCCAAGGCGATGAAGCCGACGCCGGTCGCCACCGACAGGTGGTAGCCCGCCAGGTACAGGAACCACACCCCGCCTACCAGCGCGAACGGCAGCGTCGCCATGATCAGCGCCGCCTCGTCCAGCCGGCGGAAGGTCAGGTATAGCAGCACGAAGATGATCAGCAGCGTCGCCGGCACCACCAGTTTCAGCCGGGCATTGGCGCGCTCCATGTACTCGAACTGCCCTGAATAGGCGAGGCTGATGCCCGGTTCCAGCTTGACCTGGGCCGCGACGGCGGTGCGCAGGTCCGCCACCACCGAGGCCAGGTCACGGCCGCGCACGTCGACGTAGACCCAGCCGGACGGCCGCGCGTTCTCGCTCTTCAGCATCGGCGGGCCGTCGCTGATACGGACCGTGGCGACAGTGCCCAGCGTGAGCTGCTGGCCCATGTCGGTCAGCAGCGGCAGGTTGCGCAGCCCCTCCAGCGAGTCACGGATCTCGCGCGGATAGCGCACATTGATCGGGTAACGGGCGCGTCCCTCGATGACTTCACCGATGTTTTCGCCACCGATGGACGACGACACCACGGCCTGCACCTCGGCGATGTTGAGCCCATAGCGCGCGGCAGCAGCACGGTCGATATCGACGTCGATGTAGCGCCCGCCGGTCAACCGTTCCGCCAGCGCGGAACTGACTCCCGGCACCCCTTTGGCCACCCGTTCCACCTGCTGCGCCACCTTGTCGATGGCGGCCAGATCGGTACCCGCCACCTTGACCCCGATCGGGCTCTTGATGCCGGTCGCCAGCATGTCGATGCGGTTACGGATCGGCGGTACCCAGATGTTGGACAGCCCCGGCACCTTGACCACGCGATCGAGCTCGTCGACCAGCTTGTCCGGGGTCATGCCCGGCCGCCACTGTTCACGCGGCTTGAACTGGATGGTGGTCTCGAACATCTCCATCGGTGCCGGGTCGGTCGCCGTTTCGGCGCGGCCAACCTTGCCGAACACGCTCGCCACTTCGGGCACGGTTTTGATCAGGCGATCGGTTTGCTGCAGCAGTTCGGCGGCCTTGGCTGCCGACAGGCCGGGTAGCGCGGACGGCATGTACAGCAGGTCGCCTTCGTCCAGCGGCGGCATGAACTCGCCACCCAGCCGGGTCACCGGCCACAGCGTGGTCAGCAACAGCAGGCCGGCGACGAGCAATGTCGTCTTTGGCCGGCGCAGCACCACGTCGAGCAAGGGGCGGTAGCCTCGAATCAGCCAGCGGTTGAGCGGGTTGCGGTGCTCGTCCGGAATCCGGCCACGGATCCAGTAGCCCATCAGCACCGGGATCAGTGTCACCGACAGTCCGGCGGCAGCGGCCATGGCGTAGGTCTTGGTGAACGCCAGCGGCCCGAACAGCCGTCCCTCCTGCGCCTGCAGCGTGAACACCGGAATAAAAGATAAGGTAATAATCAGCAGCGAGAAGAACAGCGCCGGCCCGACCTCGGCCGCCGCCTCGGTCATCACCCGCCAGTGCGCCTCGCCCGACAGCGTTTCGTCGGGATGGTGGTGGCGCCAGGTTTCGAGGTGCTTGTGGGCGTTCTCGATCATCACCACCGCGGCGTCAACCATGGCGCCGATGGCAATGGCGATGCCGCCCAGCGACATGATGTTGGCGTTGACGCCTTGCTCCCGCATCACGATGAAGGCGATCAGGATGCCGAGCGGCAGCGACACGATCGCCACCAGTGCCGAGCGCAGGTGCCACAGAAACAGCGCACATACCACCGCCACCACGATGAACTCCTCGATCAGCTTGTCCTTGAGGTTGTCCACGGCACGGTCGATCAGCTGGCTGCGGTCGTAGGTCGGCACGATCTCGACACCGGCGGGCAGGCTGGACTTGAGTTCGGCCAGCTTGGCCTTGACCGCCGCGATGGTCTCGTGCGCGTTCTTGCCGGAGCGCAGGATCACCACGCCGCCGACGGTTTCGCCCTGGCCGTTGAGCTCGCCGATGCCGCGCCGCATCTCCGGGCCGAGCTGGAGCGTGGCGACGTCACCGAGCCGCACCGGCACGCCGGCTTGGCTGGTGGAAAGCGGAATGGCGCGGAAGTCATCCAGCGATTTGAGATAGCCGGAGGCGCGCACCATGTACTCGGTTTCGGCCAGTTCCAGCACCGAGCCACCGGTTTCCTGATTGGCCTGCTGGATCGCCGCGACCACCTTGCTCTGCGGGATGCGGTAAGCCGCCAGCTTCAGCGGATCGAGCACCACCTGATACTGCTTGACCATGCCGCCGACGGTGGCCACCTCGGACACGCCCGGCAGGCTCTTCAGTTCGAACTTGAGGAACCAGTCCTGCAGGCCGCGCAGCTGGGCCAGGTCGTGCTGCCCGCTCTTGTCCACCAGCGCGTATTCGTAGACCCAGCCGACGCCGGTGGCGTCCGGGCCCAGCGAGGCCTTGGCGGCAGCGGGCAGCCGCCCCTGCACCTGGTTCAGGTACTCCAGCACGCGCGAACGTGCCCAATACAGATCGGTACCGTCCTCGAACAGCACGTAGACAAAGGAATCGCCAAAGAACGAGTAAGCCCGTACCGTCTTGGCGCCCGGTACCGACAGCATGGTGGTCGCCAGCGGATAGGTAACCTGGTTCTCGACGATCTGCGGCGCCTGTCCCGGGTAACTGGTGCGGATGATCACCTGCACGTCGGACAGGTCCGGCAGCGCATCGAGCGGTGTGGTCTTGACCGCCCACACGCCCCAGACCGCAATAAATAGCGTCGCCAGCAGCACCAGGAAGCGGTTGGCCACCGACCAGCGAATGAGTTTTTCGATCATGGTGTGCCTCCGCTCTTGCCGAGTTGCTGCACCACAAAGTCGCTGCCTTGCTGGCTGAAACCGAACGAGACCTTGTCACCGGGTTTCAGGCCCGCGGCGAGTTCGGGTTTGGCGAGCTTGAAGGTCATGGTCATCGCCCCCCAGCCGAGCGAAGCGACCGGGCCGTGTGAAAGGGTGATCTCGCCCGGCTTGATGGCCTCGACCTTGCCGCTGGCCTGATTCAGGGCGGCGGTCTTGTCATTGGACGGCATCGAGGATGGTGACGGAACGGCGCTGCTCTCCGCCATACGCGCCAGCACGCCCTTGAGGCTGGCTTCCGAGTCGATCAGGAACTGGCCGGAAGCCACCACCTTTTGTCCCGCCTCCAAACCCTTGAGGACGACGGTTTTGCCACCGGCTTCCTGGCCTAGCTGCACTTCTACCGGCTGGAAATGTCCGCCGTCGCCGGCGAGTAGCACGGTGCTACGGGTACCGGTGCGAATAATGGCTTCGCTCGGCACCATGATCGCTGGTTTACCCGTCCCCGCCTCGAGACGCACTTGCGCGAACATACCCGGCTTGAGTCGGCCATCGCGGTTGGGCAATTCGATGCGGACGCGCAGGGTCCGGCTATCGGTATCGGTTTGTGGCAGCACCGCGATGACCTTGCCCTTGAACGTCTCACCGGGGTAGGCCGTCAACTGTGCCACCAACGGCAGGCCGGTACGGACACGACCGGCCTGTATTTCGGGGACGGCCGCTTCCAGCCATACGCTGCCCAGCCAGTTGACCCTGGCCAGCGTCATGCCCATGCTGACGGTCATGCCGCTGCGTACGCCCAGCTCCTGGATGACGCCACCGATCGGGGTAGAAATGGTGACAATGGGGTGCGTTACGCCGGTTTGCTCGACGCGGCTGATCAGCGACTCCGGCATCCCGGTGAGGCGCAGGCGCTCCCGGGCGGCACTGGCAAGCGCCTTGTCGCCGGTGTTGCGCATGGCCAGGTATTCCTGCTGGGCGCCCGCCCACTCCGGCACCAGCAGGTCGGCAATGGGAGCGCCGGCCGGAACCACATCGCCCGGCGCACGGGCATACACTCTTTGCACGAAGCCGGCACTACGAGCCTGGATGACGGCGACTTCCCGCTCGTTGAACCCGACGGTCGCCACCGCGGCGACCGCTTCCGTCAGTGTCCTGGATTCGACCATGGCGAACCGGATACCCAGGTTCTGTACCACGCCGGGATCGATCTTGACCCCGGCCGCTTCGCCCCCTTCGTCGGCGTACTTGGCTACCAGTTGCATGTCCATGAATGGTGACTTGCCCGGCTTGTCGAAGTGCTGGTTCGGTACCATCGGGTCGTACCAGTACAGTACCTTGCCGCCTGTGGTACCCACCGCCGTGGCAGCAGGGCTTGCCGTGTGCTCGGCCTGGCCCTGGCGGGCCAGCCAGTAGCTGCCGCCACCGCTGGCCAGTGCCACCGCTACCACCAGGGCAACGAGTTTGCATTGCTGCTTGTTCATGGTGCGTTCTCCCCATAGGCAAAGTGGAGCCGGGCGGCACTGCTGGCGCGCTGGTAGTCCAGCTCGATGAGCTTGAAGCGCTGCTCGATCAGCTCGCGCCGTGCCGCGAGCACCGCCGTCAAGTCAGCCTTGCCCGCCTGGTAACTGGCGGTAACCAGATCGACCTTTTGCTGCGCCAGCGGTAGCCACTCTTGACGGGTCCGATCCAACTGGCGCCCGAGAGCGACGTAATCCGCCATGTTGCTGTCCAATTCGCTGGCATGATCGCGCAGCATCGCTTCGCGCTCGGCATCGATCCTGGTCAATTCCTGCTGCTTGGCCGCGATGTTCGGATCCTGTCGTGTCCTGGTGAACAACGGCAGGTCAAAGGTGAACTGCAGCGACACCATGTCGCCAAACTGGGCGCCACGTTTCTGGTAGGCAAACTCCACGCCCCAGTCCGGCTTTTTCATTGCGACGGCTTCGCTTACTTCGGCCTCAGCCTTGTGCACTGCCGCGCCGAATGCCGCGATTTCCGGGTGCTGGGGCAAGTGCTGGCGCAAGCTGGCGGTAACGAGGTTGAATGTTGGTGGTTCGCCCGCCAGCGGTTCATCAGCGGCGGGGCCGATCAGGCGGCGCAGCTCGGCATTCGCCTTGGCCAGATCGCGCACCAGGTCATCGTGCCGGTCGGCCAGTTGAGCGGCCTCCTGCTTCGGCATCACCGCATCGGCGGGCTGGGCACGGCCTGACGCAATCTGCGCCCGAACCGCCGTGGCAAGCAGCCGGCTCTCCCGCCCGAGCGCATCAAACAGCGTCAGCTTGCGTTCCAGGGTGTAACGGTTGAGCCAGGCGAGTGCGACCTCACTGCGCACCTTGAGGCGGGCCACCCGGTTTTGCGCTTCGGCCACCGCGACCTCAGCCGCTGCGGCCTCGACCCGCGCCCGGCGCTTGTCGGCGTTGGGGATCTCCTGCATCACGCCAACCTTCTGCATGGTCATGAAATCCTGAGTCAGCGAGCCGCGCATCGATCCGGAGACTGGGTAGTTGTCGATTCCGACGAACAGCTTCGGGTCCGGTAGGGCACCAGCCGGCATGGCGGCGAATTGAGCCACCCCGATTTGCGCGCGTTGGGCGGCAAGTACCGGTGCGTGGTTTTCGGCTTGATCAAGTGCCGCGTTAAATGTGAGTGGTGCAGCCTGGGCAAGGCCGACCAGCCCTGCCAGCGACAGCTGCAGGGGGAATCGTATCCAGCAATGGGACATGTTCTAACTCCATGGCGTGACAGGTGCGCGAAAGCGCACGACAGCAATCCGTGCGGCGAAAATCGCACCGGATCGGGACGTCAAACGGAGTCAGGACTGTGGGGGGCGCCACAACCCGGACGGGTCATGGGAATGAATTACGATGTCGGGATAGATGGTAACAACAGAGTCGGCTGGCAACGGTTGAAACGCCAGCGAAGCCAGCACCGGAGAAAAGACTTGCCCGAGCTTGCATTCCTGCCCAGGTTTGCATGTTGTAGACGACTTGGCCTTCGATGATTTCTGGCTAGTCACCTTGTCCATCTGGCAGCAGTCATGATCGGCCGACATACCCATACCGTGCGCCATATCAGACTGCATCGGGCACGGCGAAATTTGCGGCATGGCAAGTGCCGACGTGCCCAGGAACGGGATCGCCAGCATCAGCACGAGAGAAAACATAAGCCGCAGCAATTTCATGGGGGCGAAGTGTAGGTGAAAAGAACTGAAAAAGGAAAGCACCCAACACCAGAATAGCTGCTTTCTGATGAGCAAGCCGCCCATATTCACATGGGTTCTGATGACTCCTTTGGAGCTATCACTCGGCAAACACCGCTGGGGACGGGTCTACAGACCAACGGCTGCCTTCCTTCAGAAAGCAGCCGTCACAGCGCATTGACTTAGTCGCGGTAGCTGATGCCGTTTGGTCCCGCCCCTACCTGGTACGTGTTGACCACACGGTGTTGACGGCTGTCGATCACCGACACCGAGCCGGCCTCGATATTGCTGACAAACACGTACTGGCCATCACTGCTGATGGCCACGCCGTGGGCACCGGGACCGGTTTTCACCTCGGCAATGGCCTTGCCGGCGACGGGGTCCACCACCGATACGCGGTCATCCGGCTGCTTGCTGCTGCCCTGATTGGCCACGAACACCTTGCTGCCGTCCGGCGTGGCGTACATCTGGATCGGGTTGCGGCCAACCTTGACCTTGCCAGTCAACTTGCGGCTGGCGGTATCGATCAGACCGAGGGCGTTTTCGGCGCTTAGGGACACGTAGGCCTGCTTGCCATCAGCGGAGAAACCAACCTGCACTGGGGCGTTGCCCACGGCGATGCGCCCGGTTTCCTGCAGGCTGGTCACGTCGATCACCGATACGCTGTCGCTCTTCAGTTGGCCACGTACAGGCTGCTGCCGTCGGGGCTCAGGCGCAGGCCGTGCGGATAGCTACCGGTCTTGATGGTGGCGATCTGCCGCCGGCTTGCCAGCTCGTAGACCTGCACCGCGTTGTTATCGGCATCGGTGACAAAGGCCAGTTTGCTGTCACGATCGGTGACGACATGGCCCGGATGCCCCGCCACCGGCAGGACAAAGCTTGGTTTGCCGGCCAGCGGCAGCTCGAACACCTGCAGCTCGCCGCCACTCTGGCCACTGCCATGGTGGCCGGCATGGATATTCATGCCCACCGCCAGAAGGCGCTTGCCGTCGGCACTGACCTGTACATTGTGCGGCGAAATCTCCAGCGGGATGGTGGCAACCTTGCCGTCTGCCAGCGTGATCTGGCTGATGGAATTGCCGCGCTCGTTGGCCGTAAATACCGTGCCGGATGGCGCTGCCAGTACGGATGTGGCTGCCAGCGAGAAGGCGAGCAGCAGCGAGGCGGGAATAAGCTTGCGCATTAGATGATCCTTTAATGATTTTGTGTTTGCCCCTTGGCGGGGATGAAAGCGGGGGTGTGCTGTCGATAGGATTGGTAGCGCTCGCCAAACTGCGCCAGCATGTCGGCCTCTTCGTGCTGCGCGAGGCGGGAGTAGATCCAGACCAGAATCGGGAACATCAGCAAGGTCACCAAGGTTGGCCACTGCAGCAGGAAGCCAAACATGATGATGACGAAACCGACGTATTGCGGGTGCCGAATGCGGGCATAGGGCCCCGCCGTCGCCAGCTCATGCCGGCGCTGGGCGTGATACAGCACGCGCCAGGCGGCAGACAGCAGCCAGAAACCGGCGAAGATCAGCACGGTGCTGAGCAGGTGGAATGGCCCCCAGTGCGGATTGGCACGCCAGCCAAACATCACTTCCAGCAGGTGGCCATTGTCGTGCGCCATGAAGTCGACACCGGGGAAACGGCTGCCCAGCCAACCGGACAACAGGTAGATCGTCAGCGGGAAGCCGTACATCTCGGTAAACAGCGCCACGATAAAGGCGGAAAACATCCCCAGTGAGCGCCAGTCCCGTACCGACTTTGGCTTGGTGAAGCTGAAGGCGAAGATGATGAAGACCAGCGAGTTGATCAGTACCAGCCCCCATAATCCGTAGGCCTGCAAGTGGTCGTTCATGGCTGTTCTCCATCCTGATCGTGCTGGTGGGGGCGGCGTGATGGCCCGCCATGCTGATGGCCGTGGCCGTGATGCATGAACAGGTGCATCAGCGGGCAGGCAAGCAGCAGCAGATACGGCAATGCGCCCAATACATGCGCCCGGTGCTCGGTGAACAGCAAGAAACCGGCCACCAGTACAAAGCCGATGAAGACCCAGTGGCTGCGCTTGCTGTGCGGATCGTGGTGTTCAGGCATGTCATACTCCTTTGTCATGCGGGCTGTCATGCTCATCCGGTTTGTTGGCGGCGACGGCTTGGTCAATCTCGGATTCCGCCTGTCGTGCCAGCCGGTAGCTCAGCCAGATCACGCCCCACGGACATGCGGCCAACAACAGCGCCAGTAACAGCGTGGCAAGCGACAAGCCGAAACGCAGCAGTACGAACACCATGATGGCGAGCGCCAGCAGCGCGCAGAGTTGATAGGCTCGCGCCTTCATGACGTCGCTCCTTCGCCCTGGGTACTGATCGGCACCCGCTTGAGCAACGCCGAGTTGACGATGACCGACAGCGAGCTCAACGCCATGGCGGCGCCGGCCACCATCGGGTTCATGAAACCCAGGGCCGCGATGGGGATGCCGATGCTGTTGTAGATGAAGGCCCAGAACAGGTTCTGCTTGATCTTGCGCATGGTGGCGCGGGACAGGCGGATGGCGTTTTCCACGTCACGGACATCGTTGCGGATCAGGATGATGCCGCCGGTTTCCTTGGCCACGTCGGAGCCGGAGCCGATGGCGATACCGATGTCGGCAGTCGCCAGCGCCGGGGCATCGTTGACGCCGTCGCCCACCATGGCCACCACTTCGCCTTCCCGCTGCAGCTGCTGGATAACCTTGACCTTGTCCTCCGGCAGCACTTCGGCAATCACCCTTTCGATCCCCAGCTGCCGGGCAATGGCGTCTGCAGTACGCTGGTTGTCGCCGCTGAGCATGACCACCTTGATGTGCTGCTGCTTGAGCAGGGCAATGGCTTCGCTGGCCTCGGGCTTGAGGGTGTCGGCCACGGCGATGATGCCAATCAGCTTGTCGGCATAGCCCACCAACATCGCTGTCTTACCGTTTTGCTCCAGGCTGCGCATGGCGTCATCTGCCACACCGGTGGCGATGCCCTGCTGGGACAGTAGCCGCCGGTTACCTAGCCAAACGGGTAAACCATTGACCTGGCCGCGAATGCCCAAGCCGGCTAGACCGGTAATGGCGCTAGCTTCCGGCAAGCTCAGCTTGCGATGGGCGGCCTCCCGTACAATCGCCTCGCCCAGCGGGTGCTCCGAGCCTGTTTCCACCGCCGCCGCCAGGCGCAGCACGTCCAGCTCGTCGTGCACATCAAACGGTACGATGTCGGTCACCGTCGGTTCGCCACGGGTAAGGGTACCTGTCTTGTCGAAGACCACGCAGCTGAGCTTCTCCGCCCGCTCCAGCACTTCGCCGCCACGGATCAGCATGCCGCTGTCAGCCCCTTTGCCGACACCCACCATCAGCGCCGCCGGGGTCGCGATACCCAGCGCACACGGGCAGGAGATGATCAGCACCGCAATGAAAGCCAACAATCCCTGCGGGAAGTCGCCGGCCAGCCACCAGCCGACAAACGCCAGCACCGCCACGCTGATCACGGCCGGCACAAAGTAGCGGGTGACCTCGTCTGCCAGCCGCTGGATGTGGGCGGTGCTGGTCTGCGCTTCTTCCACCATGCGGATGATCTGCGCCAGTGCGGTATCGGCGCCGATGCGGGTGGCGCGGAAGCTGAACACTCCGGCCCGGTTCAAGGTGCCGCCAATCACGGTGTGACCGGGCTGCTTTTCCACCGGCATGGATTCGCCGGTCAACATCGACTCATCCACCGTGGACTGGCCGGAAATGACTTCGCCGTCGGTCGCGATCTTCTCGCCGGGCTTCACCACCACGGTTTCCCCGACCATGATGCTGCCGGCCGGAATCTCTAGCTCCTGACCATCGCGCAGCACATGGGCAGTGGCAGGCTTGAGGTCCAGCAGCCGGCGTACGGCGGCGGAAGATTTCTTCTTGATGATTTCTTCCATGTAACGCCCCAAAAGCACGAAGGCGATAATCACGGCGGAGACTTCAAAGTACACGTCGCGCTCGGCTACTTTGATCGGCAGCACGTCCGGAAAGAACATCACCACCACGCTGTAGAAGTACGCCACCGAGGTACCCAGCGCGATCAGGAAGTCCATGTTGATGTTGCCGGTGCGCAGCGTATTCCAGGCACCGCGATAAAAGGTCCAGCCGCCGATGAACTGCACCGGGGTCACCAGCAGGAACAACCACATTCCCCAGGTGAACCATGGCAGATTGGGAATGGGCGCCCAGCTCAGCAGCGTGGCACCAGTCGCCAGCCCGAGGAAGGCGCCGGCGCGCAGCACGGCCAGCGCCAGCACCCCGGTCATGGCGATGGTGACGCGGGTTTTCATCGACTTGAGTTCGTTCTCCGGCGACTCGAAGGTGCGCAGGCAGGTCTCGCTGCAGAAGTAGTAGCTACGCCCGCCGCGTTCGCTTTTCAGCGCGGTGGCCTTGTTGACCAGCATGCCGCAGATCGGGTCTTTGGCTTTTTCTCCAGGCTCGGTCGCTGCAGCACTGGGCGCATGGTGAGTATGTTGATGTGCCGCCACTGACGCCGTGCCCGCTGTTGCCGATACATAACGCGCGGGTGAGACCACAAACTGCTGCTGGCAGTGAGCAGAGCAAAACCAGTAATCCTGCCCGGCATAGCGATAGTTGGCCGCAGCCTTGCTGCTGTCCACTGTCATGCCACATACCGGGTCTTTGACGCTAGCCATGCTTTCACTCCTTGTCAGGTGGCGCACAGTGCGCCTGGTGCTTACAGCAGCGCGCCAGACACTGGCTCACCCAGCTGAACACCGTGCCAGTGACAAAACCCCACACCACCAGCACCGTCAGCGGGAAGAAAAAATCCCCCAGGCTGAATGGTGTCGATGTCCTGAGCCTGCCAAAGTCCAGTCCGTGAAACAGGGCGTTCAGGAAGGCAACGCCTTGCTCCGGCCACAGCCGGTACAACAGGGCGCAAACGGTGTAACTGATGGCCATGGTGATCGCGAGACTGCGACCGGTATGCCAGTGTGAGGACTTCATCGGGATACTCCTGCGAGAGGGCGGGTGAGCGTGTGGGGCGTGCGCGCTATTCGAGCCACGCCCCACCTGCTGGTGCCCGATTTACTGCATGGGCATCATGCCGCCTGATTGCCCCATCATCTGCTGCATCATGTCCATCATCTTCATGCGCTGGTCCATCATCACCTTAGCGTCTGCGGCCCCCGCGCCCATGCCCTGACACGGCATCATGCCTTTGGCCATCATGTCTTTATCCATGCTCTGCATCATGGCCATGCCCTCCTGCATTGACTGCATTTGCTCAGCCATGAGCTTTTGCCGTTCCTGTGGCGTCTTCGCCGCCATCATCTTGTCGTGCATGGTGCGCATCTTCTGCATCTGCATTTCCATGTTGGCAGGGCTTGGTGGCATCGGTGGCTGTGCGGCCCAGGTTGGCGTGGCCAGCGCCAGTAGCAGCAGTGCCGCAGACCAGGTTTTCTGGTTTTTCATGATTGGATTCCTTAAACGTGAGAACAGATGGTTTTCGCGCAACAGGCGCGAGTGAAGTCGCTACGAGGCAGGGCGTCGTAGTGGTGTGAATGCAAAGCGAGCTAATTGTTGAAGCGCAGGAACAGCAGATGTGGGCGGGGTGGTGTGCCACCGGGAGTGGCAGGGGAATTCAGACGTGTGACGATGGCAGGTGATAGAAGCAGCAATGGCGGTAGCAGGAACCAGGCAATCAGCAGTACAGACAGCAGGGAGGGCATCGCAAAGCTGACATCACCCTTGGCGATGGGGGCGGAAAGCGTCTGGCAGGCTTGTTCGCACAGGGCGGACTCGTCATGAGTTCCGGCATGGTCAGTTGCCGTCAGTTGCAGGGTCTGCATGGTGCCCGGCGTGGCAAAGCGATGGGTGGTTTCCTGCACTTGCCCCTGACAACCAAGCAGCACGCCAAACGCAAACACCAGACACCATGTCGCCACTAACAGGCGACACAGTTGCCGGGTTCTTGTTTGGGTGAGGCGCATGATGACAGGCTCTCATAAACGTTAATAGCACTATAGACCGCAGCTCACCAACCGGGCTTGATGGCGGTCAATCACTTCTGGCTGGCATGGTCAGCCTTTCCGCGCCCGCTGGTTTACCGCATCGTGCTGGGCGCGTATCTCGCCAGGCCATTGGCTTTTTATCCACGACAGTGCGGCAACAATATCGGCATCGCTCAGTGTGCCCTCATAGATGGGCATGGCCGACTGGTAGTCCGGCATATTGGCTACCTTGGCAACGCCGTACTTGGTCAGCTCAAACAGCATCTCGTCCGGGTGGTGCCAAGTGTGGCCGGTTTCGTTGTGTGGCGGCGCCGGCAACATGCCCAGCGCATTGCGTTCGCGCCAGTTCGGCTGGCCTTCCAGCTTGCCGCCATGGCAGCTGGCGCAATTGGCCAGGTAAACCTGTTTGCCACGCGCCACCAGGGCGGCATCGTCCGGCTGCAGCGTGAGCGATGCCGGCGCAGGCCGGCTGCCGATATACAGGTAGGCGCCCAGGCCAGCGGCCAACAGGGCGACGGTGATTACCGGGAGGAGGACTTGCTTGCGGATCAGTGACGGCATGGTTGTATGGTCGGCATCAAGGGAATAAAACATGGCCGGGCTTCCCCGGCCATGCGCATCAGCTGGCGGGCTGAATCTCGGTCACCAGCATCTTGCCGTCTTCATGGCTGACCATGAAACGGATCCTGTCACCCACCTTGACCTTGTCCAGCAGCGCCTTGTCCCTGGCGGTGAACACCATGGTCATGCCAGGCATGTCCATATGCTGGATCGGGCCATGCTTGATGGTGATCTTGCCGGCGGACGGGTCGATCTTGCGGACTTCGCCATCGGTCAGCATCGCCATGCTGCTGGCGGTAGCCGGTTGAGAGGCATGGGCAAGGGGGCTGAGGGTAGCCATCCCCAGGGTGGTGGCAAGAATCAGTGCGCGGATAGTCATGTTGTCATGCTCCAGAAGTGTGAAAACGGTGTTTCGGCCAACCTGCGGTAGCAAGCTGGCCACGAAGCAGCATTATTTTTTTGCCACCTTGATCTGCCCCTTCATACCGGCATCGTAGTGGCCCGGATGCAGGCAGGCGAAGTTGACCGTACCCGCCTTGCTGAAGTGCCAGATCACCTCGCCTTTGGCACCCGGAGCCAGCGATACTTTGCTGGGCTCGTCGTGCTCCATGTCCGGGAATTTCTTCATCACTTCGTAGTGTTCCAGCAGTTCCTGCTCGGTGCCCAGGCTGAACTCGTGCTTTACCTTGCCCAGGTTTTTCACCACGAAGCGGATGGTTTCGCCTTGCTTCACCGTGATCAGCGGTGCGGAGAAACGCATGTTGTCGGACATGTCGACCTGAATGGTGCGGGTGACATTGGCGGTCTTGCCCGGCTGGCCGATGGCGCTTTCACCGTGGCTGCCCGCGTGGGTGCCGGCGGCCATGGCCGGGGCAATGCTCAGACCGGCCAATAGCGTGGTAATGAGAAGGCGGTGGGTGGTTTTCATGCAGTGCGTTCTTTCCTGATGGTAGTGCGGGATTAATGCTGTTCCGGGTGTATCCCCGGCTTTTTGGCTTTGACCGTGGTTGCGGTGGCTGCTTGCGGGTTGGGCGCAGCTTGTTGCCGCGGTGGTGTCTGCAGTTCGCCGCTGTATTCATAGGCAACGGTACCCGCGGGGTGCTGGAACCAGCCCGGATCCTTGTAGTTACCGGCAGGCTGGTCCTTGCGAACCTTCAGCACGCTGAACATGCCGCCCATTTCCAGCGGGCCGAAAGGTCCCTGCCCGGTCATCATCGGCGCGGTGTTATCGGGAATCGGCATCTCCATCTCGCCCATGTCGGCCATGCCGCGTTCGCCCATCAGCATGTAATCCGGGGCCACCTGCTGGATTTTGCCCACCAGCCCGCGGTGATCGACGCCGATCATGGTCGGCACATCGTGCCCCATGGCATTCATGGTGTGGTGGCTCTTGTGGCAATGGATCGCCCAGTCGCCTTCCTCGTCGGCAATGAACTCCAGCTGCCGCATCTGGCCGACCGCCACGTCGGTGGTGACCTCATGCCAGCGGGTGGATTTCGGCGTCGGGCCGCCATCGGTGCCGGTGACCAGAAACTCATGACCATGCAAGTGGATCGGGTGGTTGGTCATGGTCAGGTTGCCGACCCGGATGCGCACCTTGTCGTTCAGGCGCACATTCAGCGAGTCGATGCCTGGGAAAATGCGGCTGTTCCACGCCCAGATATTGAAATCGGTCATGGTATTGACCTTGGGTGTCTTGCTGCCAGGCTCCACGTCGAAGGCGTTGAGCAGGAAGCAGAAGTCACGGTCCACCTCGTCGATCAGCGGGTGTTTGCCCTTGGGGTGCGTCACCCAGAAGCCATGCATGCCCATCGCCATCTGCACCATCTCGTCGGCGTGCGGGTGATACATGAAGGTGCCGGGGCGACGCGCCACGAACTCGTAGACGAAGGTCTTGCCAGGCTTGATGCTGCGCTGGGTCAGGCCGGATACGCCATCCATGCCGTTGGGCAGGCGCTGGCCGTGCCAGTGGATGCTGGTATGTTCCGGCAGCTTGTTGGTGACGAAAATGCGCACGCGGTCGCCTTCCACCACTTCGATGGTCGGGCCCGGACTCTGGCCGTTGTAACCCCACAGTTGCGCAGTAAAGCCCGGCGCCATCTCGCGTTCTACCGGCTCGGCGACTAGGTGGAATTCCTTGACGCCGTTGTTCATGCGCCACGGCAAGGTCCAGCCGTTCAGGGTAACCACCGGGTTGTAGGGGCGGCCGCTTTCCGGAATCAGCGGCGGCGCGGTTTCCACCGAAGTCTGGATCACCGCCTCCGGCAGTGCGGCCAGCGCCGAACGGGCCACGGTGGCACCGACGACCGCGGTGGCGGCACCGGCAACGAATTGGCGACGAGATTGATCGATACTCATGGACTACCCTTTCAGTGGCCAGCAGCGGCAGGGCTATCGCCGCCACCTGCTGCCAGAGAAACAAAACTTTCCGGAACATGGCCCAGCATCACTAATTGCAAATCAGCTTCTGCAAGCCAAAAGTCCCGTAATGCATTGATCGCATCTACCTGGGCTAATGCACGGGCACGGGACTCTGCCAGTAACTCCCAGGTATTCATAAGCATGCCGTTGTAGCGCAGTACGGTTTCGTCGTAGATGAACTGTCTCAGTTTAAGAACCTGCTGCTGACTATCCTTGGCCAGGGTATAGGCTGTGCGGTAGGCGCTGTAGGCCAGCTCGGCGTTAGCACGCATGCCGATTTGCTCACCTAATGGCAGAGTATCCGCCACAGTATTCAAACGGGTTTGTACGGACTGCTCGGAGAGCATGCTCGTAGGCAAAGGAGGCAGGGAAGCAGGTAGCGCCAATGTCTGCGGCGTACTACGGTTCCACTGCTGCAGAGACTTGAGGACAGATGCACGACTTTGCAGTGCGGTGTACTGGCTGCGTTGCCATTGCTGCAGAGAGGCAAGACGGGACAATTGTTGCTGGGCATCCTGCAGCTTGCTCCAGTTACCTACCTTCGCAAGACGGGTGCCGAGTTCTGCCGCAGCTTCATCCGCTTGCATGGCTTCTTGCTGAGAAGGCAGGCCTTGCTCGACAGCAATCGCTGCCAACACGGTTTTACGCGTGGCATGAGCAATGCCGATTACTTCATCAGCATCATCTATCTTGCGTAGCTTTGAGAGGGACAGCGCTTGCCATTGTCCACTGGCAATTAGCCCCACCTCCGCACGACCCAGTTGAGACATGGGCTTGGCCAAGTCTGGATGGGTTTGCCAAGCCAAGTAGACGGCATCGTCAATACTTTTTAACGACAGGGTGGCTGGCTTGTTGTCTGTAGTGTTAGTAGAGACCGGATTAGCCTGCTCCCACTTCAGTACATCTGCATGCCCCCTGGGGAATTCCGCTACTAGCTGATTGGCTTGGCGCCACTCGGAATCAGGCGTTTGCTGTGCCTGTGCCAAGCTAGCCAGCAAAAACAAATGACTTACGAGTAATATTTTTTTGTTCATGCACCTGGCTCCTTCCCTGTCCGCTGATGTCTTGTCATGGTCAGGGCTTAAGGTTCTGAAATATGCGTTGTGATTCTGTCTTACCAATAGGAACAGGAACCTGACAGCTGGATTACAAATTTGTCATTTTCATCAGTTGTCTAATGCGGCAGCGTGATTGTGCTCATCAGGCCCTCAAAAATTGCTGAAGAATAGCTAATGAAGTGAAGTACACAGAGAAGGTCAGAAACACGGACCTTCTCCGTGATACACGGTGGTTAGCCGATGTAGCGCGCATCACCACTTTCACGGCGAGCCACCATGTACGGCGCATCACCACCTTCACGGCGAGCAACCATATACGGCGCATCACCACCTTCACGGCGAGCAACCATGTACGGCGCATCACCACCTTCACGGCGAGCAACCATGTACGGCGCATCACCACCTTCACGGCGAGCAACCATGTAGGGCGCATCACCACCTTCACGGCGAGCAACCATGTACGGAGCATCACCACCTTCACGGCGAGCAACCATGTACGGCGCATCGCCACCTTCACGGCCGGCAACCATGTATGGCGCATCACCGCCTTCGCGAGCGGCAATTTCTCCTGCTTGGGCAATGCCAGTCAGTAGCGCAAAAAGAGATGCAAGTATTAGCTGTTTTTTCATGATTCAATCCTTTTAAAACTATGTAATAAATTTGGTAAACAAGTTGTAAAGCTATTCCACCTTATTCATGCATATGCACTAAATTGCCCAAGCTTCGGAGTAAATCTATCTGCAAGAAAATAACTTGAGCAGGATCTATTTTTTTACTCCCTGGTAGTGCTTTGCACGACCTGAGCAAAGCGTGCATTTCAGGTCTTGTTGTCATCACTTTAGAAGAAAGAAGCAAACAGAAAGCTGACGCTCAGATTACAAATCTGTCATCTAGAGCATGGCGATGCTGGTTAGTGGCAAACTACAAGAGTGCGGAAGAGGAGTACGCTATGAAAATTCTGATCGTTGAAGATGAAGTTAAGACGGGTGAATATTTGCGTCTTGGGCTGTGCGAGGCAGGCTTTGCCGTAGATCTGACACATGATGGCGTGGATGGATTGCACTTAGCGTTGGAGGGCAATCATGACCTAGTGATTCTGGATGTGATGCTACCTAACATGGATGGCTGGCAGATACTCACTCAACTACGTCGGCAACAAAAAACCATGCCCGTGCTGTTCCTGACTGCCCGGGATCAGGTTGAAGACAGGGTGAAAGGACTGGAACTGGGCGCGGATGACTATTTAGTAAAGCCGTTTTCTTTTGCCGAGCTGTTGGCACGAGTACGTATTATCCTGCGTCGTGGCCGGGGAGCCGTCGAAGTAACGACTTTGCAGGTCGCCGACTTGGAGCTGGATCTGCTACGCCGTCGCGTTAGTCGCGACGGAAGACGCATTACGCTCACCGCCAAAGAGTTTGGCCTCCTGGAACTGCTGATGCGCCGCCAAGGTGAGGTGCTGCCGCGTTCGCTGATTGCCTCACAGGTATGGGACATGAACTTCGACAGTGATACCAACGTAATCGATGTGGCCATGCGGCGGCTGCGAGTCAAGGTAGACGACGATTTCGACCTCAAGCTCATCCATACCGTACGTGGTATGGGGTATGTGCTGGAACTATCGGAGGAGAAGGCGTGAAGCGGAGGTTTTCGCTGACGACACGGTTGACCATATTCTACGCAGCAGTGTCGGTACTGTTGTTGACAGGTCTCGGTATCTTGGTCAGCGTGATGATCAATCAGCATTTTGCGGAACAGGATGCCGACGATCTGCGCGACAAGCTAGGGCTGATCCGCGAAGTGATGAGTACATCATCCAACATTCCAGCCTTGGCCGCTCGGCTGGATGATGTGGTACACAATCACCGTGACCTGTATGTCCAACTGCAGAGACTGGACTACCCTGTTTACGCCTCCAAATCACCCGCCGCATTTCATTTTCCTCCACAGGACATCAAAGCTAGTCCGCAAATGGTGAGTTGGCGGCATGGCGGCATTGACTATCACGGCATGTGTGGTAGCGGGCAACTCTCCGATACTGACCGTACTGCACTGACTATCTGCGCCGCTATCGACACCCGGCGGCACCAACATTTTATTGGCATGATTGGTCAGTCACTGGCCGTGTACATCCTGCTGTCAGCTTTGGTTGGTGGTTTACTGGCCTGGTGGGTGGCGCACAATGGTCTGGCACCACTGCGTGCGATGAAGGCCAGGGCACAAGCTATTACCGGCCAGCGCCTGGAGGCCCAGATGCCGGTGGAGTCCGTCCCGGTAGAAATGGCCGATTTGGCCGAGTCGCTGAATGCCATGCTGCGCCGGCTACAGGAGGAGTTCCGCAAGCTGTCGGAGTTTTCGTCCGACCTTGCTCACGAGTTGCGTACACCCATCAGCAACCTGCTGACCGAAACACAGGTGGCGATCTCCATGCCACGTTCAGCCGACGAGTATCGCGACATTTTGGCGTCCAATGCTGAGGAGTTTCAGCGGCTGGCCCGCATGGTGTCTGACATGCTGTTTCTGGCCAAGGCCGAGCATGGCCTGGTACTGCCAAGCCGGGAACGAATCGCTATTGAGGATGAGGTGGCTGCCCTGCTGGATTTCTATGATGCTCTGGCTGAAGAGAAAAACATCCGCTTACGGCAGACAGGTAGTGGAATGATTTGGGGTGACCGCCTGATGCTGCGCCGCGCGCTCAGTAATCTGCTGTCTAATGCTTTGCGTTATACCCCGACGGATAGCATGGTTAGTATTAGTATTCAGCAAGATGAACGTGGCACTACAGTCAGTGTCGGTAACCCCGGTCCCTCCATTCCTGCTGCACAGTTGCCGCGACTATTCGACCGTTTCTTTCGGGCAGACTCCGCTCGAGTGGCCGCGGAGTCTGACGGCACTGGTTTGGGGCTGGCTATCACCCGCTCAATTGCCGAGGTGCATGGTGGCAGTATTGGTGTCACGTCGGTCGATAACTGGACCTGCTTCACACTGCACTTTCCCGATCACACTTCACCAGCAACCTGACTGAGCGGCTCAGAATGACGACAGTCGCCTTCATGTTCTCTGGTTAGCCATCACGTTTATATCTAAAAAGCGCCCCGTATAAAAAAGACCACGAATCACGCCGTGGCCCTCTTCAAACCTATTCCAGCTTGTCTTAATTCACCAGATAAGCTGTAAGGTGATTGCATCACTTATTTTCTCCAAATATTGAAGCGTTTGTGCAATACATTCGCGTCATGGTCAAAACCGCTCTCAATGCCTGTTCGGATCTTTCGCCTCCAAACGCGGTACACCAATGAGAATCAGAGGATGATCCGCGCTTCCCATCGCTAGCAGTAGCATGTGCCACTTCCAACGCATTGCACCCATGATGACGAAATCACATCCACACCCTAAGCCCAGCCTCCGGTACGGGGTGTAAATGAAATAGCTCCCCTGCTCTTCAGTGATGAAGTCAAACCAGTAACACCCCACTTCATGCCCACGCTGGATAGCATTCCGCCCTCGCTCACCATCAAAAATCAGCACACACTGGATGCGGTATAGTCCCACTTCCTTTATCGGTGGTGTCCTGATTAGCCCCAGGCAATGCGTGAATGGTTCACACTGTTGACGTATAGCTGAACGCAGATGCGTCAGGTAGTCATCAACTTGCTCTCTTGGCGCACTCCCCTTTACCAGCAAATCCAAACAAATAAAGATTAAATTTTCATAACACTGTTCTTGCAATTCATTGATGAAGCCAATCGATGATAGCAATGAATCACTGAATGTCCGGATACCTGCCTCTTTCAGTTCAGCCAAGTCCATTTCATGTTCTTTCTCAGCCATATCTCGTCTCTAATCAAAGACTGAGGTTATTCGAATAGCCAAAGGTACGGATATGTTGCACGTTTCGAGCAAGCGCTAGACCATCAGAGTGAATCGCCTGACGGATCAACTGGTCATCCTTAGCCAGGTACGGAATGACGTACTGCAGCAGATTCGCTAGTTTTTCCTGATCATTAATGTGCACCTTACCAATACCAAGATGATGATAGCTGTCTTTGTACTGGTTACAGTTGCGGTAACAGCCCTTACCTTTCGTAATGACATTTATCCAGTAATTACCGATCTGATTGCCATACCAAATATCCTGCTGCACTTCCCTGCCATTAAAAGCAAACAAACAATGTAAGTGGTAACCACACTCTTTTGTCCATTCCAGCCCCCATATCCATCCTAGGCAGTGCTCAAAGATAGAAGGCTTACTCCTGCGGTTATTCCACAACCTCGCACGGTATTCATGTATGTCAAAGATGGATGTCATGATTTGGTGTTCCTCACGCATCAAGAGATCCACGCGTACAATCATCAGTTTCCTATAACTTTGGTGCAGGCTATAGATCAGGCTATTAGCCCCAAGTGCGAGTGTGCTTGGTGGCTCTGTAGTACTCATGAAGTCCATGTTCTTTTCCTCGTGACGATGTCCTCATGGGATAGTGGTCAGTAATAAAAAATACTGCTACCCTCTACGGATTTCGGCAAACAAGCTGGCGGTGCTGGCTATACCTCTTCATCCTGTTAAGCTACTTTTCGGAAATAGCCTCCCTCTCGCTCTGCTTCTTCGATTGCAGAGAAGATATTGGGTACAACACGGCTTGTAGGTATGGCATTAGTTCATCATGGCTATAGCGATAATTTTCCTTTACTGGTTAAGGAGTGAGCAGGTCTAACTTGGCTTGTTAACGATAGCCTTATCAGTTAGTTAGCAATTTTTGATACGGCTAGCTTTCCTTCACGTCAAACTTAATAAACAGATCAATCTCTACCTTTAAACACCACTAAATATTGACACTAAAAATCAATAATAAACAATACCCTCCCCTCCCTCATAAAAAACAGGTTTAAAAAAACAAAAAGCAAGGCACAAAGCCAGAAATTAAATCTCAATAGCCAACTCATATGACACATACGATATACAGAGTTATTTCCTTCTGGAACCATATAGTGGTTACAATTTTTTCACTATGGCAGGAAGCAGTCAAACTGAAAAATTGGGCTTGGAATATCAATCAACGCTTATACCCGTGACACCGAAAAAACACTGTGTGTTTTCTGCCACTGGTAGTTTTTAGACCCATGTAGAATCGTCTACACCTGAAGCTATTGATCCGTTTAGCTGCGACAGTGCAGCCAGATCGACAGGTATCGCGCCAGCACTCGACGAGCGGCAAATCGACCCAGCGGCGAACTGCTGCGAATTCAGCAAGCAGGGAGACAACGGAGGTGCTGCTGGTGAAATGTGTGCGGGTGATCATGTAGAACACTGGGTGCTGGCCCCGTGTGATGGCAGAATGAATGGTCGAGCCGATACGACATCGCCATCGCAATCTGTACACTCGCCAACAAATTGGTACGGATCGTGTAGACGTTGCTCGCCAAAGGTGGCGAGCCCGTAGCCCCGTGCCGTGACGCAAAAAACGACACCGCGGGATAACCCCTGCGGCGAAGACAAGCCTGCTTTTGCAACGACAGGGGCCGATGGCGACAAGTGGCCCACGGCCTGACAGGCAATGCGGAAACCGATTATAGAAGAGCTGCTATTCCTGCTAGGAATAGCAGGAATAGCAGTCACTATGTGGGTACCTTCAGTTTTTACTTTAAAAACAGCACGCTGATCGCGTTTTGCCAAGCAAAGGGGTCGGGGGGCTGGTCGGGATGCAAATCAACAAACGAGGTCTGTTGGAAGGAGCACATCGCAACAAGCCCACATTGCACCAGCTGCATCAGTGCGTCAAAGAACCTGCCGTTCTTCCGCAAATTTGATGGGCAACGCTGGCGCAGAGTCGTTTTCTTTATATAGCGTAGCCCAGAACGCCTCAACTCCCACAGCCATTGATTTAGCTCATTGGTATCCTGCTGAACTTGCGGGAGGGGTGGCGGCGGGACAAAGATCCGCATGAACTCACCCGAGAACCACATACAAACCTTAATGGCCGACTCCAAATCTTCCAGTGAGACCTCGCCTTCTCTCCCTTCAAAAATATGAAATATTGCAGCCACCCTAGCAATATTATCAGCCAGTTTTGAGGCATGGTCTCCAGCACGGTGGTAATAACCTCCAACCTGAATTGCCTTCTCAATTGCATTAAAAATCTCGATCCAACGCGCACTGGCACTCATTGAGAAGCGAATCACTGACTTCGTGTACCTAGGATTCTCTAACAGCACCAAGTTTTGCTGCAAAAGCTCCTCCACCCGAGTATCAAATTTCTTTTGTTTCTCCTGTACGGCTTGAACATGATCAAGAAAACGCGTGCCAATCATGGAGTTCGGCCGGCAGACCAGAAACCGAGCCCAAAGTCCCGTACCCCGGGACAGTTCACCTTGCTGCTTCATGTATTGGTCAAATCCCTCATCCTGAACCATCAGCAAGATGCCCAAGCGAGCGCCTTCAAGGCGGAAACTCTCCGCTGTAACACGATCCACTGCGATGTCATCCCCGCTCCATAGAGCATTGGGCTTAGCCATGTCGCGTAATACCGGACCATTCAGTATCTTGATCGCTTCACTAGAAATCAGCCCGGCAGAGGGGAGGCCCAGATGAAGTCTCAAGAGCAATTTTTCTGTAGTGGTATCGTCAAGCAGCATATGAAATGGACGTGGCTCGACCGGCTGCAAAGCCCCATGATCCAGTAGCCGCTGAGTGGCCTCCTCCCCCCCCTCGCCAGTGCTCACCGACTTTTCAATCGACTTCAGAAGGACGGTTTGCTCTCTCTCCCAGGCAAGTTGACGGAGCTCCCATTCCTTGCGTTTCTGATTGTTGAGATCGAGCTGGTCACGCTGAAACGCCTTGATGGGGTTAAAGTAAATGTTCTCAATGGTGGATTTCCGTTCGCCCGAACCGGCAATGACCATGCACATGAGCGAGGCCGGCACCCGTTGGCCGTTAGGTTTCTCGACATCGTAGAGCCCTTGAATCGCTAAGGCAGCGGCACTGAGCGCCGTAGCGAAAACAAGAGGACTTGAGGCCTTCGCAGTGTGATGGACCTCATGAACGGACTCCCGAAACAGAGGAGGCAAATCAAACTCCGGGAAAAGAGACTGCATTGGCTGGGATAGCATCATGGTTACGCTTCCACCAGCAATTGTGCGATAGCATCACTCGGCCAATACAAGCGCCCGTTAGACAACTTGATAGGTTTGATTCCCAAATAGGCACCAGTTTGCGAATAGCCTTTACGGATCGTTTGAGGCCGTAACGAAAGCTTGTCGGCAAGTTGGTTCGTGGTCAGGAACTGTTGAGGCTGATTCATAAAAATCTCTCCGGATAAAGGAGAAGGGAGGGCCCATCCCTTCGTAAGTTGATCCCCGTGGATGTGCAGCCAGATTACTGACCGTGCATCGGTAGAGGCACCCGGAAATCTGCAGAGACACTTTGAGGTTCTGTCACGGGCCAGCTTCCCATCGCATCAGGAGCTGGCGACGCTCCTACCTGCATCAGCATGATGTGTTTGCTGAGATATGCCATATAAAATGTTAATATCATTTTTCTGGAAGACATACTTGGCTCAAGCGGCAGAAAGCGGGAACGTACGGCTGATGAGTTTCACCAAAATGAATACTGGCCAACTGGAAGGCATCAACTACCAGATCAAGGTGATGAAGTGGATGGCCGACAGCTACCGGGGCCGCGAGTACTTCTGACTGAAATCAAAACCGCTTTTCCCGGCAATTTGTGAAAAGCTATTTTTTAATGACCACCACTAAAAAACGAATGCCCTACCATCAGCTCTAAGTGAGACTATCAATAATGAAAACTCAGAGTGACATCGAGATATTTGCAAAAAAAATGATGGACTGTGGAAATGAAAAAAAAATAACCACACCAAGCTATGCCGAATTCATCGAGTTATTGGTAAACATATTTGACCTAAATACTATCAGCAAGATAAGTACAAGACCCAAGGAAATGACGGAAGCGCGTAGCATGTATAAAAGGCAGCTCGCACACAATGAAGCACTCACACAACTGTTCTTGGTACTGGGTGTGAAAGAGGAAGATCATGCATTTTTGAGATGCTGTTTTCTGAAAATAGAAAACATGTTGTCCTTCTTGAAGTCCATCACTATCTGCACACCTCAGCCTGCCGAGTTGGGCACTTTCAGTTTTCTGAAGCTGGTCGCTCTTCCGCAAATATTGGAAGTTCTTTGCTTTTTTTATATAAAAAGAAAAATTGGTTTTTCATATAAAATGGTATTCTATCTTAACCGCATAGTTCAAAAAGGGGCAAAAGAGCGCGATTGCTTGCAGTTACTAAGAAAGGACCTTGGTGAGCTACTGAAGGATCATGCGTGTGCTGATTTTCGCATTGAACTTGGTAAACTTGATGTTCGCTCTTTTCCAAAAATAAAAAGCATTGATAAAATGCTGGACAGTCTTCGCAGCGATCTGTCAAAAAACATTAAGGACAAGGAGAGAATAGATCGAATCATTGCGCAAGCAAAATTTAGTTTTTTGGGTGCGAAGGCGGCCTTCAAAGCATTAAAGTTGCTAAATGACCATGGGGTCTACGGGGAACTGCTAATCTGGAATGGGCTCAAATGGATACATAGCGACCTCTGCAAGCACTACGTATGCAACGAGAACGTGAGCGAGCTGGACTATGTTCTCACCAAAGATGGGGATCTTGAGTGGATTAGCAATATCTTTCTGCAAGCGATCGGCCATGCACAATATGAAGATATTCCGGCTGAAGTCGCTAACTCACCCTCATGCCTGATCCAGTATGAGAAAAATGCATTCCTGCCCTGGTGTGTCTACAAAAAATTAGTATGGGACTTGAAAAGGGGACGAGTTGACGAAGCGTACCTCAAACACTTTGAGCAAGCGTTCTTGTTCACGGCTAAAAAACATCAGTACGGAAAGATCGCCGTCAATATCGTAACGGTACTCTTGGCGATGAAAATCAAGATCGTTGCTAAACGTCCCCACCAAAGCCTTGAACCACTGGCAATGGTCTTAATGGAAAATAGTCCAATCGGCAATGAGTTCTCTTTGGTATGGCAAACGCCTTTCGGTGTAGAAGTGCCGGAGTCAGTGTATACATCACATTTCAATGTCGCCAAAGCCGTTTATAATTTCAACGAATTCATCATCTCAGAGAAAATTGATGAAACCCTGTGCAATCCGTTGGAAGGGCTTGACCATATCTTGAGGTATGTTTTTGATGAGATAAATAAAAAAGTGTTCTTTGGTAAGAATTTTGTGCTGCCTGTCTCATCAAAATTCAAACGGCCAGTCAAAATTCTAGACCTCGACCTATACGACACCTTGAAAAGTATCAACAGGCTGCTAGACCAATTTAATCTGATAAAATCCATACGGGATAAATGTAATGTAATTTGCGTCAGCGCCTCAAATGCGGGCGATTACATCAATCAGTATTTGGCGCTTGAACCTGCCGAGAAGAGAGGAATTCTGGAAAGAATCGATCCAGGAAAATATAAAGAGGATTTTGACAAGATGAAAGAAGGAGGATATAGCCTCCCAAAGAGGACCTTCGAATTAGGCTGATGCCAGATTTGAAAGCGGCAATGCAACCTGCTCCAGCATCCACGCCCCTAGGCGAGAAGAACAGGCTGTTCGCGGGCAGCAAAAAGGCAGGACATCAAGCAACCACAATTTAAAGCCTGCTAGCCACCCCGCAAAGCTGAACAGTCTCAGCCTGCGGTCTGGCCCAAGATATCTCAAAAAAACTTCCCACCTGGCGGATATACCCACCTCGATGAACTGCGGCTTCTGTCCCCTGAACAACAGAGTATTTGGACAGGAGAGCCGACCAGATGCTCACGAATCTGAATAGAAATTTTAGCCCATACACGAACCACAACTACTATCAGCTGGAGACTCCTAATACATGCCAATAGGGCGCAAAGCCATCGCGGACACACTCAGCAACCAAGGCCACGAAATCACGGATATCACCATCGACATGTGCTTTATCCAGCGCTTGGTAATAAGTCAAACGGCGCTCTACTGGCAATACAATGGCAGGAAAGCCACTCTTCAATAGCTCTAGGTTCAGCAGAAGCCTGGCAGTACGGCCATTACCATCAATAAATGGGTGAATTTTTACAAAGTCAGAGTGTAGCCGCGCGGCACGCTCAACTGGATGTAGATCACCGGCCTCATGATCGTACCAATCGAGTAGTGCTGCCATCTGTTCGGGTACCTGTAACATGTCAGGTGGCACATGACGTGCACCGGCAATGGTGACATTCAATTTACGGTAGCTACCGGCATTGTCGTCATCAATTTGCTTCAAAACTAAACGGTGCAGATTCCGTATCTGCCATTCAGTCAGCGGCTCATCTCGACGTAGCACATCCTCTACATACAAAATAGCATCACGATGGTTAATTGCTTCGAAGTGCTCCCGCAGCAGCTTGCCACCAACGGTGATGCCCTCCAGTACCACCTTGGTTTCCATGAGCGTCAGCGTATTACCCTCAATCGCATTCGAGTGATAGGTCCAGCGTAGTACCAAATCATCATGCAAATTACGAAGTGCGGCCTGCGACAACGGGCGCAAACCATCTAACTTTTGCTTGAGGCCATCCAGTTCATTCAATGTCATTTTGTGTTTCTACGATTGTTTGTGTGTCGATGCTGACCTGCCAATACTAATCGAGACGACTCAAAGTGCTATACCTCGTCACACTGAGTGCCATCGTCAAGACCAGCCTGCTGAAGAATCCAAGTTTCAATTCTGGTATGCCACATGCGCAAAAGATCTAGAGGGCGCTTTCTATAGTGTTTCTCTGCAGTTGCACTGGGCTTATGCCCCTGGATCTGCGCAACCACACCGACCGGACATTCCACCCACTCTGACAAGGTACCAAAAGAGCGACGTAGACCATGCAATGTAAGATTAGGCAAATTTGCAGCCGCCAGGGCTCGGTTATGTGCATCACGTGGATCTTGAATACGGCCGCTTTGAGCTGTCTTACTACTGAATACCCAGTCATTGATACGCGGCAAGTCTGCCAACAATACCGCAACGTGGGGGGTCAACGGTATAACTCGCTCACTCTCCACCTTGTCAGCGATTCGCAAACTCTTCCACTGGAAATCGATATCAGACCAGCGAAGGTCGGCCAACTCCTCCCGGCGAGTACCTGTTAGAAGCAAGACTTGAAGATAGGCACTGAACACTGGGCTAAGCTGTTGGACTGCAGTAAACCATGTAGCCAACTGCTCACGCTGCAAACAATCATCCTTGGCATTGGACTTGGCAACTTTTTGCCTGACTTTCTTCGCTTCATGAGCACCTGCAGGTACAAGCTGAGCATATTCAGGCTGCTCGTCACACCAGTTCAAGAAAGCACGCAGCATTCGAAACGCGAGGGCCGTCACCGTAGGTCTGGTGGCATTTTCCTGCTCCACCCATGCAGCGAGTCGATCTGCCTCAAGATCTTGCAGCCTGGCATCAAGCAATGGCGCAAGAGGGCCGGGAACGGTTACCTTTACTTTGGCACGAACGCGAGGCTCTCCACCTCGATGAACCAAGCGCTCATGAGCAAGCAGATGAGTCCTACTCCATCTCGCCGCGTTCGCACTCACGTAATGTGGCCAGACGTCTGCCAAGGTAACGTCTTGACGAACCTTCTCTGCATGTTGCCGCTCGCTCTCCGCCTTTGCGAGCTTCTCTTGCACTCTAGGGTCAACCCCCTGATCTATCATCCCGCGTAGTTCACGAGCACGCCGGCGCGCATTTGGCTCGGTGCTACCTTTCGGAGCATCCAGCAACCAGGCTGGGTATTCCCCAATCGTCACACGAATCGTCTTACCGTGCAGATCAGCCTCGAAGATAAACGTCTTGCGTTTGGCTGTGCAACGTATTCCAAAACCAGGTACCTCACTGTCCCGCAAAAAGACCTGCGTCTTGTCTGGGGGACAGGTAAGTTTGTCGATCCTGTTGATCGTAAGTAAGACCCTCGACATCACATTCCCCTACAACTCAAAAACTTGTAGGGCTATTGTAGGGGAGAACGCTCAATCTCGCTCAACCAAGATCAATATCGAAGCAACAAAAAACAATGCAACAGACTGTTTTTTATGATATTTTTTAAAAAAACTCAACCAAAATCAACCTAGATAAACACCAACAAGCTAAGACTCATAATCCTTTGGTCGCGGGTTCGAGCCCCGCAGGGCCCACCAAGTAAAATCAAGGCTCTCAGCGAGTTTTTACGCTGAGAGCCTTTTCTTTTTGGCAATCCCATGTGCAAAATTCTTGCACACGGCGAGTAAACGAGGATGCTGTGTGCAACTGGGAGACGCAGCATGGGCATCACGCAACTGAAGAACGGCAAGTTGCGGCTGCAGATTCGACGGAAAGGATATCCGACCGTCGACAAAGTGTTCGAGTCGGCAGAAGAAGCACAAGCCGCGGAAACTGCGGCAATGAAAAAGCAGAAACCTGTTCAAGACGGCATTACGCTGAACGAGCTGTGTGAGCGATACCACGACTCGCGAGAATTCTCTGAGAAAGCAGAAAATACCCAGGCGACAGAGCGCTGCCGCATCAAGCCGGTGCTCGAGAAGCTCGGTGAGTATTCCCTGAAAAATCTGGAGCAAGACACCGCGGCCATCTACGACTACATGGATAAACGCTCGAAAGAGGTGTCTCCCCGAACAAAAGTCAAAATCTCGGGAACCACGGTACGCCTAGAAATCGCCGCACTGTCAGCTCTCGTAGCTTTTGCTAAAACGCGCAAGCTGGTTAAAGAAAACTTTGTCACTCACGTCAGTCGACCGGCGACAAAGAAGCGGCGGAGGCGCGTACCGCCATCAGAGTTGGGGAAAGTGCAGGTGTTTGCCCGGTCTGCAGACCCCGACATAGCAAAAGCGGCGCGTTTCGTCGCGGCGGTGCGACATCTGGGCTGCCGCCCGGGGGAGCTGAAAGAACTGCTCGTAGAGGACTTGCGGCTAGAACAACGAGAACTGACATTCAGAGACACAAAAAACGGCACCTACCGCAACGTACATATCACGAGTGACGCCGAACAGATGTTGCATCTGCAGCTAGCTGACATGCCGGCCGACAGTAAGTACGTATTCTGTACCCGAGCCAGAACAGGAGCCTGGGTGCCCTACAACTACTCGTACGGCATCGTCCAGCTTAAAAAAAATGGTATTGTCGGTCCGGACTTTCACATGCATGCCGGTCGCCGGGAGTTCATCTCACGGGCCATCGAAAGCAACGTGCCCTACGCGACAATTCGCAAGCAAACGGGACACAAGAGCACGCAAGCTCTTGAGATTTATGATGAAGGACTCTCGACGGCACCGGAGATTCGCGCAGAGCTTGACCGCCTGGGCGGCAAAGTGCAACAAGAGAGCCTGCTCGGCGCGTTCGAAGCCCTATGCACAACTGACGAACAACGGCAAAAAGTGCGGGAAATGCTGGGCGAAGACAAGAAGAACTGGGTCTCATTCGACGACATGGCAAAGCGCAAGTCAGAAAGGTAAACAGATTTATCCAAGTTTCAGGAGTTGTACGGGGGCGAAGAAAGGCCGGACTCAGCCCCTTGTTACACTGACCCGCGAGACACCCAAAGAAGACCGGGCATCGAGCTAGATGCCCGGTCTTGAGTTGAAAAATACCGACGAAATAGTGCCACTTCTCGCTATCTGACCGGCCAAGGCCAGAGTTCATTCTTCCCGCCGCCAAGCGGGAAGAATGGCACATCACTACAACGGGCCGCCAAGCCCTACCCCCCCCCCCCGAAGAGGCCACACACAATTTCCACCGCTGGCAGTTTTCGAGTGCACTACCGTGCATTCCGTCTGGCTTGAGTGATTAATTCTCGCCATTCAGTCAGACTCTACTCTCCGCCGCTCCCCCTCTTGCGCTCATCTTCACCAGTGCCACCCGGTACAAGAGCCGTCAGAGGTTCCCACGTTAGTTGACTGTGTCGAAACCACGATTTCGGCGTACGTCGTCTCTAGTTCAAAGGCATCGCATACGCTTACCCGGCTTATCCGGTTTCAGCGCCTCGATGTTCCATAGCAGGCGCTTACCCGCCTTTGAACCGTCATCAACAAATCACCCCATAAGGGGCGTACCCAAGGTTTCTTACCGCGATAAAGGGGACTCCCACCCCTATTTACGTGCTTAAGCTATCCAGCGACCCTCCCATTACGGAGGTGCCACCGCTTCCAGGTTTCCCCTCTGCGGCCTGACGCATTTCTACGCCCTCAGCAGCCCACACGCGCGGTCTCTGTCACGCCGTTCATTTCCAAACGTCCCAGAGCCCGGATTTTCACCGGTTCACGAATCAACAGGGTTGGTCTGCGTTACCGCAGCGCCCGTTTCCGCGTCGCCCAACACCGCCGCATGGCGGATTGGGTCGAAGGTGGCATGTCTGCCACCAGCGCCCGTTTCAGCCGCACCAGCCCCGATTAAGAGGCATGCAGCTAAGGCGGTGTACGAAGGGTTGGCGACCCTTCGCGTGTCTTTCGACATGTGTGTGTTTTGCAGTTTGGCGGTCTGCGCTATGCCCCCTCTGGGAAGGTGCATGGCGCAAGCCGCCGTGCGTGCGAGTCACCCAAGCCTTCGCCTGGTTGCTTGCCTTTGCAAACACGTCTGACCTATTTGCGTATAGCGCGAGTCCGTGCTCTGCACGGAACATCATTATGTTTCACTCTCCCTAGCCCACTCACATTGCAAACACAGCATGCTTTTTCGCTATACGCAGGCATACCATCACAAAGGAGCAACACAAAATGCCTGCATACACCCCGGTTGCACGAAGCAAGACAGCGGCGCTCGCCCGCGTCTTGGACTGCGTATCAAAGGGCTATCACCGATACACGATGGGCACAGTCAAGGCAGGGAAGGCTGAAGCATTAGCCCGGAAATTTCATGGTTTATATGGAATTGGGTGTAGTCCTGCACAGCGTATCACCCGTAAAGAGAAGGGACTGGCCAATGCCATATTGGTTTTGTATTGGCCGGAAACAGCTGAACTCATCAGCTGGCTGTTGCTGTCAACGGATGGCACAGGGCTGGAAGGCGAAGCGATGAATTCCGTAACACAGCGGCAGCGCCTGACCTGGCTGGGGTACGAGCTGGTTCGCCATACGACCAGAGGGCGGGCGGCGTGGACCTGGAGGCGTACGAAGCAGGAGATGGAGGAGTTGTATGCACTCATCGCTACGCAAACCAGTCAGCGGCAATATCGGGCGGTAAGCGAATCATTGGAGCGCATTGCGCGACAGCCTGGTTTTCACGGTGTGCGCGAACAGTCGTGGAGGCTGTGCCAAGAGGCCCTCCGACGTGGCTATCCTGGCGACCTACCTTACCTTTTTCATGTTCAGAAAATCAGCCATGAGGAGCGGATGGTTCTGGAAGGATAAAGCTTGTCTGTCGGACGTATCACTGATGAGTGATGGTTCCAGCCGAATACCTGCCATTGAACCGGTAGCAGCCCACTCCGTGCTAACTCTGGGTCGCGACATCTAAGACAGGCCCCACACGGTCCAGCAGAGTAATGTCATTTGACAAAAGCATAACGCCACGGCAAAGTACAAAACTCTCACTTGTCAACAAACAGAGAAAATAACCACTATGAAAGCACAAAAAACAATAGAATTTGTAACAAAAACTATTGAATACTTGGAAGCACTAACGAAAGACATCAAGGGCAATGCTCTTTACCTTGGAAGCCCGCAAAAAGCTTCAGGATATGCATCTCAACTTGCTGCCATCGCAACTGAATTCTCTGCATTCCTTG